>MRWF01031329.1_pt1 | contig 356001 bp, 310 predicted proteins | sample 1013331 | NCBI WGS metagenome assembly MRWF01 (sample SAMN06117577, study PRJNA244670) | biofilm metagenome | biome: Water; feature: Cathode Biofilm; material: Biofilm; isolation source: microbial consortium enriched at the cathode of a solar microbial fuel cell | place: USA: District of Columbia...
CAGGTGCAAATTAATACCAGTGCGCCAGGCTACTCGCCACTGGAATCGGAACAACGTATCACCTATCCGGTGGAAACGGCGATGGCCGGGCTGCCTAATCTCGACTACACGCGCTCGGTATCCCGATACGGTTTGTCACAGGTCACGGTAGTGTTCGAGGAGGGCACCGACCTGTACTTCGCCCGCCAGCGGGTGGCGGAAAAACTGCAAAGCGTGCGCGGGCAACTGCCCGAAGGCATGGAACCGGAGCTCGGTCCCATTGCCACCGGACTGGGTGAAATTTTCATGTACACCGTGGAAGCCGACCCGGGCGCCCGCAACGAGGAGGGTGAGCCCTACGACGCGGAAGACCTGCGTACCCTGCAGGACTGGGTGGTGCGGCCTCAGTTAATGCTGGTGGACGGCGTTACAGAGGTGAACACCATTGGCGGCTTCCAGCGCCAATATGAAGTGGCGCCGGACCCGTCGAGGCTGATCGCCCACGAACTGAGTTTGAGAGATCTGTCAGCGGCCTTGCGCGACAACAATTTAAACCTCGGTGCTGGTTATTTGGAACGCAACGGCGAGCAGTGGCTGGTGCGTTCCCCGAGCCAGGTGGCGAGCCTGGATGAGATCGCTGAGATCGTCGTGGCGCGACGCGGTGATACCGTGATACGTGTGGCGGACGTGGCGGAAGTCCGCTTCGGTAAAGAGCAGCGCACCGGCGCGGCCACCCGCAACGGTGAGGAAGTAGTGCTCGGTACCACCTTCATGCTGATCGGCGAAAACAGTCGGGAAGTGGCCAAGTCGGTAGCGGAACGTCTTCAGGAGGTTAATCGTTCCTTACCCGACGGTGTGCGTGCCGAGCCGATGTACGATCGCACCTCTCTGGTCGAAAAAACCATCGCCACGGTGGAGAAAAACCTGTTCGAAGGCGCGTTGCTGGTGGTCGTGGTGCTGTTCGCCCTGCTGGGCAACTTCCGTGCCGCCCTGATCACCGCCGCGGTCATCCCATTGAGCATGTTGTTCGCGCTCACCGGCATGGCGGCCAACCGGGTCAGTGGCAATCTGATGAGCCTGGGCGCCATCGATTTCGGCTTGATCGTCGACGGTGCCGTGATCGTGGTGGAGAACTGTCTGACCGGTCTGGCGGCGGCTCAGAAGCACCATGGGCGTTTGCTCACTTTGAAAGAGCGTTTGGACACCGTCACCCGGGCCACCCGGGAAGTGTTCAAGCCCAGTGCCTTTGGGGTGTTCATCATCATGGTGGTATACCTGCCGATCTTCGCGCTCACCGGCGTAGAAGGGAAGATGTTCCACCCCATGGCATTCACCGTGGTAGCGGCGCTTACCGGGGCGCTGATTTTATCGGTGACCTTCGTGCCGGCCGCCGTCGCCCTGTTTGTACGAGGTCGGGTGGGCCATCAGGATAACCCGGTGATGCGGGTGGCGCGGCGACTTTACCAGCCGGCTCTGGATGTCGCTCTGCGTGCTGCGGTGCCGGTATTGCTGGTGGCGGGGGTGTTGGTTGTTGCCAGCGGAGTCCTGGCGACCCGACTGGGCACCGAGTTCATCCCGCAGTTGGATGAGGGCGATGTGGCGGTCCACGCGCTGCGCATCCCCGGCACCAGCCTGAGCCAGGCATTGGAGATGCAGGAACAGGTGGACCGCCGTTTCCTGGAATTCGACGAGGTGGACAAGGTGTTCGCCAAGCTAGGCACCGCCGAGGTGGCCACCGACCCGATGCCGCCCAATGTGGCGGACACCTTTGTGATTCTGAAGCCCCGTGACCAATGGCCGGACCCGGATCGGCCCAAAGCGGATTTGGTGGCCGCCATGGCCGAGGCGGCGGAAACGCTGCCGGGCAACAAGTACGAGTTCACTCAGCCGATTCAGATGCGTTTCAATGAGCTGATCGCAGGGGTGCGCGCGGATTTGGCGGTGCGCTTTTACGGCGATGATCTGGCTCAACTGGAAGCGCTGGGTGAGCAGGCGGTATCGGTGATCAACAGGGTGCCCGGCGCCGCCGACGCCCGTCTGCAGCCGCTCTCAGGCCTGCCGGTGCTCACTGTTACACCGGACCGGGAAGCATTGGGCCGCTACGGTCTTAATGCCTCGACCGTACAGCGGACGGTGCGTGTCGCGGTGGGCGGCGAGACCTTGGGTACCGTATACCAGGGTGACAGCCGCTTCCCGTTGCGTTTGCGCTTGCCGGCGGAGAACGTGGCGGATCTGGACACCCTGAAGCGGCTTCCGATAGCGGTGCCCGGAGGTCATGACCCCGGCTATGTGCCGCTGGAAGAAGTGGCGGAGGTGGCGTTGACGCCGGGGCCTAACCAAATCGATCGCGAGAACGGCAAGCGTAATGCCATTGTATCCGCCAACGTGCGGGGCCGGGACCTGGGCTCATTTGTCGAGGATGTGCGGACGGCGGTTCGTGAGGAGATTGATCTGCCCACCGGTTATTGGGTGGACTATGGCGGTACCTTTGAGCAGCTGCAGTCCGCCTCCCGGCGTTTGGCCATCGTGGTGCCGCTTTCGCTATTGCTAATCTTCGCGTTGTTGTATGGGGCGTTCGGCAGCGCTCGCGATGCGCTGATTATTTTTACCGCCATTCCCCTGTCGCTGACCGGGGGCGTGCTGGCCCTGTGGGCACGCGACATCTCCCTGTCGATCTCCGCCGGGGTCGGGTTTATTGCCCTGTCCGGTATTGCCGTGCTCAATGGCGTGGTGATGCTGTCTCATATCAAGGATCTGATGGCGGAGGGCATGCCATTGCGGGACGCGGTGCGTGAGGGCGCGCTGCGCCGCCTGCGACCAGTGCTGATGACTGCTTTGGTAGCGGGGCTTGGTTTCGTGCCGATGGCCTTCAACACCGGCATCGGCTCGGAAGTGCAGCGTCCTCTGGCCACCGTTGTGGTTGGAGGGATCGTCACCGCTACCCTGCTTACTCTGGTGGTATTGCCGGCGCTGTACAGCCGGTTTGGCCGCAAAACGGTTGAACAAGTTTAACCTGGACCTTAACCCGAAACAGGGCGCCACCGTTTGGGCGCCCCGTCAGTATGATATGGGATTGACGATGAACTACTGGCCGTGCCTGTGCGTCGCCGGTACCGGTCGAGGACCAGGCCGAAGTCCTCTTTCTGATCGGGCTTGACCCTGTAGTGGCTACAGGTATTGGAATGTGCGGAAACGGATCGAAGGAGCCGGCCAGTGCACACCCATCACCATCATGACCATGCTCACCCGCACGGCGCGCCAAAGGATTTCGGGCGCGCCTTCGTGATCGCCATCACCCTGAACCTGGGGTTCACGGCGGTGGAATTCGTGTACGGCTTCCTCGCCCAATCCTCGGCATTGATGGCCGACGCCGGGCATAACCTGTCCGATGTGCTGGGCCTGGTGCTGGCCTGGGGCGGGGCGATGCTGGCGCGCAAAGCGCCGGACAGCCGCTTTACCTTCGGGCTGCGCGGCAGCTCGATTCTGGCGGCGCTGGCCAACGCCATGTTCCTGCTGATCGCCTGCGGCGCCATCGGCTGGGACGCCATCCGGCGGCTCGCCGATCCGCCGGAAGTGGCGTCGGTGACCGTTATGGTGGTAGCGGGCATCGGTGTTCTGATCAACCTGGCGTCGGCCTGGTTATTCGCCAAGGGCAGCAAGGGCGATTTGAATATCCGCGGTGCTTTCCTGCATCTGGCCGCCGACGCGGCGGTGTCGGTGGGCGTGGTGCTGGCCGGTCTGGCGATACTCTATACCGGCTGGAACTGGCTTGATCCGGTGACCAGCCTGCTGATCACCGTGGTGATCGTTATCGGCACCTGGGGTTTGCTGCGCGAATCCCTGAAGCTGATCCTCAATGCGGTGCCCGCGAACATCGACCTCGCCGAGGTGGACGCCTGGCTTCGGCACCAGCCCGGCGTCAGCGACATCCACGACCTGCACATCTGGGGCATGAGCACCACGGAGAGCGCGCTGACCGTCCATCTGGTGATGCCGGACGGTTTCCCCGGCGACGCCTGGCTGGACCGGGTGGCGGAGGGGCTGCATGACCATTTCGGCATCGCCCACAGCACTTTGCAGGTGGAGCGCGGCGACCGCGCCCACGTTTGTGTGCTGCACGCTTCCCATTGACCACCGCAGCGGAGGAGATCGACATGGCATGTTGCGAACCGGAATTGAACCACCAGGCGCCCGCCGCCTATCGAAACGTATTGATCGCGGTGCTCGCGATCAATCTGGTCATGTTCGCCGTGGAAGCGGCGGTGGGCCTGTTCTCTGGCTCGCGGGCACTGCGCGCCGATGCCCTGGATTTCCTGGGTGACGCCGCTACCTACGGCATCACCCTTTGGGCGCTGGGGCAATCCCTGACCTGGCGATTTCGCGCCGCCCGTATCAAGGGCTTCTCGCTGCTGCTGCTGGGGTTGCTGGTGCTGGCGGACAGCTTGGTAAGCCTGATAACCGGGGCCGCGCCCCCCGGGGTGATGATGTCCGGCATCGGCGCCTTGGCGCTGGTGGCCAACCTCACCAGCCTGATGCTGCTGGTACGCTACCGCCAGGGTGACGCCAATATCCGCTCCGCCTGGCTGTGCACGCGCAATGATGTGCTCGCTAATATATCGGTGATCGTCGCCGGCCTGCTGGTGCTGGCCAGCGGCAGCCACTGGCCGGACGTGCTGGTGGCGATGGCGATTGCCGGTTTGTTCTGCCATAGCGCGGTGTCCATTCTGCGCCAGGCCAATGCCGAACAGAGGGCCGGGCAACGTGACGGGCCGGGCCCCGGTGGTGACGGCTGCGGCCCGGCGCGTTAGTCTGCCCGGCATTTCCGCTCCAACGGCATCGTCATGAGTTTTAAAAACGAAGACCTGATCGCTGTCTGTCAGCGCACCATGCCTTTCGGTAAATACCAGGGCAGGCCGTTGATCGATCTGCCCGAATCCTACCTGCTGTGGTTCGCCGACCGCGGCTTTCCCCGCGGCGAACTGGGCCGTCTCATGGCCCTGGCGATGATTCTCAGCGTGGAAAATCTCAAGCATCTGGTAACGCCGTTCCGCGAGTGAGCGGCGGGCGTGCACGGTGGTTGGCGGTTTGACGCATATTCTTTGCATCTTTTACCGGTACCTTTGAGGTCGACGCATTCTTTTCTGGGCAGAGTATTCGGGCAGGGTCATGACACGCTGGATCAAACGTCGTTTGCTAATCGTTTCGCTGGTGGTCCTGGCCGCGCTGGCCGCGTCCTGGTGGTGGCTGTCGGGTAACGGCGCCACGGACGGGCAGTGGCAGACCGCCCGGGTCCAACCCGCCGACATCGAGGATCTGGTGACCGCCCTCGGCACCCTGGAGCCCTACGATTACGTGGACGTGGGCGCCCAGGTGTCCGGCCAGCTGGAAAAGCTGCACGTGGACCTCGGCGACAAAGTCGAAAAAGGCCAGCTGCTGGCGGAGATCGACGCCTCGGTGCAGGAATCCCGGGTGCAGGCGGGTCTGGCGGAGCTGGACGCCTTGCGCGCGCAACTGGAGCAACAGCGCGCCGAACTGGAACTGGCGCAATTGCAGTTCAACCGCCAGGAGCGGCTGCGCCAGGCCGACGCCACCAGTGATGACGCCTGGCAGACCGCCAAGGCCACCCTGGCCACCACGCGCGCCCAGATCAAAGTGCTGCAGGCGCAGATCGACCAGACCCAGTCCGGCCTGGATGGCGACCAGGCGACCCTCGGCTACGCCAAGATCTACGCCCCCCGCGACGGCACCGTGGTGACCCTGGATGCCCGCGAAGGGCAAACCCTCAACGCCAATCAGACCGCGCCGATTCTGATGCGCATCGCCGATCTCTCCACCATGACGGTCTCCACGGAAGTCTCCGAGGCGGATGTCGACCGGCTCGAAATCGGCATGCCGGTGTACTTTTCCACCCTCGGCAACAGCGGCGTGCGTTACGACAGCACGCTGCGCCAGGTGCTGCCGACGCCGGAAGTGGTCAACAACGTGGTGCTCTACACCGCCGAGTTCGATGTGGCCAACCCGGGTAACGCCCTGATGTCCGGCATGACCGCCCAGGTATTTTTCGTGGTCGAATCCGCCGAAGGGGCGCTCAGCGTGCCCGCCTCGGCGGTGAAGAGCGGCGCCGACGGTCAGTACGTGGAGGTGCCCGCCGGCAAGGGCCGTCTCGAGAAGCGGCCGGTGAAAACCGGCGTCACTGACCGGGTGCGCGTGCAGATCACCGACGGGCTCGCCGAAGGCGACACCGTGGTGATCGGCAAGGTGCAGGCGCAAACCGAGGACGAGCCGCGCCGCCGGGGCCTGTTCTGATGGCGCCGTTGATTGAGTTACGTGACATCCGTAAGCGCTTTCCCGGCGGTGACCAGGACGTGGAGGTGCTGCACGGCATTTCGCTGACCATCGAAGCCGGCGAATGCGTGGCCATCATGGGCAGCTCGGGTTCCGGCAAATCCACCCTGATGCACCTGCTCGGCTGCCTGGACCGGGCCAGCGACGGTGAATATCGCTTCGCCGGCCAGGACGTGAACGCCATGGACCACCAGGAACTGGCCTGGCTGCGCCGGGAAATGTTCGGCTTCGTGTTCCAGAGCTATCACCTGATCGGCACCGCCAGCGCCTGGGAAAACGTGGCGTTGCCGGCGATCTACGCGGGCATGCGCCGCGATGAACGCAAGGCCCGCGCCCAGGCCCTGCTCACCGATCTGGGTCTGGGCGAGCGCCTCGACCATCGGCCCAACCAGTTGTCCGGCGGTCAGCAGCAACGGGTGTCCATCGCCCGGGCATTGATGAACGGCGGCCGCGTGATCCTCGCCGACGAGCCCACCGGCGCCCTCGACAGCCAGAGCGGCGAGGCGGTGATGGCCCACCTGACCGGCCTGGCCGACCGGGGCCACACGGTGATCCTGATCACCCACGACCCGGAAGTGGCCGCCCACGCGGACCGCATCATCGAGCTGCACGACGGCAACATCGTTGCCGACACCCGCCACCGGCCGGCCCGCGCCACCGCCGAGACCCCCAACGCCCTGGCGCCGCCGGCGGAGTCCGGCCTGCCGGAGCCCGGTGAGATCCCCGAGGCGGTGACCATGGCGCTGCGCTCGCTGCGCGCCAACTGGCTGCGCACCCTGCTGACGCTGCTCGGCATCGTGATCGGCGTGGGCGCCGTGGTGGTGATGCTGGCCATCGGCCAGGGCGCCAAACAGGATGTGGTGGCGCGCATCGGCGACATGGGCACCAACTTGCTGGTGATCCGCCCGGACCGGGGCCAGCAGCGTAGCGCCGACGGCGTGGTGGCGACCCTGGTGCCCGAGGACGCCAAAGCGCTGGAAAGCCTGCCCAATGTGCGCGTGGCGGTGCCGGAGATTTCCGGGTCCGCCACCGCCCGCGCCCTGGGCCGGGACGTCACCACCTCGGTGAAGGCGGTGTCTTCCGCGTACCCGACCCTGCGCGACTGGGAGCGCTCCGCGGGCATCTTCTTCAACGCCGACGACGAAGCCCGCTACGCGCCGGTGGCGGTGATCGGCGAAACCGTGCGCCAGAACCTGTTCCCGGACACCGACCCGCTGGGGCAGTTCGTGCTGCTCAACAGCATCCCGTTCCAGGTGATCGGGGTGATGGGCGAGCAGGGCGCCACCAACTGGGGCGACGACCAGGACGACGTGGTGTTCGTGCCGCTGTCCACCGGCACCCTGCGGCTGTTCGGCCAGAACTATCTGCGCTCGATCACCCTGGCTGTCGAGGACATGGACACCATTGATGCCACCGAGCAGGCGGCCGTGGATCTGCTGGTCGAGCGCCACGGCACCAAGGACGTGCGGGTGTTCAATATGGCGTCCTTGCTGGACATGATTTCCGACACCCAGAACACCCTTACCATGCTGCTCGGCTCGATCGCGGCGATCTCGCTGTTGGTGGGCGGCATCGGAGTGATGAACATCATGCTGGTGAGCGTCACCGAACGTATCCATGAAATCGGCATCCGCATGGCCACGGGCGCCCGCCAGCGCAATATTCTCCAGCAGTTCCTCACCGAGGCGGTGGTGGTGTCCGCGCTGGGCGGCATCATCGGCGTGCTCGGCGGCGTCGCCGTGGGCCTGCTGTTGAAGGTGCTCGGCCTGCCGATTCTGTTTTCCGCCACGGTGGCCGCGGCGGCCTTCCTGTGCGCCGCGGTGATCGGCCTGGTGTTCGGGTTCGCGCCGGCGTTGAAGGCGGCACGGCTCAATCCGGTGGAGGCGCTCTCCAATGAGTAAAACAGCCAGCAAGTTGAAAGTTGCCAGTTGCAAAGGGGCGGTCCTGGCGGTGGCCCTCGGCGCCCTGATGGTATCCGGGTGCGCGGTGCGGTCCGGGCTGGAGACCCCGGAACCGGAGGCGCCGGCGCAGTGGGAGAATCAGATTGCCGACAGCCGCGCGGCGGTGAGCAACCCGGCCTGGTGGCAGGGCTTCGGCAGCGATGAACTGAACCAGCTGGTGGCCCGCTCGCTGAGCGACAACACCGATCTGCGCGCCGCCGCCGCCCGCGTGCTGCAGGCCGAGGGCCGGTTGCAGCAGGCCGGTTCGTCGCTGTTCCCGAGCCTGTCCCTGGACGGCGGCGCGTCCACCTCCGGCACCTTCGGCGGCACCAGCAGCGACAGCTTCCAGCTGCGCGCCAACGCCAGCTACGAGCTGGACCTGTGGGGCCGGCTGCGCAACAACAAGGCGGTCGCCGAAGCCAACCTGGAGGCCAGCCGCTTCGACCGCGACAGCGTGCGCCTGACGGTGCTGGCCAGCGTCGCCAACACCTGGCTGCAGTGGCGCTATCTGGAGGAGCGCCTGGCCCTGGCCGAGGACAGCCTGGCGCTGGCCGAGCGGGTGCTGGAACTGGTCGAGGCCAAGGTGCGTTACGGCGCGGTGTCGCCCCAGGACCTGGCCCAGCAGCGCACCCTGGTGGCCAACCAGCGCGCCGCCCTGCCGGACCTGCGCCAGCAGGCGCGGGAAACCCGCTACGCGCTGGCGGTGCTGGTGGGCGACACGCCCCAGGGCTTTCTGCTGTCGGACGGCGGGCTGGATGAACTGACCGTGCCCGAGATCGAGTCGGGGCTGCCCGCCGAAGTGCTGGCGCAGCGCCCGGACGTGGGCCGGGCCCTGGCCAATCTGATGGCCGCCGACTACGGCGTGGCGGTGGCGCGCAGCGCCTATTGGCCGTCATTGAGCCTCACCGGCGGCGCCGGCTACGCCAGCAGCTCGTTGAGTGATCTGTTCGACGGCGACGCGGTCTACAGCCTGGCGGCCTCCCTCAGCCAGCTGTTGTTCGACGGCGGCCAGGTGCGCGGCGAGAACACCACCGCCCGCGCCGCCTGGCTGGAGCAGGTGGCCACCTACCGGGGCGTGCTGCTCACCGCGCTGTCCGAGGTGGACCAGAGCCTGGGCAGCATCAACGCCCTGGAACAACAGGACCAGTTCTTCCGCGAAGCGCTGGCCCAGGCGCGCCGCAGTTTTGAAATCGCCGAGGTGCGCTATCGCGAAGGCGACATCGAGCTGACCTCGGTGTTGGACGCACAGACCAGCCTCAACAACGCGCGCCGGAACATGCTCGATCAGCGTTACAACGAACTGCTCGCCAGGGTGACCCTGTACCGGGTTCTGGGCCAGGGCTTGGCCGGTTTCCCCGAGGCGCCCTGAGGGGCGCCCGCCAAACGCCGCCGTTCCGCTATACTCCCGCCATGTCCGTACCGCTTGTCTATCATCCGTCCTACTGTTTTCCGTTTCCCGGCCGGCACCGCTTTCCGATGGAAAAGTTCCGGCTGCTGCACGAACGGCTGCGCGACAGCGGCGTCGCCGGCGCGGCCAATCTGCACCGTCCGGGGCGGGCGCGTCCGGCGCTGCTGTCGCTGGCGCACTGCCCGGAGTATCTCGACCGCTTTCTCGGCAACCGACTCGGCGAGCGGGAAGCCAAACGCATGGGCCTGCCCTGGAGTGAAGACCTGGTCCGGCGCACCTGCATCGCGCCCATGGGCACTCTGCTCACCGCCCAGCTGGCGTTGAAGCACGGCATTGCCTGCCACCTGGCCGGCGGCACCCACCACGCCCACTATGACTTCGGCTCCGGCTTCTGCATTCTCAATGATCTGGCGATCACCGCCCGGGCGTTGCGCGCCGGCGGGCTGGTGAAGCGGGTGCTGATTTTTGATTGCGACGTGCATCAGGGCGACGGCACCGCCGCCATCCTCGCCGGCGATCCGGAGCTGTTCACCTGCTCGATTCACTGCGAGAAAAACTTCCCCACCCGCAAGAGCCGCAGCGATCTTGACGTCGGCTTGCCCGTGGGACTGGAAGATGACGGCTACCTGGCGGTGGTCGAGGAGACACTGTCCGACCTGCTGCGGCAGCTACAGCCGGACCTGGTGCTGTACGATGCGGGGGTGGACGTGTACGCCGGCGACCCGCTGGGCCGGCTCGCGGTCAGCCTGACCGGGCTGGCCGAGCGCGAGCGCCGGGTGCTGACGCTGTGCCGGGAGCACGGCGTGCCCGTGGCCACGGTGATCGGCGGCGGCTACGACGACGACCGGCCGGCCCTGGCCCGGCGCCATGCCCTGGTCTCGGAAGCGGCCCACCAATTGTGGAGGCAGTAATGAGCAAAGCCCTGTTGATCATGGCCCACGGCAGCCGTGCCGAAGCCGCCAACGACGAATTCCGTTTGCTGGTGGAGCAGGTGGCCGAACAAAGCCACGACTATGTGGCGGTGCTGCCCTGTTTCCTGGAGCTGGCGCGGCCGTCATTGATGGAAGCGCTGCAGCAGCTCGAACACCAACCGGTAGAGACCGTGCAGGTGTATCCGCTGTTCTTCAACAAGGGTAAGCACGTGGCCCGGGATATCCCCGACCAGGTGGAGGAGGCGCGCCAGCGTCATCCACACCTGCGTATCGAGCTGCTGGAATACTTCGGTAACGCCGGCGGGCTAGTGGCGCTGGTGCGCGACCACATCGACGCCCAGAGCTAGTGCGCTTCGATTCAGAACGTCCTGGCGATGATCAGGCCGCCCCACATTAGATTCCGGTCGGCGGGGCCTTCGCGCACTTCCGAGGTGTGCCCGCGCAGTACATAGCTGAGCCGCCAGCCACTGGCGAACGACTGGGTGTAGCCGAGCCAGGCTTCCAAAAGCGCATGGTTCAGGTCACCGGAATCGTAGCTCACTTCGCTGTCGCGGAACTGGCCTTGCAGAAACGCGTTGTAGCCCCGCGCCACCACGGCGACGCCGCCCCACACATAGCTTTCCGCCCGCGCCGGCCCGCCGTTGCCGCGCGCCGCGCCGTCGCCGTAACTGGCCAGCTCCGGATTGAAACGCCACCAGGGGTCGGCGATGCGCCCGCCCCGGAAGCTGAGGCTCCAGCGTGCCTCGGTGAGGTAGCCGGCGGACGCCTGCACGGTGCTTTTTACTTCCAGATTCGGTGAGGAGACATCCAGGTATTTTTGTCGCGCCACCGTGTAACGGGCGGTGGGTTCGCCGCCTTCGCTGACCTGATGCTTCCAGCCTTCGGCGTGCTCGCTGCCGATCACCTTGTGCACCGCGTTCTGGCCGTTACCGACCATGGCCAGGCCGAGCGCGCCCAGGGTCAGGCTGCTGTGCCAGGCCACGTTCTCATGCGGGTCGATCCGCACCCGGGATTGGGACAGGTAGATCAGGCTCGCGTAGGGGCGGTCGTTATACACCGGCGTCGACGCGGCTTTGTCTTCCGGCGTGAAGCCGAACAGCCCGAACTCGATGCTGTGGCCGTCGACGCGTTGCGGCGCGCGGCCGTCCACGCCGAACAGACCGTCCAGGGCGCCCAGCACCGGATTCAATGAGTACCAGGCATCGCGGGCGTCCCGCCCGGTATACGAAAGACTCAGGCCATAGGTGTAGTCCTGGTCCCGATTGGAGGGCACCAGGGCGTCGTTGTCGAAGGCAAACGACCAGCTCTCCTTGGCGGGCTCGCGCCGCGGCTCGGGCCGGGGGCGGCGCGGCGTCCGTTCGTCCTGTTCCAGTAACGCCAGTTGGATTTGGCCGTCGGCTTGGTTGAGCGGGGCGTTGTTGTACCGCCCCGGATCGGTTTGCGCCAGGGCGGTGGGGGCCGCGCCGAGGACGATCAGAAAAACGGCCGTCAGCAGCAGGCCGCTGTTGGGGTGCACGCCCCAGCGGGGGGCGGCGTATCCGGATGCATTGTTCATCGTTCTCCGTTCCGCAGAAATGTCGCCGTTATCGGGGCGTTACCCTAAGAGCGCGGCCCTTTTCTGCGGTAGGTCAAAACTGGCCCTTTCTTGCCTGTTTCTGCGGAACGGTTTTGTTTTTCTGACCGGTTGGATCAGCGCAGCCGATAGGTCAGCGACGCCATGACGCTGCGCTCGGCCCCGAAATAGCAGTAATTCAGTGAGTAGCAGGAGGCCACGTATTCCTTGTCCAGAAGGTTGTTGGCATTGAGGCGCACGCTCAGGCCGCGTACGCCCACTTGCCCGAAATCGTAGCCCAGGGTGGCGTCCATCAGAGTGTAGGAGGGCACGTTCAGGGTATTGGCCCGGTCCGCTTCGATGCCGGACAAGTAGCGCGCGCCCAGCCCCACATCCAGGCCACTCAACGCGCCACCATTGAAGTGGTAATTGCCCCAGACAGTGGCCTGGTTGCGCGGCGCCTGATTGACGCGGTTGCCTTCGATCTCCTCTTCGGCTTCCACGTATTCAATGTCGGTGTAGGTGTAGCTGGCCTGCAGCCTCAGCTGGTCGGTGACCAGGGTCTGGGCGTCCAGCTCCACCCCGCGGGAACGCACTTCGCCCACCGGCACATAGACCGCCGCCTGGGGTTCGCGGATCGCCAGGTTCTCCTGATCAATGTGGAACAGCGACAGGGTGTACAGCCCCCGGCCCCGGTGCGGCTGATATTTGAGGCCGGTTTCATACTGGGTGCCCTCGGTGGGCTCCAGCGGGTTGCCGTCGGCGTCGGTGTAGACGCTCGGGTTGAACGACTCGGAATAACTCACATAGGGCGACAGGCCGTTGTCCATCCGGTACAAGGCGCCGGCGCGGCCGCTGAACTGGTCGCGGTCCTGGCTGGAGCGGGCGCCGGTGTCGGTGTTCACATTGGCGGTGCGCACCCAGTCCTGGCGGCCGCCCAGGGAGAAGCGCCAGTTGTTCAGCGCGATCTGATCCTGAATATAGACGCCGGTCTGGATCAGCTTGCGCTCGTGCAGCACCGGGTCGGTGATCGCCAGGGGCGCGGCGCCGTACTGCGGGTCGAAGGCGTCGATGGCCGGGAAGCTGCCGGAGGTCCAGGCGGCGTCCACGTCGCGGTGCTGATAGTCGACGCCCACCAGCAGGGTGTGCCGCAGCGCGCCGGTAGAGAACAGGCCCTGCAGTTGGTTGTCCACCGTGTAGGCGTCGAGCTGTTCGTCGGCACCGGAGTAGAAGCGGCTGAGCTGGTCCGAGTTGCCCACCCAGGCAAAGCTGTACACCTGTTGCAGCGCCACGTCGCTGGTCAGATAGCGGAAGTTCTGCTTCACGCTCCAGTCGTCGTTGAAGAAGTGTCGAAGCTCGTAGCCCACCATTTTTTCAGTACGTGAGAACTGTTCGTAGGCGGGCTCGCCTTCAAAGAAATGGTTGGAGATATAACGCCCGTTGCGGAGGTAAAGCGTGCCTTCCGCGGGCACGCCGCTGTGGCTGCCGCCTTCCGGGTCGTCTTGGAAATAGGCCATCAGATCGAGGGTGGTGTTGTCGCCCAGGTCCAGGGTCAGCGACGGCATGATCGCCCGGCGTTCGTGCTCCAGGTGGTCAAACTGGGTGTCGCCCTGACTGGTCAGCCCCACCACCCGGTAGGCCGCGCCGTCGCTTAACGGTCCGGCGAAATCGAAGGCGGCGCCCCGGTAGTTATTGTTGCCGGCGCTGAACGTTACCTCCTGGCGGGTTTCGAACAACGGTTTCTTGCTGGTGAGATTGACCAGCCCGCCCGGCGAGGCGCGGCCGTACAACACCGAGGTCGGGCCTTTGACGATTTCCACCCGCTCCAGGAAGTAGGGGTCGATCTGCATGGAGCTGAAAGTGCCGCCGTCGCCCATTGTCTTCAGACCGTCGAGATAGATGTTATCGATGCTGTCGTCGGAAAAGCCGCGCAGTACCACATAGTCGTAGCGCTGGGAGGCGCCGATCTGTTCGGTGAACACGCCGGGGGTGTAGCGCAGCGCCTGCTGCACGGTTTCCGAGCCCTGTTGGTCCAGTTGCTCGCGGCGCACCACGTTGATCGTCTGTGGTGTTTCCAGGGTCGGCGTATCGATCTTGGTGGCTACTTGGGCGGAAACCGCCACCGGCGCCAGCGTCTGGCTGCTGGCGGGCGCCGGCTCCAGGGTGACGCTGCCGTCGTCGTTGCGGCGGTGGCGCAGGCCGCTGCCGGCCAGCAGCCGGCTCAGGGCCTGGTCGGTGGAATAGTCGCCGGCCAGGGCCGGGCTTTGTTTGCCGGCGGTCATGTCGGCGTCGTAGAGCAACTGGACGCCGGTGTCGTCGGCCAGTTCGGCCAGGGCAGCGTCGAGCGGTTGCGCGGCGATGTCCAGGGTCGCCGCCCGGGCGCCGGCCAGCAGGGCGAGGCCGGTGAACAGCGCGGCGGCGCGCAGGGTGTCTTTGATCAGGGGCATCTTTGGTCCTCTCTGTTCGGATGCAAATACAAACCATTTGCGATCTGGTGGCAGGGAAGACGAAACCGCCGCCGGTTTCTGAACCGGGTCGCCTCTAATACAGAATCACCACGCCGGGCAGGTGCCGCACGGTCAGCGGCAGGGTCTGGCTCAAGGCGCTGAGGGCGGCGTCCGGATTGCCGCTATTGAGGGTGCCGCTGAAACGGCGCTCGGCCAGCGTCTGGTCCAGCAGCAGCAGGTGGTCCGGGTGATGAGGCGCCAGCTCCCGGAGAATGTCCCGTAGCGGTTGATCGCTGAACACCAGCCGGCCTTCCAGCCAGGCCAGCACGGGCGCCACATCCACCCGGCGCGGGTCGCCCAGGCGGCCGCGCGACCAATGCACCTGCTCGCCGGCCCGCAACGTCAGCCGTCGACCCACGCCGCTGGCGACCACCTCGCCCTCCGCCACCGTCAAGCGGACCCGCTCGCCCTCGTCCCGGCGTACCTCGAAGCGGGTGCCGGTAACGCGGACCTTCGCCTCGCCGGCCACCACCAGGAAGGGCCGTTGCGGGTCCTTGGCCACCTGGAAGTAAGCGCGCCCGCGCAGCAGGGTAACGCGGCGCTGGTGGTCGCTCAGGTTCAGATCGATGGCGCTGTCGCCGGCCAGGGTTACCCGGCTGCCGTCCTCCAGGGTCAGTACCCGTTGCTCGCCGGCGGCGGTGCGCTGGTCCGCGCCCCACACCCGCCAGGGCAGTTGCGCCGCCACGACCACCATGAGCAGCAGCACCGCCGCGGCCAGCCAGGCCCGGCAATGGCTCAGGGCGCGGCTGATGTACTTGCCCGCCATGCGTTCGGAGACCCCCAGGCGGGTGCCGATTTCCCGCTGGGTCAGCCCCTCCAGGCGGTTCCACAGCAGCGCCTGGCGGACATGGTCGGGCAGCTCGGTCAGTGCCGCCTGGACTCCGGCCAGGGTCTGGGCACTGCTGGCCGCCGCTTCCGGCGTGGGGGCGTCGCTTTCCAGCCGCAGGTCCGGGTCGTGCAGGGCCACGGTGGCCGGCCGGGCATGTTGCTGGCGCAGGTGGTCGATCAGCAGATTGCGGGCGATGCGGAACAGGAAGGCGCGCGGATTGTGCAGCGGATAGTGCAGCGGGGCGCCGCCGCCGGCTTGCTCCAGGCGGCGCAGACGCAGGTAAACCTCCTGGCAGAGGTCCGCTGCCAGCTCCGGGGAGCCCAGGCGACGGTGAAAATAGCCGCTCAGTTCCGGGGCGTGTTGTTGAAACAGGTCGTCGGCGCCCATGGCATCGCCCGCTTATCAAACGTGATTGATAATGATTCGTGATCGCAGTTCGGGCGATTATGCCACCACCCGACCGGCGGGCGCCAGATCGGGGGCGTTTAGCGGGGGGCCTGGTAGGTGCGGCTGCGGTGGCCGGGTTTACTGAACACCCATTGCCAGAGCTGGATGTTGCGGGCTCGGAAGGCACCGGCGCAGACGTTCAGGTAGTAGCGCCACATGCGGTAGAAGCGCTCGTCGTAGCGGTGTTGAAGCTGTGGCCAGCCGGCCTGGAAGTTGGCGTCCCAGGCTTTGAGGGTGCGCGCGTAGTCCGGACCGAAGTTGTGCAGGTCCTCGACCACCCAGCCGGGTTCGGCGGCGCGGGCGATCTGTTTTACCGACGGCAGTTCGCCGTTGGGGAAAATATATTTGTCGATCCAGGGGTCGTGGCTGTGGCTGCTCTCATTGGTGCCGATGGTGTGCAGCAGCATCAGCCCCCGGTCCTTCAGCAGCCCCAGCGCGGTGTCCATGAAGGTCTGGTAGTTGCGGCGGCCGACGTGCTCGAACATGCCCACGGAGACCACCCGGTCGTAGCGCCCGGTGACGGCGCGGTAGTCCTTCAAAAGCACTTCCACCGGCAGGCCCTGGCAGCGCTCGCGGGCCAGTTGCGCCTGCTCGCTGGAAACGGTGACGCCTTCCGCGCGCACGCCGTAGTGGCGGGTGGCGTATTCCAGCAGGCTGCCCCAGCCACAGCCGATGTCGAGCAGGGTCATGCCCGGTTCCAGTTCCAGTTTGCGGCAAATCAGATCGAGCTTGGCGAGCTGGGCCTCGTGGAGGCTGGTGGCGTCTTTCCAGTAGCCGCAGCTGTAGGCCATGGTATCGTCGAGCATCAACTCGAACAGATCGTTGCCCAGGTCGTAGTGCTGCTCGGCCACCTGGCGGGAGCGGCGCAGGCTTTGCCGGTTGCGCAGGGTGTGGGCCAGCACCTGCAGCGCCAGCATCCAGCGGTTCTTGCCCAGGCCGTCACCGCCGGCGCGCAGCATTCGGAACGCGAACTCATCCAGCGCATCGCAGTCCCACCAGCCGTCCATGTAGGACTCGCCGAGCCCCAGCGAGCGTTGCGCGGCGATGCGGGAAAGGGTTTCGGGATGGTGGATTTGCATGTCCCAGGGGCGCCGGCCATTGATCTGGATGTCCGCTTCCGCGAGCACCCGGTTGATCAAGGCGTCGATGGGGGCCGAACCGCTGGACGCGGAGCGGTCTTCTCGATGACTAAGCATACAGAGACTCCTTGCTGGAAGACTGCATGGTTGTCACGGGCTACTTCGCCGCTGCCCGACGTGTCAAATCATTCTTTGACGCTTACCTCACGGACGCAAGCGGCAAAGTGAGCCGGATTCAGGTAAAGCGCGCGGTAAGCCGCATTTTTACAATATTATTCAGACACTTGGGCGCCGGTAAGCCGCTGTATAAAAGCGTTCTATTAATGTGATTTGGTGCCGCTATGCCGGCGGCGGGGGCGAGAAGGTCCACTGGGTCGAGATGTTGTTGACTTTTTAGGAGCTTGAGCCTATGGTCCACAGCGACTTTGAATGAATTTTCACGGGCAGATGTAACGAAAATGTTTGGTAGACGGAATACAAACATAGTGTTGCTGTTCTCCATGTTGCTTGTGGTTCAGAGTCTCTTTGCCGACCAAATGGTTCTTACCTCGACCAACCATTCAGTTACTGCGGAAATGTCGGGCTGCGCCATGGTGGATGGGGCTGCCGCAATGGACGATTGCGAATCGACCGGCACGGACTGTCTGTTTCAAGCCATGGCTGGTGGTTGTGGTATTTCTTACTGCCCCGCGCTGGTGTCCGAAGTTTGGGTTTCTGGTGATGAGAGCTCAGAACGCCTGAAGACGTCTTTCTCGAATAATTATCGGAGCGTCGTTCTTGATCTCCTAACGTATCCCCCGAATTCCTTTCTAGTGTAAGCCAATTTTTTAGTTCTTTTCTGGTTCCGTTCACTGCTGAGCTGGATTGATATGGTTACCTATGAGGAATTTCGCATGTCTCTTTCTAAAGCCCCTTTGTATGCTCTGTTCTTGCTCGTCTTTGCGCCTTATCTGCACGCTGAAAGCGCTAACGGCGATTTGACCGAACTGTCCAGACAGGCGTCTGCTCGGCTCGCCGATGAGCCATCCCGGACCCATCATGCCATGCATGGCGCGATGTCCAAGCTGGATGCTGAAGATAAGAAAGAAATGATGCGCGCTTGCGCTAGCATGATGCGTGAACATCACCAGTCTGGTAGTTGAGGCTCTTTGCTGCGGGTGCGTTCGCGTGCCCGCTCTATCCCCCAGTCCAGCCTCTGATCTCAAGTTGCACGTCTCGGCCTTCAGTGATGCTTGGGTGTATCAAGTGCTGCGATTGAGTAGAGATATCTCGCAGAGGGTGCTTGGCGGCACATGAATTTGGCTTATTGCCATTAATTGGTAAATCGACATGTGTTTGGATCATGCAAGCTAAACGATTATGCCTGGTAGTATTCGCTGTGTTCCTCATAAGTGGTGGGCAGATGGCCTATGCTTGCGATACTGCGGAGCCAGCCCATCAACCTATTTGCTGTTGTGAGGATGGGATGACGGGTTGTGACCCGGCAACCCCTGCTTTCCCGGTGGATGGATGTGAACATGATGAGTCGACCGCCTTTCCCGACTCGTGCTGTGAGGCGGAGTACCGGTCGGTGGTTAAAGATGCGGCTCCTACGGTATTCAGTGATGATCGAGCCTTGACGTGGCTACCCCTTGTTGTCTTGGTGTACTGGCCCCTTCAGGAGTCGCTTTCAACTCTATTTATAGCAAACGCTCCCCCCGACCCTGACTGGCTCCTTGCCCAGGCTGAAAGTGGTCGCACTGCCTACCTCGCCACCCTGCGTCTGCGTATCTGATTAATCCGCCCGATTTGTCGTGAGGCTATGGCCTGCCCTGTTGGGAGGCCGAGGATTTTTCGTTATGCCGATTGAGGGTATTCCCCATGCGCAACCGAATTGGCGGCTTGATGGCCCTGGTGGTGTTTGTTGCACCGCTGGCGGGTATCTCTGCGCCGCCGCCACGAGAAAACAGTCAATTCCTACAGGATGTAAAGGCGCTGACCGCCGAACAACTGGTGTCCGCCGTATTGACCCGGAACCCGGGCCTTCAGGGGCTGGCGGCGGCGGCCGAGGCGGCGAATTACCGCATCGCCCCCGCCGGCGCTCTGGACGATCCCATGCTGACCTATGCCGGGGCGCCGAAAACCGCAGGCGGGCCCCGTGGCTTCCAGGAACGGGTGGAGTTGAGCCAGAGCCTGCCCTGGCCGGGGAAGCGTGGCCTGCGGGAAGATGCGGCCCGTGCCCGGGCCGAGGGTGAGGAGCAATCCTTGGCGGATGGCCGGCTGGCGTTGATGGCGGCCAGCAAGCGCCTGTTTGCAGAATGGGCGTATATCCACCGCACCCTGAAAATAAAGCACGCGCACCGGGATCTGCTTACCGAGCTGCGACGCATCGCCGAAACCCAATACGCGACGGGCAGGGGCCGGCAGCAGGATGTGCTGCAAGCTGAGATGGAAGCGGCTCGTATCGATACCGGTATAGTCACCCATCAGAGGCGCCGACGGGAAGTCCAGGCGATGATCAACGGCTTGCTAAACCGCCCTCCCCAAAGCCCGCTGCCGCCGCCGGCACCACTGCCTGTACCCACTGATCCACCCGCCCTGCAGGCATTGCATGAAGCCGCGCTGGAGGAGCACCCGCAACTGCGCCGTATCCAGGCGCGCATCGCCGAAGCGAACGCCCGGCAAGGTTTGGCCGAGAAAGAGTATTTCCCGGACTTCAAGTTGTCAGCCGGTTACAACGCGCTGTGGGATTCTCCTGACAAGCGTTGGATGGTTGGCCTCAGCATCAACCTGCCGATCGATTTGTCTGGCAAGCGCGGCGCGACTCGGGACGCGGCCGAGGCCGACGTCATGCGTTATCGGTGGCAGTTGACCGACCAGGAAGCGCAACTGTTGGCGCAACTGGAACAGGGGCGTGCCCGAGTGCAGGAGAGCCAGGAGGTTTTCACCATCCATCGGCAGAGGCTGGTCCCCCTGGCCGAGGAGAGTCTTAGTGCTGCCGTGGCCGATTACCGGGCGGGGCAAGGTGATTTTTTCACGGTCATCGATGCCGAGCGGCAGAAATTGCGTACTCAGGACAACCTGGCTCGCGCCCATGCCGATTATCTTAGGGCCTTGGCAGCCCTAGAGCGGTCCACCGGGCGGCCCCTGGACAGTGATAGCCCGCGCCCCATTCGGATCAATCAGGCACCGACGGATACCGCCGGTCAGCCCCTCGAGCAAGAGTAACCGCCATGACTCAACGCATCACATTTACTTCGCTTTTTGTTATCGGGCTGCTGGTGGGTGCCGCCGGCATTTTGGGCCTGCAATGGCTGTCCGGCGATGATGCCTCCACCGCATCGTCAGAGGGTCCGTCCCTTAACGCGTCCTATCAGGCCGGTCCCTTTCAATTGGGTATCGATATCGACCCGGAAACACCCCACGTCGGTGAAAACCTTCTCACTCTGATATTGCTGGATAGCTCCGGGGAGCCGGTCAGAGGGGCTGCCATCAAGGCGGTGGCGGAAATGCCCGCCATGGGTGCCATGCCCGCCATGCAGGCCCCGGCCGATATGCAGGAAATCGAACCCGGTCTCTACCGGGGGACTTTCGAGCCAGCAATGAAAGGCAGTTGGCCGCTTACCTTGCAGATCAGCAAGGAGGGTGTGGGGTCCACACGGGCGAGCTTCGATCTAGCCACGGGCCGGAAGGGCTTGCAGCCGGCCGGCGGTGTGACCGCCCTGGCGCGGCAAGGGGCGGGCGGGGAGGACGATGCAGATGAGCTGCCCTACCGCAGCGGTCCCTATCGCCTGGACGTGTTGATAGAACCCACCACGCCGCGTGTGGGTGAGAACACCCTGAGCGTGGTTATGCGCAATGCCGACGGCCTCCCCCTGGACAATGCCGAAATCAAGGCGGTGGCGGAAATGCCGGCGATGGGCGCCATGCCTGCCATGCAGGCCCCGGCCGATATGCAGAAAATCAAACCCGGCCTCTACCGGGGAATCTTCGAGCCGTCCATGGACGGCAGTTGGCCCCTGACGCTAAAGATTAAGGAGCGGGGAATGCCGGAGCGGCAAATCAGTTTCGATCTGGCCACCGGTCGCGAGGGGCTGCAACTGGCTTCGGGCGCTGCCCGAACCGACGGCGGTGGCATGGCCGAAGAGGCACCACCGGGCACGGTGACCCTGGACAACCGCCGGCGCCAGTTGATCGGCGTCGAGACCGCCGAGGCGAGAGCCATGGCCATGACGCGCACCATTCGCGCAGAAGGCCGGGTCGCCTACGACGAAACCCGACTGGCGGACGTCAACCTCAAATTCGATGCCTGGATCGGCGAACTCTACGCCGATTATGTCGGGGCTCGGGTGGAAAAGGGCGACCCTTTGTTCACCGTTTACGGCCCGGCGCTGCTTGCCGCTCAGCAGGAATACCTTGAGTTGAAGCGCCGCGGAAGCGCGTCGCGGACCCTGTTGGCCGCCGCCCGCAAGCGTCTCCAGCTCTGGGACATGACCGACAACGAAATCGCCGCTCTGGAAAAACGGGGCGAACCTTTCGAGTACGTCACCATGCACTCATCGGTTGAGGGCACCGTGGTGGCCAAGAATGTGGTGGAAGGAACCGCTCACAAGGCCGGAATGACCCTAATGCGCATCGCCGACCTGTCAAAGGTCTGGGTGGAAGCCGATATCTACGAGGGTGAGGTGCCACTGGTGTCGGCGGGCATGCCCGCCACCGTGACTCTGCCTTACCTCCCCGGTGAGCAGCTCGAAGGCCGGATCGACTACATCTACCCCTATCTGGACAGCGCCAGCCGGACCGGACGGGTTCGACTTACCCTCGACAACCCCGAAGGTCGCCTCAAACCCAACATGTACGCCGAAGTGAAGCTCCAGGCCGAGATCGGGCGACGAGTGGTAGTGCCGGAAGAGGCGGTGATCATTGCTGGCGAGCTGCGGGTGGTGTTCGAGGACCTGGGCGAGGGCAGGCTGGCGCCGCGCAAGGTACGAACCGGCCAGCGGGCCGACGGCTATATCGAGATCCTCGACGGGATCGAAGCCGGCGACCGGGTGGTTACCTCCGGTAACTTCTTGATCGCTTCGGAAAGCCGGCTCAAAGGGGGGATGGAGCAATGGTAAATCAAGCATCCAGGAGTCAGTCGTCTCATCCCCCCGCCGAAGGAGAGGGCATCGGCTGGTTGCAGCGGATTATCGGCTATTGTGCACGCAAACCTCTAATCACTCTGGTGGCGGTACTGGCCCTGGCTTTTGGCGGTTGGCAGGCGTTACAACGGGCGCCGCTGGATGCCATCCCCGACTTGTCCGATGTGCAAGTGATCGTCTTTACCGAGTGGCCCGGGCGCAGTCCGGATCTGGTTGAGGACCAGATCACCTATCCCCTAACCACTTCTTTGTTATCCGCGCCAGGGGTGAGCTATGTGCGTGGCCAAAGCATGTTCGGCTTTTCTTTCGTCTATGTGATTTTCGACGATGGCGTGGATATGTACTGGGCCCGTTCCCGTGTGCTGGAGTATCTCAATGGCGCTGCCGCCGAACTGCCGGACGGGGTTACCCCGACACTGGGCCCGGACGCCACCGGCGTTGGTTGGGTCTATCAATACGCCCTGCGCGACACCACCGGCAACCACAGCCTGGCGGACCTACGTTCACTGCAGGATTTCAATTTACGCTATGCCCTGGAGGCCGTCGAAGGCGTGGCCGAGGTGGCTTCCATCGGAGGCTTTCAGCGCGAATACCAAATCAGTCTCGACCCCAACAAGCTCGCCTCTTATAAAATCCCCCTGAAACGAGTGGCCGAAGCGGTGGGCGACTCTAACCAGGATGTGGGTGGACGTATTCTTGAAGTCGCGGGTCACGAGCAGTTTATTCGTGGGCGGGGATACGTGAAATCCGAGGAGGACCTGGAAAAAGTGGTATTGAAAACCACGCCAGGCGGTGTGCCGATCACGATAAAAGACGTCGGCCATGTGGCCTTGGGACCGGCCATGCAGCGGGGTCAGGCGGAGCTGGACGGCGAGGGCGTGACCGTCGGCGGGATAGCGATTATGCGCTATGGCGAAAACGCTCTGGATGTGATCGAAAAGGTCAAACAGCGTCTGGAGGATATCAAACCCGGGCTGCCCGAAGGGGTGGAGATCGTGCCTGTTTACGATCGTTCCATTCTGATCAATGAAGCCGTCGATACCCTGACTTCGACCCTGATCAAGGAAATAGTGATTGTCTCCCTGATCATCGGCATCTTCCTGTTGCATGTGCGCTCCACCCTGGTGGCGGCGATTACATTACCGGTGGCGGTGCTGATGGCCTTTATACCCATGTACTTCCAGGGCCTGACGGTGAACATCATGTCCCTCGGCGGCATTGCCGTGGCTATCGGCGCCATGCTGGATGCAGCTATTGTCATTATCGACAATATTCACAAGCGGCTGGCACGCTGGGAGAGTGACGATGCCGACCCGGAGGAGAAAGCCAAGCCCCGGCGAGACGTGATTATCGAGGCGATGCAGCAAGTGGGACCCAGTATCTTTTTCTCGTTGGCGATTATCACCATCTCGTTTATGCCGGTGTTCGCCCTTGAAGGTACAGAAGGTCGCATGTTCCAGCCACTGGCCTTTACCAAGACCTATTCCATGGCGTTTGCCGCGCTGCTGTCGATCACCCTGGTGCCGGCCCTGGCGGTGTGGCTGATACGGGGCAAGATCCGCGCCGATCGCAGCAAGTTGAACCAGTGGCTGGTGGCCGCCTACCGGCCGGTTGTGGATTTTGCCGCGCGTTTTCGCTGGGCCGTGATCGGCGGGGCCGTGTTGGTACTGCTGCTAACGGTCATTCCCTTCCGGCAGCTGGGCAATGAGTTCATGCCGCCTCTCAACGAGGGCTCGATTCTTTTTATGCCCACGGCACTGCCTGGCATGTCCATTTCGGAGGCCACCCAGACCATGCAGACCATGGATCGGATCATTGCCGACATTCCAGAAGTGGAGCACGTCTTCGGTAAGGTGGGCCGCTCCACCAGCGCCACGGACCCCGCGCCTTTATCCATGGTGGAAACGGTGATTACCTTGAAGCCTGAGGACCAGTGGCGCGAGGGCATGACCTGGGACGGGCTGCTTCAGGAGATGGACTCGAAACTCAAGTTTCCGGGTATGCCCAATATCTTTTGGATGCCTATCCAGACTCGCACTGAGATGCTGGCCACAGGTATTCGTTCTGCCCTGGGTATCAAAGTGTTCGGGCCGGATCTGAGCACCATCGAAGAAACCGGTATCGCTATTGAAAAAGCCCTGCAGGAGGATAAGCGCACCGCCGCAGCGACCCGCAGCGCTTTCGCAGAACGCAGTACCGGCGGCTACTTCCTGGATTTCACCGTTGATCGAAGCGCCGCGGCTCGCTTCGGCCTCAATGTGGCTGACGTGGAGCGGGTAGTCATGGCTGCCATGGGTGGCACCGTTGTATCGCAAACCGTGGAAGGGCGGGAGCGCTACAACATTCTGGTGCGCTATGCCCGGGATTATCGTGACAATATAGAGGCATTGGAGCGGGTACTGGTTCCCACTCCCACCGGTGAGCAGGTTCCCATTACCCAGGTGGCGGACATCGAATTTCAAACCGGGCCGCCCGCCATTCGCAGCGAAGACGGTCAATTGGTGGGCTTTGTCTTTGTGGACGTAAAAAGCGAAGTCGGTATTGCCGATTATGTCGAACAGGCGAAGCAGGTCGTGGCCGACCAGGTTGATGTGCCGGACGGCTACCGATTGGCTTGGGCAGGGCAGTTCCAGTATTTTGAGCGGGCCAAGGCCAAGCTTCAGTTGCTGGTTCCGATTACTTTGTTCCTGATCTTCTTCATGCTGTTTTTGCACCGCGGCTCTCTTACTGAGACGCTGGTGGTAATGTTGAGCGTGCCCTTTTCTCTGAGTGGTGCGGTCTGGTTGATGTGGTGGCTGGATTTTAACCTCAGTGTCGCCGTCTGGGTGGGCATGATCGCCGTGGCGGGCCTAGCCGTGGAACTAGGGCTGTTAATGATGGTGTATTTGGATATAGCTTGGCGGGACCGGGAGGTGGAGCGCCGAGTCAACACCCGCGGGGATATAGTTGAAGTCATCCAGAGCGGTGCGGGGCAGCGGATTCGGCCCATGTTGATGACGGGCCTGTCGACCTTTATCGGTCTGGTCCCCATCCTATTCGCTAGCGGTACCGGTGCTGATGTAATGCAACGCATTGCCGCACCTATGGTGGGCGGGGTGGTCTCGGCACTGTTAATGGTATTGGTGGTCTTCCCTGCGATCTTCATGGTCTGGCGAGGAGGCGGCTTGCCCAAGGGGGCGCCGACGCCGCCGCTGGAAGTTTGATTATAGCCTCGCCGTGTCGGTCAGCGGCCGTATGAAAACGTTGTACTAATGTGATTTGGTGCCGCTATGCCGGCGGGGATGAGGAAATATGGATTCGATGACGCAGGCGGCTCTGGGTGGCGCCCTGGGCGGGGCGGTGCTGGGGCGCCGGTTCGGGCGACGCGCGGTGGTCGCCGGCGCGCTGCTCGGCACTCTGCCGGACATGGACGTGCTGATCGACTATGGCGATGCGGTGGCCAACTTCTCCCAACATCGCGGTTTCAGCCACTCGCTGTTGATACTGGTGCCGCTGGCGGTGGTGCTGGCGGTGCTGCTCAGCCGCTGGCAACGCAGCGTGTCGTTCCGCCGCTGGCTGATGTTCACCGGGGCCATCCTGATCACCCACCCGTTGCTGGACGCCTTCACCACCTACGGCACCCAACTGCTCTGGCCGCTGGGGCCGCCGGTGGCCTGGCACAGCATTTTTATCATCGACCCGCTCTACACGTTGCCGTTGCTGGTGGCGGTGGTGATCGCGCTGATCCGACCGCCGGCGATCCGCGCGCTGACGGTGGGGTTGGTGCTGTCGAGTCTCTACCTGGCCTGGAGTCTGGCCGCGCAGCAGTGGGTGGATCACCGGGTGCAGCAGGCGCTGGCCGGTACCGGCTATCAGACGGCGCCACGGATGGTGCAGCCGATGCCGTTCTCCACCCTGCTGTGGCGCGCCACGGTGCTGCACCGGGAAGAGCGCCTGGAAATCGTCACCGGGCTGCTCGACGGCGATGTGCCGCTGCATATCGAGGCGTTTCCCCGCGACGCCAATCTGGTGGCCGCGGCCAAGCAGCTCGACGATGGACGGCGGCTGGAATGGTTCACCGGGAGCTTTCTGGACTATCGATTGGAGGATGGGCGGCTGGTGGCCACCGACATCCGCCTTGGCGTGCCTGGCGCCCACCCCTTCCAGTTCGTGATCGCCGAGGCGCAGGGCGAGCCCGACAATCTGACCTGGCAGGCGGTGCGCAGCACGCGCCTGGCCCGACCGATGGTCAACGAAGACGCCTGGCCTGCGCTGTTCCGCCGCACCCTGGCGCTCAGCCCGGTGCTGTGTCTGCACGAGCTTAAGCTGGCTGCGACCGGCGCCGTCTGCGACGGAGCGCTGCCGCCGCTGGGTTCGCCCTGAACGCGGCTAATCCCAGCCGGCGAGCACCAGCTTGCCGATGGTCTTGCCGGACTCGATGCGCCGGTGGGCCTCTTTCAGGTTGGCGGCGTTGATTGGCCCCAGGGACTCCGAGAGGGTGGTCTGCAGCACCCCTTCTTCCATCAGCCGGGCGGCGGCGCGCAGGATCTCGCCCTGGCGCTCCATGTCGACGCCGAACAGGGCGCGGGTGAACATGAATTCCCAGGCGAAGCGGGCGCTTTTCGGTTTCAGCGGGTTCACGTCCAGGGGGCCGCGGGCGTCGACGATGGTGACGATGCCGCCCAGCGGCGCGACCAGCTCGCAGACGTCGCTCCAGTAGGCGTCCGGTTCCTGGGCCAGCAGGATGGCGTCCACCTGCTCGATGCCCAGCCCTTTCATGGGCTCGCGCAGGCCGTTGCGGTAGTCGATGGTGTGGGTGGCGCCCATGGCGGTGCACCAGTCCGCGGAGGTCTGGCGCCCGGCGGTGGCGATCACCGTCATGCCGAAGTGGCGGGCGGCCAGCTGGGTGGCGATAGAGCCGACACCGCCGGCGCCGCCCACCATCAGCAGGGTCTTGCCGGCGGCGTTTTCCGGGGTCAGGCCGAGCTGGTCGGTGAGGCTTTCCCAGGCGGTGAGCACGGTCAGCGGTAGCGCGGCGGCTTCTTGCATGCCGGTGCCTTCGGGCATCTTCGCCACCAGGCGCTCGTCCACGCACTGGTACTGGGCGTTGCTGCCCTGGCGCTGCATGGCGCCGGCGTACCAGACCCGGTCGCCGGGCAGGAAGTCGCGGACTTCGGCGCCTACCGCTTCCACCCGACCGGCGGCATCATAGCCGAGTACTTTATGGCCCTTCTCCGCCAGGGGGCGTTGGCGTACCTTGGTGTCCACCGGGTTGACCGATACCGCCTCCACCGCCACCAGCAGGTCGCGGGGGCCTGGTTTGGGCTGTTCCAGCTGGATGTCTTCCAGGGCGTGGACGTCTTCGATGGCGCGGGGTTGGTTAAAGCCGACGGCCTTCATAGGGTCTCCGTGGGAATACGAATTTGAACTGGGGTTTAATAACAAGGATACCATCATGCGTTTTGACGAATACCGCAATCTCGACGGCGTGGCACTGGCCAAGCTGGTGGCGGACGGGGAAGTCACCGCCGCCGAACTTCTGGAGCTGGCCATCGCCCGTGCCGAGGCGGTGAACCCAGCCCTCAATGGTCTGATTATCCCGCTTTACGACCAGGCCCGGGAACAGGCGGCCGGCTCCCTGAGCGGCCCCCTGGCCGGGGTGCCCATGCTCACCAAGGACCTGTTCCAGGAGATCGGCGGCGCGCCCAACTATCAGGGTAACAAGGCCCTCAAGCAGGCCGACAACCATGCCGCCGTGGATTCGGAACTGGTGCGCCGCTGGAAGGCAGCCGGGGTGGTGCTGTTCGGGCGCACCAACACGCCGGAATTCGGCGCCAAGGGCATCACCGAGCCGGAGGCGTTCGGCGCCACCCGCAACCCGTGGAACACGGAGCATACGCCGGGCGGCTCTTCCGGCGGCTCAGCGGCCCTGGTGGCGGCGGGCGTGGTGCCGTTCGCCGGTGCCAACGACGGCGGCGGCAGCATCCGCATCCCCGCCGGCTGCTGCGGCCTGTTCGGCCTCAAGCCGGGGCGCGGGCGCACCCCCTGGGGGCCCACCTTCAGCGAGGCGATGCACGGTATTTCCATGAACCATGTAGTGACCCGTTCAGTGCGCGATTCGGCGGTGTTGCTGGACGCGACCCAGGGCGAGGAAGTGGGCAGCCTGTTCCGCATCGCGCCGCCGGAGCGCAGCTACCTGAGTGAACTGGAAAGCGACCCCAAGCCGTTGCGCATCGCGTACTCCACCACCTCGCCGATTGACACCGAGGTGGACCCGGAAGCCGTCGCCGCGGTGGAGGACGCCGCCCGTCTGCTGGAATCCCTGGGCCATAAGGTGGAGCAGGCGTCGCCGAAAATGGACATGCTGGCGATGAGCATGGACTGGCTGTCCATGTGGTTCGCCAACTGCGCCGCCAATGTGGACTGGGTAAAAGAGCAGACCGGCTGCGGCAACGAAGGCTTCGAGCTGGACACCCTGGCGATGGCCGCGTTCGGCCACGCCACCTCGGCGCCGGACTACGTGCGTTGCTACCAGCGCTGGCAGGGGTATTCCCGGGCGCTGGCGGAATTCCACCAGCAGTACGACCTGTGGCTGACGCCCACCCTGGCGTTGCAGCCGGCGCGCATCGGCGCCTCGGAAACGCCGGCCTGGCAGCAGCAGATGCTTAAGGTGATTCTCAAGGTGGGCGCCGAGAAGCTGGTGATGAAAACCGGCCTGGTGGAACAGATGGTGAAAGAGAACCTCAAGTACGTGCCGTTCACCCAGCTCGCCAACGTGACCGGCGTGCCGGCCATGTCGGTGCCGCTGCACTGGTGTAAGAGCGGCCTGCCGCTGGGGGTACAGATGGTCGGCGACCACGGCAGCGAGGGCATGCTGTTCAAGCTCGCCGGTCAGCTGGAGCGGGCGCGGCCCTGGTTCTCCCGCACGCCGGAGCTGTAGTAGACGTGACAGAACACATCTTGATCGTCGACGATGAACCGAGGGTGGCGGAGCCACTGAGCTTCGCCCTGCAACGGGAACATTTTCGCGTCACCCATGTGGAGCGCGGCGAGCAGGCGTTGGCGGCGTTGATCGACCAGCCGCCGGCGCTGGTGGTGCTGGACGTGGGGCTGCCGGACATCAACGGCTTCGATGTGCTCAAGCGAATGCGTCGTCACAGCGAGGTGCCGGTGCTGTTCCTCACCGCGCGCCAGGAGGAGGTGGATCGCATTCTGGGCCTGGAGCTGGGCGGCGACGACTACGTCACCAAGCCGTTCAGCCCGCGCGAAGTGGTGGCGCGCATCCGTGCCATTCTGAAACGGTTGAACAAGGCCGGGCCCGCCGCCGCCGACTGGCGCGTGGACGAACAGGCCGCGCGGGTCTGGTTCGGTGAGCAACCGCTGTCGCTGACCCGTTCCGAATACCGGATTCTGGAAACGCTGGTGCGCCATCCCGGGCGGGTGTTCAGCCGGGCCAGCCTGATGGATATCTGCGGCAGTGACGAGGACAGTTTCGAGCGCGCCGTGGACACCCACATCAAAACCCTGCGCGCCAAGCTGCGACCCCTGGGCGGTGACGCCTGGATCGCCACCCGGCGCGGTCTGGGCTATGTGTTGGAACGGCCATGAAACTCAGCCGTCAGCTGCTGCTGATCTTCTTCCTGGTGATGGGCCTGGTGAGCTGGTTCACCATGGATCTGGTGCTGGGCGAGGCCAAGCCGCTGGTGCGGCAATCGGCGGAGGAAACGCTGGTGGACGCGGCCAACCTGCTGGCGGAAATCATCGCCTCGGACGTCAGCGGCGAGCAGCTGGTGATCACGCCGGCGTTGCGCTCGGCGTTAAAGCGTTACGCGGGGCGTGCACCGGGCGCCAATATCTGGGGGCTGACAAAGAACCGCACCGACACCCACGTTTATGTAACCGGCCCGGACGGGGTGGTGCTGTTTGATTCCCGTGGCGACAGTGAAGGCGAGGATTTTTCCCGCTGGAACGATGTGCACCTGACCCTTCAGGGCCGCTACGGCGCCCGCACCACCCGGACCGACCCGGAGGATCCGACCTCCTCGGTGCTGTATGTGGCGGCGCCGGTACGCCACCAGGGCACCCTGATCGGCGTGGTCACGCTGGGCAAACCCAGCGCCTCCATCCAGCCCTTCGTGGCGCAGGCGGAAGCTCGCCTGATCCGCTACGGCTGGCTGGCGCTGGCCGCCTGCCTGCTGCTGGGCATCGGTCTGGCCTGGTGGATCAGCCGCCGGGTGGGGCGTCTGCGCGCTTATGCGCTGGCGGTGTCGGAAGGGCGGCGCCCACCGCCGCCCCGCTTCCGGGTGCATGACGAGATCCACGATCTGGCCGCCGCCGTTACCGCCATGCGCCGGCGTCTGGAGGGCAGGGCGCGGCTGGAAAACCACACCACCATGCTGACCCACGAAATGAAAAGCCCGCTGGCGGCGATGCGCGGCGCCGGTGAAATTCTGGTCGAGGAAGTGGACGATCCGGGGCTGAGCCGGCTTGCCGGCAACGTGGTGCATGAGAGCCAGCGGCTCAGTGACCTGCTGGACCGCATGCTCGCCCTGGCGCGGTTGGAAAAGCTGGAGAGCCTGCCGGCCCGGCGCCGCCAGCCGCTCGCCCCGTTGCTGGAGGAATGGCGTTTGAGCCGCCAGGTGTTGCTGGACGACAAGCGGCTCGCGGTGGCCCTGGACGGCGATCCGGTGTTGTCGGTGGAGCCGGATACCACCCGACTGGCGTTGTTCAACCTGCTGGACAACGCTTTGCGTTTCGCCGACGCCGGCTCGTCGATAGAGGTGTCCGGCTGGTGGCGGGAGGACCAGTACGGAATCACCGTGTGCAACCGTGGCCCGCTGATTCCGGACTATGCCCTGACACGGGTCACCGAACGGTTCTATTCGCTGGCGCCGCCCGGGCAGGAAAAAAGCTCCGGGCTGGGGCTCACCATGGTGCGCGAAGTCGGCGAACTGCACGGCGGCTGGCTGCGCCTGGAAAACCGCGACGACGGCGTGTGCGTGCGCCTGTGCCTGGGATAATCAGGCTTCCTCACGAAACCCCCACAATCCCCTCATACGGCCAATGCAAGCTGGGCTCTCCACTAAGGGGAGAGAACCATGGCATTCAGTCCGTTAAAGAAAATTCTGATCATCGCCGGCCTCATGGTTGTGCTGGTGGTGCCACTGTTGATGATCCAGGCGAAGATCAACGAGCGTCAGCAGCGGGCGGCGTCCGTGAGTCACGAAGTCAGCCGCCAGTACGCCGGCGAGCAGATACTGTCCGGGCCGCTGATCATGGTGCCGCAAAAGCGCCGGCACGAAGTGGCTTACCGCGACCCGGAAACCGGCCAGGACCGGACGCGGATCGAATACCGGCGTGAACTGGCCGGCCACGTGCCCGACACTCTGCATATTGAAGGGCAGCTTCAGACCCGCACCCTTTACCGGGGCATCTACGGCACCCCGGTGTATCGCAGCGGCCTGACATTGCAGGCGCATTTCCCGGCCGATTGGCGGCACCGCCCGGACGCCGACGTCAGTGACGCCGGCCAGCCTTTGCTGGTGCTTCAGGTCGGCGATTTGCGCGGTTTGGCGGAGCGCCCGCGCCTTCTGATCGGCGACCGTGCCCTGCCATTGCTGGAGCCCGGCGCGATACCGGAGGCGCTCGGTGGCAATGCGCTGGTGGCGCCTTTGCCGGAGGACCTGGAAGGGCCCTTCACCGTGAGCGTCCACCTGAATCTGAACGGCAGCGGCGCGCTGGCGGCCCTGCCGCTGGCCAAGGAAACCCGCATGACCCTGCGCGGGGACTGGCCGCACCCCGGTTTCACCGGCCTTATGCTGCCGGCGGAACGGGAGGTCACCGACAGCGGCTTCGTGGGGCGCTGGCACACCAACAGCCTGGCCGCCGCCGGCGCCATTGCCTGCGTGCGTGACGGCGGCGTTTGCCAGGACCGGCACAAGGCGTTGCGCGTGGAACTGGTGCAGCCGGTCACCGGCCTGCTCTCCAGCGAGCGCGCGCTCAAGTACAGCTATCTGATTGTCGGGCTGACCTTCGCCGCCTTCTTTCTGTTCGAAGTATTGCGGCGTGTGGCGGTGCACCCCATGCAGTACCTGCTGGTTGGCCTGGCATTGGCGATGTTTTATCTGTTGCTGGTGGCGCTGGGCGAGCACGTCGATTTCGCCTGGGCCTATGGCATCGGCGCGGTGGCCTGCGTGGGTTTGATCGGCGTGTACCTGACCGCGGTGCTGCGCTCGGCGAAAGCCGGCTGGGGGTTCGCCGGCGCGCAGATGCTGGTGCTGGCGCTGATCTACGCCATCCTGAATGCCGAGGACTACGCGCTCTTGATGGGCTCGGTGCTACTGTTCGCGGCGCTGGCTGCGGTGATGCTGTTGACTCGCTACATCGACTGGGGCCTCACCACCGCGCGCCGGGGCACGGAGTCATGAGCGGGCGCCGCGAAGCCTGCCGGCGCCTGCGCGCCTTGATCGAGAGCGCGGAATGGGCTCGCGCCGGCCGGCTCCTGACCCGGCTGCGTGAGCGCTATCCCCGGGATGCGGCGCTGTGCGGCATCGAGGGCATTTACTGGGCACGGCGGGGCTACTGGTCGCCGGCGTTGCGCCGGTTCCAGTGCGCACTGGCGTGGGATCGGGAGGACGCCAACACGGTGTTCAATCTGGGCGTGACCTGGTGCCGGCTGGGCGCGCCGGTGCGCGGGCGGTTGCTGATGGATTACGCCCAAGGATTAACGCCGGCGCCGTTCACCTGGTGCCTTCCCGCGTACGATCTGGCGACCGCTCAGGCCCCTTCGCCCTGAGGCAGGGGCGGCCACCAGGCCTGGATGCGGTGCTCCGACACCGCCGCCAGGTCGCCGAACTGCAGCAGCACGAACTCGCTCTGTGTGGGGCGGAAGAACAGCTGGTCGCCGGGCACCAGCTCGGTGGCCGGCGAGCCGTTGTACATCATCTGATTGGTGCTGACCCCGTACAGGTCGTTGCGGCGGATGCCCGGTGGCGAGACCGGCGCCGCTTTCCAATAGCCGCCGTAGATGAAGTAGGTGCGTCGCCGGTTAGGGTCCCACAGGGCCCAGGCGTCGCCCAGCGGCAGCGGCCCGGGCAGGGTCAGCCCGTCCAGGGCCTTGAGCACTGGCACGGCGATAAAGGCGGCTGGCTCGAAGTCCTTCAGGCTGGGCACATCGAAATCCGAGGGCTTAACCAGGCAAGAGCCGGCCGCCAGCTCGTTGAGCGGTGTTTCGTCACCGTGCAGGGTGAACGTCGGGCTGCCGGCGCCGTTGAACGTGAGCGGCTGCTCGCGAAGTTCGGGCGCGACCTGGTAAAGCCGGTCGATAAAACTCTGATACACCGCCTGGGCCTTGCGCAGGCTGTCGTCGCGGCTTTCCACCAGATCCGGCAGCTTGCCCACGTGGGCGTCGTAACCCATGAAGCCTGCGAATTCCAAATGGCGGGGGTGGGCGGCGATCCGCTCCAGCAACGCATCCAGCTGGTCCGCCTCGGTGAGGCCGCCGCGATGCAGCCCCACATCGATTTCCACATTGATGCGCAGGCGGCGGTCCAGCCGTCGGGCCAGCGCCAGATACTCGTCCAGCCGAGCCGTGCTGTCGATCAGCCACTGCAACTGACGATCCGGGTCGAACCCGGCGTCCTCTGGCAGTTCCTCGTAGAAACGGGCGGCGGCCTGCACCGGCATCGGTTTGCCGAGCAGCAGGTCGCAGCCCGGCTCCGCCTCGGCCATGGCGTTGATGAACGGCTGATGGAACACCATCACCCGGTCGGTGCCGGTCTGCGCCATCACTTCCCGGATCAACGGCACGCTGGGCAGCGACTTGGCGACGATGCGGTAAGCGCGGCCCGGCGGCAGCGCCTGCTGGAGGCGTCGGCAATTGGCCGCCAGCCGCTGCCGGTCGATAAACAGCAGCGGGCGCCCCGGGCCGCTATCCCGGAACAGGGTGTTGTAGGGCTGGAAGTAAGCGCCGTGGGGGCCGCCCTGGTCGCCGGGTTTCAGCCACCAGGCCGCCGCCAGGCCACCGCCCAGGGCGAGCAGGAAGGTGCGTCTTTTCATGCCGGTTGCCCCTTGGCGTCGATGCCAAACAAGTGCCTCAGGTGATCATTGAGCAAACGTCCGCGCGGGTCCAGCTCGCGGCGCAGGGCGAGGAAGTCGTCGAAGCGCGGGTACAGCTCGCGCAATTCATTGGCGCCCAGGCTGTGCAGCTTGCCCCAGTGCGGGCGGCCCCGGTGGCGGCGCAGCACCGGCTCGGTGGCGCGGAACAGCGGCGTGGCGTCCTGCTTGAAATACTGATGGATGGACAGGCTCGCCCCGGCCCGGCCGCTGAACATGGACAGCAGGGTGTCGTCGGCGGCGCTGTAGCGGAATTCAATCGGGAAGAACACATTGATGTCCTTCTCGCGGATCACCTCGCAGACTTCCCGCAGGCATTCGATGCCTTTCTCCGCCGGCACCGTGTATTCCATTTCGTTGAAGCGCACCGTCCGGCGGTTGGCGTAGATCTTGTGGGCCGGCCCCCGGCGTTTGTTTTCCTCGACGAAGAAGGTCACCAGTTTCTGCAGGGTGGCGGTCATCCAGCCGGCGCGCATGCACAGCTCGCAGACGGTCTCCAGCAGATCGTTGCTGTCGTCCTGTTCGAGATCGTCCTCGGGATTGTCGGTGAGCGACATGGTTTTGACGATGGCGGTGCCGCCCAGCGGGAAGGCGAAAAACTCGATGTTGCGGAAGTTGTCCTTCTCCCGTTCCACGAAGTCCATGGCCTCGTCCAGCGGCAGCGTCCAGGTGTGTTCTTCCAGCCGGTAGGCCGGGGCGCTGTCCAGGGTGACGCCGGTGACCAGGCCCAGGGCGCCGAGGGCGCAGCGGGCCGCCTGGAAACGGTCGCCGTCGTTGCGGTCAAGGCGGTGCAGGGTGCCTTCGCTGTCCATCAGTTCCAGGCCCACTACTTGATCGGACAAACACGGCAGGCCCAGGCCGGTGCCGTGGGTGCCGGTGGCGATGGCCCCGGCCAGGGACTGCAGGTTGATGTCCGGTTCGTTGATCAGGCTGCGGCCTTCGGCCCAGGCTTCGCTGCTGGCCTGGGCGATGCGGGTGCCGGCGCCGAAACGCAGGGCGCCGGCGTCGACGCTGCGCAGGCCGTTGAGGGCTTCCAGGGACACCAGGGTGTCGCCGGTGGGGACTACGGCGCTGAACGAGTGGCTGCCGCCGAACGGGCGCACCGTGCCTTCGGTGTTGGCGAGCAGCCGGGCCAGGGCGGCTTCGTCCGCCGGGTAGGCCAGGTTACGTGGCCGCGCGCTCTGGTTGCCGGACCAGTTTTGCCAGCTGGCGCGCCCGTCCTGGCCGGCGCCACTGGCTTGCCCGGCGCCGGCCAGGGTCGGCACCGCGGCGGCGCCGGCGGACGCGGCCAGTGCTTTGAGGAAGGCGCGGCGGGGAAGTCGTTGCAACATGACGGCGGAGTCCTTTCAGCTATTGTTGTACCGGCGCTCACCGAAGCGACACCTTTTCGTTAATGGTACTACCGTACCATTAAAGTGCAATAGCTTAATGCAATCCGTGTGGTCGGCCCGTCAATTCACGGAAAATGTTGCCCGGTGAGGCTCTCCGACAGCTCCCACAGGCGCTGTCCTTTTTCCGGGTCCATGGCGTAGCGGCGCGGGCGCGCTTCCCGGGGTGGGCCGACAGCCTCTTTCAGGTAGGCGGGGCCGTAATAGTGGCCGCCTTGGGCGTGTTCGCTGGTAGCGGCGTAGAGGGTGGGCCAGGCGCCTTTTTCCGCGCTCTGCGTCATCAGTGGCCACAGCCAGCGCACCACGCGGCCGATGCCCAGCGGCGTTTCCTCGACCAGGCCCGGGCCGGCCAGGTTGGTACTGGCGATGCCCGGGTGACAGGCCAATGAGCGGGTTTGTGTCCCGGCCCGTTGCAGGCGCCGGTCCAGTTCCACCGCGAACATCAGGTTGGCGAGCTTGGCCTGGGCGTAGGCCCGCTGGCGGCCGTACTGGCCTTCCAGGTGGATATTGTCGAAATGGATGCGGCCGGCCCGATGGGCGATGCTGCTGACGGTAACGATCCGCGAGCCGGGCACGTCGCGCAGCGCCGGCAGCAGCAACCCGGTGAGGGTGAAATGCCCCAGGTGGTTGATGCCGAACTGACGCTCGAAGCCGTCTTCGGTGCGGCCTTCTTCCAGCCACATGATGCCGGCGTTGTTCAGTAACAGGTCCAGGCGCGGGTATTCGGCCAGGATCTCCCCGGCGGCTTTCTTGACGCTGGCCTGGCTGCCCAGGTCCAGTTCCACGATGCGCACGTTGGCGTCGGCGGGCAGCCTGGCCCGGGCGATGCGGGCTTTCTCCAGGTTGCGGCACGCCATCACCACGGTGGCGCCTTTTGCCGCCAGATGGTGCGCTGCCTTGAAGCCGATGCCGCTGTTCGCCCCGGTAACGACCGCCACGCGGCCGGTTTGATCGGGGATCTCCGAGGGATTCCATGCCATGGTGCGTTCCTTGATGCGGTTCTTTTATTCCAGGCCGAGTTCACTCCACATTTCATCGACCCGCTTTTTTACATCCTCGTCCATGCTAATCGCCCGGCCCCACTCGCGCGTGGTCTCGCCGGGCCATTTACTGGTCGCGTCCAGGCCCATTTTCGAGCCCAGCCCGGCCACCGGCGAGGCGAAATCCAGATAGTCGATGGGGGTGTTCTCCACCAGCACGGTGTCCCGGGCCGGGTCCATGCGCGTGGTGATCGCCCAGATCACGTCCTTCCAGTCGCGCGCGTTGACGTCGTCGTCGCAGACGATCACGAACTTGGTGTACATGAACTGGCGCAGGAACGACCACACCCCCATCATCACGCGCTTGGCGTGGCCCGGGTACTGCTTCTTCATGGTCACCACCGCCATCCGGTAGGAGCAACCCTCCGGCGGCAGATAGAAATCAACGATTTCCGGGAACTGCTTCTTCAGGATCGGCACGAAGATTTCGTTCATCGCCACGCCCAGCACCGCCGGCTCGTCCGGCGGGCGGCCGGTGTAGGTGCTGTGGTAGATCGGGTCGCGACGGTGGGCAATGCGGTCCACCGTGAACACCGGGAAGCGCTCCACCTCGTTGTAATAGCCGGTGTGGTCGCCGAACGGGCCTTCGTCGGCGTACTCGCCGGGCTGCAGATGGCCTTCCAGCACGAACTCGGCACTGGCCGGCACCTGCAGGTCAGAGCCCAGGCATTTCACCAGTTCGGTGCGCGAGCCGCGCAGCAGGCCGGCGAAGCCGTATTCACTGAGCGTGTCCGGCACCGGCGTCACCGCGCCCAGGATGGTGGCCGGATCGGCGCCCAGCGCCACCGCCACCGGGAACGGCTCGCCGGGGTGCTGTTGCTGCCATTCCTGAAAATCGAGTGCGCCACCGCGGTGGCTGAGCCAGCGCATGATCAGCTTGTTGCGGCCGATCAGTTGCTGGCGGTAGATGCCCAGGTTCTGGCGTTCCTTATTGGGCCCGCGGGTGATCACCAGCGGCCAGGTGACCAGCGGGCCGGCGTCGCCGGGCCAGCAGGTCTGGATCGGCAACTGGGTCAGGTCCACATCATCGCCTTCGATAACGTGTTCCTGGCAAGGCCCAGAGCCGCTCACCTTTGGGTTCATGCTCAGCACCTTGCGGAAGATCGGCAGCTTCTCCCAGGCGTCCCGGAAACCCTTGGGCGGCTCCGGCTCCTTCAGGAAGGCGAGCAGCTCGCCCAGCTCGCGCAGCTCCTCCACCGACTCCCGGCCCATGCCCAGCGCCACCCGCCGCTCGGTGCCGAACAGATTCCCCAGCACCGGGATCGACGACCCCTTGGGGTTCTCAAACAGAATCGCCGGACCGCCCGCCTTCAGCGTGCGGTCGCAGATCTCGGTCATCTCCAGGCGCGGGTCCACCTCACGGGTCACCCGCTTCAGTTCGCCCAGATTCTCCAGTTGCCGAATAAAGTCGCGCAAATCGCGGTATTTCATCAATCCAATCTCGCCGGCTGCAAGGTGGCGGCAGTATAGCAGCCGACCCGCCGTCCCCGGCGCTGCCCACATGGACAGTATGATTGATATCGGCAAACAAAGCGGTCACGCGAACGGGGACGGACCCCTGGCGAGAGGTTTGTAACTTTATGAAATATCTGATTTATTCGGTTTCACATAAAAACCAGAAGCCGGGATAGGACGACGGCTCGTTCATTGGATATTCGAGCCGTCGTCCTAATACCTGTTAATTATTCATCTAGGAATAGGGAGAGGGAGTCTTGAAATCTCGAGAACTAAAAACCACGCCAGTTATTGTTGTGAGTAACTACACAGTTACTCCTGATCCATCTGGTAAGTTTTTGCATGTGTTTACGCCTGAAACTACTCCAACCAAATACCAGTTTCTAGCAAATGCCGAGCCTCTCCTAGAGCAGGGTAGTCGTTATAATATTGGATATGAAACAACTAATGGCATCAATTGGGTAGATGTTTCTGCCACTGCAAAAGCAGACGAAGTAACCCCGTCGGTGAGCCACTATGTTGTACGCCAGCTTGGCGAGCAGCGTAGGGCTGTAGAAACAGCCAAGTCGGATTCACGTGTTGCTCATTCGGCAACAGATGGACGTTATCTTGGAAAAAAATACGCATGGCGGATATATGGAATGGCAGTTGCTCGGGACACATTTGATGATTATATGGAAGCTATCAATCATCCGCGAGTTACGTGCTCAACGGATGGCTCTGCTTCTATTGCGTACAAGGATGCGGGGATAGACTCGGCTATGGATGCACTTATTAATTCATGTGTAAGGGTTGGGAATGCTGGCAATAGGTTCTCTTCACCGCTCCTTCCTTCAAAAAAATGGTTCCAGGTGAAAGGTATTTCCGCAATAACAGACAAGAAATGATACTTAACAATGCCAATCACGGCGACAGCTTTGCCGTTGCGGCTCCGCCTTCACTACAAAGCCGCGCGTGTTGGCGGCGTTATATCTAAGGAGGATAGGTGGCACTTAAGACCAGGTGTGACACATGCCTTCGGCCGATAGTAATGGCTAAGGTCCTGCCTCCCGGAGAATACATGCGGCGCTGGCTTCCTTTTAATGACGCTGGATTGACGGTATGCCACTTGGATACTTGCGAGGGTCATGCAAAAAACTACGAGCTTTATTGCAATGACTGCATGGATTCATTCCCAGCAACAAGGAAAGAGTGGGTTCGTGAAATCTGCCCCGAGTGTGGTAGTGATGATGTCGAATAGATATAACAATCCGTGGCAGTTCGCGCCTGCCGGCGCCGGACTCGCTACGCTCGCCGCTGCACAGAGCCGTTAGGCAAAAGGGATCACTACATGCTCGCTCTTTCAATAGTAGGTCCACACGGCTCCAATATAGCTGCAGGAAAGAAGACGCTGGAGGTTCGCTCGTGGCGTCCAGAGTCTCTACCGGTTCGTAACCTTTTGATCGTGGAAAACTCAAGCTTTCTGTCTGCTGACAACCCTATCGATCTTGGTGGAAAAGCTGTCGCAATAGTGGACGTTGAAGAAATCCATGAATGGCAGCCTTCTGAAGTGGAAGATGCCTGTTCTAATGGCTGGGAACCAGGGTATTGGGCTTGGAGCTTGTCAAATATTCGCCCTATCACCAATGGAACAACCGTGCCTGCCAAGAGGAAGCTATATGAAGTTGATATGGCCTAACGGTACGCAGCATTCGCGGCCTGCGGCCTCTGGGGCGCCAACCCGCTGCGCGGGTTGGCGCCCGTGTGCTTTGCGTTAATAAGAGGAACTACGGTGGCGCAGTACGTAGAGATTGAAATTACCCAGGGGAATATAAACAACGAGCACCTTTATCTTTCCTCAGTCATCGATTTCTTTCCTAAAGAGTCCATCGGTGGAGGAAACGTGCGTGAAGCGGCTCGTCGAACCTTGGAAGTGCACAATGGCCTCGGAGATCCTATTGCAACGGATATCGCCGGGGACAAGAAGATTTTCCGGAAAAGATCTTGGGTTGGTGACTTTTTTCGGGCCCACGATATCCGTGAAGGGGATAGAGTGGTAATCGAGAAAACTGGGCCTTCCAGGTACCATGTCTACCCCAAAAGGGGTTGATAGTATTAACAAACAAAGGCACCCAGTCGCCTCCGGCGCTAGTGCTTAAGGACATTAGGCAGCAGGCCAAGCAATGCCCTACTTCAAAGTAATCCTCTCAGGCCGCGGGATTGATCGCTCCGTTTACGACGACCCAGTGGCTGGCTTCTTTACAACCAGACTGGTCAAGGCAAGCGACCTGGCTTCAGCGGAATCAGAGGCACAGGAGCTTGTACTGTCTGAGTGGCGACCCGGCGGTGAGTACTCGAGCAACAACAGCAGGTCGCTTCCTGCCCTGACTGTTGAGGAGTCTTTTCCTATCGGTCTTCTGGCTGGCATCTTCGGCCGCAGGCCGCGCGGCTACTCGTTCTACCGGCATGAGGACTAGACTGCTGCCTAGCAAGTCATTCAAGCTGACGCCGCTTCGCGACACGGCTTAATTCCAGCGTTAAATGGTAGGGCTAACATGGAAGATCTGAATGAAATCCACTGGCATGACTCAGAGATAGAGTCAGTCTTGGAGGTCTCTGCCAAGGATGAGCTGGTCTATAACGTGCAGTATCCTGAAGACTGGAACAAGAACAGCTTCGCTCCCAAAGCAATCACATTTTTCGGTTATCACTCACACGTCGTTGAAGAAATGCCGTTTGAGGGCAACCCAACCGTATTGGCTGTTTCGGTAGTCAATAGAGAGGGTGGCTACACTACTGTCAAGCTAGAAACTAATGCTGGCAATCGCTTCGTCACCGCAAAAAGCGTTCGTCTCGGGTCGCGCTGTGCCAGCATTTAACAAGTCGCAGCAGTACGCGGCCGGTGGCCTCGGAAGCCCTTGTCGTGGCTCCTTCGTCGCCATTCCATGGTCGCCGCTTTGCTCAGCGTTAACTATACAGCCCATGATGATCGAGTCTGAGAATTACGAAATGCTAGAAGAGGCGATTGAGATTGCGGAGGGGATTCTTGCTGGTGAAGTCGACCCCAATGAAGGGTGTTCTAGAATTGACGATATCGCGCGGGCTTTAAGTTGGCCAAGAGAGCTCTCGACTTTCGCTCTTTTATCGCACGACAGAATAATCACGAGCATATAGGAATTACGGTTGAAAATTGTGTTCCGGATATTGTCCGCGCATGTAAAAAGTTGGTTGCTGGAAACGGTTAAAAATTCAAAGGACCCAGATACCAAAAAGGAGAGCAGGCGTTTGAGCTGTTGGTCGTCTATGTTCAGTGCAATGAATAAACATAATTATCTCGATATGATCGAGATACAAGAAATCCACAGTGATTGTCTCAGAATAATGATGGCTGAGGCCAGGGTATCTGATGTTGCCCAGCAAGTATCGTCAGAAGAAGAGCCGAATGAGGCTCTACGAAAGTTACTGAACGAGAGTAAGCCCATTGAGGCAACAGAAAAAAGTGCTCGCTATGAAATAGTTTTCGATGATTACATAGCTTATGCAGTTACCAATGAAAGCTATGCTGGAGGCGTCGAGGAGAAGTTCGAGGGTGGGCTTGCACGAGTTTATTCGGAGTCAGCGTTTCTGAACTATATTGCGCAAGGTACATCCGCTACGGAGGACTACCCTGGCCCTTTTGTGCACTATGGATTTTGTTGCCTAAACCAAATCATAGATGTTGTTTCTGTAAGCCCGCCAACGGTGAGATTAGTCGCTGCCTAAGGAAGTGGTCTAATACGTTCCGGCCAAAAAACGTGGCCTGCAGCGGGCGGCCTTTTTAGCTTGGCACGGTGTTGATGACAGAAAGGATGAAATATGAAGAATCGAAAGGATGCGATTATGTTTGGTGTGACGCTTGCAATCACCAGTCAGATTTTCTATGCGATTCCATTCTTTAAAAGCGAAGATGGTATGGCGATATTGCCATTTTTATTGAATTTTATTCTGTTTTTGTTTCCAGGTGTTTTGGGTTTTCTTTCTGGTCAGTCATTTTCAAAGCCGCCGGAGCAGAATAAGCATATTCTTTTTGCCGGCCCTATGACCTTCGTCATCTCGCATCAGCTCTCAAAACATATCGGGCTTTACGAAAGCATGCCGCTGGCAGTATTGATGGTTGTGTTCTTGGCATCGTTAGTAATGGGATGGCGATTGTCGTTGCTCTCGAATAAGAAAGAGGCCGGGCATCAGACGGGCGAATAGTGTCTGCCTGCTCGGCTTCGCGCCCCCTTCATGCCTCATCCGGTAATCAGGACCCAAGAATGTTAAAAACAGACAGGGGTCCAAGGGATGCGTATTCACAGGGTCGGGGCAGTTGCCGCCGTCATGGGTTTGTTCTGGGCGATTTCTTCGCCGGTGAGCGGCCATGAGCTGCAATCGGTCAACGTGACCGGTCAAACCCAGCAACAGCCACCGCCGGTGGCGGCTTCGGAAGGCCGGGTGGGCGGCGACGAGTTGCGTACCCGCCCGATTCTCAGAACCGGCGAGGTGATGGAAACCGTGCCCGGGCTGATCGCCACCCAGCACTCCGGTAGTGGCAAAGCGAACCAGTACTTCCTGCGTGGCTTCAATCTCGATCACGGCACCGACTTTAATACCTCGGTGGACGGCATGCCGGTGAACATGCCCACCCACGGGCACGGCCAGGGCTACACCGACATCAATTTCCTGATTCCGGAAATGATCGATGACGTCTATTACCGGAAAGGGCCCTATTACGCCGGCGTGGGCGATTTCTCCGGCGCCGGCAGCGTCGATATCCGCACGCGCACCCGTGCCGAAGGGCAGCGCCTGAAGCTCACCGCCGGCGGTGACGATTATTACCGCGCATTGTTCTACGGCGGCAGCGAAGTGGGTGAGGGCGACCTGGTGTACGCCCTGGAAAGCCAGACCTACAACGGCCCCTGGGAAGACATCAGCGAAGACGTGGAGAAGTACAACGGCCTGCTTCGCTATGGCTGGAACCAGGGCGATACCCGCTACACCACCACGGTGATGGCCTACAGCAACCGCTGGAACAGCGCCGACCAGATTCCTCAGCGTGCGGTGCGCTCCGGTCTGATCGATGAGCTCGGCTCCCTGGACGAGGATGCCGGGGGCGAGAGCGAGCGGTATTCCCTGTCGCTCTCCTGGAGCAATCCGCGCCATCAGGGCACCGTCTACGCCATCGACTATGGGCTTAACCTCTGGTCCAACTTTACCTACTTCCTGGACGATCCGGTCAACGGCGACGAGTTCGAGCAGGTGGATCAGCGGGGCGTCTACGGCGGTGAAGTGGCGTTCAATAACGATCTGCGTCTGGCTGGTATGCCGGTGACCGGCCGCTGGGGGCTGCGGCTCCGCCACGATGACATCCGCGATGTGGGGCTGTTCAGCAGCGCCGGGCGCCAACGCATCGGCACCGTGCGCCGCGATGAGGTGTCGCAAACCGCCGCCGGGGTGTTTGGTAGTTTGGAGTTTCAGCTCGCGGAGCGCTGGCGGGCCACCGCCGGGCTTCGCTATGACCACTATTACTTCGATGTGAACGACCGCGCCGGCATCAACGAGAACGGTGTGGATCTGTCGGCCAACTCCGGCAACGCGGACGACGGCATCGTCAGCCCCAAATTCAGCCTGGTGTGGCTGGCCAGCGAACAGGCCGAGTATTACCTGTCCAGCGGCTTCGGCTTCCACAGCAACGACGCCCGGGGCACCACCATTGAGGTGGACCCGCTGGACGGTTCGGCGGCGGACAAAGTGGACCCGCTGGTGCGCTCCCGTGGCGAGGAGCTGGGCGCGCGTTTCTACCCGGCACGCAACCTGGAGATGTCGCTGGCGTTATGGCAGTTGCGGCTGGATTCGGAGTTGCTGTTCGTGGGCGACGCCGGCAACACCGAGGCGGGCCGGCCGAGCTTGCGGCGCGGGGTGGAATTCAATGTGTTCTATAACCCCACCGACTGGCTGTCCCTGGACCTGGAACTGGCGGCCACCCGGGCCCGCTACCGCGACGACGAGCCCGGCGAAGGGGATTATGTGGAAGGCGCACCCAACCGGGTGATCGGCGCCGGCGCCCACTACCACAGTGGCCACTGGTTCGGCGGCTACCGTATTCGCCATCTGGGGCCGCGTCCGCTGGATTCGTTCTCGGATCAGGAGTCTTCCAGCACCACCATTCAGAACGTTAAGGCGGGCTGGCGTGGCGGCGATTGGGAACTGGCGGTGGAGGTGCTGAACCTGGCCGACTCCGGTGACCACGATATCGACTATTTCTACGCGTCGCGGTTGCAGGGCGAACCGGCGGCGGGCGTCGAGGACCTGCATTATCACCCGATTCTGCCGCGCACCTGGCGGCTGAGCGTGCAGCGCGCGTTCTGAGCCCGGTCCCTTAACGCAAAAAGCCCCGGCATGTGCCGGGGCTTTTTTTGTGCGGGTCCGTTACCGGGGCCGGCGCGATTACTTGCGCTTCATGGAATCGAAGAATTCCGCATTGGTCTTGGTTTGCTTCATGCGGTCGATCAGGAATTCCATGGCGCCGATTTCGTCCATCGGATGGAGGACCTTGCGCAGAATCCACATCTTCTGCAGCTCGTCCTCGCTCACCAGGCGCTCTTCGCGGCGGGTGCCGGAACGCTTGATGTTCATCGCCGGGAACACACGCTTTTCCGCCACTTTGCGGTCCAGGTGCAGTTCCATGTTGCCGGTGCCCTTGAACTCCTCGTAGATCACTTCGTCCATCTTGGAGCCGGTTTCCACCAGCGCGGTGGCGAGGATGGTCAGGCTGCCGCCTTCCTCGATGTTCCGCGCGGCGCCGAAGAAGCGCTTGGGCTTTTCCAGGGCGTGGGCGTCGACACCGCCGGTGAGCACCTTGCCGGAGCTCGGCTGCACGGTGTTGTAGGCGCGCGCCAGACGGGTGATGGAGTCGAGCAGAATCACCACGTCCTGTTTGTGTTCCACCAGACGCTTGGCCTTCTCGATCACCATTTCCGCGACCTGCACGTGGCGGGCCGGCGGTTCGTCGAAGGTGGAGGCCACCACTTCCCCGCGCACCGTGCGTGACATCTCGGTCACTTCCTCGGGCCGCTCGTCGATCAGCAGCACGATCATGTGCGTTTCCGGGTTGTTGCGGGCGATGGATTGGGCGATGCCCTGCAGGAGCATGGTTTTACCGGCTTTCGGCGGTGCCACGATCAGGCCGCGCTGGCCCTTGCCGATCGGGGCCACCAGGTCGATCACCCGGGCGGTGATGTCCTCGGTGGAGCCGTTGCCGACCTCCATGACCATCCGCTCGGTGGGGAACAGCGGGGTCAGGTTCTCGAACAGGATTTTGGTTTTGGCGTTTTCCGGCCGGTCGGTGTTGATCTCACTGACCTTGAGCATGGCGAAGTAGCGTTCGCCATCCTTGGGGGGCCGGATCTTGCCGGCGATGGTGTCGCCGGTACGCAGGTTGAAGCGACGTATCTGGCTGGGCGACACGTAAATGTCATCCGGGCCGGCCAGGTAAGAGCCTTCCGCGGAGCGCAGGAAGCCGAAGCCGTCCTGCAGGATTTCCAGCACCCCATCACCGTAGATATCCGAGCCGTTCTTGGCGGCTCTCTTGAGGATGGAGAAGATAACGTCCTGTTTGCGGGTTCTCGCCAGGTTCTCCAGGCCGAGTTCCTTGGCAATATCCAGAAGTTCGCCGATCGGCTTCTGTTTCAGTTCGGAAAGATTCATTGGTGTTTTACAGGATGTCCAGAAATGAATTGACGGAATACACCTTGGATCGGTGTCTCTCGATGGTCGGATCCGGGCCAGCGGGCCTCGGAATTTCTTATTGATTCGTTTTCATTCGCAGGGGCCATTTCACGGTCTCCCAAGGTCGGGGACATCGTGGAGAACGGGGCCTGCTTGACTAAGGCTGACGCATTCAGCGGGAGCGATAAACGGTGAAACCCTTGCAAATCATCCGTCGGCGGGGCCTGTGGTCCAGGGGCCGGACATGATGACTATCTCGGAAAAGGACGCTCAGAAACGTACGAATTAGAGATCCCTGCCAGAGGGTGCGAATACGTTGATTCGGGAATGTACCACCGGGCCGGAGGGCTGTCTAGTCCGGGACACGTTGTCCAGGACGCGCTGTCCGGACAGACGGGCGCGGACCAAAAGGCCCGCGCCGCGATCACCGGCTGGATCAGAGGGTGCTGTCCAGGAACGCGGTGAGCTGGGACTTCGACAGGGCGCCCACTTTGGTGGCTTCCACGTCGCCGTTCTTGAACACGGTCAGCGTGGGAATGCCGCGCACGCCGTACTTCTTGGGCGTGTCCGGGTTCTCGTCGATGTTCAGCTTGGCAATGGTCAGCTTGCCGGCGTAATCCCCGGACAGGTCTTCCAGGATCGGCGCTACCATTTTGCAAGGGCCGCACCAGGGCGCCCAATAGTCCACCAGAACCGGACCGTCGGCTTTCAGGACTTTCTCCTCGAAATCCGCATCGGTCACGTTGATAATCTCGCCGCTCATTGAAATCTCCTGCTAGGCTTTCGCGGGATGATGACGCCGACACGCGGCCGACGCCGTCACAGGTCGATTAATATCGGGGTCTGGCGCGCGGATTTCAAGCGCGCCGAACAATGGTGCCGACAGAGCGCGCCTATCGGTGGCGCGCCGAAGCAGCGGGAAAGCCCGCGTGGCGCCCGCTCGGGGCCGTTTCACGGCCGGTCCCGGACCGTCAAGGAGAAGGGTTTTGCGACAACCTGAACATCTGGCCGCCATCGATTTGGGGTCCAACAGTTTTCACATGGTGGTGGCCCGCCAGGCCCAGGGCGAGGTGCGTATCCTGGAAAGTCTGTCCGAAAAGGTGCAGCTGGGCGCCGGGCTGGGGCCGGACAACCGGCTCGACGAAGACGCCCAGACTCGGGCGCTGGATTGCCTGAGCCGCTTCGCGCAGCGCATCAAGGGCATCCCCCGCGGCAATGTGCGCGTGGTGGGCACCAACACCCTGCGCATGGCGCGCAACGCCGGCCGGTTCATCGCCCGCGCCGAGCAGGCCCTGGGCCATGACATCGAAGTGGTGGCGGGCCGCGAGGAGGCCCGGCTGATCTATCTGGGCGTGGCGCACAGCCTGGCCGATGACGCCGGTGCGCGGCTGGTGGTGGATATCGGTGGCGGCTCCACGGAGTTGATCATTGGCGAGCGCTTCGAATCCACGGAAACCGAATCCCTGCATATGGGCTGTGTCAGCTATGGGCAGCGCTTTTTCGCCGACGGCAAGATCACTGAAACGGCGTTCAAGAAGGCGGTGACCGCCGCCCGCCAGGAGGTTCTGTCGATCGAGACCAACTACCGGCGCCTGGGTTGGGCGCAGGCGGTGGGCGCCTCGGGCACCATCAAGGCAATCGCCCAGGTGTGCGAAGAGAACGGCTGGAGCAACGAGGGCATCAGCCTGGAGGGGCTGGACAAGGCGCGTCGCAAGGCGGTCAAGGCGGGCAGCGTGGAGGCCCTGTCATTGAAAGGGCTGCGCGACGACCGCAAGGCGATCTTCGCCTCCGGCCTGGCGATTCTGCTGGGTATTTTCGAGCAGATGGGCCTGGCCCACATGCAGGTGTCCAGCGGCGCCCTGCGCGAGGGGCTGCTGTACGACCTGCTGGGGCGCTTCGCCCATGAGGACGTCCGCGAGCGCAGTGTGCAGGCCCTGATGAACCGGCACCATGTGGAGCGGGCCCAGGCCGAGCGCGTTTGGGACACGGCCCGGGAGCTGTATTTGCAGGCCGCCGGCGACTGGGATCTCGAGGACGAAGAGGTGCAGGCCACGCTGCGCTGGGCGGCCCTGCTGCACGAGGTGGGGCTGGCGGTGTCCCACAGCCAGTTCCACAAACACGGCGCCTACCTGGTGTCCAATTCCGATCTGCCCGGCTTTTCCCGCCAGGCCCAGCAGGCGGTGGCGGTGCTGGTGCGCGGCCACCGGCGCAAGGTGCCGCTGTCCACGCTGGCCGAATGCCCGGAGGACGAGCAAGCCCGGCTGTTGCGGTTGTGCCTGCTGTTGCGGCTGGCCTGCCGCATGCACCATGCGCGCAACGGCGCGCCGGTGCCGGCGCTCACCCTGAACGCCGGCGAGCGCAGCCTGGAGCTGGTGTTTCCGGCCGGCTGGCTGGCCGAGCATCCCCTGACGCTCGCCGACCTGGAGCAGGAACAGGAGTTTTTCCAGGCCGCCGGCTACACCTTGACGGTGATCGACGCCGCCTGACCGCCGCTCAGGACCCCGCGGACAGGGCCTCGAGCAGCGCCTGCTGGGCCAGGAAGGGCGCCTCGTGCTCGGCCCGCTTAACCCGGCGGTAGATGCCGTCGCCGTGCAGTTCCCAGGCCTGGCCGTTGTCACGCAGGTAATAATCCAGACCCTGCTCCAGCACCTGCGCCTTGAGCGCCGGTTCGTTCACCGGAAAGGCGGTCTCCACGCGGTTGAACAGATTGCGGTCCATCCAGTCGGCGCTGGAGCAGTACACCAGGTCTTCGCCGGCGTGGTGGAAATGGTAGATGCGCGTGTGCTCCAGGAAGCGGCCGATCACCGAGCGCACCCGGATGTTTTCCGACAGTCCGGGGATGCCCGGGCGCAGGCAGCAGATGCCGCGCACGATCAGATCAATCTGTACGCCCGCCTGGCTGGCCTGGTACAGCGCCCGCATGATCTGTTCCTCGGTGAGCGAATTGAACTTGGCGATGATGCGCGCCGGCTTGCCCGCCAGAGCCTGCTCCGTTTCGAAATCAATCCACTGCACCAGGCTCGGATGCAGGGTGAACGGCGAGTGCTTCAGCTGTTTCAGGCGCGCCGCCTTGCCCATGCCGGTGAGCTCCTGAAAGATCTTGTGCACGTCCTGGCACAGGCCTTTTTCCGCGGTCATCAGGCCGTAATCGGTGTAAATCTTGGTGGTCTTGGTGTGGTAGTTGCCGGTGCCCACATGGGCGTAGCGCTTGATGCCCTCGCCGTCGCGGCGTACCACCAGCAGCATTTTGGCGTGGGTTTTGTAGCCCACCACGCCGTACACCACCATGGCGCCGGCTTCCTGCAGGCGGCGCGCGCCTTCGATGTTGGATTCTTCGTCGAAGCGGGCGCGCAGCTCCACCACCGCGGTCACTTCCTTGCCGTTGCGCGCGGCGGTTTCCAGGTGATCGAGAATTTCCGAGTTGGTGCCGGTGCGGTACAGCGTCTGCTTGATCGCCAGCACCTTGGGGTCGCGGGCCGCTTCCGCCAGCAGGTTGACCACCGGCGAGAAACTTTCGAACGGATGGTGCAGCAGGATATCGCCCTGATCGATGGCTTCGAAAATACTCTCGTGTTTTTTCACCGCCGCCGGCAGCCGCGGGCTGAAGGGCGGGTAGTGCAGGCGTGGCCGGTTCACACTGGTGAACATGCGCGCCAGATTCACCGGACCGTTGACCTCGTAGGCGTCCTGCTCGGTGAGCTCGAACTGTTCCAGCAGATACTCGACCAGATCGCGGGGGCAGTTGTCGGCCACTTCCAGGCGCACCTCGTCACCGTAGCGGCGCGACAGCAGCTCGCCCTTCAGCGCGCTGGCCAGGTCCTCCACATCCTCGTCCACTTCCAGGTCGGCGTTCCGCGTTACCCGGAACTGGTAGCAGCCGGTGGCTTTCATGCCGGGGAACAGATCGCTGACGTGGGCGTGGATCATCGACGACAGGAAAATAAAGTTGTCGTTGCCGTTCTCGCAGATTTCTTCCGGCAGCCGCATCAGACGCGGCAGCGAGCGTGGCGCCGGCACGATGGCCAGACCGGTGGAGCGGCCGAACGCGTCCTTGCCGTCCAGCGACACGATGAAATTCAGGCTCTTGTTCACCAGCCTCGGGAACGGATGCGCCGGGTCCAGCGCGATGGGCGTCAGCACCGGATAAATCTGATCCCGGAAGTATTTTTTCACCCATTCGGTCTGCGCCGGCGTCCAGTCCTCGCGGCGCAGGAAATGCACGCCTTCCTCGGCCAGCGCCGGCAGCAGAATGTTCTGCAGGATGTGGTACTGGCGCTGCACCGCGTCGTGGGTCAGGCGGGCCACCTCGGCCAGCACTTCCTCGGCGAGCATGCCGTCCGGGCCCGGGCGGCCGGTGCCGGTTTCCAGGCGGTTCTTCAGGCCCGCCACGCGGATCTCGAAGAACTCGTCCATGTTGGAAGAGAAGATCAGCAGGAAATTCAGACGCTCCATCAGCGGGTGATGGTCGTCCATGGCCTGCTCGAGCACCCGTAGGTTGAACTGCAGCAGGCTCAATTCCCGGTTGATATAGAAGTCCTGATTGCTCAAATCGGGGCCCTGGATACCGGTGTTGGCGTTCATTGCGAGTCCTGAGCTGGGAAGCGGAAGGACCTATTGGATGACATTAGCATGACAAGAGAATGACAAGGATAGCTCTTCACTTACCAGGAATGATAAGTATAATGCGAACGATTATCGTTAAAGGCTTGCCGAGCCAAGTCCAATTCCTGGGGAAACACCATGCGCAATCACGATTTCGCCGCCGCCGCGGCCCTGATCACGCTGCTGACCGCGCCGGCCCTGGCCGCCGCCCAGCAGGAGAATAATGCCGGTGCCCTGGCGCCGGTGGAAGTGGGCGCCGAAGGGCCCGCCGATGAAGGATATATCAATGCGGACAAGCCGGCTTCCGTGGGTAAAACCAGGGTTCCGGTGGAGCGGCAGCCTTTTGCCATGGAGATCGTGGACCGCGAGCTGATCGAAGACACCGGTGCCAAGAACATCCAGGACTCCTTGCTGTACATGTCCGGGGTGTACGGCGCTAATTTCGGCTTCGACACCCGTGGCGACTCCGCCATGGTGCGGGGTCTGAGGCCCTCGCTTTACGTGGACGGTCTGCGTGCCAGCTACGGTTCCTACAACAGCGTTCGGCCCAACATCTATGGGCTGGAGCGTGTCGAGGTGCTCAAGGGGCCGTCGTCAGTGTTGTACGGTCAGGCGGAATTGGGCGGCATCATCAATGGCGTGTCCAAATTGCCTAAGGCGGAAAAGCAAGGCGAGCTGCGCGCTCAGATCGGCTCCTACGACCGCAAGATGCTGGCGGCGGACGTGACCGGACCGCTGTCCGAAGACGGCAAGCTGCTGTACCGGCTGGTGGCGCTCAAGCGTGACAGCGGCACCCAGGTGGATTACGTGGACGACAACGGCTATGTGTTCGCGCCGTCGCTGACCTGGCTGCCGTCCGACGACACCACCATCAGCCTGCTTTTCAACAGCCAGGAAAACACCGGCGCGGTCTCCGCCCAGTTCCTGCCCTCCCAGGGCACGCTGGAACCCGGCCCGCAGGGCGATATCGGCTCCGAGACGTTCGTCGGCGAGCCGGATTGGGATCGCTACGACCGGCGCAAGGACGAAGTCACCTTGTTCATCGATCACCGGCTTAACGACACCTGGGGAGTCGCGACCACCGCCCGCTATACCGAAACCGAGACCGAGACCCGGGAGCACTGGGCCAATATCGGGGCGGCACCGGCCGCCGACGGTACCATCGGGCGCACCATTTACATGGCGGACAAAGGCACCGAGATCTTCAATGTGGACGCGCGGCTGGAGGGCGATCTGCGCTTGGGCGCCACCCGTCACACCCTGGCCATCGGTATTGATCGGCAGAACGCTCTGTGGACCGAAGACAACAGCTTCAGTGCGACCGGCGGCGGCACCAATCTGAATGTCTATGACCCGCAATACGGCGATGTGAACTACGCCATCCTGGATCCGGAAGATAAGAACGACAACCGCATTAAACAGACCGGTGTTTACCTTATCGATCACATGGAGATTGATCGGGTGGTGGTCTCCGGTGCGCTGCGCTATGACGACACCACCACCACCGTCCTGGGCACCAACGGGGTCGATACCGATACCGACGATACCGCGACCACCGGGCGTCTGGGCCTGATGTACCGGTTCGATTCCGGCTTGTCGCCTTACATCAGCTACTCGGAATCCTTCGTGCCCAATCTCGGGCTGGACGGTTTCGGTGAAAGCCTGGACCCGACCACCGGCGAGCAGCAGGAAGCCGGCGTAAAATATTTGTCCCCGCGTGGCGATCTGTCCGTGACGGCGGCCTGGTTCGACATCGAAGAAACCAATCGCGTCGTTGACGGTGCCAACCCGCAAAGCGTCGAGCAGACAGGCGCGGTCGTGGAAGGCTGGGAAGTGTCGGTCAAAAAGCGGTGGGGTAACGCCAGCGTTCTGGCCAACTACACCAAGCTGGACGCCACGGAAGATGATACCGGCGAGCGGCTGGCCTACGTGGCTGAAGAAAGCGCTTCGCTGTGGGGCAAATACGAACTGGAAAGCGGTTTCCGTTTCGGTGCCGGGGTCCGCTATGTCGGCGATACCGTGGGCAGTGACTACGGGAGTGGTGCCGGTCCGGAAGTGCCTTCGGTGACCCTCTATGACGCCATGGTGGGCTACCGCACCGGCCCCTGGGACTTTACCGTGACCGGTAAGAACCTGGCCGATAAAGAGTATGTGTCCTGGTGCCGGGGGGAAGGCTTGGACTGCGGCTACGGCGAGCGGCGCGTGATCCTCGGCGAGGCGAGCTACAACTTCTGACTTGTAGGAGCGGGCCTCGCCCGCGAAAGGCCGGCAAAGCCGGCCGGCAGGATGCCAGAGAGCTCAGGTATCCCGCCGGGAGCTTCGCTCCCTTTCGCGGGCGGGGCCCGCTCCCACAAGGCCCGCTCCTACAGGGCTTACCGTTTTTGTTCGGCGAGTTTGATTGCGGCGGCCTTGGCGAAGTAGGTCAGGATGCCGTCGGCGCCGGCGCGTTTGAACGCCAGCAGCGATTCCATCATCACCTTGTCCTGGTCCAGCCAGCCGTTCTGGAACGCCGCCATGTGCATGGCGTACTCGCCGCTCACCTGGTAGGCGTACACCGGCACCTTGAACTCGTCCTTTACCCGGCGTACCACGTCCAGATAAGGCATGCCCGGCTTCACCATCACCACGTCGGCGCCTTCCGCCAGGTCCAGCGCGATTTCGTGCAGGGCTTCGTCGGAGTTGGCCGGGTCCATCTGGTAGGTGCTTTTATCCGCCTTGCCCAGATTCGCCGCCGAGCCCACCGCGTCGCGGAACGGGCCGTAATAGGCGGAGGCGTACTTGGCGGAATAGGCCATGATGCGGGTGTGCGGAAAGCCGTGGCCTTCCAGGGCCTGGCGGATCTCGCCGATGCGACCGTCCATCATGTCCGAGGGCGCCACCATGTCGGCGCCGGCCTCGGCGTGGGAGACCGCCTGCTTGACCAGGGCGGTGACGGTGACGTCGTTGAGCACATAGCCATCGTCATCGAGGATGCCGTCCTGGCCGTGGGTGGTGAACGGGTCCAGGGCCACGTCGGTGATTACGCCCATTTCCGGCACCGCCTGCTTGATCGCCCGGGTGGCGCGCTGCGCCAGCCCTTCCGGGTTCCAGGCTTCGGCGCCGTCCAGGCTTTTCACCGCCACCGGGGTCACCGGAAACAGGGCCATGGCCGGGACGCCCAGGTCCGCCAGCTGGCGCGCTTCCTCGCACAGCAGGTCCACGGTCATGCGTTCCACGCCGGGCATGGAGGGCACCGCCTCGGTGTGGTTGTCGCCGTCGAGCACGAACACCGGGTAGATCAGGTCGTCCACGGTGAGGGTGTTCTCGCGCATCAGGCGGCGGGAGAAATCGTCCTTGCGCATGCGGCGCATGCGGCTGGCCGGCCAGGGGGCACGGTTGAAAGACATGGGCCGAACCTCTCGATGGGAAGGGATCAACGAATTGGGAAATGCAGTTTACCAAGCCGGCGCAGGAAGGGGAAAACGTGCCGGCGCTGCGCTCTATAATGGCGTTATTCTGCCATAAAATAAGTATTAGGGCGCACAATATGGTGATATAGTGCGAAAATGGATAATAAATGCACAGCGCAAATCTTTGTGGGCGGTGCGTGGCGGGACGCGGCGGTGATCAGCTTGGCGGGCCCGGAACACCAGGGGTGGCGTACGCCCACTTACACCACTTACTTGCCCGATTACGCTCTGGATCATCTGGGGCGTCGTGACGCCGCGGCCTGTGGGGTTCGCTTTCCCGTGTCCTTGGAAATTGATGAACAGGACACCTGGCCGGCCTGGCTATTGGACGTCTTGCCACAAGGCTACGGGCGACAGGAGTTGCTGCGCCAGTTGGACTTGCCGGCCACCGTTGAAGCCAGAGGGGACTGGCCGTTGCTGAGGGCCGGCGCCGGCAATCCGATTGGCAACCTGCGCATCAGGGAAGCCTGGGACTGGCTGGCCGAGGGACAGGCCGGCCCGGCACGCGGGTTCCGCTTTGACGAAGTGGCGGACCGCCATGAAGACTTCGTGGAGCACCTGGCCGGGCACGGCCTGTTCGTGGCCGGTTCCTCCGGTGTTCAGGGTGAGTGGCCGAAGATTCTGCTCACCGAGGCTGACGACGGCCTGCTCTATCTGGACCACACACTGGAGGACGACCGTGCCCGGCGCCATTGGCTGGTCAAATTTCAGCGCGGCACGGACCGCGACCTGGAAACGATCCTGCGTGCTGAAGCCCTATATATGGAGTTGGCCCGGGGATTGGGCCTGCGCGTTCATGGTGCTTTGGAGATGCACGGCCGCACGCTGTTCATTCCGCGTTTTGACCGCTGCCTTGAGGGTCGTGGCGTGCAGCGGATCGCCCAGGAGAGCCTGGCTTCGTTGTGTGGCCGGGCAGGCTTCGGCCTTGGCTTGAGGCATGAAGATGCGTGCCGGGCTCTGGCCGAGGTGGCCACCGACCCGCAAGCGGAAATTATCGAGTATCTTAAGCGTGACGTGGCCAATCTGGCGTTGGGTAACAAAGACAACCATGCCCGCAATACGGCCATCGCCCGGCATCATGATGGTCGCATCGCGTTGACCCCGGTGTTTGATTTCGCACCCATGTTCCTGCACCCGGACGGGATCGCCCGGCAGAGCCGTTGGCAAGCCGATAACGGCGGGCAGCCGGACTGGCAGGACGTCACGGAAGCGCTGGCGGCGGCGGGTCATCTGCAGGCTGCGCTGTTGCGACGGGCGTTGTGGGAGATGGCGCCGTGTCTGCAGGCGCTGCCAGAACGCATGACCATGCTTGGCGTGGATGCGGACCTGGTGGCAAGGCTGCGACCGGGCATTCTGAAACTAGCTGAGCAATTGGAGCGCCTGCATGGATAAGCGCTACGCCGAAATGAGCCCGGCGGAGCAGGTTGAGCGACGTCGCGAAGTCCTGGGCCACATCCAAGCCAGGCCGGAGCTGCCGGTTGATCGGGTGGTGTCGCTGCTGCGGGGCGAGTTGCGCTTCACCTTGAGCGAATACAGTCGACTCACCGGCGTGTCCGCGCGCGTGATTCAAGACATTGAACAAGGCCGCGGCAACCCCACCCTGGGCACCGTGGAGAAATTACTTGCGCCCTTCGGGCTCAAGCTCGCGGTGGTGTCGTCCCGGGCATCACGATCCATACAGGGAGGGGAGTAGCGTATGGGCCGTTGGCGACCGAAAGGCAAGCCCGCCTCCAAGTACATCACGCCGGAAGGCTACCGGCGCATCAACGAGGAGCTGCAGCGGCTCTGGAAGGAAGAGCGACCGCCGATCACCAAGTCGGTGCAGGAGGCCGCCGCCCAGGGCGACCGCTCGGAGAATGCCGAGTATATTTACGGCAAGAAGCAGCTTCGCGAGATCGACCGGCGCATCCGCTTCCTGAGCAAGCGTCTGGATGGCATGACCGTGGTCGAGCGGGTGCCGGACGATACCGGCAAGGTGTTCTTCGGCGCCTGGGTGGAAGTGGAGGACGACGACGGCAAGGTCGAGCGCTTCCGCCTGGTGGGCCCCGACGAGGCCGACGGCAGCCGTGGCGAGATCAGTGTCGACGCGCCGTTGGCGCGGGCCTTGCTTGGCAAGCGGGTGGACGACGAAGCCTGGGTGCGAACCCCCAATGGCGAACGTTGTCTCTACGTCAATCGAATCTGGTATTCCTGAAACCCCGGCAACGGAGCCGCCGCGCGCCCATGGCAAACGACAATCGTATCTGGTTTTTTATCCGCAAATCCCTGCTCGGCGGGCTGGTGATTCTGCTGCCTATTTCCATCATCGCGTTCTTCTTCAAGTGGATATACGACGCCGCCACCGGGTTGATCGCACCGTTCACCGGCCTGGTGGTGCGCTTCTTCGGGTTGCCGAAGTTCGCCGCCGACTGGGTGGTGGTGGCGGTGCTGATCGTGTTCTGTTTTCTGGTCGGTACCCTGGTGGCCACCAACCTCGGCAGCTGGTTGTGGCAGAAGCTGGAAAAGCGCGGCATGGAGCGGCTGCCCGGCTACCGGATGGTCAAGGAAGTGATCGTGCAGTTGTTCGGCGGCAGCCAGGACAGTTTGATGCGCGGCGAGGTGGCGCGGGTGTGGTTGTACGGGCGTCAGGTCCCCGCCTCCGTGCTCGGGCTGATCACCTCCCGCCACGATGACGGCCACCTGTCGGTGTTCGTGCCCACCGGTCCCAACCCCACGTCCGGGTTTATCTACCATGTCCACGAGGACCTGGTAGAGCCGCGTCCGGACATCGCGGTGGAGCAAATGATGAAAACGGTGGTGGCGTGCGGTTCCGGCAGCGCCGCTTTGCTGAGCAAAGAGCAGCGCTAGGCCGGCGATTCCAGGTGTGCTGGAAGTGGGCCTTGTATGGGGCGGCGGGCCCTTTGTGGGAGCGGGCCCAGCCCGCGAAAGGGTGGCTTTAGCCTCCCGGCAGGATACCAGGGAGGCTGTTGGTATCCCCTTTGGAAGCTCTCTGGAATCCCGCCGGCCGGCTTTGCCGGCCTTTCGCTTGCAAGGCAAGCTCCCACAAACCTGGCTTCGTAGCGCGGCGCAGTGCTATTCGGTTTCGGCGTCTTCCAGGGCCTGCATGGCCTCTAGAAGCGCCATCTCAGCGTCTTCGTGGCGGCTTTTCAGGTCGCCTTGCCGGCCTAGCAGCTCGCTGAGCTCGCCTTTGCGGGCCGGGTCGGTGTAGAGGGTTTCGTCGCCGAGGGCGGTTTCCACGTCGCTCAGTTCGGTGCTCAGCCGGTCCAGTTGTTTCTCCAGCTTCTCCACTTCCTTTTTCAGCGGGCGCAGCTGCTCGCGCAGGCGGGCGGCGTCCTGGCGGCGCTGCTTGGCGTCGTCCTTGCCGGCGGTCTTGGCATCGCCGGCCGGCGCCTTGGCGTCGCGGCGCGCCTGCTGCAGCCAGCGGGCGTAGTCGTCCAGGTCGCCGTCGAACGGGCGCACGCTGCCTTCGGCCACCAGTTGGAACTCATCCACCGTGGTTTCCAGCAGGTGGCGGTCGTGGGACACAAGCACCACCGCCCCCTCGAAGCTTTGCAGCGCCATGGTCAGCGCTTCGCGCATGTCCAGGTCCAGGTGGTTGGCGGGTTCGTCGAGCAGCAGCAGGCTGGGCTTCTGGTGCACGATCAACGCCAGGCCCAGGCGCGCTTTTTCGCCGCCGGAGAAGCGGCCCACCGGGTCGAACACATTGTCGCCGTGGAAACCGAAGCGGCCCAGTTCGTTGCGCAACTGCTGCTCGCTCCAGTTCGGATGCTGGCGGTGAAGCAGTTGGTAGGGGCTCTCGTCGGCGGCCAGCCGGTCCACCTGCTGCTGGTGGAAGTAGCCGACTTTCAGGTCCGGGTCCCGCTGAACGTGGCCGGAGAGCGCCGGTAATTCGCCCATCAGGGTGCGGATCAGCGTGGACTTGCCGGCGCCGTTGGGGCCCAGCAGGCCGACCCGGGACTCCGGGCGCAGGCTCATGGAGACCGCGCTCAGGATGGTGGTGTTATCGTAGCCGCAGGCCGCGTTTTCCAGCAGCACCATGGGATTGGGCAGCTTCAGCGGTGTCTTGAACTCGAACTCGAAGCCGGAATCCACATGGGCCGGGGCGATGCGCTCCAGCTTCTCCAGGGCCTTGATGCGGCTTTGCGCGGCCTTCGCCTTGGTGGCCTTAGCGCGGAAGCGGTCGATGAATTTCTGCATGTGCGCCACCTGCGCCTGCTGCTTGTCGTGCAGCTTCTGCTGCAGGGAAAGCTGCTCGGCGCGCTGGCGCTCGAAATCCGAATAATCGCCGGCGTAGCGCTTCAGGCGCCCGTGTTCGATGTGCAGGATTTCCGACACGGTGGCGTCGAGAAAGGCGCGGTCGTGGGAAATCAGCATCAAGGCGCCGGGGTGCTGCACCAGCCACTGCTGCAGCCAGAGGATGGCGTCCAGGTCCAGGTGGTTGGTGGGCTCATCGAGCAGCATCAGGTCGGCGTCGCTGATCAGAACCTGCGCCAGGTTGAGGCGCATGCGCCAGCCGCCGGAAAAGGCGCTCACCGGCTGCTGTTGCTGGCGGTCCGAGAAGCCCAGGCCGGCCAGCAGCGCGGCGGCGCGGGCCGGCTGCTCCCAGGCGCGCAGCGCGTCCAGTTCGGCGTGGGCGCGGGCGATGCCGGTGTTGTCCTCGCTGTCCTGGGCCTTGGCCAGGGCCGTCTCCCAGTGCCGCAGCGCCTGGTTGCCGTCGAGGACGTAATCCAGCGCGGGCTGCGCCAGTGCCGGCACTTCCTGCACCATCATCGAGAAGCGCCAGTCCGTGGGACGCTGTACGTTGCCGCCGTCGCTTTCCAGCTCGCCCATGATCAGTTTGAACAGGGAGCTTTTGCCGCTGCCGTTGCGGCCCACCACGCCCACGCGCGTGCCTTTGTGCAGCACGAAACTGGCGTCTTCGAGCAGCAGCTCCGGGCCGCGGCGCAGATTGATGTGTTCCAGGGACAGCATGGTATAAGGGGCCTTGGATCGGCGAATTCAGGACCGGCGCAGTGTATGGCAAGCGCCCGGATAACAGAAGGGCCGGCGGCGGGGACCGCCCGGGAGGACACCATGAAAGACGCGCCATTGTGGCGTTTCGCGTTACGTCTGTGGCGCGACAAGCGTATCGAGCGGGTGTGTCTGCGCCTGCAGGACGAGCACGGCGTGCCGGTGGCGGTGCTGCTCACCGCGCTCTGGCTCAGCGAGGCCGGGCGCCGGCCGGACCCGGCCCTGGGCCGCCGTCTGCTGGCCTTCGCGGAGCAGTTCGAGACCGACTATCTGCGACCGCTGCGCGCGGTGCGCCGCCGGGCGGCGGACGGTCAGGGCACGGTGGAGCTGAAACGCCAGATTCAGGAAGCGGAACTGGAAGGCGAGCGCCTGTTGTTGGAACAGCTCAGCCGCCAGGCCCAGGCGCAGCCCGGCGGCCAGTCGGTGTCGGCGCTGAGCTGGTTGTTCGTGGTGGTGCCGGAAGCCGGGCAGTGCCAGTCCCTGCAGGCCGGGCTTGAAGAGTTGGCGGCGCTTAGCGAAAGCCGGGCAGTGTCTGAATAAGGTGGCGCTGCACTTCCAGCCATTCCCCGATCAGCCGCCAGTGACGCTGGTCCACCTGGTGCCGCGGGTCTTTCTGATCGAGCATGCTCTCGCCGTGACTCATTGATTGCACGTATTGCTGCGCGTCGCGCAGCGTGATCAGGTAAGGAATCTTCAGACTGGCGAGAAACTGGCGCAGGGTTTCGTAGGTGCGCGTACGGGTGCGTGCGCGGTTGGCGATCACCGCCAGCCGCCGCGGTCGTCGCTGGTAACTGGGCGCCAGCATCACATTCTGCACGAAGCGCGTGGTGGCGCGTATGTCGATGGGGCTGGGCAGCACCGGAATCAAAACGATCTGCGACACCCGCAGCACGTGATCCAGCGTGTGGCGGTCCATGCCCGCCGGGGAATCGATCACCACCACGTCGCGGGCCTTCTGCATCTGATCCTGCAGACGCCCCAGCGACACCGGCTCGTCCGCCGGCCAGCCCAGCGCTTCCACGCGCGCGTCCTCACGCAGCCGCACCCATTGGGTGGCGGACTGCTGCGGATCCAGATCCAGCAGCGTTACCGCCTGCCCGGAATGGGCGAAATAGGCGGCCAGATTGGTGGCCAGCGTGGTCTTGCCGCATCCGCCTTTGCTATTGGCGACCAGAATCACCAGGCGCCGGTCATCCTGACGCGCCACACGACGCGCGGAAGATGGAGCCAGGGTCGGGTCGGTGCTGTTATTTGGCATAGTGGTTTGCTCCCCTATCCAACACTATAACCCGCTGGTGGACGTTTTCGTGAATCCCGCTTTTGACAGAAACATCCGGACAGGCACAATGAAGCCCTCTTCGACGGGGAATCGGAGCCTCAGCCGGGATATCCGGTGCCGGATAAGGGAACCAATAGCGTGCAAGCGCGGTCAGGCGTTATCTAGGCACCTTTCATTGTTTTGGCTGGCGCGACGCCACGGGAAGCTGGCAGTATGGCCAGATTCCGCCGCCGGGTGTGGAGGTGCAGTCCGTTCAGATAGCAGCGCCGACCGTGATGACCGCGGAGGAAATGCGCGGGGAAGGACCGCTGGCGCAGAAAAAATAAACGTAAGCCAATGGAGGCAGAATGAATAAGTTCGCAATCGTGCTCGCCGGTACCGTGATGCTGGCGGCTTGTGGTGGAGAAAAGGACAAGAGCGCCGATGTGGAGCTCAAAACTGAAGACCAGAAAGCGTCCTACGCACTGGGCTTCCGCAGCGCCGAACAGATGAGCGCCATGGAAAACCTGGACCTGGACGCGATGGTCGCCGGTCTGCGTGACGGTTTCGGCGACGAGCCGGAATCCCGCCTCGGCGAAGACGCGGACATGGACCAGCTGATCCGCGATTACCAGACCCGCATGATGGAAGCTCGCCAGAAGAAAATGGAAGAGCAGGCCCAGGCGAACCTGGAAGAGGGTCAGGCCTTCCTCGAAGAGAATGCTGATAAGGACGGCGTCGAGGTCACCGACAGCGGTCTGCAGTACCAGGTGCTGGAATCCGGCGAAGAGGGTGCCCGGTCACCCACCCTGGAAGACACCGTGGAAGTGCACTACAAGGGCATGCTGCGCGACGGCACCGTGTTTGACAGCTCCATCGAGCGTGACAAGCCGGCGGTGTTCGGTCTGAAGCACATTATCCCCGGCTGGCAGGAAGCCCTGCCGATGATGAAGGTCGGCGATAAGTGGAAGCTGTTCCTGCCGCCCGAGCTGGGCTACGGCGAACAGGGTGCCGGCGGCGACATCGGCCCCAACGAAGTGCTGATCTTCGAAGTCGAGCTGCTGGACGTCAAAGACCAGGGCGCGAAGAAGAAGCAGGCTGAAGAAGCCGAGGAAGGCGCCGACGCGGCTGAATAATCCGCGTTAGCCCGACCCGAAAAAAAGCCACGCTCCCGACAAAGGAGCGTGGCTTTTTTTGTGGTGCTACCGCTAGCAACGTCTCTGGGATCCTGCCGGCCGGCTAAAGCCGGCCTTTCGCTTGCAGGGCAAGCTCCCACAAGGCCCGCCTAGAAGTTGAGGACGCGGGCGCGCTCGGCGGTGTCGCGGCTGTGCACGCTGAGGATCAGCTGATCTTCCAATGCGAAGCGTTCCTCGAGCATCTCGGTGAGCCGGGTGAGCCGCTCGGGCAGCACTTCCAGCTGGCTCAGGCAGTGGTCGTCGGTGTCGAAGTCCTCGTTGAAGGCGAGCGCCTCCTCCGTGGACGGGTCAAGCTGATGCAGGATGCGCGACGCCAGATTGACGGTGCCGCCTCGGTGGGCGGCACCCAGGCGCGCTTCGCGGACCAACTCCTGGTAAATCTCGAAGTGGCCGGCACTGATGTAGTCCATCAGCAGCTGGCAGAACTCGCGCACCTGATTCTGAATCGAGCCGGGCCGTTGAAAGCCCTCCAGGCCCTGGATCGAGCAGAGCAGGACAAGCAGGCGGCGGCGCTGCTCCAGCCAGGCGTGCAGCAGGGCTTCGATGCGCCGCCAGCGTTCCAGGGCGGCGGAAGGGTGCAGAACCGGCGAGTGGGGCGTGGCCATAGGGTCGCTCCTTGCGGATATCGCGCGCTTTTGGTGGGACGGGTATTGAGGCTAGCGCCGCGGTTCGCGGCGAGGCAATGGCGATCTCCCGGCGCCGGCGGCGTGGCTGGAGAAAAGCGCTTTTCGATCAGGGGGTTACCGCGAAAGACCGTTTCTTCATTAAAGGCCCGGCTTTAGGAGAGGGGCCGAATAACGCCCGGCGGGCGGCGTTCAGCCCGGGAACAGCCAGGGGCTGATCAGCGGCCACAGCCAAGGCAGCGCCAGGGCCGTGACCAGGCCGGTGAGGCCCAGGGCCAGGCCGGCGAACGCGCCGGCTTTCTCGCTGAACTCGAACGCCCGGGCGGTGCCGATGGCATGCGCCACCAGACCCAGCGCGAAGCCGCGAATGCGGTCGTCCTTGACCCCCAGCAGGCGAAACACCAGGCCGCCCACCAGCGCGCCGACGATCCCGGTGATGGCCACCGCGCCGGCGGCCAGGGACACATAGCCGCCGGTGCTCTTCACCACTTCCACCGCGATCGGCGTGGTGATCGACTTTGGCGCCAGGGAGCCGACCACCGCCTCCGGCGCGCCCAGCCACCAGGCCAGATAAATGGAAATGCCGGCGGCCAGCGCCGCGCCGATAAAGGTGGTGATCAGGATCGGGCGCCACACGCTGCGCACCGTGTGCAGCTGGCGATAGAGCGGCCAGGCCAGCGCCACGGTGGCCGGGCCGAGCAGGAAGGAAAGCACCTGGGTCTGGTCGCGGTATTCGGTATAGGACACGCCCACCAGGGGCAGCACCACGATGACGGGGATCGAGGCGACGATAAAGGGATGGAACAGCGGCAGGCTGTGCACCTTGCCGTACAGCCAGGTGGCCAGGCGGTAACTGGCCAGGGTGAGCAGCAGGCCGAACAGCGGCGAGTGGACCAGGTCAGCCATCGGCACGGCCTCCTCGCTCGCCGGCTTTGACGCGGTCACGCAGCAGCAGCTTGAGCAGCAGGGTGACCAGCACCAGCGCCAGGATAGTACCGAAGATCACCGCCACGGTGAGCGCCAGCGCGTAGTCGCTGTAGCGCTCCCACTGCAGCACGATGCCCACGCCGAGCGGAAAAATCAGCAGGCTGATATGGCGGATCAACGCCCCGGAAGCGTCCGCCACCCGGTCGCTGTAGGGGACGCTGAACATCAGCGCCAGCAGAAGCAGCACCATGCCCACCACCGGGGCGGGCAGCGGCAGGCCGGTGAAATGAATCACCAGCTCGCCGAGAAATTGAAACAGCAGCAGAATCAGCAGGCCGTCGATCATCGGGCGGATCTCCCAAACGCAAAGACCCGCGCCGAAGGTGCGGAGAAGGCGGCTCGCTCAGCCCCGGCGCGGGCGCAGCAATTGTATCAGAGCCACCACCAGCACGCCCCCGAACACCACCATCGACCAGCCGGGGATGGTGAGGCCGAGAAAGCGCCAGCTGATTTCGGCGCATTCGCCGGAGCCGCTCAGCACCGTGCCCAGCACATCGGTGAGTGGGAAAGCGTCGAGCATGTAGTCCAGGCTCGGGCCGCAAGCCGGCACCTGGTCGGCTGGCAGGCTCTGCAGCCACAGATGGCGCAGGGCAATGCCGGCACCGGCCAGCGTCGTCAAGGCAGTCAGCAGCGCGTAAATGCGCACGCCGATACCGCGCGGGCCGTGCAGGGTGGCCACCAGCAACACCGCCGCCACCGCCATCAGGGCGATGCGCTGAAAGATACACAGCGGGCAGGGTTCCAGGCCTTCCACATGTTGCATGTAAAGCGCGCCGGCAAGCGCCGCCAGGCAGCCGAGCAGCGTAAGCCCGTTAAGCGCACGGGGGCTGGGGAGAAGGGACGACATGGTTATTTTTCCTTGTTTGAATCCGGCAAGCGTCAACGCACCCTAAGCAAAACCCCGCCGCCGGACAAGCGGCCCGGCGGCGGGGTTTTGTGGGGCTCTATTACCTTCAGACGCTGCGCGAGGCGGCGGGTTCCCGGTGATCATGCCAGGCGGCGGCGCCGGCGTCCCAACCTTGCACCCACCATTCCTCCAGCGCCTCGTCCTGGTAAGGACACTGGTCCACGCGACCGCCGGCCATGCCCCACATGCAGCCGCGATTGTAGGCTTTTTCGAACGGGTCGGATGACGGATCAAACATAACTATCCCTCCTTCAACGGGGGCAGACTAGCACCGCCGGAGATAGTCGCTAGCACCATTGGTGTACAGAAAACGACCATTCGTCAGGATATCGGCTTAGTTGTGATCCGGTTCCCAGGGTTCAGTCCCGGAAATAGGCCTCCAGATAGGCCTCGAACGGCATTTCCGCTTCCGCTTCCACCGCCTGCTGCTCCTTTTGGCTCTCTTCGGCGAGGCGCCGCCACTCCGTTTCCAGATCGGTGTCCAGCGGCCGCGAGCGGAAGTGATCCCGGTGCGCCAGCGCTTGGTTCATGGCGAAGTCGAAGAAGCTCTGCTGGCGGCTTTCCAGTTTGTCGAGGATGCGCCCGGACGGGGTGGCGTCGGGCTCCAGCAGCTTCTCGCGTTGAAGCTCCAGGGCGTCCCGGTAGAGCCGGCCGTGCTGCCCGTCGTGACCGTGGCAACGATCGAACAGCTCGGCGATGGGCAGCATCTGGTCGAGCTTCTCCAGGCCCCAGTTGCGCAGCGAGACCGACTTGCCCCAGTTGTTCAGCTGTACGCCGGTGTTGCGACCGTCGTAGACCACCCGGCGCAGGTTTTCCTTGCTGGCGTCCAGGTCGCAGTGCTCCAGGCGCGGCGATTCGCGCAGCAGGCAGTAGGTGGCGAACAGATCCAGGAAACGGATCTCCTGCTGATTGATGCCCACCGGCTCGAACGGGTTGAGGTCCAGGGCGCGGATTTCGATGTACTCCACGCCGCGCCGCTGCAGCGCCAGGGTGGGGCGCTCGCCGCTGTTGATGGTGCGTTTCGGGCGGATCGACGAGTAGTACTCGTTCTCGATCTGCAGGATGTTGGCGTTGAGCTGCTGGTAGTGGCCCTGCGCGTCGCGCACGCCCAGCTTCTGATACACCGGGTCCGGCGTCTTCATGGCGTGGGTCAGCGTGCGGACATAGTCGTCCAGATTGTTGTAGCTGATTGCCAGCGACGACTGGGCGTTGTTCTGGTAGCCCAGGTCGCTCATTCGCAGGCTGGTGGCGTTGGGCCGGTAGAGGCTGTGGTCGAAGCGCTCCAGCAACTGATGTTCGCGGCCGGCCAGGAACGACGAGCACAACGCCGGCGAGGCGCCGAACAGGTACACCAGCAGCCAGGAATAACGTTGGAAGTTGCGGGTCAGGTCGAAATAACGCTGCGAGATATAGTCCTGCAGCGGCGCCTGGCTGCCCTCCAGTTCGCGGTTGATGCGCCAGAATTCATCCGGGAACGAGAAGTTGTAGTGGATGCCGGCGATGGTCTGCATCTTGCGCCCGTACCGGTGGCCCAGCCCGATGCGGTAGATGTGCTTCATGCGGCCCACGTTGGAGCTGCCGTACTCCGCCACCGGCACGTCGTTGTCGTTGGCGATCATGCAGGGCATGGAGTTGACCCACAGCAGTTCGTCGTCGATGTGTCGGTAGGCGTAGCGGTGCAGGTTCTCGAGAAATTCAATCGGCTGCTGCAGGTCGGTGCTGGGCGGCGTGATGAATTCCAGCAGCGATTCGGAATAGTCCGTGGTGATGTACGGGTGGGTCAGCGCCGAGCCCAGCTCGCGGGGGTGTGGCGTGTGCGCCAGCAGGCCCTGGTCGGTGATCCGCAGGCTTTCTTTCTCAATGCCACGGCGGATGTGAGCCAGGGTGGCGGCGGCTTCGGAATCCAGCAGTGCCTGGATTCGCTGGCTGAGCGTATCGGTCATGGGCCTATCCGACAGGGAGGTTGATCGCGCGGCCCGCCAGTATGGCAGGCCCGGAGCCGGTTAACATCAGGGTCAGCCGCGCTTGTTCTTGTCTTCGAACGCCTTCGCGAAGGCGGCCCCCAGGGCGCCCTGGGCCGCTGGCTTCTGGCCGCCGCCCTGCTGGCCGCGACCACCGCCCTTGGGCTTGCCGCCCCGGCCACGGGGCCGGCCGGCGGGGGCGTCGGCGCTTTTCGGCTGGTCCTGGTGGCGTTCGTCCAGGCGCATGGTCAGGCTGATGCGCTTGCGGGGCAGGTCCACCTCCATCACCTTGACCTTGACGATGTCGCCGGGCTTGACCACATCGTGGGGGTCTTCCACGAACTTGTCGGCCAGGGCGGAAACGTGGACCAGGCCGTCCTGGTGCACGCCCACGTCCACGAACGCGCCGAAGTTGGTGACGTTGGTCACCGAGCCTTCCAGGAGCATGCCGGGCTTCAGATCCTTGAGCGTTTCCACGCCTTCCTTGAACTCCGCCGCCTTGAATTCCGGGCGCGGGTCGCGGCCGGGTTTTTCCAGCTCGCTGAGAATGTCGGTGACGGTGGGCAGGCCGAACACGTCGTCGGTGAAATCCCCGGCGTTTACTTTCTTGAGGAAGGGCGCGTCGCCGATCAGATCCTTGAGCGGCCGGCCGTGCTTTTCAGCGATGCGCTCCACCAGCGGGTAGGCTTCCGGATGCACCGAGGAGGCGTCCAGCGGGTTGGCGCCGTCCATGATGCGCAGGAAGCCGGCGGCCTGCTCGAAGGTTTTCTCGCCCAGGCGCGGCACCTGCTTGAGCGCGCCCCGGTCGCTGAAGGCGCCGTTCTTCTCGCGGAAGGTGACGATGTTGCCGGCGATGGTGGTGTTCAGCCCGGCGATGCGTGCCAGCAGCGGCGCGCTGGCGGTGTTCACGTCCACGCCCACGGCGTTCACGCAGTCCTCGACCACCGCGTCCAGGGAGCGCGACATCTTCACCTGGCTGACGTCGTGCTGGTACTGGCCCACGCCGATCGACTTCGGATCAATCTTCACCAGCTCCGCCAGCGGGTCCTGCAGACGCCGGGCGATGGACACCGCGCCACGGAATGACACGTCCAGATCGGGAAATTCCCGCGCCGCCATTTCCGACGCCGAGTACACCGAGGCGCCCGCTTCGGACACCATGATTTTCTGGATGTTTTGGTCGCTCAGCTGTTTGACCACTTCGCCGGCCAGCTTGTCGGTTTCGCGGCTGGCGGTGCCGTTGCCGATGGCGATCAGCGAGACGTCGTGTTTGGCACTGAGTTTGGCCAGCGTGGCCAGGGACTGGTCCCACTGCTTCTTGGGCTGGTGCGGGAAAATCGTGGTGTGCTCGAGCAGCTTGCCGGTGGCGTCCACCACCACCACCTTGACGCCGGTGCGCAGGCCCGGGTCCAGGCCCATGGTGGCCTTGGGTCCGGCCGGCGACGCCATCAGCAGGCTTTTCAGGTTGCGCGCGAACACCTGGATCGCTTCTTCCTCGGCCATTTCGCGTACCCGGCCGAGCAGCTCGGTTTCCAGGTGGGTGTTGAGTTTGATCTTCCAGGTCCAGCGCATCACTTCGCCGAGCCAGTCGTCGGCGGCACGGCCATCGTGACGCCAGCCCGCCACCTCGGTGACCATCGCTTCGCAGGGGTGCGGCTGGGCGCTTTCCAGCTCTTCGGGCAGCACCATGGAAACGTGCAGCACGCCCTCGTTGCGGCCCCGGAACAGCGCCAGGGCACGGTGGCTGGGAATGTTCTTGAGCGCTTCCTGGTGTTCGAAGTAGTCGCGGAACTTGGCGCCTTCCTCTTCCTTGCCGTCGGCCAGCTTCGCCTGCACGTGCGCCTTTTCCCACAGGAAGGTGCGCAGTCGGGTGAGCAGCTCGGCGTTTTCCGCGAAGCGCTCCATCAGAATCTGCTTGGCGCCGTCCAGGGCATCCTTGGCGGTGGCGATCTTGTGCTCTTCGTTCAGGTAGCCGGCGGCGGTCTGTTCCGGGTCCTGGGTGGGGTCGTCCAGCAGCGCGTCGGCGAGCGGTTCCAGGCCGGCCTCGCGGGCGATCTGCGCGCGCGTGCGGCGCTTGGGTTTGTACGGCAGGTAGAGGTCTTCCAGGCGGGTTTTGGTGTCCGCCTCCTGGATCGCCTTTTCCAGTTCCGGGGTCAGCTTTTCCTGCTCGGCGATGCTTTTGAGGATGGTCTCGCGGCGCTCCTCCAGCTCGCGCAGGTAGCGCAGCCGCTCTTCCAACGTGCGCAGCTGGGTGTCGTCCAGGCCGCCGGTCACCTCTTTACGGTAGCGGGCGATGAAGGGCACCGTGGCGCCTTCGTCCAGCAGGGTCACGGTGGCCGCCACCTGCCGGGGCTGGGCGTTGATTTCCTGGGCGATCAGTTGTTCGATGCTTTGCATGGAAGAGTCCTGGCTTGCACGGCGGCGCGCGCGGTAGGGCGCCGCTTTATAACGAAACGACCGGAATCATAGGGAATGACTCCGGCCGTTCATAGATTGACGTGACAGGGCGGGCTGTGGTTGCTGTGGAGAGCGCCGGGCTTCAGCCCAGCACGCGCTTGATCATCGCCGCCAGCTCCGACTCCTGGGCCGGCTTGACGATATAGCCGGCGGCGCCCTGGCGCTCGCCCCAGACTTTGTCGGTTTCCTGGTCCTTGGTGGTCACCAGGATCACCGGGATTCCGCCCAGTTCGGCGTCCTTGGTGATCTTGCGGGTGGCCTGGAAGCCGTTCAGCTCCGGCATTACCACATCCATGAGAATCAGGTCCGGCTTCTGCGCACGGGCCTGCTCAATGCCTTCCATACCGTTGCTGGCGGTGATTGCCTCGTGCCCCTGGTTTTCCACCATTTTGACCAGGTTGGTCAGTTGCGTGGGTGAGTCGTCCACCACGAGAATCTTGGCCATCTTTGTCTCCTTTGGAACCCATCGGCGGGCCGAATGATAGCAGGCCCGGGGACAAACGTAAGCTGATCAGTTCCGGCACTAGGTGCCGCGTTACGTCACCGGTTCGCGACGACCGGTAATCTTTCTATACAATCCAGATTTGCCTGCCGGGCGCGCGGCGGGTACACCGGGCCTCCGGGTTCCATTCCCGTAGTCCTGTCGGCGAGGAGCACCATGAGCGAACAATTGGAAAAGATTCTGGTGGTGGACGATGACGCCCGCCTGCGTGGTCTGCTGCAACGGTTCCTGGAAGAGCAGGGCTACGCCGTCAAGGCGGTGGCCGACGCCGACCAGATGGACCGGGCCCTGTCCCGCGAGATCTATTCGCTGATGGTGCTGGATCTGATGCTGCCCGGCGAGGACGGCCTGTCGATCTGTCGGCGCCTGCGCGACGACGACAACCGCCTGCCGATCATCATGCTCACCGCCAAGGGCGACGACGCCGAACGCATCGAGGGCCTGGACGCCGGCGCCGACGATTACCTGCCCAAACCGTTCAACCCCAAGGAACTCAGCGCCCGCATTCGCGCGGTGCTGCGCCGCCATGTACGGGAGGTACCCGGCGCCCCCAGCAAGGACGAATCGGTGGTCCGTTTCGGCCCCTGGAGCCTGGACCTGGGCAACCGCACCCTGGCCCGCGAGGGCGAGCCGCAGCCGCTCACCACCGGCGAGTTCGCGGTGCTCAAGGCGCTGGTGCAGAACGAACGCGAGCCGCTCACCCGCGACAAGCTGATGAGCCTGGCCCGGGGCCGGGAATGGTCCGCCATGGAACGCTCCATCGACGTGCAGGTGTCGCGCCTGCGCCGCCTGCTCGAGGACGACCCGTCCAAACCGCGCTATATCCAGACCGTCTGGGGCGTGGGCTATGTGTTCGTGCCGGACTGAACCCCGGCGGGTAGAATCCGTCCATGCCCAACTTCCTGCCCAAAAGCTCGTTCGCCCGCTCGGCGCTGATCATCGGTCTGGTGATCGGTCTCAGCCAGGGCATTACCCTGTGGTTCTTCGCCCGCAACGCCTATCTGCCGGGCATCCGCGAGTACGCCCGCCTCACCGCCTTGCAGGCGGAGCTGGTGTTCCAGAGCGAAGGCGACGCCAGCCTGTCACGGCGGCTTGGCGAAACCACCGGCATTAACCCCGGTACGCCGCCGGAACTGCGCCGTCCGGAAAGCCTGATTCTGTCCCGCCCGGTGGTGGAACGGTTCCGCGACGAAGTCTCCGAGTTGCTCGGCGAACCCGCCACCGTGCGCCTGGAAGACGAGCGCCAACCGGTGCTGTGGGTCACCGCCCCCTCGTTCGGCGAGCGCTGGCTGCGGGTGCCGATGGCGTTCTTTCGCGACTACGACCGCTACCTGCTGCTGGGTTGGGGCGTAACGGTGCCGCTGTTGGCGCTGATCGGCGGCCTGCTGATCGCGCGCAGTCTCAACCGGCCGCTGCGCCGGCTGGCGCGGGTGGCGCTCAAGGTGGGGCGCGGTGAAGCCGTGCCGGTGCTCGACGATAGCCTCGGCCCCACCGAGATTCAGGCGGTGAACCGGGCGTTCAACCGTATGACCAGCCAGCTTCAGCAGTCCCAGCGCGACCGCGCCTTGCTGCTGGCCGGGGTGTCCCACGATTTGCGCACGCCGCTGACCCGGTTGCGGCTGTCGGCGGAATTTCTCAACGATGAGGAAATGTCCCAGGGCATCATTGCCGATATTGAGGACATGGACGCCATTCTCGATCAGTTTATTTCGTTTATCCGCGACGGCGCTGACGAGCAGCCCGACTACGAAAACCTCAATGACCTGATCGATGAGGTGGCCGCCAAATACCCCCGGGAACAGCTGCGCATCCGGCAAAAGGACCTGCCCCGGCTGATGCTCAAGCGGCTCACCGTCAAGCGCATGCTCTCCAACCTGATCACCAACGCGCTCAAGTACGGCGCCGCGCCGGTGGAGATCGACACCGCCCTGGACGACAACGCCCTGGTGCTGGTGGTGCGCGATCACGGCAAGGGCGTGCGCGAGGAAGACATCCCGTTGCTGCTGCAGCCGTTCTCCCGGGGCGAGAAGGCGCGCACCCTGAGTGGCAGCGGTCTGGGGCTGGCCATCGTCAAGCGCATCGTCGACATGCATCACGGCGAGATGGCGTTGGACAATCACCCCCACGGTGGCCTGCGGGTGAGCATCCGCTTCCCGCTCACCGGGCAGCTGGTGCAGCCGGAGACGCTGTCCGCCGGGGTGCGCTAGGCGCGCTTCAGTCCGGGCATTCCGCCGGCGCCGGTTCCAGGGCGCGGCCGGCGAAAAAGATCAGCAGACCGCCGGCGGCCAGTGCCGCCCCCACCAGGCCACTGCTGGACCAGGGCACGCCCTGGGCGATCACCACGCCCGCCAGCCAGGCGCCCAGCGCATTGGCCATATTGAAGGCGGCGTGGTTCAGCGACGCGGCCATGGTCTGGGCGTTGCCGGCCACGTCCATCAGCCGGGTCTGGATGGTCGGGCCCAGGGCCATGCTGGTGCCCACCAGGGCGACGAACAGCAGGCCCGCCCACACCTGGTTGGCGGCCACGAAGAACAGCGCTTGCACTACCAGGCACCAGATCAGAATCAGCGGAATCGCCTTGAGCAGGTTCCAGTCCGCCACCCGGGCGCCCACCAGGGTGCCAATGATGGTGCCCACCCCGAAGATCGCCAGCACCAACGGCCCCAGGGCTTCCGCCATGCCGGCCTGTTGGGTGAGTGTGGGCATCACATAGCTGAACACCGCGAACATGCCGCCGAAGCCGATGCTGGCGATGCCCAGGGTGAACAGCACCTGCTGGTTGGCGAGCGCGGACAGCTCGCGCAACGGGCTGGCGTCCGGGTCGCGCGGCACGAACGGCACGAACAGGCGCACCATCAAGGCGGTGGCCAGGGCGATGCCGCCCACGGCGGCGAACGCCACCGGCCAGCCGAACTGGTTGCCGGCCCAGGTACCTAGCGGCGCGCCCAGCAGGATCGCCACGGTCAGGCCCATCATCACCCGCGCCACCGCCCGGGCGCGCTGATCGCTGGGCACCGCGGCGGCGGCCACCAGCGCCGCCACGCCGAAATAGGCGCCGTGCGGCAGCCCGGCGATAAAGCGCAGGCCGACGAACGACCAGAACCCGGGCGCCAGCGCACTGGCCAGATTCCCCAGCGCGAACACCAGCATCAGGCCGATCAGTAACTGCCGTTTGGGTACCTTCGCCGCCAGCGCGGAAATCAGCGGAGCGCCCACCACCACGCCCAGGGCGTAGCTGCTGATCGCATAGCCCACGTGCTGCGGGTCCACCGACAGATCCGTGGCGATGCGGTTCATCAATCCCATGATCACGAATTCGGTGGTGCCGATGGCGAAACCGCCCAGCGCCAGGGCGAGCTCGGCAAGGCGGGGGTGTGAGGCGACCGGCCTTTGGGCGGAAACGGACATGCGCGGGCTCCGGGTGGGGTCGAAAGCCGCGCATTGTCGCAAAGCGGGGTGAACAAACGAAGTCGGTTTTGTCTATCGGTGAAACAGCCCGCCGCGACCACCGGTCGTGGCGGGCCGGGGCTATTGCAGGGCGTCCGCCGGCACCAGCGGGATGTTCACCCGCGACGGCATCGCCGGGGTGCTGTACACGGTGAGCAGGCCGAGCAGGCCCTGCAGCAGGTCCGGCAGCGGGCTCAGGCCGTGGGGCAGGTCGCTGGCGCCGACACTGATGCGCAGCCGGTGGCCGGCGGGGATCACCGCGCTGGTGGGGAACACTTCCACGTCGGCGCGGAACGGCTGCAGCGGCCCCACGGGGCGTTGCGACTCGGCGGTGTAGGGGTGCCAGGGCTGCACCAGCTTGCCGTTCATAAAGCGCGAACGGGTGGCGTCGAAATCGCTCATCGACGCCATCTGGATGCCGTTGCTCAGTTCCCGGGACAGGCCGTTGGGGTCCACCACGCTGACCCGCACCACCACATTGCTGTCCAGCGCCGTGGTGGAAGCCCAGATCTGTCCGCCGATGGGGCCGTTGATGGCCATGTCCTGGTCCATGGGCTCGCTGGTGTAGACCGCCTCCAGCAGCTCGGTGACGTTGTTCTGTTCCTGGCACGGTGGCGTGATCAGGCCCAGCACGCCGGCGGTCCACTGGCTGGCGCTGGCGGAGCACAGGCCGTTCACCGGGGTTTGCAGCAGCGAGGTGCGGCTGTTGCCGGTGGGCGCCTCGCGGCGGATCTCGCCGAACAGCGGCAGGCCGGGCTTGCCGTGCAGATAGAACACCTCGGCGCGCGCCTGGGGATGCGGCCAGTCCTCGGCGGTGACGTAGCGCTCCGCGCCCGTGTAGTACTGGGTCACCGGTGGGTAGTCGCCGGCGCCGGTGTCCATGCCTTTCAGGTACTGGTCGAACCAGGCCAGGCGGATGTTGGCCAGGGCGGGCACGCCGTCGGCGGGCAGGCCGGCGCCGGAGGAGCCGTCCAGATGTTCCCAGGGGCCGATCAGCAGCTTGCTGGTGGTGCCGTTGTTCTTCAGCCCTTCATAGATCAGCGGTTCGCCGCGCTGGAAGATGTCGCGCAGGCCGCCGACCACGAAGGTGGGCGCGGTGATCTGGTCGATCTGTTCCAGCGGCGAGCGCTGGCGCCAGAAATCGTTGTCGTACTTATTGTCGTCGCCGATCAGGGCGCCGCCCACCACCGGCACCGGGAATTCGGTGAGGGTACCGGTGAGGTGATCCAGCACGGTGTTCAGGTAGTAACCGGGCTCTTCGTTCTCCAGCCCCACCGGCGTTGGGATAATGCCCAGCCCGGTGACCAGCGCTACCCACAGCGGAATAAAGCCGGCGTTGATCTGGCCGCCGCTGAACACGATGTCCCGGTAGGCGTCGCCCATCGGCACGATGGCGAAGACGGCGTCCACGCCGGTGGGGCGCTGGGCGCCGGCGAGCAGCCCGGTGATGCCCATGTAGGAGGCGCCGTTCATGCCGATGGTGCCGTTGCTCCAGGGCTGCTCGTCGATGTAATCAAGCAGCTCGCCGATGTCCTGGTGGTCCACCTCGCTGAACGCCTGCCAGGTGCCTTCGGACGCACCGGTGCCACGCATATCGACAATGATGTAGGCGTAGCCGCGCTTCACCAGATAGGGGTCGGCGGCGCCGATGGCGCCCAGGAACTGGTTGTAACCGGTGAAGGTGGCCACCACCGGGAAGGGGCCGTCCGCCGGCTCGCCGTTCTCGTCGGCGGGCAGGGTCACCGTGGCCGACAGGCGGATGCCGTCGCGCAGGGTGATCAACTGCTGGGGCAGGTCCACGGTGCCCGGGTATTCCTCGGGGCGTTCGTAGGGCGCGCCCCAGGACAGGTTGACCGGCTCCGGTTCGGGTTCCGGTTGCGGTTCGGGTTGTTCGGTGGGGGTTTCGTCCACCGGGTCGCCGGTGTTGGGGCTGGCACTGGCGGTGGCGGTGCTGCCGCCGCTGTCGCCGCCGCAGCCGGTCAACGCCAGCGCCATCAGGAACAACAGGCACGACAGAACAGGGCCCTGGGCCTTGGGGTGAACACACTGCATGGTTGGTCCCCTGGGAATTATTGGTAGTCACATCTTTGTCTATGCAAGGTTACCCAGAAGCGGGCCTGGCAACTGTTGGCACGATGGTGCGGATCGGTGACGAAGCTTGGGTTTATGTGGCGCTGTGTAACAGGGGCATCACTGGTATGCTGCTTCGCCACCCGTTTCCGCTTTGCTCGACAGGAGAAGTCCGATGACCGACGACCACGCTTCCGACCCCCGCCGCCGTTACTCCGCCCCGGTAGTGGACGGCGTGGGCAAGGCGCCCAGCCGTTCCATGCTGCGCGCCACCGGTTTCACCGACGAGGATTTCACCAAGCCGCAGGTGGGCATCGCTTCGACCTGGAGCCGGGTGACGCCCTGCAACATGCACATCAATACGCTGGCGGACGAAGCCGGCCGGGGCGCTGACGCCGCCGGTGGCAAGAGCGTGATCTTCAACACCATCACCGTGTCCGACGGCATCGCCAACGGCACCGAAGGCATGAAATATTCGCTGGTGTCCCGGGAAGTGATCGCCGACTCCATCGAAACCGTGGCCGGCTGCGAAGGCTTCGACGGCCTGGTGGCCATCGGCGGCTGCGACAAGAACATGCCCGGCTGTCTCATGGGCCTGGCGCGGCTCAACCGGCCGTCGGTGTTCGTCTATGGCGGCACCATCAAACCGGGCAAGAACCACACCGACCTGATCTCGGTGTTCGAGGCGGTGGGCGCCCACGCCAAGGGCGATAAGTCGCTGATCGAAGTGAAACAGGTGGAGGAAGAGGCGATCCCCGGCGCCGGCTCCTGCGGCGGCATGTACACCGCCAACACCATGGCCAGCGCCATCGAAGCGCTGGGCATGAGCCTGCCCGGCAGCTCCGCCCAGAACGCCGAGGACAACGACAAGCTGGAAGACTGCCGCGCCGCCGGCGAAGCGGTGCTCAAACTGCTCGATCTGGATATCAAACCCCGCGACATCCTCACCCGCCAGGCGTTCGAGAACGCCATCGCCGTGGTGATCGCCCTGGGCGGCTCCACCAACGCGGTGCTGCACCTGATCGCCATGGCCCACACCGTGGACGTGGACCTGTCCCTGGAAGACTTCACTCGCATCGGCAAAAAAGTCCCGGTGCTGGCGGACCTGCGCCCCAGCGGCCACTACATGATGAGCGAGCTGGTCGCCATCGGCGGCATTCAACCGCTGATGAAAATCCTGCTCGAAGCCGGCCTGCTGCACGGCGATTGCCTCACCGTCACCGGCAAGACCCTGGCGGAAAACCTGGAAAGCGTGGCGCCCTATCCCGAGGAGCAGGACATCATCCACGCCCTGGATAAGCCGATCAAAAAGGACAGCCACCTGCGCATCCTCTACGGCAACCTGGCGCCCACCGGCGCGGTGGCCAAGATCACCGGCAAGGAAGGCACCTACTTCAAGGGCAACGCGCGGGTGTTCCACTCCGAGGAGGAAGCCACCGACCGCATCATGGACGGCACCGTGGTGGCCGGCGATGTGCTGGTGATCCGCTACGAAGGGCCCAAGGGTGGCCCGGGCATGCGTGAAATGCTCACCCCCACTTCAGCGATCATGGGCCGTGGCCTGGGCCAGGACGTGGCGCTGATCACCGACGGCCGCTTCTCCGGCGGCAGCCACGGCTTCGTGGTCGGCCACCTGACCCCGGAAGCCCAGGACGGCGGCCCCATCGCTCTGGTGGAAACCGGCGACCAAATCGTCATCGACGCCGAGGCGGACACCATCACCCTGAACATCGACGACGCCGAACTGGAACGCCGCCGCGCCGCCTGGACCGCGCCGCCGCCGCGCTACACCCGGGGCGTGCTGGCGAAGTACGCGAAGACCGTCAGCTCCGCGTCCCTGGGCGCGATCACCGACGGCGACTGATCACGCCGCCGTCGGGCGACGCGGGCTATTGCGACGCGAGCTATTCCGGCTCGCGCCGGAAGCCCACGCTGAAGCGGTTCCAGACGTTGATCATGGCGATCAGATAGGTCAGATCGGTGCGCTCTTTTTCGGTGAAGTGGGTGGCCAACCGGTCGTATTCGCGACTGTCGTCCACCGGCTCGGCCAGCCGGGTGAGCCGTTCCGTCCACGCCAGAGCGGCGCGCTCGCGCTCGCTGAACCAGGGCGCCTCGCGCCAACCGGCCACGGTATCCAGCACCTCATCGGGCACGCCGTTCTTGCGGGCGTCGCCGGCGTGCATGTGCATGCAGAACGCGCAGCCGTTGATCTGCGAGGCGCGCAGTTCCACCAGCCGCATCAGGCGCGGCTCCAGGCCGCTGGCGTCATATACCTTCTGGCAGCCGAACAGGTGTTTCATGGCGTCCGGTGAGGCTTTGTAGAAGTCGAATCGGGCTTTCATAACGAACTCCTTAATGTCTTGCGGAGGGTGGTCGAGGAAGAGAACGCGCTCAGGTTAGAATCCGATTGGTTCGTGGATAAGATCCAATTCCGACTGTTTGACGGGACCAATCAGCGAGGGGCCGGTCCGTGCAAATTCACCTTTCCCTGGACGGGGCCGGTGGCCTCGGCCAGCGGCTTTACGAAAGCCTGCGCCGGGCGCTGATCGACGGTCAGGTGTTGGCCGGCCAACGGCTGCCGTCCAGCCGGGTGCTGGCGGCGGAGCTGGGTGTGTCCCGGCGGCTGGTGGTGGAGGCCTACGAGCGGCTGGTGGCGGAAGGGTTTCTGGGCGCCGCGCCCGGCCGGGGTACCTTCGTGCTGCGGGTGCCGCCGCGGCAACGGGAAGAGGAGCGGGCGGGGCCTGGTCCTGGTGCCCATTGGCGTTCGCTGCCGGCCTGGGGTGGCCGGTTGGCGCCGGGCCGGCATAACTTCCCCGGCGGCGCCACGGACCGGGCGCTGCTGCCCTGGGCGGCCTGGCGCCGGGCCATGATGGCGGCCCTGCGCGAAGCGTCCCGGGATATCGGCCTCTACGGCGACCCGCGCGGCGAGGCGTCATTGCGCCTGGCCATCGCCCGTTACCTCGGCTACAGCCGGGGCCTGGCCTGCGACGGCGAGTCCCTGTTGATCACCCAGGGCGCTCAGCAGGGTCTGGATCTGCTGGCCCGGGTGCGGGTGGCGCCCGGGGACACGGTGGCCATGGAGGAGCCCGGCTATCCGCCGGCGCGGGCGGTGTTCGAAGCCCGTGGCGCGCGGGTGGTGCCGGTACCGGTGGACGAGCAGGGCCTGTGCGTGGAGCGCTTGCCGGACGCCGCCAGCCTGATCTATGTGACCCCGTCCCATCAGTTCCCACTTGGCATGCCCATGAGCCTGGAGCGGCGGTTGGCGCTACTGGCGTTCGCCCGCCGCCACGACGCCCTGGTGGTGGAGGACGACTACGACGGCGAATTCCGTTTCGAGGGGCGGCCTCTGGATGCGTTGAAAAGCCTGGACCGGGAGGGTCGGGTGGCCTATTTGGGGTCGTTTTCCAAGGTGCTGCACGCGGATCTACGGCTGGGTTACCTGGTGATGCCACCGGGGCTGGCGCCGGCGTTGTTGCAGGCGCGGGCCTTCAGTGACGGCTACCCGCCGCTGGTCACCCAGCGTGCGTTGGCCAGGCTGATGATCGACGGCGATTTCGCCCGGCACTTGCGACGTATGCAGCGGCTGTACACGGCCCGGCGCACGCGGCTGGGCGACGCCCTGGCGGCGTATCCGGCGCTGTGGACAGCGCTGCCCCAGGTGGCGGGTATTCATGTGGCGCTGTGTCTCAGGTCGCCGGTCGCGGACCTGTCGGCGCTGCTGGCGGCCGCCGACATCCGCGCCAATCCATTGGCAGCGTTCTACGCCGGCGAGCCCTCCCTGAACGGGGTGTTGTTGGGGTTCGGCGTGATTGACGGCGATGCCATCGACCGGGGCGTCGCCGCGCTGGCCGAGGCTGTCACCCGCTGAGCGTCGGCCTATTGCTTGGACGCCCAGATCGCCAGCTTGTGCTGCATGGATTGCTGCGACACCTGATCTTCCGGTAACGGCTGGATCAGGTTGTCGTGCACCAGCAGCCGGTAAATGTATTCCACTTTCTCTGCGGCGGAGTCGGTGGCTTCGAACTCCACCACGCCGCGCTTCTCGCCGTATTCCATGCCCAGGGCGATGGCTTTCTTGACCAGTTCTTTCTCGTTCTTGAGTTTTTTCATGACGGGGGCTCCACGCGCAGCAGCTTGCCGTCCGGGGCGTCGGTGAGCAAGTAGAGGTAGCCGTCCGGGCCCTGGCGCACGTCGCGGATGCGCTCGCCGCGCGCCTGCAAATAGCGGGTTTCACGGGTCGCTTCGGTGCCGTCGAACGCTACCCGGTTGAGGTGGGTGAGTTTCAAGGCGCCGGACACCACGTCGCCGCGCCAGTCGGGGTAGCGGTCGCCGGTGACGAACGCCATGCCGGAGGGCGCGATGGACGGCACCCAGTAGTGCAGCGGCTGGGCGTAGCCTTCCTTTTTCTCCTGGCCGATGTCCGGGCCGTAGTATTCGTTGCCGTAGGTGATCACCGGCCAGCCGTAGTTGACGCCGGCTTCTACCACATTGATTTCATCGCCGCCGCGCGGGCCGTGCTCGTTGAGCCAGGGCTCGCCGGTGTCCGGGTGCAGGGCCAGGCCCTGGGGGTTGCGGTGGCCCCAGCTCCAGATCGCGCTCTTGGCGCCGTCCTGCTCCACCAGCGGGTTGTCGGCGGGCACGCTGCCGTCGTCGTTGACCCGGATCACGCTGCCGCCGTGGCCGCCGGTGTCCTGGGCGCGCTCGCGCTGGCCCCGGTCGCCCACGGTGATGAACAGATAGTCGTCGTTGTCGAACAGGATGCGGCCGCCGAAGTGCTTGGCGGTGTCGGTGCAGGCGTCGGCGATGAACACGTCCTGGAATTGCGCCAGCTCGCCGTCGGCGTAGAGGCCGTGGCCCACGGCGGTGGTGGCGCCGCCGTCGCAGGCTTTGGCGTAGCTGATATAGAGGCGCCGGTTGTCGGCGAAGTCGGGGTGGGGTACGACGTCGAACAGACCGCCCTGGCCCTTGGCCACCACTTCGGGCACGCCGGTCACCGGGGCGTCGAGCAGCTTGCCGTCACGAACCCGGCGCAGGTCGCCGCTGCGTTCGGTGATCAGCCATTCATCGGCCTCGCCGGGCAGAAACGCCAGCGACCAGGGGTGGTTCAGACCTTCCACCAGGGGGATGGCGCTGACGGTGGGGTCGTCGTCTGGCTCAACCGGGCTTTTGGCGTCCGCGCAGGCGGACACCAGCAGCGCACCGACCAGCGGAAAACAGCGGCACAAAACGGAGGCGGGCGTGGGTCGAATCATGGTCTCGGGTCTCACCGGCGAATGAAGGACACCAGTGAGCATGCCATGACGGCATCGGGCCGTGAAGGAAACCGCCCGCCACCCGGGGTTTATTTGCCGCCGCGGGCGTACTTGAGGAACTTCTCCATGGCCAGATCCCGCTCGGCGGCCACGCTTTGCGCGCTGTCGCGCTGGTTGAGGCGCGCCAGAAGCTCGGCGCTGCCCGGCGCTTCCGCCAGCAGATCGATGCCGAACAGCTTGCCGGCCACCGCCTTGGCCAGGTCCGCGCTGTACAGGAAGAACACGTCCGCGGCGGTCAGTTGATCGCCGGCCAGGAACGGCTGCCAGCGTGCCTTGCGCGCCAGGCCGCGGATGCCTTTCAGCAAGGCCTCGCGGGTCTGCTCTTTGGTTTCGTCGCTGACCTGGCCGCCGAAAAAGACTTCCGGGTAACAGCGGCGGGCGGGCAGTTCCAGGTACAGCTCAATGTGCTTGGCGAGCTGTTTGACCTGGGCTTTCTCCAGCGGGTCGGCGGGGTACAGCGCCGGACCCTGCGCGGTGTCGTCCAGGTATTCCAGAATCACGTTGGTTTCCGACAGGAAGACGCCGCCGGTTTCCAGCACCGGAACCTTGCCCATGGGGCTCAGGCTCAGCACCGCCTCTTCCTGGCTGGGGTAGAGGGTGGCCTGCTCGAACTCGAGGCCCTTTTCGCGCAGCGCGAATTTGACCATGTTCACGTAGTTGCTGGCGTCGAAGCCGTGCAATGTCAGCATTATTGTTCTCCCGAAAAACGATTCATTTTGGTAAGCCGGTATGTTCAGAGCGCGGTAAGACCGCCGTCCACCGCCAGCTGGTGGCCGGTGACGAACGACGAGGCGCCGGAGAGCAGCCAGATCACCGCCTCCGCCACTTCGTCCGCTTCGCCGACCCGGCCCAGCGGGTGCATGGCGCGATGGAACTGGCGCTGTTTTTCTTCGCTGGCGTAGCCGGCCTTCGCCGCCTGCTCAATGGCCCGCTCCATCATCGCGGTGCGGATGATGCCCGGGCAGACGGTGTTCACACGGATGCCCTGCAGGGCGTACTCGGCGGCGACACTCTTGGTCATGCCGATCACCGCGTGCTTGCTGCCGGCGTAGGCGGCGCGGCGGGGCGCGCCCACCAGGCCCGCCACCGAGGCGGTGTTGACGATGCTGCCGGTCTTGCGCGGCGCCATCACGGCGGTCTGGTGCTTCATGCACAGCCACACGCCTTTGACGTTGATGGCCATGACCCGGTCGAACAGCGCTTCGTCCACGTCGGCGACCTTGTCGTTCTCTTCTTCGATGCCGGCGTTGTTGAAGGCGCCGTCGAGCTGCCCGAAGGCGTCCACGGTGGCGGCCACCAGCGCCGCCACCTGGTCGTCGCGGCTCACGTCGGCGGCCTGGGCGCGGGCCTCGCCGCCGGCCCGGCGGATCGCCTCGGCGGTCGCCTCGGCGGCGTCCGCGTCGATGTCGGACACCATCAGACGGGCGCCGTCGCGGCCCAGTTTTTCCGCCGTGGCGCGGCCGATACCGCCACCCGCGCCGGTGATCAGCACTGCTTTATCTTTTAAGGAATGATCGCCCATGTCCCCTCCCGAGATTGCAAACGAAATAGGAGAGCATACCGCACCGGGCGGTGGGCGCCGAGCGTCCCGGTGCCTCAGTCCTCGGGAGGGCGGTCGCTACTCTCGGAAGGGTGGGTGAGCCGGGCGATCACCGCCGCGTAGCGGTCGCCGCTGAAGGTCGGCAATGAGCAGCGCTTGTCGGTGCAGACGTACGCCGCTGCCCGGTCGGTGGCGGGGTATTGCACGTCCGGGTTGGGCAGCGGGCCCTCTTCCCGGTCCCACCATTCGATGCGCTTGTAGTCACCGGGTTCGGCGAGCGCCAGGCGGTACAGCGCGCGGGCTTGAGGATCGTCCTTGGCGCCGACAATGGTGAAATGACGGGGCGCCCGCGCCAGTTCCTGGTCCGCCAGCAGAATGCCGGCCTCTTCCACGCGGGCGGTGGCGATCGCCGGGGTGGCGAGATAGCGCATGCCGTGCTCGGCCAGCGCCCGCCAGGCCGTATCGCCGGTGTAATGGTGCAGCAGGTTGGCGAAGCGGGTGACGGAAATGTTTTCTTCGATGCGTGCCGCCGGCGCCACCGGCACTCCGGGCTCGGCGACGCTGGTGATAAAGCCGGCGCCGTCCTGGCGGAAATGGCGGTCGATAAAGCCGGCGGCGCCGGTGGCGCAGTCCAGCCACGGTCGTTCGGCGGTGCTTCGGTACAGGCTCAGGCAGGCGCGCCCTATGGCCAGGCTGTCGCCCAGGTAGGGGCCGGCCGGGTCCTTGGCGTCATGGCGGAAGCCGCCGCCCGGCAGCCGCCGTTCCGCCAGCACCCAGCGCGCCGCCTGGCGGGCACGGTCGAGGGCGGCGGTGTCGCCGGTGGCGTCGTGGAAACGGGTCAGCGCTTCGATGGCCCAGCCGTTTTCCCGGGCGTATCGATGGGTGTCGACCCGGGGGATGCCCTCCTGGCGCCGGGCCTCATCGTCTTTTTCGAAATAGCCGGCGCTGTGCTGGCCCGGTACCACGTCCGCGTCCTGGCTGGTGTAGAAGGCGCCGTCCGGGCCGCTGAGAAAGGTGTTGAGGTAGTCGATGGTGCTGCGGGCGGCGCGCAGGTCGTCCGGGTCCTGCCACTGGGCGTAGGCCAACGCATAGATACGCAGATACCCGGCCTGGGAGGTCATGATTTTCTCGAAGTGGGGGTAGTGCCAGTCGCCGCCGGTGGAATACTGATAGATGCCACCCCACACCGGGTCGATCAGATTGTAGGAGGCGTCCAGGGTCTGCCGGGCCTTGCGCGCTTCGCGTTCGTCACCTTGCCAGGCTTCGCGCAGGGCGTATTCCACGCTGTCCCGGTCGAGGAATTTCTGCGCCAGGTCCAGGCCGCCGTTGTCCCAGTCATAGCTGCGCTCGTGCATGTCGAGCAATTCGTCGCGCACCGCTTCGGTAAGCAGCGGTGAGCCGGCGAAGTCGTCCACGGTGTCGGTGCGCGTGGCGGCTTCCGGGCTGGGGTCGGCGACGATGGCGGTGAGCAGCCGCATGAATTTATCCGGCGGGATATAGCCGGCGCGCTTGACGATTTCGGTGCCCCCGGCGTTGAACACAATGGTCGCCGGCCAGCCGTAGTCGCGGAAGCGGTTGGCCAGATCCGGCCGCCGGTCCTGGTCCACTTTCACGGCCACATAGTGCTGCGCCAGATAGGCGGCCACGTCCGGGTTGGCGTAGGTCTCCCGGTCCATGACGTGGCACCAGTGACACCAGACGGCGCCCAGATCGAGCAGTACCAGCTTGTCTTCCTTCGCGGCTTGTTCGAAGACCGCCGGTGACCAGCTTTGCCAGTCCACCGGGCTCTCGGTGTCAGCGGCCCGTGCGCCGCCAGCCAGGAACAGACCGGTCAGCGCCAGTGAAAGCAGGGTGACCGCGACAGGGAAAACGGGGCGGGTGGGACGTATTGCGGAAACACTGGGCATGGCGGACCTCCGGGTAGCTGTCTCGATCATCCGCCCGTGGCCGGCTGACGGCTGTGAAGGCGGCGCTTACTCGGTCTCGGTCTCCGGTACCTGCCAGCTGATGGTGACGGTCTGCTTGCCCCACTCAATCGCCGACGCCCGATCCTCCATCAGGATGTCGATCTTATCGGTCCAGCGCCGGTTCATCTTGTCGCGCACCACGTATTCGCCTTTCAGACCCTCGATCCGCACCACGGTTTCGTGGCCCAGGCCCTGTGGGATCAGATCCCGCGACACGGCGATGGCTTTCATGCCGGGCTCCAACTGGTCGCCCCAGGCGGCCAGACCCACGTTGCCTTTCTTGGTCTCCGCTTCGGACAGGGTGTAGGCGGTGGCCGTGACGTCCTCGGTACGCGTTTCCATGGAATCACAGGCGGCCAGTGGCAGGCTCAGCAGTGTGGCCCACAACGCCAGGCGCGGCGGGCTTCGATGGACAGTCATGGCGTCCCCCGGGTTGTTATGTCATTGCTATTAAACACCAAGGTGGCAAGGCGGGAGTGAACGGGGCATCAAACCGGTTAATCGCCGGCGGGGTCCTCAAGCATCTGACGATGCACCCGGACCGCCGTGCGGCTGGGGCGGATGACGATGCCGCGCGCCTCGGTGTGGGCGCGTGTGATGGCGGCGCCGAACAGCAGAATCAGCGACGAGTAGTAGACCCACAGCAGCAGCAACACCAGCGAGCCGGCGGCGCCGTAGGTGGAGGCGGTGGCGGTGTGGGACAGGTAGAAGGCGATCAGAAAGCGTCCGAGAATAAACAGAAGGGCGGTCACCAGGGCGCCGGAGATCACGTCTTTCCAGCGCAGTACCGCGTCCGGCAGCACCTTGAAGATGGTGGCGAACAGCAGCGTCACCACCACCACCGAGACCAGGGTCTCCAGGCCCACCACCAGGCCCGCCGGGATCGGCAGCCAGTCCCGGGCGAACACCATGATTGCCTGCAGCACCACGCTCAGAAACAGCGACACCATCAGTACGAAGCCGATGGAAAGCACCACGGTGAGCGACATCAGACGGCTTTTCAGCAGCGCCAGGATGGTGTTGCGGGAAGGACGTGGGGCGATGTCCCAGACGTTATTCAAGGAACGCTGCATCTGCGCGAACACGGTGGTGGCACCGACCACCATGGCGCCCAGGCCGATCAGCGTGGGCAGGATGCCGCCCTGGTCGATCTGGTTGGCGGCGACGGCGGTGCGCACCGTCTCGGCGGCGTCGGTGCCGATGGTTTCCTGCAGCTGGGTCATGATGCGGGCCATGGCGGCGTCGGTGCTCATCACCAGGCCGATCACCTGCACCGCCAGGATCACCACCGGGGCAATCGAGAACAGAGTGAAAAACGCCAACGCGCCGGCGTAGCTGACCGCGTTGGCGTCCAGCCAGAACCCCACCGCGTTCTTTATCACGCGGAAGACGTATTCCGCCGCTGCTTTCATCGCTGCCATTCCCCTGATCATCTCCGGCAGTGTAGCGGCCCATGGCGGCGCTGTCGTGAACGCTGCCGGTGCGCCGGAGGGTCAGTCGTCGCTCAGACCGTAGGCGATGATGGCGTCACCGGCCTTGGTGCCTAGGGAGCCGTGGCCGCCGGCCACCACCAGCAGGCGCTGGCGGCCCTGGGAGTCCAGATAGGTCATCGGCGTGGCCTGACCGCCGGCGGGCAGGCGGTCTTGCCACAGCTGCTCGCCGGTGGTGACGTCGTAGGCGCGCACATAATAGTCAATGGTGCCGCTCATGAACGCCACGCCGCCGGCGGTGACGATCGGGCCGCCCAGGTCCGGCACGCCCATTTTGAACGGCAGCGGCAGCGGCGACTGGTCACGCACCGTGCCATTGCGGTGTTTCCACGCCACCTTGCCGCTGCGCAGGTCCAGGCCCGCCACATAGCCCCACGGCGGTTGCTGGCAGGGCAGGCCCAGCGGCGACAGGAAGGGTTTCAGGGAGACCGCGTAGGGCGCGCCGTAGTTTTCGTTCAGCCCCGGTTTGCCGTCGGACACATAGTTGCTGGTGTCGTCCTGACGCGGGATCAGCGTGGATATGAACGCCAGATAGCTCGGCGTGGTGAACGCCACCTGCCGTTCCGGGTCCACCGCCAGGGCGCCCCAGTTGAACACGCCGAAATTGCCCGGATAGATCAGGCTGCCCTGTTCCGAGGGCGGCGTGTAGCGGCCCTGGTAGTTCAGCCGCTGGAACTGGATGCGGCAGATCAGCTGGTCGAACAGGGTAGCGCCCCACATGTCGCGGCCTTCCAGCGGCGGCGGGTTGAGGCTCAGTGACGAGCTCGGCTGGGTGTCGGCCACCGGCTGGTAGCCAAGGCTCTCCGGCGCCTTATCTTCGCTCACCGGCAACACCGGCTCGCCGGTGCGGCGGTCGAGTACGTAGACGTCGCCCTGTTTGGTGGGCGCCACCAGCACTGGCACCGAACCCTTGTCGGTGTCCAGGTTCATCAGGCTCGGCTGGGCCGGCACGTCCATGTCCCAGAGGTCGTTGTGCACGGTCTGGAACACCCAGCGCAGCTCGCCGGTATTGATGTCGAGGGCGACGATCGACGACGAGAACGGCGCTGAGTCGGTGGTGCGGTCCTTGCCCCACTGGTCGGGGACTTGATTGCCCATCGGCAGGTAGATCAGGCCGAGCGCTTCGTCGACGCTGGACACCGACCAGGAGTTGGGGGTGCTGGTGCTGTAGGTGTCGCCGGGGGCGATCGGATCGGTCTGCCCGGGGTTGCCCGGGTCCCAGTTCCAAACCAGTTCGCCGGTGTCGACGTCGTAGGCGCGGATCACGCCGGAAGGCTCTCGGGTGGAGACGTTGTCGTTCACCGCGCCGCCGATGATGACGTAGTCCTCGGTGACCACCGGCGGCGAGGTGGAATAGTAGAAGCCCTGTTTCTGGTGCGGCATGTTGGCCCACAGATCCACCGAACCGTTGTCGCCGAAACCCGGGCAGCGTTCGCCGGTTTCCGGGTCCAGGGCGATCAGGCGGGCGTCGCCGGTGGGCAGAAACAGGCGGCGCTGGCAGGTCGGGTCGGCGTTGAGGTTCCGTTCGCCGGACGCGGCCACCGCGCTGTCCTCGCCGAGTGCGGGCGTTTCCGCCCGCTGGTGGCCGTCAAAATAGGACAACCCACGGCAGGTCTGGTGCTGGCGGCTGATGTCCTTGTCGATTTCCGGGTCGAACTTCCAGATCTCTTCACCGCTGTCCGCGTCCAGGGCGATCACCCAATGGTGCGGCGTGCACAGGTAGAGGGTGTTCTCGATCTTGAGCGGTGTGACCTCGTAGGTGGTCTCCACCGGGTCACCCTCTCCGCGCAGGTCGCCGGTGTGGTAGGTCCAGATCGGCTCGAGCCGGCCGGCGTTGTCCGGGGTGATCTGCTCCAGGGGCGAGTAACGCTGGCCGAAACCGGTGCGGCCGTAGGCGTGCCAGTCGCCGTCGGCAATATTGCTTTGCGAGCTCTGCGGCGGCTGAGGCGTGCGGGCGGTGGGCAGTTCACCGCGCACGCCGTTGGGGTCCGGGCCAAGCAGCGCGGTCAGCGCCAGAGCTCCGGCGGCGACCACCATCACCGCCACCGGCCCGGCGGCCAGCCCCCAGGGCTGACGGCCGCTGGCGTTCAGGCCGCGCGTCACCCAGGGCGTCATCAGCCACAGGCCGATGGCCACGATCACCGCGCCACGGGGCATCAGGGCCCACCAGTCCAGGCCCACTTCCCACACCGACCACAGGCCGGTGCCCAGGATCAGCAGCGCGTAGATCCAGAGCGCGCCGGGGCGGCGCATCACCATCAACACGCCAGTGGCTAAAAAGCCCAGCGCGGCAAGCAGGTAGTAGCCGCTGCCGCCGAGCACCGCCAGCCAGCCGCCGCCGACGGCCAGCGCCAGGCCGATCAAAATCAGAATCCATCCCGTGAACACCGCCATGGTCCTCTCCCTGTTGTGGCTTAGGTGCGAATCAATGCAATTTCATGCGCGGCCGGACCAGCTTGCTGAAGCGGCCCGCCGCCAGCAGCATGATGGTGCGCGGCCAGCCGTACAGCGCCGCCTGGTGCATGCGGTACAGGCCCACGTACATGAGCCGGGCCAGCCAGCCTTCGACGAAGAAGTTGCCGCCTTTCAGGTTGCCCATGAGCATGCCCACGGAGCTGTAGTTGGACAGCGACACCAGCGAGCCGTGGTCGCGGTAGCGGAACGGCTTGGGGTCGCGGTTCATGATCAGGCGGTGCAGGTTCTTGGCGGTGTGGCTGGCCATCTGCTGGGCGGCCTGGGCGCGCGGCGGGATCGGCTTGTCGTCGCCGTCCGGCTTGAGAAAGGCGCAGTCGCCGACCACGAACACCCGGTCGTTGCCCTTCGCCTGCAGGGTCGGCGACACCTCGATCTGGTTGATCTTGTTGAGCGCGAAGCCTTCCAGTTTGCCGACGAAATCCGGGGCTTTGACGCCTGCCGCCCACACCATAAGGTCGGCGCTGAGGGTTTCGTCGTCCTTGGTGATCAGCGCCTCTTCGGTGGCGCGCGCCACCATCACGCCGGTACGCACCGACACGCCGAGGTCTTCCAGGCGTTCCTGGGCGGCGGCGGACACCCGCTCGGACAGGCCGGGCAGAATGCGTGGCAGCGCTTCCACCACCGTTACATTGAGCTGTTTGCGGTCCAGGTGTTCATGGCCGTACAGCTTGAGCATGGCCACCGCATGGTGGATTTCCGCCGCCAGTTCGACGCCGGTGGCGCCGCCGCCGACGATCGCCACGGACACCGGCTCGTCGCGGTAGTTGGCGTGCAGGCAGGTGTTCATAAAGCGCTCGCGGAAGCGCTCCGCCTGGGCGCGGGTGTCCATGAACAGGCAATGATCGCGCACCCCGGGGGTGCCGAAATCATTGCTCTGGCTGCCCACCGCGATCACCAGGTAGTCGTAGTAGAGATTGCGCTCGGGCAACACTTCGTCGCCCTGGGCGTCGGTGATCGGCGCCAGGGTGATGGCGCGCTTGTCCTTGTCCACCCAGGTCATGTTGCCCGGTTCAAAGCGATAGTGGTTGAGGCGGGCGTGGGCACGGTAATCCACCGCGTCCAGGTCGGCGTCGATGGCGCCGGTGGCGACTTCGTGAAAGCGGGGCTTCCAGACGTGCACACTGCTGGCGTCCACCAGGGTGATATCGGCGTGCCCGAACTTGCCCAGTTTGCGTCCCAGCTGGGTGACCAGGGGCAGGCCGCCGGCACCGCCGCCGACCACCACGATCTTTGGTTTGCTCATTCAGAGGGCTCCTTGCATTAAGGGCGCTAGTCTAACGCCGCGTGGGCATTGGCGTGAAATCGGGTTGTGGGGGCAGGCCTTGTGGGAGCGGGCCCCGCCCGCGAAAGGGAGCGAAGCTCCCGGCAGGATACCAGAGGCTTCTCTAACGGCAGCACCAACAGCGTCTCCGGGATCCTGCCGGGCAACCTTTGCCGGCCGGCTTAAGCCGGCCTTTCGCTTGCAAGGCAAGCTCCCACAAGACCCGCTTCCACCGGGTCCCAACAAAAAAGCCCGCCGGAAGGCGGGCTTTCTTGCGCGGCGCATGGCGCCGCTTCAGGCTTTCGGGCCGGCGGCGCGGATGTCGTCCGTCACGTCGGCGTACTTCTCGGCGAAGTTGTTCTGGAACTGCTCGGCCAGGTCGCGGGCGCGGGCCTCGTAGTTCTCCGGCTCGGCCCAGGTGTTCTTGGGCTTGAGCAGCTTGTCGTCGACACCGGGCACGGACTTGGGCACGTCCAGGTTGATGATGTCCAGGTGCTCGGTCTCGGCGTCGTCCAGCGCACCGCTGAGGATGGCGTTGACCACGCCCCGGGTGGTGGGAATGCTGAAGCGCTCGCCTTCGCCGTAGGGGCCGCCGGTCCAGCCGGTGTTCACCAGGTAGACCTTGGAGCCGAACTCGTCCACGCGCTTCATCAGCAGCTCGGCGTATTCGCCGGCGCGGCGCGGGAAGAACGGCGCGCCGAAGCAGGTGGAGAAGGTGCTCTTGATGCCGTCGCCGGAACCCATTTCGGTGGAGCCCACCAGGGCGGTGTAGCCGCTCAGGAAGTGGTAGGCGGCGGCTTCACGGCTGAGCTTGGACACCGGCGGCAGCACGCCGGTCAGGTCGCAGGTCAGGAAGATGATGTGCTTGGGCTCGCCGCTGCGGTTTTCCAGCACTCGCTTGTCGATGTTTTCCAGCGGGTAGGCGGCGCGGGTGTTTTGGGTCAGCGACACATCGGTGTAATCCGGTTCGCGGCTTTCCTCGTTGAGGATCACGTTTTCCAGCACCGCGCCGAAGCGGATCGCGTCCCAGATCACCGGCTCGTTCTTCTGGCTCAGATCGATGCACTTGGCGTAGCAGCCGCCTTCGATGTTGAACACCACGTCCTTGCCCCAGCCGTGCTCGTCGTCACCGATCAGGTAACGGTCCGGGTCGGCGGACAGGGTGGTCTTGCCAGTGCCGGAGAGGCCGAAGAACAGCGCCACGTCGCCGTTCTCGCCCACATTGGCGGAGCAGTGCATGGGCAGCACGTCTTTTTCCGGCAGCAGGAAATTCTGTACCGAGAACATCGCCTTCTTCATTTCACCGGCGTAGCGCATGCCGGCGATCAGCACCTTGCGCTGGGCGAAATTGAGGATCACGCAGCCGTCGGAATTGGTGCCGTCGCGCTGCGGATCGCACTGGAAATTGACCGCGTGGAGGATCTGCCATTCCTGTTTGTCGCGCGGGTTGAAACGCTCCGGGCGGATGAACAGGGTGTTGGCGAACAGATTGTGCCAGGCGGTTTGCGCGGTCACTTTCACCGGCAGGTAGTGGTCGGTGTCGGCGCCCACATGCAGGTGAGAAACGAAGGTGTCGTCCTCGGTCACGAACGCGGCCACGCGATCCCAGAGCGCATCGAACTTGTCCGACGGGAAGGGACGGTTAATGGCGCCCCAGTGAATGTGCTCGGTGGTGCTGGGCTCGTCCACCACATAGCGGTCCATCGGGGACCGGCCGGTACGGTGGCCGGTTTCCACCACCAGCGCGCCATTGGCGGCGAGGTGGCCTTCGTTACGCTGAACGGCCAGCTCCACAAGCTGGGCCGGGCTGAGGTCGTTGTAGGTCATGGGGTTGCTCATCGGTTCTTCCTGGGCTTATGTGGCCGGGCTCCTGACAGGCGCGCGATTATGACAGAAAAGGCGCGCAGTGGCGATGCCAGGGCGACCCGCCAGTCATCTTCTGTTACCTCTTGGCGGCGCCGGGGCGGGCCTTAAAGGCGGCGGATCAGTTCGGCCAGGTCCACCGCGTCGAAGTGCTGCTGGGACAGGCAGAAGTCGCAGGTGAGGGTGGCTTCGCCGTCCTCATCCAGCAGGGTTTTCAGCTCGCCGGCGCCGAGCGACAGCAGGGCGTTCTCGGTGCGCTCCCGCGAGCAGGTGCAGCCGAAGCGCAGCGGTTGCGGCTCGGGCAGGCGCGGCGGGGTTTCGTGGAACAGCCGGCGCAGCACCGTTTCCGCCGGCAGGTCGAGCAGCTCTTCCATTTTCAGGGTGCCGGCCAGGGCCTCGAGGTGCTCCCATTGAATCCGGTTGTCGTCGCGGCTCGCCACCTGGTCGGGCAGCCGCTGCAGCATCAGGCCGGCGGCGCGGCCGTTGCCGGAGGCCAGCCACAGGCGGGTGGGCAATTGCTCGGACTGCTGGAAGTAGCCCTCCAGGCATTGCGCCAGGGTGTCGCCCTCCAGAGGCACGATGCCCTGGTACTGGCGGCCCTGGTCCGGGGTGATGGTGATCACCATGGTGCCGTCGCCGATCAGCGCGCCGATGTTGGCGGCGGTGTCCAGCTCACCGTCGTGGCGGGCCAGGGCGCGCAGCTGGCCGTCGTGGGTGCATTCCGCCAGCAACAGCGACACCGGCCCGCGGCCCTGCGCCTGCAGGCTCAGGCGGCCATTGAATTTGAGGGTGCCGGCGAGCAGTGCCACGGCGGCCACCGCCTCGCCGACCAGGCCTTGCACCGCCAGCGGATAGTCGTGGGTACCGAGAATCGCTGCCAGGCTCTCGTCCAGGCGCACCAGCTCGCCGCGGATATCGGTGTCGGGAAACAGGAAACGTTGTTTGAAATCAGCGTTGTTCAAAGCTCACCTTCATGGTTGCGGCGGAAACGCTGCAGATCGCGGCGTTCCTTTTTACTGGGTTTGTGGTCGGGCACCGGCGCGGCCATGCGGGCCAGGCGTTTCTGCTCGGCGGACTGCTGGCGGGCGGCCACGCTTTCCTCGGTTTCCCGGTACAGGCTTTCGGCCACTTTGGCCGGCCCGCGTTTGCTGGCCACCGCTTCCACCACCACGGTCCAGCGCTGGTCGCCTTTGCGGATGTCGAGCACGTCGCCGGGCTGCACCGCCTTGCTGGGCTTGGCCTTGGCGCCGCCGACCTGGACCTTGCCGCCCTCGATGGCCTGCTTGGCCAGGCTGCGGGTTTTAAAGAAGCGGGCCGCCCACAGCCAGGAGTCGATGCGCGCGCCGTCGCTCACGGCAGCACCCGCAGGAAGTCGTCGATGGCCGGGAACGGATCGGTGTGTTCCCGGGCCGGCAGGCTGGAATCCGGCTGGCGGATGCTGGCCAGATGGCCCAGGCCGAACAGGCGCCCGGAGTGCAGCACCGGCAGGGAGTCGTCCACCAGCAGGGCGCGGGCCGGGTCGAACGGATGGCTGTGGTTCAGCTGCCGCCAGAACGCCTGGGCCTCCTTGGCGTGGCCGTAATCGTGGCTGGACACCAGCGCGTCGAAATAGCGGTCTATGCCGGTGCGCTCCAGCTTCAGGTCCAGGGCGTCACGGTGCGCGTTGGTCACCATGATCACCCGCTTGGGGCCGCCGGCGAGGGCGGACAGGAACGCCTCGGCGCCGGGGCGTACGGCGATGCGGTCCGCCGCCGCGCGCTTCAGCGCGCTGATGTTCAGCCCCAGCTCCCGGGTCCAGAAATCCAGGCAGTACCAGTTCAGGGTGCCCAGATGGCTCTCGATCCAGTCATGCAGAATCCGTTCCGCCTCGGCGTAGTCCAGGCCACGGCTGAGCGCGTATTGCTCCGGTACGTGGCGCTGCCAGAACCAGTTGTCGAAGGCCAGATCCAGCAGGGTGCCGTCCATGTCCAGCAGCACCGTGTCGATATTGTCCCAGTCGATCATGTACCCGCCTGTATTAGCCCTGTTCAGCGACCGCACAGTATGCAATATCGGGGCGCGCGCCGAAATACAAAGGCCCCCGGAGCGACGCCCTTACAAAAGGGCGCGACTGAGGCAGAATGGTATACAGCCTGTAAAGGGCCTCTTATAACAACACACCAGGGTGGTCCCATGATGGACGACCGGTTCTTATACGAACGTATTAGCCAGCGGTTGCTGGAACAAATCGGCGCCGGCACCTTCACGGTGGGCCAGAAGCTGCCTTCCGTGCGGCGGATGAGCGAGCTGTTCAAGGTCAGCGTCAATACGGTGATGCAGAGCTACCGGCAGCTGGAGGCGGAGGGCTACCTGGACATCCGCCCGCAATCGGGTGTTTACGTGCGCCGTTCCGATATCCACGACATCCCGGAGCCGGACGGCTCCCGCTATCCGCTGTTGCCGGTGGAGGTGTCGCTCAGCGAGCAGGTGCTCCATTACATGGAGTTGCACGCGGACCCGCACATGATCCGTCTTGGCATTGCGCTGCCGGGGCCGGAGGTGCTGCCGGTGGACCGGGTGATGGCCACATTGCGCGACGTGACCCGTCACCACGGGCTGGAAGTCTGGGACTACATGCATCCCAACGGCCACGCTCTGTTTACTCACCACCTGGCCCGCCGCAGCCTGTCCTATCAGGTGCCGGTCACCGCCGAGGATATTATCGTTACCAGCGGTGCCATGGAGGCCCTGTCGCTGGCCTTGCGCAGCGTCAGCCGACCCGGCGACACGGTGGCGGTGGAGTCCCCCACTTACTACGGCTCGTTGTTACTGCTGGAGACCCATCAGCGCAAGGTGGTGGAGGTCCCCACGCATCCGCGTTACGGCATCAGCCTCACCGCTTTGGAAAAGGTCTTTCAGCGCGGCGGGGTGGCCGCCTGCATGGTGTCGCCCAATGCCCAGAATCCGCTCGGTTTCACCATGAGCGAGGAGCGCAAGCAGGCGCTGGTGGCGTTGTCGGCTCGTTACCAGGTGCCGTTGATCGAGAACGACGTCTGGGGCGACACCGTCTACCAGGACGGGGCGCTGCCGGCGAAGGCCTTCGACAAGGAAGGCCTGGTGCTCTACTGCAACAGCTTTTCCAAAACCCTGATGCCCGGGTTGCGTATCGGCTGGGCCGCGGCGGGCCGTTTCCAGAAGCGTTTCCGCGAGCTCAAGCAACTGAGCACCATTACCTCCACCTCGATTTCGCAGATCGTCATGGGCCGGTTACTGGAAAGCGGTTTCTATGCCCAGCACCAGCGCGACCTGCGTGCGCATCTCAGCCAGCAGGTGGAAGCCATGGCCACGGAAGTGCGCCGCTGGTTCCCGGAAGGCACCCGCCTGACCCGGCCCACGGGGGGCTGTGTGTTGTGGGTGCGGTTGCCCGGGAAAATCGACACCGTAACCCTGTTCCAGCGTGCCGCCGCCCAGGGCATCCATGTGTTCCCCGGTGGCGTGTTTTCGCTGGAGAACAAGCACGCCGACTACCTGCGCCTCAACGCCGGCAGCCCGATCACCGCCCCGGTGCGCCGAGCGCTGCGCTGGTTGGGGGCGGCGGCCGCCGAGTTGGCGGCCGGTTAGCGGAGAAAGGGTTACTCCCGGCTCAGGCCGGTGTAGTCGTCGCTGCGGCAGGGGTCGTTGCCGCACACGTCGGTGACCGCGCCGAACGGCTTCATGAACTCCGATTTTTGTTGGCGGGCGCTGACCGTGTTGCGCGGTGATTCGTGCGGGTCGTCACCGGCGGTCGGGCCGGTATTGTTAGTCGGCGCATAGGGGGTGCCGTTGCCGCTGACTGGATCGAAATCACCGGAGTCCCACACCATGATGGCGTTGCCGTGGTAGGGGTATTGCTCAATGCGCGGGATGCCCACGTAGGGGTTGCTGTCCGGGTGCTCGCCCAGGCGCGCGGTGGGTTCGTGGATCGCCGCGCCAATGCTGCGGGCGGTGACTTCCGCGCTCCAATGGGTTACTTGATGATCGCCCAGCGCGACGTGCAGCAGCACCGCCTTGCCGGTCGGCGTGCCCGGCAGGTAACGGCCGTCCAGGTGGCTCAGATAACCGTTGTTCTCCGCCCGGTCCCAGAGCATTTGCATCAGCCCCAGCACCAGGCTGCGGTCCAGCTCATTGGGATAGGCCTGGTACAGCACCACGCCGAAACGTTGGGCGAACGGGCCGTAGCGGCGCAGCAACAGGCTGTAATTACTGCCGGGCACGCCGAGTACGCCGCGATGGATATTGGGCGCGGTGGCCACCAGCGCACCGCCGAGGATGCCGCCCTGGCTGTTGCCGTCGTAGAACACTTCCGAGGGGTCGTAGACCAGGGTGTCCTCCGGGCCATGGCGGAACGCCGCGTGGCTGGCGAAGCCGTCCGGGTGGCGCAGCAGTTCGGCCAGGAACATGGCGTTAAGAAGGCCCTGCTGGCTGCGGTCCAGTTGGCGCGGCAGGCGCGACACATCCGCCAGGATGCGGTGAATCACCCCGGCGACGAAATCCTCCTGGGCCATGCCGATCCAGTCCGTGGCGCAGAACATAATGTTGTGCTCGGTCTGCATAGCGCGCACGTTGCCGGAGCGGAATTCGCCGCCGGGGCCTTCGCCGAACAGGCCGTGGCCGTAAAGCGCCGCGCGCGCCGGGGTCACCGGGCCGGCCGGGTCGTCGAAGTCGGCCACCGCGGTATCCGGCACCTGACAGCGGAAGCGCGCGGTGACGGTATCGTCGCCGTTGAGTTGCGCCGGCAGGGCGTCGGGGTCGTCACTGCCGTTGTAGTTGAAACTGGAGCCGGGCACGCCGTTGGTCTGGTTTAGGAAATTGGGCACTTCGAAGGTGCCGCTGATGCCCCGGCTCAGGCCACCCCGGGGCTCGCCCTGAATAGCCTCGCCCACCTGGTCAATGCTGAACGCCGGAGCGCCGCCGCCCAGGCCGGCGAACGCCTGGTCACGGATGTGCAGCATGCGTTCGGTGAGGCTCTTCTGGCTGGCCACCGTGAACGACCACGCCTGTACCAGGCCGTCCCGTTCGACGCCGTGCGTTTCCAGCGTGTCGAACAAGGCGTTCATGTCCGCGCGCCGGGCTTCGAGCACCGGCTCGCCGGTTCTCAGACCGTCGCGATAGGCGCGGAACAGGGGCGTCGGTGCAATGCTCTTGCCCTCGCTGTCCACCAGATCGCGCAGCACCACGATGTAGGAGCGGCCCTCCAGCAGATTCCTGGCCGGGCGGACGATCAGCGCGCGGCCTTCATCGCTGCTGGCGTTGGCGTCCAGCTCCGCCCAGATCAATTGCCGTTCGCCGGTTTCCGCGTCGAGCACCAGAATCGGCGCGTCGGCGTCCATGGCCGCCGACAGATCGCCGATGGCCACCGCGCCACTGGCGTCCAGATCCACATCCGGCACCCAGGTCTGGATCATGGCGCCCGGCGAGAAACCGTCGTTGCGGTTCCAGGGGCCGGGGTCGATGGGCGCCGTTTCGGTGGTTTCCACGCCCGCCGGCGCCAGCGGGTTGGGGGCGATCGACAGTGGCTGGGCCACCGGCATCGCCTCCACCTGGAAGTCGACCCGCCGTCCGGTGGGCGTACCGGCGTCGGCGCGGGTGAAATAGTCGTTGGGGAAGGGGTACAGGCAGCGGGCGTTGACGGTCAGGTCGCAATATTCCGCGGTGCTCAGGTCCAGGCCGGACAGGTCCACCTGGGCCGATGTCGGCGGGGCCTCGCCGGATGAGCTGGAGCCCCCGCCACAGGCGGACAGAAGGGCGAGCGCGCAGGCGGCGCCGGTGAGCACAGCGCCAGAACGAATAGAAAGCATGGTGATTCTCCCGAGCTTTGTTTGTTGTTATGCGGGTCCATCTAGCCATCGACGGACCGGTGGCGACAGATACAGTTGGCGCTGTTTGACTGCAACAGTGGACAGACCGTCACTGTGTCAGCCACTTACCGGAAACTGTATCTGTTTTGCCTGTTCACCCGCTCTTAACGTGAAAGCACGTGCCGCCGCGGCGGTAGCGATAACAACAATACCCAGGAGAGCAACATGTCAGTACCAGTATCCGGCGGCGTCCTCGCCTTGGCGGTCGCCTGTCTGCTCGCCGCCTGCGGCGGTGATTCCAGTTCCAGTAATGAGGCCCCATCGGCGGGGCTGCGAGTGGTGTCCAGTGCGCCTGAGTGGGTCAGCGGCGGCGACGCCCGGGTGGCGGTGAGCGGTTCCACCAGCCTGCTCGGTGACGCGCAGTTGAGGCTCAACGGCGAGCCGGTGGATCTGTCCAGGTTCGAAATACGCGACGGCGCGCTGGAAGGGGTGGTCGACGGATTGCAGGAGGGCGACAACACCTTGCTGGTGCGCCACCCGGACCACGGCACCCTGGCCCGCCTGACGCTCACCAATCATCCGGTGGAGGGGCCGATGTTCTCCGGGCCCCATCAGTACCCGTTCGTGTGCACCACGGTGTCGGAACTGGGCAAGCAGCCGCTGGTGGATACCGACGGCGAAGAGGGCTTTCCGGTCCGCGACAATGAAGACAACCTGATCGGCCTGAGCCGCGACTGCGGCATCGAGCCGTACACCGAGTACTGGTACCGCACCACCGGCGACCAGTACAAGCCGCTGCCGGAGGGCGATTCCCGGCCGGCGGACATGGCCACCACCATGCTCACTGACGGCCGCGAAGTGGACTTCGTGGTGCGCTGGGAGCGCGGCACCATCAACCGCTTTATCTACTCCATTGCGATGCTGGCGGACGCCGGCGAGGAAGAGGGCTCCCTGGATACCGGCCTGTGGAACGGCCGCCTGATGTACCGCTTCCAGGGCGGCGTCGGCATCGGCCATACCCAGGGCAGCATGGACTACAACCGCCGCGCCCTGCAGCCGGACGTGCTCGGTCAGGGCTACGCGATCATCTATTCCACCGGCACCCGCATGAGCGAGCACTACAACATGCAGGTGGGTGGCGAGACCGCGCTGATGGTCAAGGAACGCTTTGTCGAAGAGTACGGCGAGCCGCTCTACACCGTGGGCCTGGGTGCCTCCGGCGGCGCCATCCAGCAGTACGTCTACGCGCAGAACCATCCCGGCCTGATCGACGCGGCGATTCCGGTGCAGAGCTACCCGGACATGGTCACGCAGACCATCCACATCGGCGACTGCGAACTGCTCGAGCACTACATGGATGTCACCGACAAGGACAACGAAAAGTGGGAGACCACCACCAACCGCACCTGGCTGGTCGGTCTTAACGCCACCGACGATGTTCCCGACCCACTCTATGACGCCAAGCAACTTTTAGGTTATGGCGGGGCGCCCGGGTCCACCGAGTGCGTGGAATCCTGGCGCGGGCTCACGCCGCTGACCATGAACCCCTTCTACGGGCAGGCGGATAATCAGGACCAAATGCAGCCCCCGGGCCTGATGGCCACGGTGAACTGGAGCCACTACGACGACCTGCGCAATATCTATGGCGTGGACGGCGACGGCTACCCGAATACCCTGTTCGATAACGTGGGGGTCCAGTACGGCCTTCAGGCGCTGCTCGACGGCAACATCACCGAAGAGGAATTCCTGTCGCTCAACGAACAGGTCGGTGGCTGGAAGGACCAGAAAGACATGGTTCAGGAAGGCTTCCCATTCCTGTACAGCGAAGAGGACGTCATGGGGGACCCGTCGCTGTTCGACCCCTGGAGCCGCCGCAATATGATCCTCAGCGCCGATCCCGCAGTGCCGGCCCCGCGTACCGAAGGAAGCATGCAGGCGATGAACGGCGCCTATACTTCCGGCATGGTGTTCCATGGCGACTCCGGCGGCATACCGATCATCGATTGGCGTCCTTACCTGGAGCACGAACTGGACATGCACAACGTGCACCAGTCCTTCGTGGTTCGCCAGCGGATGGAGGAATTCGCCGGCCATGCGGATAACCAGGTGATCTGGTTCACCGACGCCCGTCCCGAGGAAGACTTCAGCCATGTACCCATGGCGCTGGAAGTGATCGAAGACTGGATGGCCAACATCCGCGCCAACCCGGACCAGAGCGTGGCCGACAACCGGCCTGCCCTGGCGCAGGACAGCTGCTTCGCCACCGACGGCACCCTGATCGCCCGTGGCGACGATGTCTGGGACGGCGCGCTGGACGACGCTCCGGCGGGCGCCTGCACCAGCGAATTCCCGATCTACACCACCTCGCGGATCGTCGCCGGCGCGCCCACTGAGGGCGATGTCTTCAAGTGTGGTTTGAAACCCGTGGCCACCGCCCTGAGCGACGGTACCTACGGTGACTGGGAGCCGGACGGCGATCAGATCGCGCGGCTCAACGCGATCTTCCCAGGCGGCGTTTGCGATTACAGCCAGCCGGATCAGGGGCGCCCGGATAATCTCTAGTGTTTAGTGTGCCTTGGGAGAGTGTTTTTAGCTGATGAGAGTCGGCCTCGCCAGCCCCCGTTAACCGGGGGCTTTTTTTTGAGGGAGCCGGCCTGCTCCCTCAAGCCGGATCGCCGCAGGCGAGGCGGGTCTTGCGGACGTTTTCTTCCAGGTGGTGGGGATTGACGGTGCCGGCGATCACGGCGCTCACGCCGGCGGTGCCCAGCACCTTGTTGAGGCTCGCCTGCACCGGGTCGGGCAGGTCGTCGGCCAGGTGGCCGCTGGCGAAGGCCTTCTTGATCAGGATGCCTTTATTGTGGGCGGCGGCGTATTCGATCACCGGCCGCTCGTCGTCCTGCTTCAGGTTGTAGGTGACCATCGCCACGTCGCTGCGTTTCAGGGCTTCCAGGCCGCCGGCCACGGTTTTGGTGGACATGCCGATGGCGCGTATCAGGCCGGCCTGTTTCATGTCCTCCAGCGCTTCCAGGGCGCCGCTGCGCAGCACGTCCAGGTCGTTGCCGTCGGAGTGAATCAGCACGCAGTCCAGGTAGTCGGTATTCAGCCGTCGCAGGCTGCGTTCCACCGAGTCGCGGGTATGCGCCGGGGAGAAATCAAAGTGGCTGTCGCCGTCACTGAACTCCTCGCCCACCTTGGACACGATCACCCAGTCCTGGCGGTCGCGCAGCAACTGGCCGAGGCGCTCTTCGCTGCGGCCGTAGGCGGGCGCGGTGTCGATCAGATTGATGCCCAGCTCGCGGGCACGGGCCAGCAGGTCGCGCACCGCGTCGTCGTCGGGAATGGAATACGGCGTGGGGTATTTCACCCCCTGATCGCGGCCGATCTTGACCGTGCCCAGCCCCAGCGCGCTGACCGTTAGGCCGGTGTCGCCCAGTTCGCGGAGAAACGCCATCAGCTTTGCTCCCCGAACAGGCGGTGCCACTGCGGCCGGCCGATGTCGGCGCGCCGCAGAGATTCAGGCACCGGCGCCAGGGGCTCGCCGGCGTCCAGGCCCTGCTCGCGGATCAGGGCTTCCACCCGGTCGCCCAGATCCGGCGCCAGCGTCAGCTTGGTGGGCCAGGTGATGATCAGATCCCGGTCGCGCCGGGCGTAGGCGTTGTCCGGCTTGGCCAGGCCCTGCTGGCGCGGTTCGGCGCGGGCCACGTCCATCAGCGCCAGCTCGGCGCCGGCGAAGTCCAGCCAGGGGAACAGCTCGTCCAGTTCCCGGCGCGCCGCGTCCAGCTGTTGGGCGTCGCTGCGCTCCACGCCTTTTTCCGCGAGATCGCCGCCCAGGTACCACACCAGGCTGCCGTCCTCCATGTCGTGGGTGGTCACGGTGAGCCGGGGTTTGTTGCTGGTGCCCACGCAATGGGCGTACAGGCGATGGCCCAGGCGGTGCTTGAGCAGCACCATCTTCAGGGGCCGGCTCTGCGCCGCTTCACTGGGGAACAGCTCGGCTTTTTGCGCGTCCTGGAGCAGGCCGGCGTTGCCTTCGCCCGCGGCCAGTACGGTCAGCTTCGGTTCAATGCGCACGCCGTCCAGGGTCACCGCTTCCAGGCCGCGCTCGTTCCAGCTCAGCGGGTGGCGGGCCGGATCGAAGTGCAGCAGTCGGTCGCGCACCGGCGCGGTGAGCACGTCGAGCAGGCTTTCGGTGTCCACAACCAGATCGTCCAGGCGGTACACCTGGCCCTTGAAGCGCCGGTCCGCCAGGGCGGAGGGGAAGTCCGGGCGCTTCAGTTTTTCGATCCGCCCGCGCAGCATGCGGCTGGCGAAGAAGGTGGTCATGCGGCTGGCCACGGAACCGGCGGACCACAGGTTCTGGGTCTGGCTGAGCACCCGCAGGCCGCTCAGGTTCACGGCGCCCTGGCCGTCGATGGCCTGGCGCCAGCGGTCCGGCATGCCGGCGATCGCTTCCGATTCGCTGGACAGGGTGCCGCCTAGCGCGTACTTGAGGCCGCCGTGGATAATCCCCTGGCTGGCCAGGGTCTGGGCGCCGCCCAGGGCATCGGTTTCCAGCAGCAGGCATTGATAGCCGCGTTGCTGCAGGTGGTTGATCAGCCACAGGCCGGCGATGCCGCCGCCGAAGATCAGGATGTCCGGTTTCAACACAGAAGCGTTCATGGATCACCATCGGAGAAATGCGCCGCTATGCTAGCATAGCCGACCGGGTCGGACGTCGGGCGTCCGACGTCAGACGTCAGACTGGATTACCTAATGCGCTCGCTCTATACGCTGCTCTGGTATGGACTCCTTCCGCTCCTGTTCGCGCGCCTGCGGTGGCGCGGTCGCCGCGCGCCGGCGTACCGGCGCCGCTGGCGGGAGCGCCTGGCGCTGGGCTTGGGGCGCGGCCAGCTGCGCGGCAGCGTGTGGATTCACGCCGTGTCCGTGGGCGAAACCCTGGCGGCGGCGCCGCTGATCGAGGCGTTGCTGGCCCGCCACCCGGACACGCCGCTGGTGGTGACCACCACCACGCCCACCGGCTCGGAGCGGGTGCGGGCCCTGTTCGGCGACCGGGTCACGCACGTTTATTGCCCCTGGGAGCTGCCCGCCGCCTACCGGCGTTTCTGGCGCGCCTTTGATCCGCGCCTGGTGGTCATTCTGGAAACCGAGCTGTGGCCCAATCTGTGCGCCGCCGCCAAGGCCCATGGCGCGCGGCTGTTGCTGATGAACGGACGTTTGTCCGAGAACAGCTACCGGGGCTACCGGCGGCTGCCGAAGCTGGTACGGCCGATGCTGGCCTGCTTTGACCTGCTGGCGGTGCAGACCCGCGCTGAGGCGGATCGCTTCCAGGCGCTGGGCGCCGACCCGGAGCGGATTCGCGTCAACGGCAGCGTTAAATTCGATTTGGCCCTGAGCGAAGAGCTGCGCCGCGAGGCGGGCGCGCTGCGTGGGAAACTGGGTGAGCGGCCGGTGTGGATCGCGGCCAGCACCCACCCCGGCGAGGACGAGCCGGTGCTGGTCGCACACCGCCGCTTGCTTGAGCGCCACCCCGACGCTCTGCTGGTGCTGGTGCCCCGTCACCCGGAGCGTTTCGATGAGGTGGCCGGGCTGGCCGGCCGATACGGCATGACCGTGGCCCGGCGCAGCCGGGATGACGACGTGGATGACGGCGTGAACCTGTATCTGGCGGACACCATGGGCGAGCTGCTGATGCTGTTCGGCGCCACGGATGTGGCGTTCGTGGGCGGTTCGCTGGTGCCGGTGGGCGGCCACAATCTGCTAGAGCCGGCGGCCTGGGGCCTGCCGGTGTTAAGCGGGCCGGAACTGCATAACTTCACCGCCATCGCGGATCTGCTGGATCAGGCCGGGGCGCTGTCGCGGGTCGCCGATGCGCACGCGCTGGCGTCGCGGGTCGGGGCCTTACTGGATGACGCCGGCGAGCGCCGGCGCCTGGGCGAGTCGGCGGCGGCCGTGGTGGCCGCCAACCGGGGCGCGCTTCAGCGCGGTGTGACCATCTGCTCTTCGCTCTGGCCTTCCAGGTCCGGATTGTAGAGATTCAGGCTCTCCTGGTCGGACAGCCAGTCGTTCACCGCCACCAGGTCTTCCACATCCAGCTCGCCGGCCGCTGATTTCAGGGTCAGGGTGTCGAGAATGTAGTCGTAGCGGGCGTTGGCGTAGTCCCGCTGGGCGGCGTACAGCGCCTGTTGGGCGTTGAGCACGTCGACCACGTTGCGGGTGCCCACCTCGTAGCCGGACTGGGTCGCTTCCAGGGCGGAGCGGGTGGAGCGGATCGCCTGGCGGCGCGCTTCCACGCGCAGGGCGTCCGCTTCCACGGTGCGGTAGAAGGTGCGCGCCTGCTGGCTGATGTCGCGGATCGTCTGCTGGTACCGCTGGCCGGCGGCGTCGGCGAGCAGGGCCGCCTGCTTGCGCTGGCTGTTGAGGCCGCCACCGCGGAACAGCGGCACGGTTACTTCAATGCCGATAGTCTTTGAATTAGTGTCCGGTTGCGTCGAGTAGAATTGCGTGAGTTGATTGCCGGGGTCGCCCCCCGAGACGCTTGGATCGGTATTGTGGTTGTGTTGATACTCAGCGAACAACTGAACCTTTGGAAGCATGGCCCCCAGTTGTCGGTCGGCCGTAAAACCCGCTGCTTTGGCGCTGTAGCGGGCGGCGAGAATCTGCGGATTCTGGTACGCGGCCTTATCGATCCAGGCGTTCATTTTTGACGGTTGCGGCCCCTCCATCGGCAGATCGTCGCGCAACTCCGCCAGCGTCTCCCATTTACGACCAGTGAGTGTTTCTAACTGGTCGCGGGCGATATCGAATTCCTGCTCGGCGACGATCAGGTTCACCCGGGCCAGGTCGTAGGCGGCGCGCGCTTCTTCCACATCGGTGCTGGCCACCAGGCCCACATCGAAACGTTCCTGGGATTGTTCCAGCTGCCGGCTGATCGCCTTCTCCTCGGCCTGGGCGGACACCAGGGTGTCCCAGGCGCGCAGCACGCCGAAGTAGCCCTGCGCCACGCGCAGCACGAAATCCTGGCGGGACTGGTAGAACTCGGCCTGGGCTACGGAGGTCAGCGACTTGGCTTCCTTGTAGCCGTAGAAGGCATCCAGGCGGAACAGCGGTTGCGTTAGCGTCACCGAGGTGGAACGGGATCTACCGTCTATCTCCAGGTCACCCGTCGATTCGTAGGTTTGGTTGATTTCCGAATGGCGGTGGCTGGCATCGATGGTCGGCAGCAGCGCGGCCCGCCCCTGTACCAGCGTTTCCTGATCCGCTTCCCAGGTCTGGCGGTCGGCGCGCCAGGTACCGTCGTAATCCCAGGCGGCGTTGGCGACATTGGTGAGGTCCGCGGCCTGGGCGCCGCCCGCGGCCAGGGTGGCCAGCAGCAGACTCAGGGGCGTTATCGGGCTCCGCTTCATTGCATTGTCCATGGTTGGTAACGGTTTTTTTTAAAGGTGAACTGGCCAGTATGGTAATGGCAAGTAAAAGGGATTGACACTCCTGTTGCCTACCGGTTCCGGTCACACGGGTGCGGTTGTTCGACTTTGAGGCGCTGGCGTATAGTGTTGGCGTTCGCCCAGCCCGTATCGGGTCAGTGTGATACTGGCCTAAAGCGACCGGCGGCGCCTTCCTCCCCACTTACACCACTGCCTGGAGGCCGACCGTGCCAGACGAGCAACGTCACGCCGTATCCAACGCCATTGATGAAGCCTGCCAACCCATCGCCGGTTCAAGAAAAATTTATGTGACCGGCAGCCGGCAAGACATCCGGGTGCCGATGCGTGAAATCCGTCAACATCCGACGCCCCTGGCCGGCGGCAAGTTCGAGGATAACCCGCCCCTGGCGGTTTACGATACCTCCGGCCCCTATACCGACCCGGATGCGAAGATTGATATCCGCAAGGGCCTGGAGCCGGTGCGCGCTGCCTGGATCGAGGAGCGCGGCGACAGCGAGCAGCTGGACGGCCTGACCAGCGAATACGGCCGCCGGCGCGCCCGTGACCTGGCCACCGAGGGGCTGCGCTTCCCGCATATTCGCGCGCCGCGCCGCGCCAAGGCCGGCCGCAACCTGTCGCAGATGCACTATGCCCGCCAGGGTATCGTCACCCCGGAGATGGAATACATCGCCATCCGGGAAAATCAGAAGTTGCGTGAGCATCGCGAGGCGGGCCTGCCCACCGATCAGCATCCCGGGCACAGTTTCGGCGCGTCGATTCCCGCCGAGATCACCCCGGAATTCGTCCGTGACGAGGTGGCCCGCGGCCGCGCGGTGATTCCCGCCAACGTCAACCACCCGGAAATCGAGCCGATGATCATCGGCCGTAACTTCCTGACCAAGATCAACGCCAATATCGGTAACTCGGCGGTGACCTCCTCGATCGAGGAAGAAGTGTCCAAGATGACCTGGGCCACCCGCTGGGGCGGCGACACCGTGATGGATCTGTCCACCGGCCAGAACATCCACGAGACCCGCGAGTGGATTCTGCGTAACTCGCCGGTGCCGATCGGCACCGTGCCGATCTACCAGGCCCTGGAAAAGGTCAACGGCGTGGCCGAAGACCTCACCTGGGAGATTTACCGCGACACCCTGATCGAGCAGGCCGAGCAGGGCGTGGATTACTTCACCATCCACGCCGGCGTACTGCTGCGCTATGTGCCGATGACCGCCAAGCGCGTCACCGGCATCGTTTCGCGGGGCGGTTCGATCATGGCCAAGTGGTGCCTGGCCCACCACAAAGAGAGCTTCCTCTACACCCATTTCGAGGAAATCTGCGAGATCATGAAGGCCTACGACGTGACCTTCAGCCTGGGTGACGGCCTGCGCCCCGGCTCCGTGGCCGACGCCAACGACGAGGCTCAGTTCTCCGAGCTGCGCACCCTGGGCGAGCTCACCAAGATCGCCTGGAAGCACGACGTGCAGGTCATGATCGAAGGCCCCGGCCATGTGCCCATGCACATGATCAAGGAAAACATGGACGAGCAAATCAAGCATTGCGATGAGGCGCCGTTCTATACCCTGGGCCCGCTGACCCTGGATATTTCGCCGGGCTACGACCACATCAGCAGCGCCATCGGCGCCGCCATGATCGGCTGGTACGGCACCGCCATGCTCTGCTATGTGACGCCCAAGGAGCACCTGGGCCTGCCCAACCGGGATGACGTGAAGGAAGGCATCATCACCTACAAGATCGCCGCCCACGCCGCCGATCTGGGCAAGGGCGTGCCCGGGGCCCAGCTGCGCGACAACGCCATTTCCAAGGCGCGTTTCGAATTCCGCTGGGAAGACCAGTTCAACCTGGGGCTGGACCCGGACCGGGCGCGTGCCTTCCACGACGAAACCCTGCCCAAGGACGCCCACAAGGTGGCGCATTTTTGCTCCATGTGCGGCCCTAAGTTCTGCTCCATGAAGATCAGCCAGGAAGTGCGCGACTACGCCGCGGCCCAGGAGGCCGAGGAAGGCATGCAGGAAAAATCCCGGGAATTCATGGAAAAGGGGGCGGAGCTTTATCACAAAGCCGATGAATGATCCGACGCCGCAATTCACCGCCGGTGACGTCGAGGTCCTGAAGCGGGAAACCCCGTTCCAGGGCTTCTTCCGCCTGGACCGGCTGCATCTGCGCCACCGCCTGTTCGAAGGCGGCTGGAGCGGCACCATGCAGCGCGAGCTGTTCGTGCGCCCGCCGGCGGCGGCGGTGCTGCCCTACGACCCGCAACGGGGCGAGATCCTGATGGTGGAGCAGTTTCGCGTCGGCGCGCTGGACTGGCGCGACACGCCCTGGTGCCTGGAACTGATCGCCGGCCTGGCGGACAAGGAAGGCGAGCCGGTGGCTGACCTGGTGCGCCGCGAGGCCCGGGAAGAGGCGGGCGTGGACATCGGTGAGATGAAGCGGGTGGCTCACTACATGCCCAGCCCCGGCGGCTCCAACGAGCGCCTGCAGGTGTTCGTCGGGCGCGCCGATCTGCGCCACGCCGGCGGCGTGCATGGCGTGGTCGAGGAAAACGAGGATATCCGCGTGGTAGTGCGTCCGGTGTCCGAGGTGGAGGCGCTGTTGCGCAGCGGCCGGGTGGACAACGCCGCCTCGCTGATCACCCTGCAGTGGCTGCTGCTGCACCGTGAGGCGCTGGACCGGGAATGGGGCGGCGGGGCATGAGCCGCCCGAGCCGCTACCGCCTCGACTTCCGCGATCTGATGGCGCAGTGCGAGTGGAACTACGCCCGCCTTTTGCCACTGATGCGTGCGCTGGGCGACGACGACAGCCTGGAGGTGTCGCTCGGCGATGAGCGCCCGCGCACGGTGCGCATCCGGGTGCTGGAGCGGGCGCCGTACACCACCACCCTGCGCTTTGAGGATCAGGCCCTGCACGACGCCATACCGGCGCCCCGGTTCACCGTCAGGCTGTACCACGACGCGCGCGTGGCGGAGGTGACCGAAGCCACCCCATTCCGGCGGGTGCAGGCCCGCTATCCGTACCCCAACAGCCACATGCACCAGCGCGACGAAAAAGCCCAGTGGAACCGCTTTCTGGGTGAATGGCTGGCCCATGTGCACGACTTCGGGCGGGCCTCCGGCGAGCCCTGGCGCCGTTCCGGCACTGAATAAAACGAGCAATGGTTCCGAATTCGGAACCGCCTTCCTGGTCAACCGCCATCATCTTCGATATAACCAAAGGATGCTTTTCCTGGGGGAAAAGGGTGGGCCGAGAGTTTGGCCGAGGCGGGGCCGGCGTGCGTGGGACACGCGGGTATCGGGATCACGATTACAACGGGAGCGGGGATTTTGACGCATCCGGTTCAGCCGCTGCGGGTAGTGCAGCTGTCCGATTTTCACCTTTTCGCGGATACCGACGGCAAGCTTTTGGGCCTGAACACGCAGTTCAGTCTTGAAGCGGTGCTCGACCGGGTACGCCGTGAACAGCCTGATATGGACCTGATACTGGCCACCGGCGATTTGTCGCAGGACGGCTCCTATGAATCCTACCAGCGGTTGGCGAAAACCCTGTCCGGGTTTCGCGCGCCGATCTACTGGCTGGAAGGCAACCACGACAAGCCGGCCCCCATGCTGCGCGCCCTGCGCGGCCAGGATAACCGGGTCAGCCCGTGCGTGGCGGACATCGGCAACTGGACCCTGGTGCTGCTGGACTCCACCATTCCCGGCGAGGTGCCCGGCGACCTGTTCGACGAAGACCTCAAGTTCCTGGACGACGCCCTGCGCGACGCCGCCGGCGAGCATCTGCTGGTGTGCCTGCACCACCACCCGGTGCCAATGGGCAGCGAATGGCTGGATACTCAGCTGGTGGGCAGCGCGGAACGCTTCTTTGAGGTGATCGACGCCCATCCCCGGGTGCGGGGTATCCTCTGGGGGCACGTGCACCAGGAATACGACGACACCCGCAACGGCGTGCGGCTGCTGGCGGTGCCCAGCACCTGCGTGCAGTTCAAGCCCGGCAGTGTGGATTTCGCCGTGGACGACGCCAGCCCCGGTTATCGCTGGCTGGATCTGCACGCCGACGGCGGCATCGACACCGCTGTCAGTCGCGTGGAAGGCATCCGTTTCGAGGTCGACATGTCGGTAAAGGGCTACTGATTCAGTTAACAGTTGATAGTTGACAGTTGATAGTGAAGAGTGAGGCCGTTTACGCGACCGGGTGCGCCTCATGTCCGACATATCCCTGATCTATATCCATGGTTTCAACAGTTCACCGCAATCCTGGAAGGCCGGGGTGCTGCGTGACTACTTCGAGCGCCACGGCGCCGGCCACCGGTTGCACGTGCCGGCGCTGGACCCGCAGCCCAGGAAAGCCATGGCGACCCTGGAAGCGACCATTGCCGGCGCCGGTCCGGTGGCGTTGCTGGGGTCTTCCCTGGGCGGCTTCTACGCCACCTGGCTCGCCGAGCACCATGATCTGGTCACGGCGGTGGTCAATCCGGCGGTTCGTCCCTGGCAACTACTGGACAAATACACAGGTATCAATCATAACTATCACAGCGGCGAGGCGTACCAGTTCGATCCCGCCTGGCTGGATGAGCTGCGCCATTACCAGGTCGAGACGATCAGCAAGCCCGAACAGATGCTGCTGCTGACCCAGACCGGCGACGAATCCCTGGACTGGCGCGACGGCTGGGAATATTACGCCGACTGCCACCTGTTCCGGGGCCTGGGCGGCAGTCACGGCTTTGATGACTTCGACGCCTTTATTCCGCTAGTGTTGCGCTTTTGCGGAATTCGCCTGACGCCGGACACCTGAATTCATACCGATTAGAGATTTATGGCCAACACCTATACCTCCGAGAATATCGAGGTCCTTTCGGGCCTGGAGCCGGTGCGTAAACGCCCGGGTATGTACACCGACACCAGCCGTCCCAACCACCTGATCCAGGAAGTGGTGGACAACTCCGTGGACGAGGCGCTGGCCGGACACGCCAAAAGCATTCGCGTCACGCTGCTCAAGGACGGTGGCGTGGAAGTGGAAGACGACGGCCGTGGCATGCCGGTGGACCCGCACCCGGTGCAGAAGAAGCCGGGCGTCGAGGTGATCCTGGCGACGCTGCACGCCGGCGGCAAATTCTCCAATAAGAACTACCAGTTTTCCGGCGGCCTGCACGGCGTCGGCGTGTCGGTGGTCAATGCCCTGTCGAAAAAGCTGGAAGTGTTCGTCAAGCGTGACGGCGAGGTGCACCGCATCGAGTTCGCCGGCGGCGAAAAAACCGCTGACCTGGAAGTGGTGGACACGGTGGGCAAGCGCAACACCGGCACCATGATGCGCTTCTGGCCGGACGAGAAATATTTCGACTCACCCAACATCTCGGTGCCGCGCCTGCGCCACCTGTTGCGCGCCAAGGCGGTGCTCTGCCCGGGCTTGCTGGTGACCCTGGAAAACAAGCAGACCGACGAGACCGAGACCTGGCAGTTCGCCGACGGCCTGGTGGAATATCTGCTTGAGAGCACCCGCGGCTGGGAGCGCGTGCCCACCGAGCCCTTCGAAGGCGCCATGAGCGCGGAAACGGAAGCGGTGGACTGGGCGGTGCTGTGGCTGCCCGAGGGTGGCGAGCTGGTCACCGAATCCTATGTGAACCTGATTCCCACCACCCAGGGCGGCACCCATGTGAACGGGCTGCGCTCCGGGCTGCTGGAAGCGATGCGCGAGTTCTGTGAATTCCGCAACCTGCTGCCGCGCGGCGTCAAACTGACCCCGGAGGACATCTGGGACCGGGCCTGCTACGTGCTCAGCGTGAAAATGCAGGATCCCATGTTCGCCGGTCAGACCAAGGAGCGGCTCAGCTCCCGGCAGACCGCGCCGTTCGTGTCCGGCGTGGTCAAGGACGCCTTCTCACTGTGGCTCAACCAGCACACCGACGAGGCCGAACGGCTCGCCGACCTGTGCATCAACAACGCCCAGAAGCGGCTGCGCGCCGCCAAGAAAGTCACCCGTAAGAAAGTCACCAGCGGCCCGGCGCTGCCCGGCAAGCTGGCGGACTGCACCAGTGACGACCCGGCGCAAAGTGAAATCTTCCTGGTCGAAGGGGACTCCGCCGGCGGCTCCGCCAAGCAGGCCCGCGACCGGGTGTACCAGGCGATCATGCCGTTGCGCGGCAAGATCATGAACACCTGGGAAGTGGACCCGGCGGAGGTGCTCGGCAGCCAGGAAATCCACGACATCGCCGTGGCGCTGGGCATCGAGCCGGGCAGCGACGACCTGACCGCCCTGCGCTACGGCAAGGTGTGCATCCTCGCCGATGCGGACTCCGACGGCCTGCACATCGCCACCTTGTTGTGCGCCCTGTTCCTGCGCCATTTCCCGGCGCTGGTGCGCGAAGGCCATGTGTTCGTGGCGATGCCGCCGCTGTACCGCATCGACGTGGGCAAGGACGTGTACTACGCCCTCGACAAGGAAGAGCGCGCCGGCGTGCTCGACCGGATTAAGGCGGAAAAGAAGCGCGGCAAGGTCAGTGTCACCCGCTTCAAGGGCCTCGGTGAAATGAGCCCCATGCAACTGCGCGAAACCACCATGGCCCGCGATACCCGGCGGCTGGTGCGTTTGAGCGTGACCGGCGGCGACGACACTCACCTGCTGATGGACATGCTGCTCAGCAAGAAGCGCGCCTCCGACCGCAAGATCTGGCTGGAAGAGAAAGGCAACCTGGCGGAAGTATAAAAGATGGCAGACGATTTCGAAGACCTGTCCCTCAGGGACTACACCGAAAAAGCGTACCTGGACTATTCCATGTACGTGATCATGGACCGGGCGCTGCCGAAAATCGGCGACGGCCTGAAGCCGGTCCAGCGGCGCATTGTCTACGCGATGAGCGAGCTGGGCCTGAAAAGCACCGCCAAGTATAAAAAGTCCGCCCGTACGGTGGGCGACGTGCTGGGTAAGTTCCATCCGCACGGCGACTCCGCCTGTTACGAGGCCATGGTGCTGATGGCGCAGCCGTTCAGCTACCGCTATCCGCTGGTCGACGGCCAGGGCAACTGGGGCAGCCCGGATGACCCGAAATCCTTCGCCGCCATGCGCTACACGGAATCCAAGCTGGCGCCGTACGCGGAAGTGCTGCTCGCCGAGCTGGGTCAGGGCACGGTGGAATGGGTGCCCAACTTCGACGGCACCATGGACGAGCCCAAGCTATTGCCGGCGCGCCTGCCCAATGTGCTGCTGAATGGCACCACCGGCATCGCCGTGGGCATGAGCACCGACATTCCGCCGCACAACCTGCGCGAAGTGGCGCAGGCCTGTATTCATCTGCTCAAGGATCCGGGCGCGTCCCTGGACGACCTGCTCGAATACATCAAAGGCCCGGATTTTCCCACCGAGGCGGAAATCATCACGCCGCGCAACGACATCATCCGCATGTACGCGGAAGGCAAGGGCAGCCTTAAGCAGCGCGCTGTCTATGAGCGCGAGGAAAACGACATCGTGGTCACCGCGCTGCCCTATCAGGTATCCGGCGCCAAGGTGCTGGAGCAGATCGCCGACCAGATGCAGAAGAAAAAGCTGCCCATGGTCAGCGACCTGCGCGACGAATCCGACCATGAAAACCCCACGCGTCTGATCATTACGCCGCGTTCCAACCGCGTCGATATCGCTCAGCTGATGGGCCATCTGTTCGCCACCACCGACCTGGAAAAGAACTACCGGGTCAATTTGAACATGATCGGCATCGACGAGCGTCCCCAGGTGAAAAGCCTGGACACGATTCTCAACGAGTGGCTGCAGTTCCGCATGGTGACCGTGCGCCGGCGGCTGCAGCACCGCCTGGACAAGGTGCTGGACCGTCTGCACCTGTTGGAAGGCTTGCTGATCGCCTATCTGAACATCGATGAGGTGATCGAGATTATCCGCCGGGAGGACGCGCCCAAGCCGGTGCTGATGGAACGGTTCGGGCTCAGTGACCGCCAGGCGGAAGCGATTCTGGAACTGAAGTTGCGCCATTTGGCGAAGCTTGAAGAAATGAAGATCAAGGGCGAGCAGGATGAACTCGCCGAGGAACGCGACAAGCTGGAAGACACCCTCGGCTCGCCGGCGAAAATGAAAAAGCTGATCGCCAAGGAGCTCAAGGAAGACGCTGAAAACTTTGGCGATGACCGCCGCTCACCGCTGGTGGAGCGCGGCGATGCCAAGGCCCTGGACGAAGCGGACCTGGTAGGCGCCGATCCGGTCACCGTGGTGCTGTCGGAAAAAGGCTGGGTGCGTTCCGCCAAGGGCCACGACGTGGACGTGGTCGGCCTGAGTTATAAGGCCGGGGACAAATACCTGGCGTCCGCGCGCGGCAAATCCAATCAGCCGGTGTGCTTCCTGGATACCACCGGACGCAGCTACTCGCTGCTGGCGCACACCCTGCCCAGCGCGCGCGGCCAGGGTGAGCCGCTGTCCGGTCGGGTCAGCCCGCCTTCCGGCGCCGGTTTCGTGGCCGCCATCATGGGCCAGGAGAAAGACGCCTATCTGATGAGCAGTGACGCCGGCTACGGCTTCGTGGTGCGTTACGCGGATCTGCTGGCCAACAAGAAAGCCGGTAAGAGCGTGCTGAATGTGCCCAAGGGCGCCAGGGTGCAACCGCCGCGCCCGGTTAATGATCCGCAGACCGATCTGATCGCGCTGGTCTCCAACGAAGGCCGCTTGCTGGTGTTCCCGGTGCGCGATCTGCCGGAAATGTCTCGGGGCAAGGGCAACAAGATGATGGCGATACCCGGTGGCCGGGTCGCCGAACGGGTCGAGTTCGTGCAGGACGTTCAGGTGCTCGGCCCCGAGGACACCCTGGTGATCTACGCCGGTAAGCGTCATCTCAACCTCAAGGCCTCCGACCTGGAGCACTACTTCGGCGAGCGTGGCCGGCGTGGTGCCAAGCTGCCGCGCGGCTTCCAGAACGTGGATGTGATGACGGTGGAGGCACGCTGACAGGCCCCGCGGGGCCTATAAACAATTCAATACAAGTACGGTCTTGGGCCTGTGGATCGGGTTGGCTATGATCCGGATTCATCTTGGGGATAGGGAGTTCGCCTGATGCGGGCCTTGTTGACCGGTGCCACCACCTTATTGTTGCTGCTGCTGAACACGCTGACGTTGATCGGTCCGATGATGCTGATCGCGCTGTGCAAAGTGGTGTTGCCGGGAAAGGCGGTTAAGGCGGCTTGCTCCCGGGGCGTGATGTGGGTCGCCGAGACCTGGGCGGAAATCTGCAAAGCGATCTTCGCGCTGATGACCCCCACCCGTTGGGATATTCGTGGCGACCAGAACCTGCGTAGCGACACCTCCTATCTGGTGGTCTGCAACCACCAGTCCTGGGTGGATATCGCCGCCCTGGTGCAGACCTTCAACCGCAAAACTCCGTACTTTAAGTTTTTCCTAAAGAAAGAACTGATCTGGGTGCCGTTTCTGGGGCTGGCCTTCTGGGCTCTGGACTACCCGTTCATGAAGCGCTACTCCAAGGAACTGCTGGAAAAGCGCCCGGAATTGAAAGGCAAGGATCTGGAGATCACCAAGGCGGCCTGCGAGAAATTCGCGGACATGCCGGTGACCGTGGTCAACTTTCTGGAAGGCACCCGCTGCACCCCGGAGAAGCAGGCCCGGCAGCAATCGCCCTACAAGCATCTGCTGCGGCCCAAGGCCGGCGGCGTGGCGTTCGTGATGGCGGCGCTGGGCGACGATCTGGACGCGCTGCTGGACGTGACCATCGCCTATCCGCAGGGCAAGCCACCCGGCTTCTGGGCGCTGCTCAGCGGTCAGCTGGACCGGGTGATCATCGACGTGCGCACCCACAACCTGGACCCGGCCCTGTGGGCCGGCGATTACCAGGAAGACCCGGCGTTCCGCGCCAGCGTGCAGCGCTGGGTCAGTGATCTCTGGGAACAAAAAGACGCCCGTATCGGGCGCCTTCAGAAGGAATGGTGATCGCCGGGCATCCGCCCGGCGATTCGGCTCAGAAGCGGAAAGTCGCCGCCAGGTAGGGGCCGCCGATCTCCAGGTCCGAGTCCAGTCCGCTGACGTCATCCAGCTCCACTTCCAGGCGGGAATAGCCCGCTTTCACGCCGAGCAGGAAATCCGACTGCCAGCCGATGTGCGCATCGAAATCACGCATGCCACTGCCGTCATACTCAATCGCATTGATTTCGCCGCCCACGTACACGCCGGTCAGCGGCAGGTTGGCGCGTATCGCGCCATGGGCCAGCGGGAAGGTTTCGCTGGCGCTCTCCGACGCCACGTTGCCGACGGTCTGCGAGCGGATGGTGAAGTCGGCGTCCATCTGCCGCACGGTCAGGCCCAGGTCCAGCTTCACCACATTGTCCAGCGGGCTCCAGTAGAAGGTGCCGTCGAGCATTTCCATGTCGTATTCAGAGACCACGGTGGTGGCGACCGGGAACGCCTCTCCGTTAAAGGTAATGGTCTCGTTGAGACGGTTGCTGGCGTCGTCGGACAAATCCATGTAGCGCAGGCGCACGTTGGGCAGTACCGGCACGGCGTGTTCCAGGCCCACGTAGATCACCGTCTGGTCGGAATCGTCGAAACCCAGATCGTCTTCCATGTCGATGTCGTTGCTGCCCGAGGCGATGCTGCCGGAAGTGTCCGGACTCCAGGCGTAGCCGCCGGCGTAGACGTCGACAAGCGGCGCCGCCTGTGCGAAAGGCGCGGCGGAGAGCGCGGCCAGGCTGGCCATCAGGGTGATTTTTTTCATGGTTGGTGGTCCTCTGGTTCTGAATAGAAAGCATCAAAGCGCACCGCGCCAGTATTGCATTCGCCCCGCCGCATACCAAGTAGGCCGATTCTGGTAAGCTGCGCCGCTGCCACCGTCGAGCGCCGCGCTGGCTGTCACGCGCGGCGGCCCCAGAAAGAGAGACGCCATGTTCCTCGATGAAATGCCCGAGGGCTTCCGCTATCCGCAGCCGGAAGACGAACAGGACAAACAGCTGCTGGCCCGTATTGAGCGAAAAGGCTGGCATCACCTCAGCGTGGACGGCGCCGCCGGCGAGCCGGGCTATGCCTTCACGCTGGGACACTTCCTCAAACGGGACCACCCGGAACTGATCGTGGTGGGCCTCAAGGAGACCCTGGCCAGCCGCCTGCTGGACAGCGCCGCCGTGGGCATCACCGGCCTGGGGCGCCGTCTGCGGCCGTTCCAGGTTTACGGTGACATCGCCGACGGTCTGGAAGTGGTGTTCCTGCCGGTGTCTCTGCCGGCCTATAACGAGTACCTGGGCTACGCCAACTGGTTCTACGCCGACCTGCCGGCGCCGTACCCGGCGCTGCAGATGGTGTGGCCGGACCCGAACGGGGTGTTTCCCTGGCAGCCCGGCTATGACGTCCGTTTCCGTCGCGCCCAGCCGCTGCTCGGCGAGGCGCCCGAGGGGCCGTCGCTGCAGTAGCGCGTGCCGCGGAATAGGCAGGCGGGCCCCGGCTCCGTTATCCTGCTACCTGAATTTTCGTTATTGGAACCCCCATGGCTAATTCGTTGCAGGATCAGCTCCTTAAATCGGGGCTGGCGGACAAAAAGAAGGCGCGCCGCGCCAAGCAGCAGAAGAAGGAAGACGCCAACCGCGCCAAGCGCGGCGAGATCGAGCTGGAGGATCCCGCCGAGCGGGCCCGCCGCCAGCGTGCCGAACAGGCGGAAAAAGACCGCCAGCTGGAAGCGGAGCGTCACCGGCAGCAGCGCGAGCGTGAAATCGTCGCGCAGATCCGCCAGCTGATCGAGACCCACCGCCTGGACCGCGCCAAGGGCGAGGTGGCCTACCAGTTCGTGCAGGACAAGAAGATCAAGAAGCTGCACGTCACCGAGCCGCAGCGCGACCAGCTGGCGCGCGGCCAGATCGCCATCGTTGCCCTGGGCGAGGGCCATGAGCTGGTGCCCACCACGGTGGCGGAGAAGATTCGCCAGCGCGACGAGGCCGCCGTGGTGTTGCTCAACGACCGCAGCGTCCAGGACGAAGACGACCCCTACGCGGATTATCCGATCCCCGACGACCTGATGTGGTAATGCGATGACCGCCCCCGGCACGCTCCTAGGTACCCTGTGCACCCTGTCGGTGCTGAAACGCATCCCCGCCGGCCTGTTGCTGGACGGCGGGGATCTTGGCGAAGTACTGCTGCCCGCCCGCGAGCTGGCCGACGACGCCGACGAGGTGCCGGCGTTGGAAGTGTTTCTCTATGAGGACGGCGACGGCCGACCCCGCGCCACCCTGGGCCGCCCCAAGGCGATGCCCGGCGAAGTGGCGCGCCTGCGCGTGGTGGACACCAGCCGGGTGGGCGCGTTTCTGGACTGGGGCCTGCCCAAGGACCTGCTGCTGCCGTTCGCCGAGCAGGGCAACCGCCCGGAAGTGGGCCGCTGGCAACTGGTCAAGGTGGTGCGCGACCGCGAGGGCCGGCCGTTCGCCAGCGCCCTGCTGGACCGCCACCTGGAAGACACCTGCGATGCCTACCGCCAGGGCGACGCGGTGCCGCTGATGGTGGTGCAAAGCACCGACCTGGGCTACAAGGTGGCGGTGGACAACCGCTACTGGGGGCTGCTGCAGGCACCGCCCGGCGCCACCCCGCCGCGCCCCGGCCAGCGGTTCACCGGCTATGTGCAGCGCCTGCGCGCCGACGGTCGCCTCAGCCTGACGCTGGATCCGCCCGGCGCCGCTAAGAGCGACCAGCTGGGCGAGCGCATTCTGGCCCGGCTGGACGCCGCCGACGGTTTTTTGCCGTTGGGCGACAAAAGCGCGCCGGAGGCGATCCGCAGCGCCTTCGGCTGCAGCAAGAACGCCTTCAAACAGGCCATCGGCAAGCTCTACAAGGCGGGACGGATTGCCATTGAGCAAGACGGGATTCGCCGTCTTTGAGTTCCACGGCGGCTAGCGTTCACGGTCACCAGGCCCCGCCTAGCCGCTCTACCGCCCACACACTGGCCACCGCGATGATCGCGATGGAGCCGATCGGCACGAACCAGCGTCGGTAGGCGGCGGTGCGACGCACCAGGAAGGCCGCCGGCACGAAGATCAAAACGATCAGCGCCTGCCCCGCTTCCACACCCAGGTTAAAGCCCAGCAAGGTCAGCACCAGACTGCCCCCTTCCAGCCCCAGGTCGCTGAGCACGGCGGCGAAACCGAGCCCGTGGATCAGGCCGAACACCAGCGCCATCACCCAGCGGCGCGGGAAATACCGTGGCACCAGATTACTCAATGCCCCAAGCCCCACGGTGATCGCGATTGCCGACTCCACCAGCCAGGAAGGCAGGTTGACCAACCCCAGCGACGCCAGCGCCAGCGTTAGCGAATGGGTCACGGTGAAGGCGGTGACGATGCCCAGGGTGGTGACCAGCGCCTCACGCATGGATTCCTTGGGCTGCCAGGCGCCCTGGCGCCACACCAGCACGGCGGGGAACAACAGCGTCAGCAGAAACAGAATGTGGTCGTAGCCGATCAGAATATGATGCACACCCTGGCGGAAGAAGGTGGCCAGCGCCGCCAGTCCGTTTCCGCCATCGCGCCGCAGGGTTTGCTCGCGGTGTTGGTTGCTGAGCGCCACCGCCTGGCCGGTCTGGTCGCCGAAGCGAACGTCCACCAGGCCCTGGTGGCTGGCATCACGGTCAAACAGAAGCCGGTAATTGAGCGTCAGCGACAACGGCGACAGACCGCAGTCCCCGCTCAACGGGAAGACCGCGTAGGCGCCATCCACATGGTCGTCCACTTTCAGGCCGGTGCTGTCCAGCGTGCAAACGCGTTCGCCGTCTTCGTTGCCGGCGGTGACGGTCAGACGGCTGAGAATGTGGTCGCGCAGTTCGGCGCGGCGTGCCTTGAGCTCGCCCCAGGTGATGACGGCGTCGCGGTTCTGGTCGACCCCCACCGCGCGCTCCAGGTCGCGCAGGGCGATGTCCCATTGGCCGGAGAGGGTGCCGCCATCTTCCACGGTGAGGCTCAAATAGCTGTCACTGGGCTTGTGGGCCAGCGCCAGAGCCGGGATTAACAACAACAGTAGGATCGCGGATCGAATCATGAGCCGGCCTCCGCGCGGTGGTCCAGAAACGGCGCCAAGCGGGCGTCCTGAAGGTCGTTTTCGAGAATGAAATCACGGACGTCCTGCGCCGCCGACGGGTCACCGGCGGCTTGCGCGGCCGCCAGGTAGACGTGCATGTCGGCGGGCTCTTTCTGGCTGCGCCAGTTGTCGCGCGCCAGGTCCAATGCTGCTTCCGGGTCCTGCTCCACGGTCAGTTTGAAACGGGCCAGCTCGCGCAGGTGGGCGAATTCCGCGCTGCGCTGCGCCGCCGCCATCCGGTCCCGGAACTGTTGCGCCCAAAGGTCCGCGCGCCGGTCCTCGGCGGCAATGCCGGCAATCGCCAGCCGTAGCAGGGCGCCGTCCTGATCGGCGTGGGGCTTGAGCAGGGCGATGGCCGCGCCGGGTCGGGACTCGGCGATCAGCCAGTCCGCGTACAGATTGCGAAGGTAGCGGTCGTCGCGATCAATATTGCGGCCGGCCTCAATGTGGGTCAGGGCGGCTTGCCGCGCGCCCTGTTGCCAGGCCATCTCCGCCAAGCGGGTTTGCATCCATACCGCCACGTCGTCGGGGGTATCGGTGGCGGCGGAGGCATAGCGCTGAAGCTTGGTATAGGCGGGCACCAGTTGCCCACTCAGCGCCAGCACGCTGGCCTGGCAGGTCAGCGTCGCGCCGGTGGGGACCAGATTGGCGGCGTTGCGGCAGGCGTCGAGACTGTCCGGGTACTGCCCCTGCACCTGGGTGACCACCGCCAGCGTCAGCCAGCCCTGGCCAAGACGCGGGTTTTCTTTCAGCGCCTGGCGCAACAAATGGCGTGCTTGGGTAAAACGGTGTTCCCCCTGGGCGATGGTCGCGGCCAGCACCTGGACGGTCGGTGGCGCGTCGGCGCTCTCCAGCCAGGGCGCTAAAGTCGCGCTGGCGTAACCCAGGTAACGGGGGTCGCCCTCGCGCTGCGCCGCCTGAATGTAGAGGCGCGCCAGCCGTTCGGCGGTGTCCAGATCCCGTGGTGCGTTCGCCAGCCGCTGTTGCAGCGCGTCGGCGCCCTCAAGCGCCTCCGGTGTGGGCAAGCGCTGCAGTATCTGGTCATCGGATTCGGGGGTGTAGGGCGCCGCCACGGCGTGGCCGCCGAAAGCGCCGCCCAGAAAAAGGAACAGCCCCGGCAGCGTGAGCCGCCGGAGCTGATTCAGGATACCCCGCCCTTTAGTTGTTGCTCGACAGGACGTCGTCATAGGCATCCGGGTTTTCCTGGTTGGTGAAACGGAAGTTTCGGTTGTTGATGTTGACCGGCTTGCTGTTGGGATCGTTGTCCAGCAATCCTTTCACGAACGCGGTGAAGTTGGTGTTGTTGTTCACCACCGGGTCGTCGTTGCTGTCGCCGCCGCAGGCGGCGATTCCGACCACCAGACCCAGCAGCAGAACACTATGGCTGATTACTCGCATCGGTTTGCTCCTTATCAGAGTGCATCACTGGGGGAGCCGGGGACCGGGTTGGCCAGGTACGGGAACTCGGCAAGATAGGTGTCATCGTTGTCGATCTGACCACTGATCACCGAGGTGGCGGCGGTGGGGCCGGCGGCACGCGTACCATCAGTGTAGAAGTTGGAACCGTTCTGGGGCGTGGACTGGCTGCCGCAGTTGCCGGCGCCCAGCTGGCCGCAGATTTTGCCCATCGCCGCGTTCAACGCGACGTCCACCACGTCGTCATAGGGACGGCGGCCGTTCGGGAAACCGGCGTTGTCGCCACCGACCACACCCAGGTCGTTTTGCTGTGCCGGGGCGGTGGGCGCGATATCGGTGTTGAGCCGCAGCATTTCACTGGGGGTCACGGTGGGCAGCTGGTTGACGCCCGGGAAGCCGGTCAGGAAAGCAGTGACCAGGTCGTTACGCGGCGTCTCCGGCGGTACCGCGGCGTCGCCGAACAGCACATTCAACAGTACCGGCAGGCTGGGGTTGGTCACGTACTGCGCGAACTGACCGTCGTCCTTGGGTTCGCTGGCGTTGAAACGGTTTTTGTCCGGCAGGCCGATTACCACCTCGTTCACCAGGGGCGAGCCGAGACGGGACACCTGGGTAAAGGCGCCGCCTTCCACGCTGGCCGCTTGGGCGTTGGCGGAACCGGTCACCGCGGAACCCTGCGGCGCCGGGTTGATGACGCGGGCCTGGGGCACGCTGGCGGTGGTCCAGCCACCGATCACGGGACTCTCACCGGCGGTCAGGCAGCTTCTCGGTATCTCCAGCGCCAGGCTGGTGACGTTCTTGTCGCCGATAACGTTGCGTTCGCCGTCACGGGGGCCGACCGGGTTGGTGTTCACCAGATCGAACACTTCGCCCAGGTTCACCACGAAGCCTTCCTTGCGCTGACCGACGAACACCTTGCCGTCGGTGGCGCATCCGGGGATCGAAATCGGGTAAATGGCATCGCTGGCGTAGGCGGGATAATCGGGAATTGATTTGTTGCCGATATTATCCATCGGCTTCACGAACGTTTCGGAGCTGCTGTTGGCGTTGGTGATTGCCTGAGCTTCACCGGTACGACGGTCGCCGCTGATCATTTTTACGGAGTAGGTCTGCTCCACGTTCAGCGCACCGGTGTTACCAGCTGAGATTGGGCCGATGTTGCTGAGAGGAACCGGCGTGTCGCTGTCCGCGCCGGCCGGCACCGCCAGATTTTTATATTCGTTGTTGAACTGGAACTGGAATGTCAGATCTTCGACCGCGTCACCATCGTTATCGATATGAATTTCGTAAATGGCGTTGTCGTCGAGAAGAAAATAATTGGGACCGCCGTAAGCGTCTTGCAATGGCTGGTAGTTGGCGATCAGGGTAACGAAGTCCGAGCGGTTTGTTTCGTAACTCCGGAACATATAGAAGTCGGTGCCGTCCACCTTGGGGCTGCCGGCGATGAACGGGGCTTCACGGTGGCTTGACGCCAGCGCCGACGGCGCGGTCAGAACCAGTGAGGCCATCGCCAGGGCGAGCGGCGTTTTAGTTAGTATTTTGTGCATTTTGAACCTCCAGTATTTCGGGTAGCGATCAGCACCTAATACGATCCGGGAAGTCGTTTGGATGCGTTTAAGAAAAAGAAATTTTTATTGCATCCGATCGGCGGTAATGCGCGTATCAGAGGGGAGACCGATAACCTTGGAAAGTCGGCCCTTTGATGTGAGCGCGGCGTGTAGGGAAAGGAGTAAAACGCGCCATGAGTGAAAGACTTTCAGAGATGGTGAAACTAATGGCGTATACATCCAGGGGTGACCTGGCGTCGTTTGAGAAGCTTTATAGTGTCACTTCCCCACGTTTGTATGGGCTTTGTCTGCGCATGTTGGGGAATCAGGACGAAGCCCAGGACGTGTTACAAGAAATCTACATAAAAGTCTGGCACCACGCCGGTGAGTACCACCCGGAGCGCGGCTCGCCGGTCACCTGGATGATTTCCATCGGCCGCTATGCCTGCCTGGATGTGCTGCGTCAGCGCCGCGGACATCAGGACGTGGATGATCTCAAGGAGTGGTTGCGCAGCGATGGCGTGGAGCCTCAACAAGCGGCTCTGGCCAGCGCCGATAAAGAAAGTCTGGACCGTTGTCTGCGCGAGCTCAGTGACCCCCATCGGGCCAGTATTCAGATGGCCTATTTTCACGGTCTGACCCACGGCCAGATGGCGCGCACTCTGGGCAAGCCGCTGGGGACGGTAAAAAGCTGGGTCCGTCGTGGCCTGGATGTCCTGCGACGGTGTCTGGAGCGATGAAACCCGATCACTACGAACGCAACCACGCCCTGGCGGCGGAGTACGTGCTTGGCACCCTCAGTGGGGGCGCCCGTCGCCGCTTCGAAACCTGGATGTTGGAGTCGCCACGCGTGCGGCGTCAGGTGTGGTATTGGGAGCGGCGTTTCCAGCCGTTGAACGGCGCGATCGCCGAGCGCCGCCCGCCACCGGTGGTGTGGCGCCGGATTCATGCCCGGGTCCGCCGGCCAGGTGCGGCGGCGAGTGCCAGGTGGTGGCCGATCGGCAGTGTGCTGGCGGCGTCCCTGCTGGTCGCCCTGGTGATGCTCTGGCCGTCACCGCCGGTATCGCAACAGTTCGTGGGTGTGGTGCAGAACAGCCAGGCGGAGCCACTGTGGGTGCTGCGCACCCTGACCGATGACGGGCGCCGCCGCTTGTCGTTGCAGGGGGTGAACGTCGAAGCCGTGGACGGCAAGGATTTCGAGTTGTGGCTGCTGCCCCGCTCCGGCGCGGCGATCTCCGTGGGCCTGCTGCCGGCCGGAGGCGGGCAGCGCACGGCGTCGCTCAGTGAACGCCAACTCGAGGTGTTGCGCCGTTCCCGTGCCCTCGCCGTGAGCCTGGAACCGGCCGGCGGCTCGCCCACCGGCCAGCCCACCGGGCCGGTGTTATACCAGGTGCGGATGGTCACCTTGTAAGCGCCGTGGGCCGGTATCGGGGTTAACTCGGGTCAGGGGCGGGGTCCATTCCGGTCATTGAGCGCGGCGGCGGGCCGGGCGTAGTCTTGGGGTTCTTTCGATTTCAGGCGAGGAACTCATCGTGACCACGGCATATATTGTAGAAGCGGTACGCACCGCCGGCGGCCGCCGCAACGGCCGGCTCAGCCGGGTCCACCCGGCGGACCTGGGCGGCAAAGTGATCGACGCGGTACTGGAGCGCACCGGCGTCGCGCCGGACCGGGTGGACGACGTGATCTACGGCTGCGTCAGCCAGATCGGGCCACAGACCTTCAATATCGCGCGCACCTCCGTGCTCAGCTCACGGCTGCCGGAATCGGTGCCCGGCGTGTCCATCGACCGTCAGTGCGGTTCCTCCCAGCAGGCCATTCATTTCGCCGCCCAGGCGGTGATGAGCGGCACCCAGGATCTGGTCATCGCCGGTGGCGTGGAATCCATGAGCCAGGTGCCGATCGGCTCGCCGGTCACCGTGGCGAAGGAGCTGGGTAACCCGTTCACCGGCGAGATCAGCCGCCGCTACCCGGGTGAGAATTTCAGCCAGTTCGTGGGCGCCGAGCGCATGGCCAAGAAGTACGGCGTCAGCAAGGACGATCTGGACCAGTTCGCCTACGATTCCCACCGCCGCGCCGCCGCCGCCACCGAGGCGGGCCGCTTCAAGCAGGAAATCCTGCCGGTGAGCGTCGATCTGGACGACGGCGGTGAAACCCTTCACGACGTGGACGAAGGCATCCGCTGGGACGCCGACCTGGATTCCATCCGTGGCCTGCAGCCGTTGGCGGAGAACGGCATTATCAGCGCCGCCAACGCCAGCCAGATCACCGACGGCGCCTCGGCGGTGCTGGTGGCCAGCGAGCAGGCGGTGAAAGAATTCGGGCTCAAGCCGCTGGCACGCATCCACGCCATGGCGGTGGTCGGCTCCGACCCGACCATGGTGCTGGAAGGGCCGATCCCGGCCACCGAAAAGGTGCTCAAGCGGGCCGGCATGACCCTGGCGGACATTGACCTGTACGAGGTCAACGAAGCGTTCGGCTCCGTGCCCCTGGCCTGGATGAACGCCTTCGGCGCCGACTACGACAAGCTCAACGTCAACGGCGGCGCCCAGGCGCTGGGCCATCCGCTGGGCGCCACCGGCGCCAAACTGATGGGCACGCTGGTGTACGAGCTCAAGCGACGCGGTGGCCGCTACGGTCTGCTGGCGATCTGCGAAGGCCTGGGCACCGCCAACGCCACCATCATCGAAGTGCTGTAGACGCCGCTGTTCAGCGGTCCGTGGTCGGGCCGTGCGGGCCAAAAGAAGCCCGGCGCTTGTGGTTGGCGCCGGGCTTTTCTATGTTGGGCGGATAACCCGAAAATCCCCCGACACAGGTGACAGGCATGGCCACAGGCACGGTGCGCAGCAACGGCGTTGATCTCTTCTACGAAACCCGCGGGCCGGAAGACGGCGAACCGCTGGTCTTTATCATGGGGCTCTCCGCGCAGTTGGTGTTCTGGCCGGAAGGTCTGCTCGACGCCATGGCCAACCGCGGCTACCGGGTGATCGCCTTTGATAACCGCGACGCCGGCAAATCCACCGCCATTCGCGAGCCGTTCAAGTACGGGCCGATGATGGCGATGTTGCGTTATATGGTCGGCCTGAAGGTCCACGCTCCCTACACCCTGGACGACCTGGTCGCTGACACCATGGGACTGCTGGACGCCCTGGGCATCGAGCGCGCCCATCTGGTGGGGGCTTCCATGGGCGGCATGGTCGCGCAACTGGCCGCCGCCACCCACCCGCAGCGGGTGCTCAGCGTCACCTCAATCATGTCCAGCACCAATAGCCCCTTCCTGCCGCCGCCGAAACCGGCGGCGCTCAAGACCCTGGTGGCGCCCCGGGTGAAAATCGAAACCGTGGAAGACTACGTGGCGTTCGGCCTGGGGATGATGGCCAAGCTGGGGGGCACCCTGGACCAGGGCCGCGAGGAGCTCACCGAGATGTTCCAGCGCAGCTGGGAGCGGGGCCTGAACCCGCGCGGTATTCGCAACCAGTTCATGGCGATCATGGCCACCGGTAACCTCAGCAAACGTCTGAAAAACGTGCGCTGCCCCGCCCAGGTGGTCCACGGTGGTAGCGACCCCCTGATCCGACCCGCCGGCGGCCGCGCCTCGGCGCGCGCCATGCCCGGCGCCCGGCTCGCCATTATCGACGGCATGGGCCACGATTTCCCACCGTCGGTGCAGCCGCGCCTGATCGAACTGGTCGCGCAAAACTGCGCCCGCGCCGGCAGCGCCTCAAAAGCCGCCGCTTAGCCTGGTAGGAGCTTGCCTTGCAAGCGAAAGGCCGGCTTTGCCGGCCGGCAGGATTCCAGCGAGGCCTGAAGGCAGTCCATCAACAAAGTCTCTGGGATCCTGCCGGCAAGCTGAGCTTGCCTTTCGCGGGCAGGGCCCGCTCCCACAAGCCCGGCTTCCCAGTCAGGCCCGGTCGCCGGGAAAGGTCAGCACATCGCTGATGCGGTCGCTGCTTTGTTGAGCCATCAACAGCCGCTCCACACCCATGGCCACGCCGCTGCAGGCAGGCAAACCATGGCGCATGGCGTCGAGGAGGTAAGGGTCGGCGTCCACGATGTTCAGGCCGTGCTCCTGTCGGAGCCGGTTATCCCGCTCGAAACGCCGCCGCTGTTCGTCCGCGTCGGTCAGTTCCTGATAGCCGTTGGCCAACTCCAGGCCCCGATAATAAATCTCGAACCGTAAAGCCACTTCGGCGCCGTCGGTGTCCGGGCGGGTTTGCGCCAGCGCGGCGGCCCAGGATGGAAAGTCGATCACCACCGAAAGCTGTTCGGCGGGCAGGGCGGCTTCCACCGTGGTGGCCATCAGGTAGTCCACGGCGGCGGTTTTCTCCAGGCCTTCGGGAGCGCCGTGTTGTTCGGCGCACTGAATCAGGCCGCTGTGCGAAGCGGTCAGCGGGTCCAGCCCGGTGACGTCGGCGAACAGGCCGCGGAACCGGTAAGTCCGTGAGGGCACGCCGGGGAACAGTTCGCCGAACAGGCTCAGGACTTCGTCCACCAGATCGTCCAGCCCGAACCCGGGCCGGTACCATTCCAGCATGGAGAACTCGGGGTTATGGCGGCCGCCGGCTTCGCCGTCACGGTAGGCTTTGCAGATCTGATAGATGGGGCCACTGCCGGCGGCCAGCAGCCGCTTCATGTGGTATTCCGGCGAGCTCTGCAGAAAGCCGTGGCCCGGCACCGGAATGCATTGGATATGGGGATCGCTGACGCCGTGGCGCGCCAGTTGCGGAGTGTCCACTTCCAGCACGCCACGGGCCGCAAAAAAAGCGCGCACCGCGCTCAGCAGCCCGGCGCGCGCTTTGATGGCCTCCAGGGAGGCGGTGGGCCGCCAGTCGGTTACCACTAGTTCTTGATGCGGCCCGCGTACTCGCCGGTGCGGGTGTCCACCTTGGCGATTTCCCCGACCTGCACGAACAGCGGCACGCGAACCACCGCGCCGGTGCTCAGGGTGGCCGGCTTGCCGCCGGTGCCGGCGGTGTCGCCCTTGAGGCCCGGGTCGGTCTCGATGATCTCCAGCTCCACGAAGTTGGGCGGGTTCACGTTGAGAGGCTCGCCGTTGTAGAGGGTCACTTCGCACATGTCCTCTTCCTTGAGCCACTGCTTGGCGTCGCCGACGGCGGCTTCGTCCGCCTGCTTCTGGTCGAAGGTCTCGGTGTCCATGAAATGCCAGAATTCGCCGTCGCTGAAGATGTACTGCATCTGCACGTCCAGCACGTCGGCGCCTTCCAGGCTGTCGCCGGATTTAAAGGTGCGTTCCCACACCTTGCCGGTCTTCAGGTTGCGCAGTTTCACGCGGCTGAAGGCCTGGCCTTTGCCGGGCTTTACGAACTCGTTCTCGATGATGGCGCACGGGTCGCCGTCGAGCATAACCTTCAAGCCGGACTTGAATTCACTGGTAGAATAGCTGGCCATAGATATCTATCCACTGTGTCGGGGAATTACCGGATGGCATTTAAGAAGCTGGCCATGATAACGCAGGAAGCGGACGGTTGGCAGGTACCCGACTGGCGCCGCCTGCAGGCCGATCTGGTCACCGGGGTGGCGGAACTGTGCGAGCGGTTGTCGTTGCACCCGGACCAGATCCCCGGCGGCGCCGATGAGGACAGCGCCTTCCCGCTGAGGGTGCCGCGCCGCTACCTGGACCTGATCGAACCGGGCAACCCCGACGACCCGCTGCTGCGGCAGATTCTCGCCACCGGCCGCGAGCGCGAAACGGTGCCCGGCTACAACGCCGACCCGCTGGACGAATCCCGCCATACCCCGGTACCCGGCCTGCTGCACAAATACCACGGGCGGGCCCTGCTGGTGGTCACCGGCGCCTGCGCGGTGCATTGCCGCTACTGCTTCCGCCGCCACTTCCCTTACCAGGAGCACCTTTCCGGCGGACGCTGGCAGCAGGCGCTGGACTGGCTGGCGCAGCGCCCGGACATCAATGAGGTGATCCTCAGCGGCGGCGACCCGCTGACCCTCAGCAACCGGCGCCTGGGCGAGCTGCTGGAGGCGCTGGCGCGTCTGCCGCACCTGCGCCGGCTGCGCATCCACAGCCGCACCCCGGTGGTGATCCCCGAGCGTCTGGACGAGGGCCTGGCCAGTCTGCTGGCGTCGCCACGCTGGCGCGCCACCCTGGTGCTGCACGCCAATCACCCCCGCGAGATCAGCCCGGCCCTGGCGGAGCGCTGCCGGGCCCTGGGCCGAGTGGGCGTGACCCTGCTCAACCAATCGGTGCTGCTGGCCGGCGTCAATGATGACGAGGAGGCCCTGGCGGCGTTGTCCGATGCGCTGTTTGAAGCCGGTGTGCTGCCCTATTACCTGCACCAGCTGGACGCGGTGGCCGGGGCCGCCCATTTCGCCGTGCCCGACGCCCGTGCCCGCGCCCTGCACGCCGCCCTGCGGGATCGACTGCCCGGCTTTCTGGTGCCCAGGCTGGCGCGGGAGGAGCCGGGGGCGGGCTCGAAAACGGTATTGGCTGGATAATGTACAATCACAGGGTGTTCACGTTATATTTGTGAAGCGAATCACAACAATAATTTGAATATCGTCTCCGCCGTCCTGGGTGGAGTCCGAGCCTGTGAGGGACAAACCATGGAAGAGGCCCGCCAAAGGGAAGCGGCGTGGGAAGTGCGTCTGGGGATTCCAGAGCTGGAATTGGACAAGCTGTCTCTGGCCAGCGCCAAGCCGCGCCGGTTGCGCGCCTGGCTGGACGCCCTGCCGATGGGGGACCCGCACCGCAGCGCGCCGTTGTTGCTGACCCTGTTGGAAGAGCTGCCCCGGTTGCGCATCGACGACCGCCGCCGGCTGGCCCTGCTTGAGCAGGTCCGCCCCCGCGTCCGGCAAATGGCTTACACCCTGGAAAGCCGGTATCTCAATCTGCCCTTGATGCCGCCGGAGCGCGCCCTGCAGGCCGCCGCATTAACCCACCGTTTGTTCCAGGGCCTGGCCCTGGGCTATCAAAGCGTGGCCACGCCGTTGTTACGGGGCAAGCTCAACCTGCCCGGGCGGCAGGCCGCCGCCACCGCGCTGCAACGCGCCATGGACGCCCGCTCCCAGGATCTTTTCCTGCATATGCTGCTCTACAAGTCGCCGCCGGCGGGGACCTGGCGGGTGCTGCACAGTCTTTACGCCGAGGCCGAGCGCCACGCCCTGGAGGCGCTCACCGTGTCGGATCCGGAGTTGCCGGGGCAGGAAGGGGCGGTGTCGATCGCCTACGGCCGCCTGTTACTGACCGCCAGTGCCCAGCCCAATCAGCTCCGCCAGCCGGCGCTGATGGCGCTCTATCGGGCCGCGGCGCATTGGGCCCGTTGGATGCCGTTGTTGGCGGAAGCCGCCGACGCCCCCTTCCATGTGGATCTGCAAGGCGACGCCGGCCCCCAGCCGGTGTCGGTTCCGGCGGACGGCGGCGAGACGCTGCGCTATTTCGACACCCGGCCGCTGGCTGCCGCGCTGGCCGAAGGTGGGGCCTCGCAACGCAGCCGGCCGTTGTCGGACATCCTCTCCCATCATTTGCGCTGGGTCTGGCTGGGCCCGCGCGAACGTCTCGCGCCACGCCACCCGGCGGACGGTGAAATGCTGCTCTGTCTGGGCCTGGACGCGGTGCACCGGCGCCTTGATCAGGGCGAAGACGATGAGCCCTTGCACCGGGTGCGGCGCGTTGATCACGGCGATGGCGGTTATTGTCTGGAATGGCGTGGCGGCACGCCCCACACCCTGCGCGCCGGGGGGCTGCTGGCCCTGTCTCCGTCGGAGCGCCCACACTGGCGGGTGGGCGAAATACGCTGGGTGGCCTGGCTCGGCGATTCGGTGCGTCTGGGCGTGTCGCTGTTGCCCGAAACCCTGCGGCCGGTGCGGGTCAGCGCCGGCGGGCCGAATGCCTGGCCGGCGCCGGCGTTGCTGGTACCGTCCCCGGAAGGCGACGACCCGGAAACCCTGGTGGTGCCCACCACCGGTTACCGCAGTGGCACGCGGTTGACGCTGTGGGATGGCCCGCCCCGGGATACCCGGCTCGGCGTGCGCCTGGCCGGCTCTCCGGACGTTGCCCAGTACATGCTGCGCCCGACGGTCTGAAGGCGGCGTTCCCCAGGGCCCGTGCCGCGCGGCGGTAAGGTCTTTGGCGAACGCAGTCCGGTCAGGCACAATAGACGCTCTACGAATAACGGATGAGCACTGGCGCCGATGAATTACGCCCTCGATACCCTCCGATTGTTGATTGCGCACGATTCCCAGGACGAAGCTGAACAGCTTATGAACACCCTGCGTAACGCCGGTCGTGCTACCCGCGCGCAACTGGCCCTGGGCGAGGACGACATGGTGAGGGCGTTGAAGGGCGGCGCCTGGGAACTGATGCTGTGCCGGCCCACCTTCGGGGACGGTTCGTTCGAAAGCGCCATGGCGCACCTGAACCGGCTCGGCAAGGCGCTGCCGGTGATCCTGCTCAGCGACGATTACAACGCGGAGATCGTGCGCAACGCCTACAAGGCCGGCGCCCGGGCCGTGGCGCCCAAGGACGACCGCGAGCTGCTGATGCAATGCGTCGACCGGCTGATGGAATTCCTGCGCCTGCGCAAGGAGCTGCAGCACTCCGAAATCACCCGCCACGAAGCGGAGAAGCGGCTCAGCCTGCTGATGGATCAGAGCCGCGACGCCATCGCTTATGTGCTCGACGGCATGCACATCCACGCCAATGACAACTACGCGCGCATGTTCGGTTACGAAAGCGCCGAGGAACTGGCCGGCGTGCCGATCATGGACATGGTCTCCGCCAGTGACCACGACCGCCTGAAGAAGCTGCTGCGCAGCCGCGCCGAGGACGCCAGCCAGACCAACGAGCTGGAATGCCGTGGTGTGCACACCGACGACAGCGAGTTCGACGCCACCTTTGTATTTTCCCCCAGCACCTACGACGGCGAGGCCTGCACTCAGATCGTGATTCGCGCCGCCAGCCTGGACGAAAACGCCCTGCAGGAACGCTTACACGAAATCAGCCAGACCGATCAGGTCACCGGGCTCTACAGCCGCACCTGGTTCATGGATCAGCTGGACCAGGCGGTGGCCGACGCGGCCCGCCAGGGGCAGCTGGCGGCGGTGCTGTATCTGCGCCTGGACGGCTTTGAACAGCACCAGTCCAGCCTGGGCATGGAAGGCGCCGACGACGTCCTGCGCGCGGTGGCGGACTGGCTGCGTGAGCACTGCGCCGGCGGCAAGCTGGCGCGGGTGGACGGCGAGGATTTCGCCCTGCTCAAGCCGGTCAACGACCTGGACGAAGCGGGGCAATTGGCGGAAGAGCTGCGCGCCGGCATCGAAACCCTGATGCCCGAAGTGGCCAGCCGCACCGCCCACGTCACCGCCAGTCTGGGGCTGGCGTTCGCCCGCGAGGACGCGCGCAGCAGCCAGGACATTCTCACCAAGGCGCTCAAGTGCTGTAACCAGGCGCAACGGGAAAACGACGAGCAGGGCAACGCGGTCAAGATCCATGACCCGATGGACGACGTGGCCGCCGGTTCCTCCGAAGCCATCGCGCTGAGTATCCGTCAGGCGCTGGAAAAAGGCAGCTTCCGCCTGAAATACCAGCCGCTGATGAGCCTGGAAGACGAGAACGAACATGTCTTCGAAGTGTTCGTGCACATGCCCCAGAAGCAGGGCGACGACCTGGCCGCCGCCGACTTCATGCCCACCGCCGCCGAGCAGGGTCTGGCCGGCAAGGTGGACCGCTGGGTGGTGCTCAACGCCATGCGCGCGGCGGCCGCGCACGAGCAGAAAATTACCTTGCTGGTGAATCTCAGCGGCTATTCACTGGGCGAACCGGGCCTGGCGGAATGGCTCACCAAGGCGATGCGCGCCGCCAAGTTGTCCGGCGAGCAGGTGATCTTCCAGTTCAGCGAAGGCGACGCGGTCAACTACCTCAAGCAGGCGGCGGCGTTCGCCGAAGCGGTGCGCAAACAGGGCTGCGGCCTGTCGATCAGCCGTTTCGGCGGCGGCCTGGACCCGTTCAAACTGTTCGAACACGTCCCCGCCACCATGGTGAAGTTCGAAGGCTCTTTCACCCAGGAACTGAGCAAAGCGGAAAGCCGGGAACGGTTCGCGGAAATCATTCAGCAGGCCCGCGACAGTGGCCGCCGCACCCTGGTCGGCTTCGTCGAATCCGCCGCCCAGATGCAAACCCTGTGGAGCCTCGGCGGCGTCGACTACCTGCAAGGCTACTATTTGCAGGCGCCGATGGACCGCCTCGAAACGGCGGAGTCAGTTGACAGTTGATAGTGGACAGCTGACAGCGAACCCAGAAGCGCGGCTTAAGCCGCGCTTTTCGTTTTTAGCTATCAACTATCAATTGCCAACTATCAACTACCTAAGTAGTTCTTGTTGGTCTTTGTCGCGGACGCCGATCAGATAAAGAATGCCGTCCAGCCCCAGGGTGGAAATCGAGTGGGCGGCGTTTTCCTTCACCAGCGGCTTGGCGCGGAAAGCGATGCCCAGGCCGGCGGCGCCCAGCATCGGCAGGTCGTTGGCGCCGTCGCCCACCGCGATCACCTGTTCCAGGTTGATGCCTTCCCGGGCGGCGATCTCGCGTAACAGCTCCGCCTTGCGCTCGCCGTTGACGATCGGCTCCGCCACCTCGCCGGTGACCTTGCCGTCGACGATTTCCAGGGTGTTGGCGTAGACGTAATCAATGCCCAGCAGCTTCTGCAGCCAGTCACCGAACCAGGTGAAGCCGCCGGAAAGAATCGCGGTGCGGTAGCCCAGCGCTTTCAGGGTGGGAATCAGCCGGTCGGCGCCTTCGGTGAGCTGGATGCGCTCGCGCACCCGTTCCAGAGCGCTTTCGTCCAGCCCTTTAAGCAGCGCCACCCGGGCGCGGAAGCTTTCGTTGAAGTCCAGTTCGCCGAGCATCGCCCGGTCGGTGATCGCCGCCACCTGTTCGCCGACGCCGGCCTCGGCGGCCAGCTCGTCGATCACCTCCGAGCGGATCAGGGTGGAGTCCATATCGAACACCACCAGACGGCGGTTGCGCCGGAAGGCGCTGTCGCGCTGGAAGGCGATGTCCAGATTGCGCTCGTTGGCGATGCCCAGGAAGGCGGCGCGCATGGCGCCCGGGTCGCGGGGTTCGCCGCGCACCGAAATTTCCACGCAGGCGCGGCCGTCCGGGTCGCTGGCCTCGCCTTCCAGGTGCACGCGCCCTGAAAGCCGCGCGATGCTGTCGATGTTCAGGTCGTTGTCGGCCACCACGGTGGTCACGTCGCCGAGCTGCTCGGCGGTGATCTTGCGCGCCAGCAGGGTAATGATGTGGCGGTCCTTGCCCTGGCCGGACACCCACTGCTCGTAGCGGTCCTCGTCGATGGGTCTGAAGCGCACCGAGATATTGCGTTTGTGCGCCTCGAACAGCAGATCCTTGAGCATCGACGAGGCTTCCGCCGCCGGCGGCACCTCCACCAGGATGCCCAGCGACAGGGTGTCGTGGATCACCGCCTGGCCGATATCCAGAATATTCAGATGGTAGCGGGCCAGAATACGGGTGAACGCCGCGGTGAGGCCGGGCCGGTCGTTGCCGGACACCTGGATGAGAATGATCTCGCGCACGCTGGGGGATTCCTCGGGCTGGTCGGTACGTTGCGGAACAGCCGCTAAGATTACCAGAAAACCGGGCCGGGTTGGCGCGCGTGCGCCAGAGCCAAGCGGAGCGCCGCCGCCACGGGTTATACTCCCCGCCGTCGCATTCACAGGCAAGGAAGGCACTGCATGTCGGTGTGGGAAAAATGGCGGCCCTGGCTGCAACGGGAAAAACAACTGCTGCTGGAACTGGCCCTGATGCTGCTGGTGGCGCTGGTGGTGGGGGTCTATTTTCTGGAGCACTTCTCCGCCCGTCTTCAAGCGGAACAACGTGTGCAGTTGAAGGCCCTGGCGCAACAAACCGCGCTGCGCTCCGCCGAGTCGCTGGCCGGCGACGACCTGATCGGGCTGAACGTGATCGCCCGCGAAACCCGCGCTCTGGATCCGGTGGGCGGCGTGCAGTTCCTGGACGTGGCCCGTGACCCGGTGACCGGGAAAAGCGACGACAGCCTGCCGGTGAAGGTGGAAGTGCCGGTGGCCCTGCCGGACGGCGAGCTGGCCGGCTCGGTGGTGCTGGCCGCCGCCCACGACACCGCGCCGCGCCAGCGGCTGGAAACCGGCTATGTGCTGGTGGTGCTCGGTTTGCTGGCGCTGCGCGCGGCGGCCGAAGTGATCCGCCGCCGCCTGTGGCGGCCCAGGGAGCCGGTGGTGCGGACGCCTCCGGCGGAGGAGGGCGCGGCGGCCGAGGCGCGTCCCGCCAGCCCGGTGGACAGCGATGCGCCGGCGCCGGATGGCGTGTCGGTGGAGCTGCGTCTCAGCGTGGTCAACTTCGATCATTTCCAGCAGCGTTATACCCGCTCGGCGCTGGAAGCGCTGCTGGCGGACTATCACTACCTGCTGCGCGAAGTGGCGGCGCTGTACGGCGGTGAGGTGATCACCGCCATCGGCGACCGCGCGCGCATTCGTTTCACCGGCGAGCCGCTCTCGCACACCGCCTTTTCGGCGCTATGCGCCGGCCTGCTGTTCCTGCGCGTGGCGCGCCTGCAGGCGCCGCGGCGCAAAGCCGGCCAGTCGCCGGCGCTGGAATTCAAGGCCCTGGTCAGCGGCCAGTTCGGCGAGGCGGACAGCTGGGCGCTGTGCCTGGCCGGGGTGCCCGGCCGGCTCAATGTGCCCGAGGCGGAACTGACCCGTGCCGAACTGGACGTAAAAGCCCTCTACCAGACCGAGCGGGCGCAACTGGTGCAGGCCGGCGACCGGCAAATCCGGCTGCAGCCGGTGGAACAGCTCGCGCACCGCTATCAGACCCTGCTGCGCACTCAGGCGGAGAAGGTCATGGGCGGTTCCGGGGTGTCCGGCGAGGCCTCGCCGAGCAAGTAACCACGCATCGCCGCGCCGATTAACTGGGGCAGTTCCGGCATGCCCCGATTGCCGAACAAGCGGTTGAATTCCAGCATATAGGGGCGGCCGTCCACCCAGGCCACGTCGAAGCCGGCGTGGTCGATGTGCAATTCCCGGGCGAGCCGGGCCACCAGCGCCAGGGCCGGTTCCGGCACCGGCAGATCGGTGCGCACCCGCGCCCCGCGCGCCAGATTGTTGTGGAAGCTGGTGCCCTCGCGCCAGTAGCTGGCGATCACCTCGCGGCCCACCACCACCACGCGCAGATCGCGCACGATCGGCAGCAACTTCTGGATATACAGCACCTCGCTGTGGGCGGCGTAGTCCAGCAACTGCTGGCGGCTTTCGATCAGAAACACGCCGCTGCCCTGGCTGGAGCGAATCTGCTTGGCCACGAACGGGAAGCGCCAGGTGTCCAACACCTGGCTGATACCGTGCGGCCCCGCCGGCAGAATATCGGTCTCGGGCAAATGCTCCGGGCAGGCCAGCTTCAGCGCCCGGGTCATTTCCACCTTGTCGTGGCCCAGGTGGTAACTGGCCAGGCTGGGGAAAATAGGGCGGCGGAGCACATAGTGCAGGCTGTGCAGCTGCCAGTAAGCCGGGAACAGCAACCAGTCCGCGTCGAGCAACCGCGCGCGCTGGTCGTGCATCAGCTCCGGTTTGATGTAATGCACGCCCGGCAGGCCCAGGGTGCGGAAAGGGTCGAAGGTGATCAGTTTCAAAGGCCGACGGACCTCAGGCAAAAGCCCGCGCACGGTCGCGCGGGCGAACCGCGAATTTATAGGGCCAAACGGACTCCTCGGCAAGCGGATTTGTCATGGTCAGCGCGGGCCGCAACGGCTAGGCTTTGGCGCACAATGACACTCGGGAGACAGCTGTGAATTTACCCCCTTTGCAAAGCGGCGAGGTGCTGGCGGCCGAAGACGGCGCGGTGCTCACCCTGACCCTGAACCGGCCGGACAAACTCAACGCCCTGACCGGCGCCATGTACCGGGACCTGGTCGACCTGCTGGCGTTCGCCGGCGACAGCGATGAAGTGCGCGCGGTGCTGATCCTGGGTGCCGGCAAATCCTTCAGCGCCGGCAACGACCTGGCCGATTTCCTGGCCGCCGGCGAGGGCACCGAAGGCGGCGCCGCGCCCTTTATCCGCGCCGTGAGCCGCTTCGAAAAGCCGCTCGTCATCGGCGTTCAGGGCCACGCCGTGGGTGTCGGCACCACCATGCTGCTGCATGCCGACCTGGTGGTGGCCGCCGACGACGCTAAATTCCTGACCCCGTTCGTGGACCTGGGCGCGGTGCCGGAAGCGGGCTCCGCCAAGCTGCTGCCGGCCTGGCTGGGCTACCAGCGCGCGGCGCGCATGCTGCTCGCCGGAGAGCCGCTGCTGGCCCCGGAAGCGCTGCAGGCCGGGCTGGTCGCCAAGATGGTGAGCCCCGCCGAACTGGTGGCCACCGCCACCGACTACGCCCGCACCCTGGCGGCCAAGCCGCCGCGCGCCTTGCGCGAGAGCAAGCGCCTGATGCGTCAGGCCGCGCAGATGGATCTGCACGACCTGATCGACCACGACCTGGCGCTGTTCGCCGAACTGCTGCAAGGCGACGAAGCCAGAGCGATCCTCGCCGCCAAGGTCGGCAAGAAATAAGTCCGGATGGGTTTGTAGGAGCGGGCCCCGCCCGCGAAAGGGTGGCTTTAGCCACCCGGCAGGATTCCAGAGACTTTTCCCTCCAGAGAGCCCGCACCGGGATCGGGTGGGCCCGTCCAGGACACGCCACGAGTACATCCATGTAGGCTCGGCCGGGCGGCGGACCGCTTTGGCCATCCCTGGCCAAACACGGTCCTGGACGGGGCCCACCCGATCCCGGCGCTCCTTGGAATATTCGCCGCCACAAACCCCACTTCGTAGAAAGGTCCTGGCGGTGTTCTGACCCGTGGCGGTTCCGCTGCCCAGTGAGCGGGGCAATGGTGGTGCCTGGAGGGAGCTGTTTGGCCAGGGATGGCCAAACTAACAGCGGCCAGGGATGGCTTGAGCGGTCCCGGAAGGCACCACCATTGCACCGCGTCTCGGATACGGAGCGCCGGACACCTGAAGAACCCAGGTCTCTGGCATCCCGCCGGCAGCTTCGCTCCCTTTCGCGGGCATGGCCCGCTCCCACAAGCCAAGCCCCGGCGAACACGGGTCTTTACTGGCGCACCGACCCGAAGGCTTCGCCCATCCGCACGGCGGCGCCCGCGGTCAGCTCGGAGCCGAACTCGGCGGCGCGGAACAGCACGATCACCGTGGAGCCGAGCAGGAAGCGACCCAGCTCGTCGCCCTTGCGCAGGGTCACCGGCGCCGGATTGCGATAGTCCACGCGGGTCACGCTGGTGGACTGCGGCGTAATCTGACCGGCGAACACGGTCTCGATACCGGCCACGATCATCGCCCCCACCAGCACCACCGCCATCGGCCCGACCTCGGTATCGAACACGCACACCAGCCGCTCATTGCGGGCGAACAGGCGCGGCACCCGCTCGGTGGTGGTCTGGTTCACCGAGAACAGGCGCCCGGGCACGTAGCAGGTTTCGCGCAGGGTGCCGGTGAACGGCATGTGCACGCGGTGGTAATCCTTCGGCGACAGATAGACGGTGGCGAAATGGCCGTTTTGGAACTCCGCCGCCAGCGCGCCGTCACCGCCCAATAATTCGAACGCGGAATAGTGGTGGCCTTTGGCCTGGAACAGGTCGCCGCCGCGCAATGGGCCCAGCTGGCTGACGGTGCCGTCCGCCGGGCAGGCCAGCACCCGCTCGCCGTCGGCGATGGGGCGGGCGCCGTCTTTCAGCGCGCGGGTGAAGAAGGCGTTGAAATTCTCGAAACGGTCCGGGTCTTCAATTTCCGCTTCGCCCAGGTCCACCCCGAAGTGCTGAATAAAGCGGTTGATGAAGGTGGTTTTGATCCAGGGGATCTCGCTGCGCGCCACCCAGCCCACCAGGCGGGACAGGAGGTGCTGGGGGACGAGGTGCTGGAACGCGATAAACAGCTTTTCTTTTAGAGCGTGCAAAGAGTGAGCCTCAAGGTGGTTACTCGGACTTTTCCGTCGGGGTGTCGGGGTGGTTGCCCCATTCGGCCCAGGAGCCGGGGTAGCCGCTGATGCGCTCGAAACCGAGGATCTTGCCCACCAGCCAGGTGAAACTGGAGCGGTGGTGGGTCTGGCAGTGCGTGATCACTTCCTTGTTGCCTTGGATGCCGCGCTCGGCCAGCTCCCGGCGAACCTCTTCCAGGTCGCGCAGGCGCAGGTTGTTGTGCTTGTCCATGGCGTCGGTCCACTCGTAGTGGGTGGCGCCGGGAATATGGCCGGCTTTCTGCGCGAAGGCGCGTACCCCGGCGAATTCCTCTTCCGAGCGCGCGTCCCAGATCACCACGTCCGGGTCGGTGTGGTGCTTGAGCACGTAGTCCAGATCGACGCTGGTGGCCGGGTCGTGCTCGCCGACCTGGTAGTCGCTGGGCTCCGGCCGGGTGCGGTCGCTGCTGGTGCTCAGTTCCGCCGCCAGCCAGCCGTGGATGCCACCGTTGAGGTAGGAATATTTCTTATGGCCGATCACATCCAGGGTCCACAGCAGGCGCCCGGCCCAGCCGCCGCCTTCATCGTCGTAGGCGACCACCTGGGTGTCGGGGGTCAAGCCCAGCTCGGAGAACAGGGCGGACAGGGCGTCGTCGCTGGGCAGCAGCCCGGGCGCCGGCTGGGTGCCGGCGAGCAGGCGCTTGAAGTCCAGGTGTACGGCGCCGGGCACGTGGGCCTGGTCGTAGACCTGATCCTTGCTCAGATCCACGATCAGCAGATTGTCGTCGTCCAAATGTCCCGCCAGGTCGGCGGGTTCCAGCAATAGCGGCAGTTGAGCGGTCATGGCTAATCGTCTTCGCTGCGGAATGGGGTGCGTGAAAACAGACCTGATTGTAATGGAGGGACCCCATGGCTGTCAGATGTGTTCCCCAAAGGTCTACCGGTAGCGTTCGCGGCCTTCCTCATCCAGGGTGTCGGCGATCTGGAAGAAATTGTGCAGCCTCTCCTCGCTCACCTCGCCGTTCTCCGCCGCCTCGTGCAGGGCGCAGCCCGGCTCGTGGCGGTGGGTGCAGTTGCGGAAACGGCAATGGCCGGCCCGTTCGGAAAGCTCCCGGTAGCCGTGCAGCAGCTCCTCTTCGCTGATGTGCCAGAGCCCGAATTCGCGGATCCCCGGTGAATCGATCAGCCGGCCGCCTTCCGGCAGGCGGAACAGGCGCGCGGTGGTGGTGGTATGCTGGCCCAGGCCGGAGACCCCGGACAGGTCGCCCACCGCCAGCTCGGCGCCGGGCAGCACCGCGTTCACCAGGGATGACTTGCCGACGCCGGATTGCCCCACGAACGCGCAGGTATGCCCGGTCAGCGCTGTTTTCAGTGCGGCCAGGCCGGCGCCGTCCTCGGCGGACGCTTCGATCACCGGGTAGCCCAGATCGCGGTAAATATCGGTGATGTGGTCCAGGGCGTCGCGGCTCTCCGCATCGATCAGGTCCGCCTTGTTCAGCACCAGGGTGGCGGGAATCCCGGAAAGCTCCGCCGCCACCAGATAGCGGTCGAGCAGGGCGGTGGAAGGCACCGGCATGGGCGCGAACACCACCAGCAGACGGTCCACGTTGGCGGCCACCGGTTTCAGGTTGCCGTAGTTGTCGGGTCGCTTGAGCACGCTCTGCCGGGGCTCAATCGCGGTGACCACGCCATCACCGTCGCCTTCCACGCGCGGCGCCTGCCAGATCACCCGGTCGCCCACCACCAGCTGTTCCAGGTTGGCGCGGAAGTGACAGCGCGCGGGGGCCGCGTGGTCGTCTTCCACCAGCACCTGGCCGCCGAAGTGCGCCACCACCGTACCCAATTGTTCATCGCCCAGGGCGGTGGCCACCGGGTTCTGCTCGCTGGCCCGGTGCTGGGCCCGCTGGCGCCGCTCCGCTTGGATTTTTTCGATCCGCCACTTCTGGCGCCGGTTCAGTTTGCGTTTCGCCATAAATCACTGGGCGGCCGTACCGCCGATAGCTGGGGTGCAGGCTGCAGGATACAGGAGCCGGCCCCGATCCGTTATCCTGCAACCTGCATCGCATTGATCATTCGGGAGCCCCATGACGCAATCACGAGACAACCTGATCTGGATCGACCTGGAAATGACCGGGCTGGACCCGGCCAATGACCGCATCATCGAGATCGCCACTATCGTCACCGACGCCCATTTGAACGTCCTCGCGGAGGGGCCCGTGATGGCGGTGCATCAGAGCGACGCGCTGCTCAACGGCATGGACGAATGGAACACCGAGCACCACAACAATTCCGGCCTGGTGGAGCGGGTCCGTAAAAGCGACCTGGACGACGCCGAGGCCGAGCGCCGCACCCTGGTGTTTCTGGAGCAGTACGTGGAAGCGGGCATGTCCCCGATGTGCGGTAACAGCATCTGCCAGGACCGCCGTTTCCTGGCCAATTACATGCCGCGCCTGGAAGCGTTTTTCCACTACCGCAACCTGGATGTGTCCACGCTCAAGGAGCTGGCGCGGCGCTGGAAGCCGGACATCCTGGCCGGCTTCAAGAAGGAGAATAAGCATCTGGCCCTGGACGACATCCGCGAGTCGATCCAGGAGCTGGCCTACTACCGCGAGCACCTGATCCGCTTGTAACGCCGGGCTGAGAGGTCTCTCCAGCAGGGGCGAGGTACCGGGCAGGGCTGCCCAGGACACGCCACGAGTACATCCCTGTAGGCTCGCATTTGGCCGTCCCTGGCCAAATACGGTCCTGGGCAGCCCTGCCCGGTACCTCGCTGATGCGAAGCTTCCACCGCCACGGGTTATCGCTGGCGCCGAACCTTTCTACTAGGCCGCGCTCGGCAGCTGACACCATTCGGGAGGTTCGGTCTCAGTGCCTGTGTCCAGGACTGTGTGAGGCAGGGAGCCGAACACAAGCCTACAGGGACGTATTCACGGCGGGTCCTGGACACAGGCACTGAGACCGAACCGGGCTACGGAGTCATGGCGCTGGATTTCCCGCTAGAGTGTTATGAGCCTTGTTTTTCGCGAAGGCGCTGAAGGGCCCAGGCGGCGTGCTCCCGAACTAATTCGCTGGGGTCGTCGATGGCCGTTTCCAGGGCCGCCAGCGCCTCGGGTGAGGCCGGCCCGTTGCCCAGGGCCACCGCCAGGTTGCGCCGCCAGCGCTCGAAGCCGGCGCGGCGGATCGGCGAGCCCTCGGTGCGCCGCAGGAAGGTCGCCTCGTCCCACTGGAACAGCGTCACCAGCTCGCTGTCCGCCAGGCCGTGGCGCGGCTGGAAATCGGTTTCCTTGCTGTGCGACGCGAAGCGGTTCCAGGGGCACATCAGCTGGCAGTCGTCGCAGCCGAACACCCGGTTGCCGATGCCGCGACGCAGGTCTTCCGGGATCGACCCGGGGTGCTCGATGGTCAGGTAGGAAATGCAGCGCCGGGCGTCCAGCTGGTAGGGCGCGACAATGGCGTCGGTGGGGCACACCGTCATGCAGGCCGAGCACTTGCCGCAGTGGTCCTCGGCGGGTTCGTCCACCGGCAGCGGCAGGTCGGTGTAAATCTCACCGAGGAAAAACCAGCTGCCCGCCTGGCGATTGAGAATCAGGGTGTGCTTGCCTTGCCAGCCGAGTCCGGCTTTTTCGGCGAGCGGTTTTTCCATCACCGGCGCGCTGTCCACGAAGGCTCGGGCCAGGCGGGTGTCGGCCACTTCCTCGCGGATCAGCGCCGCCAGCCGCGCCAGCCGTTTGCGCACCAGCTTGTGGTAGTCGCGGCCCAGGGCATAGCGGGACACGTAGGCTTTTTCCTTTTGCTGCAGCACTTTCACCGGCTGGGTGTCCGGGGGCAGATAGTCCATGCGCAGCGACAATACCCGCACGGTGTCCGGTTCCAGCTCCGCCGGCCGCGAGCGCTTGTTGCCGTGGGCGGCCATCCAGCCCATCTCGCCGTGGCGACCGGCGGCCAGCCAGTCGTGCAGGCGCTGCTCCGCCTGGCTCAGATCCAGGTCGGCGACGCCCATTTGCTGGAAGCCCAGCGCCCGGGCGTGCTCGGCAATGCGCTGTTTCAGGTCGACGAAATCCATAGCCTTGGCGATCAACCGCTGCCGGCCGCGGCCAGGGCCGCGCGCCGTTGCCAGGTGGTCACGTACAGGGCGGCGCCGACCACCAGGGCGCCGCCGAGAATCGCCAGGGGGCCGGGTATTTCCGACAGCACCAGCGCCGCCAGCAAAGTGGCGTAGGGCACTTGCAGGGCGAGCACGAACGACACGCCGGTGGCGCTGACGCGGCGCAGCGCGTGGGTGATCAGGGTGTGCGGCACGGCGGTGAAGACGGTGCCCAGCAGCAGCAAAAGCCCCCAGGTGCCGAGCGTCAGCTCGCCGGGAGAGACGCTGAGAAAAGGCGCGAACAAAAGCGCGGTCAGGGTGCCCTGGTAGAGCATCACCTGGGGGCCGGAAACGCCCTGCAGAAACCGTTTCTGCAGCAGGTTACGCAGCGAATAAAGCGTTGCGGAAAACACGCCCACGGACAGCCCCAGCGGCACATTGCCGCCCAGGCCGCCTTCCAGGCCGATCAGCGTGACGCCGGCCAGCACGCCCAGGCCGGCGATCAGTGCGGGCCGGTCCGGCGCGCGCCGCGCCAGCAGGGGAGGTTCGATCATCGCTGTGATCACCGGGAAGGTGAGCAGTGCCACCACCCCGACCGCCACCGTGGACACCTGCATGGCGTGGAAATAGGTCATCCAGTGGACCGCGAAGAGCAGGCCGCCAACCAGCATGGCCAGGTAGTGACGCGCCGACGGCAGCCGCAACCGGGCCCGCCCCAGCAGCATCACCAGCAGCAGGGCAGCGGCGGCGATGGCGCCGCGCAGCGCGGTGATGTCCAGCGCCGGCAGCGGCACTAATTTGGCGAACAGGGCGGTGCCCGCCAGCATGAACGCGGCCAGATGGACGCCGTACAGGTCCCATTGAGGTGTGGTGCGGTTGGGCATGAGTGTCTTATATACTGTCGTCGAATACCGCAGCGAAGCTTCCACGGCGGAGCCCAGGATAGCAGCGAATGCCCGTAAGATCGTTACCCGAAGCGCTGTACAGCGCCGATCAGACCCGCGAACTGGACCGTCTGGCCGGTGAGGCCGGCCTCAGCGGTGAGGAACTGATGGAGCGCGCCGGCCGCGCCGCGTTCGAGCTATTGCTGTCGCGCTGGCCGGCGGCCTCCCGCCCGGCGGTATTGTGCGGCGGCGGCAATAACGGCGGCGACGGCTATGTGGTGGCCCGGCTGGCCCGCGAGGCCGGCCTGGAACCGGTGATCTACCAGCTGCGCGACCCGGAACGGATGAAAGGCGACGCCCGCACCATGGCCCGGCGCGCCCGCGATGCCGGCGTGCCGATGCGGGCGCTGTCGTTGAACGAGCTGCCCGCCGACGCGCCGCTGCTGGTGGACGGCTTGCTCGGCACCGGCATCAGCGGCGCCCTGCGCGAGGACATGCGCGCTTTGATCGAGGCGCTGGACCGTCTTGGCAAGCCGGTGCTGGCCCTGGATGTGCCCTCCGGCCTCAACGCCGACACCGGCGCCCCGGCCGGCGCGGTGCTCAGCGCCTATTGCACGATCACCTTTATCGGCGTGAACCGGGGCCTGCTCACCGGCGCCGGGCCGGTGCATAGCGGCGAGCTGCTGTTCGACGACCTGGGCGTGGACCGGTCGGTCTATCAGCAGATCGACAAGCCGGTGTGGCGACCGACGCCGGCCCGTCTGCGGCAATGGCTGCCGCCCCGGCGACGCGACGCCCATAAGGGCCATTTCGGCCACGTGCTGGTGGTGGGTGGCGATCACGGTTTCGCCGGGGCGCCGCTGATGACGGCGCAGGCGGCGGCGCGCTGCGGCGCCGGGCTGGTCAGCCTGGCCACGCGGCCGGAACACGCCCCGGCGGTGCTCGCCCGTCAGCCGGAGATCATGGTACGCGGCGTGGACGGTGCCGAATCGCTGCGCCCGCTGCTGGAAAAAGCCTCGGTGGTGGCGGTGGGCCCGGGCCTGGGCGCCGGCCCCTGGGGCCGGGTGCTGCTGGAAGCAGTCCTGGAAAGCGGGTTGCCGCTGGTGATCGACGCGGACGGTCTCAACCTGCTGGTGGAGATGGACGCCGACGCCCGCGACAATTGGATTCTCACCCCGCACCCCGGTGAGGCGGCGCGCCTGCTCGGCAGTGACGGCGCCACGATTCAGGCGGACCGGTTCGCGGCGCTGGAAAGCCTCACCGCCCGCTACGGCGGCACCGTTTTGCTCAAGGGGCTGGGCACGCTGGTGCGCGGTGAGGGTGGCACGGCGCTGATCAGCGACGGTAATCCGGGCATGGCCACCGGCGGCATGGGCGACGTGCTCACCGGCGTGATCGCCGCCCTGCACGCCCAGGGTCTGCCCGGCTATCAAGCGGCGGCGCTGGGCGCCATGGCCCATGCCCGCGCCGCCGACCGGGCCGCCGCCGCGGACGGCGAGCGGGGTTTGTTGGCCACCGACCTGCTGGCCGCGCTGCGGCCGGTGCTAAACGGAAACGACGAGCGTTAGATGAACGAACAGCACTTTCTCGCCGACGAGCGGGCCACGCTGGATCTGGGCGCGGCGCTGGCGTCGCGGCTGAGCGCCGGCGACTGCGTCTACCTGCACGGCGACCTGGGCGCCGGCAAGACCACGCTGGTGCGCGGGCTGCTGCGCGCGCTCGGCCACGCCGGCTCGGTGAAGAGCCCCACTTACACTCTGGTGGAACCCTATGACGTGGCGGGCGTCCATATCTATCATTTTGATTTATATCGGCTCGGGGACCCCGAGGAACTGGAGATGATCGGCATTCGCGACTACTTTGACGGTCATGCACTGTGCGTGCTGGAGTGGCCTGAACGTGGAAGCGGGGTTATTCCGCCGCCGGACCTCACCGTCACCCTGGCCGTGGAGAAACAGGGACGATATGCGAAGCTGGAATGGGCCCATGGCTGATAACTGTGTCCGTAAATGGGGGCGCCGCAACGGGCTGAAAATGGCCGTGCTGCTGGCCGGCCTGGTGGCTATGGTCGGCGCCCGCGCGGCGATCAGCGTGGACTCCGTGCGCCTGCACCGGGCCCCGGACCACACCCGTATCGTGTTCGATCTGCCCGAGCCGGTGGAGCATTCCCTGGACAAGCTGGCCGACCCGGACCGGGTGGTGGTGGACCTCATGGACGCGGATCTGGCGTTCGATATGAGCACCCTGGATTACCAGGACAGCCCGATCGAAAACATCCGTGTCGGCAAGCATGAGAATAAAACGCGGGTGGTGTTCGATCTGAGCGCGGCGGTGCGCCCGCGCACCAATCTGCTTAAGCCGGTGGACCCGCACAGCTGGCGCCTGGTGGTGGACCTGTTCGACAGCGACCCGCAGCCGGTGAAAACCATCGAGGAACCCGAAGCGGACAGCGGCGAGCCGCGCCAGATGATCGTCGCCATCGACCCCGGGCATGGCGGTGAAGACCCGGGCGCTCTCGGTCCCGGCAATCTGTTGGAAAAAGAGGTGGTGCTGCAGATCGCCCGCAAGGTGAAGGCGCGCATCGACCAGGAGCCGGGCATCAAAGCGGTGATGGTCCGCGACGGCGACTACTATGTGCCGCTCGCCGAACGCCGCCGGGTGGCGCGCCAGGACAACCACGCCGATGTGTTTATTTCCATCCATGCGGATGCCTTCACCGACCCCCGCGCCCACGGCGCCAGCGTGTTCGCCCTGTCTAATCGCGGCGCCACCAGCGCCCGCGCCGCCTATGTGGCGAAAATGGCCAACGAATCGGACAAAGTGGCCGGCGTCTACGAGGAAGAGAAAGACGACTCCAACCTGCTCAATGTGCTGGCGGACATGCGCATGAGCGGTTCCATGGCGCACAGCCTCTATCTGGGCCGCCAGATTCTCGAGGAAATGGGACAGATCACCAAGCTGCACGGCGGCCGTAAGACCGTGGAGCAGGCCGCCTTCGTGGTGCTCAAGGAGCCGGAGATGGTCTCGGTGCTGGTGGAAACCGGCTTTATTTCCAACCGGCAGGAGGCGCGCAATCTCGCCTCCAGTGCCCACCAGGAGAAGCTGGCGCGCTCCATCGTCAACGGCGTGAAGCAGTATTTCCGCACGCACCCGGCGCCGGGCAGCTGGTTCGCCGCCCAGCGGCGTGAGAACGGCGAGCAGCATCGCATCCAGCCCGGTGATACCCTGTCCGGCATCGCCCGCCAGTACCAGGTCTCCGAGCAGGCCCTGCGCGCCGCCAATGATATCCGCGATGATCGCATCATGGTGGGCCAGACCCTGACCATTCCCCGGTCCTGACGGCACAACCCGGTTTACGTAAAGAGAGTTCCCTGTGGCAAAGATTCATCGGCTGGATTCCCGTCTCGCCAACCAGATCGCCGCCGGCGAGGTGGTGGAGCGCCCCGCCTCGGTGCTCAAGGAGTTGCTGGAAAACGCGCTCGACGCCGGCGCCCGCCAGATCAGCGTGGACGTGGAGCAGGGCGGCACCAAGTTGATCCGGGTGCGCGACGACGGCGGCGGCATTGATCAGGACGACCTGCCGCTGGCCATGTCGCGCCACGCCACCAGCAAGATTCGCGGCCTGGAAGACCTGGAGGCGATCGGCACCCTGGGCTTCCGGGGCGAAGCGCTGGCGGCGATCAGCTCGGTGTCGCGGCTGAGCCTGGCCAGCAACAGCGGCGACCAGGCGGAAGGCTGGCAGGTCACCGTGGAAGGGCGTGACATGGCGCCGTCCGTGGCGCCCACCGCGCACCCGCGGGGCAGCACCGTGACGATGCGGGACCTGTTCTTCAATACGCCGGCCCGGCGCCGTTTCCTGCGCACCGAGAAAACCGAATTCAACCACCTGGAAGAGGTGTTCCGGCGGGTCGCCCTGAGTGAATTCCAGACCGGCTTCCGGCTCAGCCACAACCAGAAAGTGATTCATCAGCTGCCGCCCGGTGACGACGAGACCCTGCGCGCCGCCCGGGTCGCCCGTCTGTGTGGCCGCGCCTTTATGGATCAGGCCCTGACCGTGGACATCGAGCACGCCGGCCTGCGGCTGCACGGCTGGATGGGCCTGCCCACCTTCTCCCGCTCCCAGGCGGACCTGCAGTACTTCTACGTCAACGGCCGGGTGATCCGCGACAAGGTGGTCAGCCACGCGGTGCGCCAGGCCTACGCCGACGTGCTCTACCACGGCCGCCACCCGGCCTATGTGCTGTTCTTCGAGGTGGACCCGGCGCTGGTGGATGTGAACGTGCACCCCACCAAGCACGAGGTGCGGTTCCGTGAACAGCGCATGGTCCACGACTTTCTGTTTCGCAGCCTGCACCGGGCGATCGCCGAGGTGCGCCCCGGTGAGGACCAGTACAGCGGCGAGGGCCGCCCCGGCGAAGCCGCGCCGGTCGACGAGGTGCCCGCGCCCAGCCAGGGCCATATGGCACTCGGCAACCCGGCCGGCGGCGCCCCCGGCGTCTCCGAGGGCCCGCGCCGGTCGTTCGGCGGCGGCTTCGGTGGCGGCTACAGCGGTGCTTTTACTGGCGGTTCCATCGCCGACGGCGCTCGCCAGGCCGGCGCCTACGGCCAGATGGTGTCGTCCATGCCGGCACCCACCGGCGCCCCGGAGGCGTCCCACACCCCGCCGCTGGGTTACGCGGTGGCCCAGTTGCACGGCATTTTCATCGTTGCCGAGAACGAGCACGGCATGGTGCTGGTGGATATGCACGCCGCCCATGAGCGCATCACCTACGAGCGCCTGAAGCGGGACTGGGCCGAGGAGAAAGTGCGCAGCCAGCCGCTGCTGGTGCCGGTGTCCATGGCGGTGTCTTCCCGCGAGGCGGATTTCGCCGAGCAGCAGCCCCAGGTTTTCCAGCGCCTGGGTTTTATGGTCGAGCGCGCCGGGCCGGAAACCCTGGTGGTGCGCGAGGTGCCGGCGCTGCTGCGCAACGCGGACAGCGAGACGCTGGTCCGTGATGTGCTCAGCGACCTGCTCGCCCACGGCAGCAGTGAGCGCATCGAGCAGCAGCTGGACGCCTTGCTCTCGTCCATGGCCTGCCACGGCAGTGTGCGCGCCAACCGGCGCCTGACGGTGCCGGAGATGAACGCCCTGCTGCGCGACATGGAGGCCACCGAGCGCTCCGGGCAGTGCAACCATGGCCGCCCCACCTGGACCCAGATGAGCGTCAAGGAGCTGGACCGGCTCTTCATGCGGGGGCAATAGGCATGCCCGACCCACATCCGGCGCCCCAGCCGGTCATCCTGCTGATGGGCCCCACCGGGGCCGGCAAGACCGAGCTGGCGATCCAGGCCGCCGAAACCCTCCCCGTGGAACTGATCAACGTGGATTCGGCGCTGGTCTATCAGGGCCTGGATATCGGCGCGGCGCGGCCCTCGGCGGCGGAACTGGCGCGGGCGCCGCACCGTCTGATGGGGTTCCGCGACCCGGCCCGCCCTTACTCGGCGGCGGATTTCCGCGCCGACGCCCTGGCGGAAATCGAGGCGATCAGCGCCGCCGGCCGCATTCCCTTGCTGGTGGGCGGCACCATGCTCTACTTCAAGGCACTGGTGGAAGGGCTGGCGCCGCTGCCCGAGGCGGACCCGGCGGTGCGCGCTGAAATCGCCGCCCTGGCGGAGCGCGAAGGCTGGCCGGCGGTGCACCGCGAGCTGGCCCGGGTGGACCCGCCCAGCGCCGCCCGGCTCAAGCCCACCGACCGCCAGCGATTGCAGCGCGCCCTGGAGGTGTTCCGGCTCACGGGCCGCCCGTTGAGCGCCTTTCACGGCGAGCACGACACCGCCGCCACGGCCCTGGAGGACGGGTTTTTCCGCTTTCCGGGCCTGGACCGGCCGGTGCTCAGCCTGGCGGTGGTGCCGCCGCGCCCGGAGCTGCACCGGCGCATCGAGCACCGTTTTATGGCCATGCTGGAGGCCGGGCTGGTGGAAGAGGTGGCGGCGTTGCGCCGGCGCGGTGATCTGCACGCGGAGTTGCCGGCGCTCAAGGCGGTGGGGTATCGCCAGGTTTGGCGCTATCTGGAAGGCGATTGGGATTACCCTACCATGGTGGAAAAGGGTATTATTGCCACACGGCAGTTGGCCAAACGGCAGCTTACCTGGCTGCGTAAATGGCCCGGAGTGGAAACCTTCGACAACACCCGTGACGGGGGTCGCATCGCCTGTAAAGAGCGGCTTGCAGGGGTTTGTAAAACCGTGTTTAGTTGACTCGAGAACTGTTTTTTTAAGGCTTGTTTTATTGGGACCAAGCCCCATAAAAGAACCACGAGTTAACAGGGCTTTCGGATGGTGGGGTCGGAAACTTTTCCTCGGGAAGGCTGCCATAGAAGTCCCATGGCCCCAGGACCGACCGGCATGGATGGCCGGCGGCACGTGGCCCGGACGTTAGCGCTGATAATTGCCCGCTTTGTTTGGGCACCCACTTTTTATGACTCTTAAGGAGATTTGCCATGTCAAAAGGGCACTCGCTACAAGACCCTTTTCTCAATGCCCTGAGAAAGGAGCGCATCCCGGTTTCGATCTTTCTGGTGAACGGCATAAAGCTGCAGGGGCAGATTGAGTCCTTCGACCAGTATGTGGTCCTGTTGAAGAACGCTGTTAGCCAGATGGTCTACAAGCACGCTATTTCCACCGTGGTTCCGGCTCGTAATCCGCGCGCCGCGGGTACCGGTGGCAACCCGGCCATGACCGGCACGGCGGCACCGCAGAACGACGGCCCCGGCGAGGACTTCGGCAATCAGTAAGCCGGGTTCCGGATTTCGCCCCCGTCAAAGCCACGCCGTCCGGCGTGGCTTTGTTTTATATTGAGGTCTATGGATCTATTCGATCGTACAGAACAGGTTCGTACCGGCGCCGGTGAGAAGGCGGTGCTGGTGCATATCGACCTGCCCGACGCCCTGGGTCGTGAGGACCTGGACGAGTTTTATCACCTGGTGACGTCCTCTGGCGTGGAGCCGGTGGTGGAGTTGCTGGGTAAGCGCGACCGGCCCGACCCGGCGCTGTTCATCGGTTCCGGCAAGGCCGAGGAGCTGGCGGACCTGGTGCGCGAGCACCAGGCTGACGTGGTGCTGTTCAACCATGGTCTGAGCGCCGGCCAGGAGCGCAACCTGGAGCGCGCGGTGAAATGCCGCGTGCTCGACCGCACCGGGCTGATCCTGGATATCTTCGCCCAGCGGGCACGCACCCACGAGGGCCGCCTGCAGGTGGAGCTGGCGCAATTGCAGCATCTGTCCACCCGGCTGGTGCGCGGCTGGACCCACCTGGAGCGGCAGAAGGGCGGTATCGGCCTGCGCGGCCCGGGTGAGACCCAGCTGGAAACCGACCGCCGCCTGCTGCGCGAGCGGATTCGCTCGATCCAGGCCCGCCTCGACAAGGTGCGCAAGCAGCGCGCCCAGGGGCGGCGCGCCCGGGACCGCTCGGAAACCCCGCTGATTTCCCTGGTGGGCTATACCAACGCCGGTAAATCGACGCTGTTCAATGCGTTGACCACCGGCGATGTCTACGTGGCGGACAAGCTGTTCGCCACCCTGGACCCGACCCTGCGTAAAGTGCGGGTGCCGGGGGTGGGGCCGGCGATCCTGGCGGATACCGTGGGCTTTATCCGCCACCTGCCGCACCGGCTGGTGCAGGCGTTCCGCGCCACCCTGGAGGAGACCGTTAACGCGTCCTTGCTGCTGCATGTGACAGACAGTAGTGTCGAAGAAAGCGACGCCAACGTGGCCGCGGTGAACGAAGTCCTGGAAGAAATCGGCGCGGATACCGTGCCCGTGCTGCATGTTTACAATAAGGTGGACGCCCTGGAAGACGCGTCGCCGCACCTGGAACGCGACGAACAGGGGCTTCCCTGGCGTGTCTGGTTGTCGGCGCGCACCGGCGAGGGCTTCGACCTTTTGCACCAGGCGATCGCCGAGCGACTGGCGGACCGCTGGGTCGACCGCTGGTTGCGGTTGCCTCCGGAGGCCGGCCGTTTGCGTTCGCGTCTCCATGAAGCCGGCGAGGTGCGCGAGGAACAGGCGGCCACCGACGGCGGCATGCTGCTGCGGGTACATGTCAATCGGGTGCACTTCGAACGTCTGCTGCGCGAGGCCGGCCTGCGTGAAGAACAGGTCCGTGTTACTGACCCTTCGGTTGCAGAGACGGATACCCCTTCCTACAATCCTGAACGCTCGCACAGAGCGGGATAACGGAGAATTCAATGGCCTGGAATGAACCCGGCGGAAACAAACCCAGGGACCCCTGGGGCGGGGGCGGCGGCGGTGGCGATCAGCGACCGCCCGATCTTGATGAAGCGCTGAAAAACCTTAAGGACCGCATCAACAACCTGTTCGGCGGCAAAAGCGGCGGCGGTGGCGGCGGCAACAAGTCGTCCGGCGGCTTCCCCGGCGGCCTGCTGGCGGTGGCGCTGGTGGTCCTGGTGGTGGGCTATGTGCTGATGGGCTTTTACCTGGTGGACCAGCGGGAGCGCGGCGTGGTGCTGCGTTTCGGTGAGTTCAACCGCATGGTGGACCCGGGCCTGAACTGGCGCGCGCCGATCATCGAACAGAGTATGGAAGTGGATGTGGGCCAGAACCGCAGCTACGAAATCAGCGAGGAAATGCTCACCGAGGACACCAACATTGTCGCGGTGACCCTGGAAGTCCAGTACAAGGTGCTCGACCCCCAGGCGTTCCTGCTGCGCGTCGGCGCCCCGGAAACCATTCTTCAGCACGCCACCAGCTCGGCGCTGCGCCATGTGGTGGGCAGCTCGACCATGGACGACGTGCTGCGCGACCGCCGCGAGGACATTCGTCTGCTGGTGCGCGAGCGGTTGCAGGAGTATCTGGACCGTTACAACACCGGCCTGGTGATCAACCAGGTGGTGCTGGACAAAACCGCCGCGCCGGAAGCGGTGCGTGATGCCTTCGACGACGTGGCCAAGGCCAAGGAAGACGAAGACCGCTTCAAGAAAGAAGCCGAGGCCTACTACAACTCGGTGATTCCCGAAGCCCGCGGCCAGGCCGCGCGCATCACCGAAGAAGCGGAAGCCTACAAGGTCCGCGTGGTGGCCGAAGCCGAGGGTGACGCCGCCCGCTTCACCGACCTGGTGGCGGAATACCGCAAGGCACCGGAAGTGACCCGTCAGCGTCTCTACCTGGACAGCCTCACCGAGGTGTTCAGCAACTCCAGCAAGGTGTTGCTGGACGCGCAGGGCAGTGACAGCCTGATGTACCTGCCTCTGGACCAGATGTTCAAAGGCAAGCAGCCGGTGTCCGGCGACAGCGGCGCTTCCAACCGCGGCAGTGGAACCGGCTCCTCTTCGCCGACCACCTCGAGCGCCGGCGCCGATGACGGCGGCAGTGGCCGCTCCGGCTCGCGCAGTCTGTACCAAAGCAACCGCACGGAGATTCGCTAATGGGCACACGTAGCTGGCTTATGCTGGTGGCATTGGGCGTGCTGTTGCTACTGGCTTTGGACTCGTTTTACATCGTCAACGAAACCGAAAAAGCCGTGCTGAAGCGATTCGCGCGGGTGGAGAAAGCGGACATCGAGCCGGGCATTTACCCGAAGGTGCCGCTGATCGACGACGTGGTGCGCGTAGACGGCCGTCTGCTCACCCACGACGTACCCACCCAATCGTTTCTGACCGCGGAAAAGAAACTGCTCAATGTGGACGCCTTCGTGACCTGGCGCATCGCTGACGTGCAGCGCTACATCGTCAGTGTCGGCGCCGGCGTCAACGACGGCCTGGCCATGGAACGCCGCGCCCGGGAGCTGCTCGATCCGCGCGTCAACGAGGCGCTGCGGAACCAGTTCGCCGACCGTACCGTGCAGGAAGTGGTGGCCGGTCGGGGCGGGGCCCTGCCCGATGACGCCCTGGACCCCACTGCGGTGAGCACCGAGGAGTTGCTCAACGGCAGCGACGAAGGCGCACCGAAGACCACCTCCGAGGCGGAGGCTGAAGCCGAGGCCGAGGCCGCCGACGACGGCGGAGAGCCCACCGACACGGCGGCGTCCTCACTGGGTGACGAGACTGATCAGCGCGAGAAGCTGATGAACTCCGTGGCCCAGGAGGTAAACGCCGCCACCCTGGAGGATCTGGGCATCGAAGTGGTCGACGTGCGCGTTAAGCAGGTGGACTGGCCGGATCAGGTGCGTGGCCGGGTATTCGACCGGATGCGCGCCGAGCGTGCCCGGGACGCCGCCGAGCACCGGGCCCGGGGCCGCGAGGACGCCGAGCGCATCCGCGCCGCCGCCGACCGTCAGCAGACCCAGACCATCGCCCAGGCCTACGAGGAAGCGCAGCGTCTGCGCGGTGCCGGTGACGCCCGCGCCACCGCGATCTACGCCAATGCCTACGGCAAGGACGAGGAGTTCTTCCGCTTCTACCGCAGCCTGCAGGCGTACCGGGAAAGCTTCGATTCCAAGGAAGACGTGCTGATCCTCTCCCCGGACAGCGAGTTCTTCCAGTACCTGAAGCAGAACCGCGGGCGCTGAACGCGGGATGCCCGCCGCCGGGCGGCGGGTATCTGCCCCTCGGGGGACGTGTTAGAATCCATCAACCGGGTCACGAGGCCCGGTTTTTTTTGTGGCCGCCACCTCTGTCGGCCCTCCGTTGGACCCCTGTGTCGATTGAATACCCTCGGGATCGTAAGATGAATCAGGAAGAACAGTGGTTGTTGCCCGACGGCGTCGAGGAAGTGCTTCCCGAGCGCGCCCGGGCCATTGAACAACTGCGCCGCCGGGCTCTGGATTTGTACCAGTCCTGGGGCTATGAGCTGGTGTATCCGCCGCTGATCGAATTCCTGGAGTCCCTGCTTAACGGCGCCGGCCGTGATCTGGAGCGTGATACCTTCAAAATCACCGACCAGCTCACCGGACGTTTGATGGGCGTGCGCGCGGACATGACCCCGCAGGTGGCGCGCATCGACGCCCACAGCCTGCGTCGCAACGCGCCCACCCGTTTGTGTTACTGCTCCACGGCGCTGCGCGCCCGGCCCACCCAGGTGGGCGGCACCCGGCTGCCCTACCAGCTGGGTGTTGAGCTGTTCGGCCACGCCGGCGGCGACAGCGATCTGGAAGTGATCCTGCTGATGGGCGAGACCCTGGCCCTGGCCGGCGCCAGCGACAAAGTGGTGCTGGACCTGGGGCACGTGGGCATTTTCCGCGCCCTGGTGGACGCCTGCGATCTGGACGCCGCCGCCCAGGCGACCCTGGAAGACATCTACCTGCGCAAAGCGCGCACTGAGCTGAGCCGTTTCCTGGACGGCCAGGCCCTGCCGGATGCCGCCGCGCGGGCGCTGGCGGCCTTGCCGTTCCTGGACGGCGATACCGGCGTGTTCGCCCAGGCCCGTAGCCTGCTGGCGGACTTCCCGGACGCCACCCAAGCGCTCGCCGATCTGGAGCGGCTGGTGTCGGTGCTCGCCGAGCGCGGCCTGGAGGTGCACCTGGATCTGGGCGAACTGCGCGGCTATCACTACCACACCGGCTGTGTGTTTGCCGTCTACCTGCCTGGTGACAGCGAGCCGCTGGCCAAGGGCGGCCGCTACGATCACATCGGTGAAGTGTTCGGCCGGGCGCGCCCGGCCACCGGCTTCAGCGCCGACCTGAAGAAACTCGCTTCGCTGGCGCCGGTGCCGCGCGCCGGTGCGGTGCTCGCCCGCGGTGAGCTGGCGGACGCCGGCTTTGCCGCCCGCGTGGCGGAACTGCGCGCCGAGGGCGAGCGCGTGGTGCTGGCTCTGGCCGGCGCCGATAACGACCCCGCTGAATTGGGGTGCGACCGTGAGCTGGTGTCCGCCGGCGACGGCTGGACCCTGCAATCCATTTCCTCCTGACAGGCCAAAGCGAACAGCCATGGGCAAGAACGTCGTAATTCTCGGTACCCAATGGGGTGATGAAGGCAAGGGCAAGATCGTCGATCTGCTCACCGATCAGGCCGCCTACGTGGCCCGTTTCCAGGGCGGCCATAACGCCGGCCACACCCTGGTGATCGACGGCGAGAAGACCGTCCTCCACCTGATTCCCTCCGGCATTCTGCGCGACAACGTGCAATGCCTGATCGGCAACGGCGTGGTGTTGTCCCTGGAGGCTCTGCTCAAGGAAATCGGTGGGCTGGAAGATAAGGGCGTGCCGGTGCGCGAGCGCCTGCGGCTGTCCTCCGCCTGCCCGCTGATCCTGCCGGTGCACGCGGCGCTGGATCAGGCCCGGGAAGTGGCCCGTGGCGCGCAGAAGATCGGCACCACCGGGCGCGGCATCGGCCCGGCCTACGAAGACAAAGTGGCGCGCCGCGGCGTGCGCCTGGGCGACGTCTTCCACCGGGAGCGCTTCGCCGCCAAGCTGGGCGAAGTGATGGATTACCACAACTTCATCCTGCGCAGCTTCTACAACGCCGAGCCGGTGGATTTCCAGAAAACCCTGGACGACACCCTGGCCCAGGCCGAGAACATCCGCGCCATGGTGTGCGACGTCACCGCCACTCTGCACGGCGCCCGCGAGCGCGATGAGAACATCATGTTCGAAGGGGCCCAGGGTACGCTGCTGGACATCGACCACGGCACCTACCCCTACGTGACCAGCTCCAACACCACCGCCGGCGGCACCGCCACCGGCACCGGTTTCGGGCCGCTGTATCTGGATTACGTGCTGGGCATCACCAAGGCCTACACCACCCGCGTGGGCAGCGGGCCCTTCCCCACCGAGCTGTTCGACGAAACCGGCCGCTACCTGGCGGAGAAAGGCCACGAATTCGGCTCCACCACCGGTCGTGCCCGCCGTTGTGGTTGGTTCGACGCGGTGGCCCTGAAGCGTGCCATCCAGATCAACTCGATCAGCGGGTTGTGCCTGACCAAGCTGGACGTGCTCGACGGCCTCGAGGAAGTGAATATCTGCGTGGGCTACCAGGGCCCGGACGGCAAAGCCCTGGAGTGCGCCTGGGACGCGGACAGCTATTCCGAGGTGACGCCGGTGTACGAGTCGGTGCCCGGCTGGTCCGAGTCCACCATCGGCGTTAAGAAACTCGAGGACCTGCCGGCCAACGCCCGGGCCTACCTCAAGCGCATCGAGGAGGTCACCGGCGCCCCCATCGACATCATCTCCACCGGCCCGGACCGGGCCGAGACCATCGTCCAGCGCCACCCGTTCGGCTGAGTCGGCGGTCATAAAGCGGTAACTCGGAGGCAGTAGCCTGCGCCGGTGCATCTTGCAAGCCGGGGCCAGCCATGCGATCCGTTTTACCGCTCACTTTGTTTATTATTTCTATGGCCGCCTTCCTTGGAGGCTGTGGCGAAAGCGCCGCCAGTGGCTCTGATTTGCCGTCCGTGCCGGTGGACCAGCGAGTGCCCGTCAGTAGCGAGCGAATCACCAATCTGGAAGCGCCGGTCCCGGCCCAGTGTTATACGCGCACTGAAGACCGCTTCAATCCCTGCTATACCTGCCATCAACTCTACGACCGGCAAACAGATGACCGGATGAATGAGCTGGATGACGGCAGCCTCCAAGGCGGGTACATGTTCTCGGAGGAAGGTGAGACCAATCACTGGCGTAATCTGTTCGAGGATCGTAATGATTGGCTGGCGAAGATCAGCGATGAACAGATTGTCGCGTACGTTAACAAGGAAAATTACACCGATCTGGCCGGAAGCCTGAGCCGCCGTGATTGGGCAGGATTTATTCCTGACCTTGAGAACTACCACCTTGGCGCGGAGGCGTTTGATGAAAACGGCCTTGCGCGCGACGGCAGTGGTTGGGTGGCGTTTAACTATAAGCCCTTCCCTGGCACTTTCTGGCCGACCAACGGCAGCACCGATGACGTCTTGATTCGCTTACCGAAGACATTCCGGGAGGATAGCGGTAAGCCCGATGACGAGGTGTACCTGCTCAACCTGTCCCTGTTGGAAATGGTCATCAAACAGCAGGAGCGTATATCCATTCCGCCTATCGATGAAAATACCGTAAAAACGGACCTCGATGGTAATGGCGAACTGAGTTCAGGCGTGGATACTCTGGTCTGGCGTAGCCATTACATGGGCGATGCAAGCGACATAGGCGTGGCGCATCAACAATACCCGGAGGGCACCGAGTTTATGCATTCGGTGCGCTATGTGGGCGTCGCGGAAGATGGGGGCATTCACATTCCCGAGCGCATGAAAGAACTGCGCTACATGCGAAAGATCCGCGAAATCGAGCCCTATGACCTGAAAAGCCGGTACGCGCGTGAGCGCAAGGACAAGAATTTGGGGTTGTTGCCTGAGTTCGTGGACCATCGGGAAGAGGGTATGGAAAACGGGCTCGGTTGGATGCTTCAAGGTTATATTGAGGATTATGACGGTGCTTTGCGACCGCAAACCCATGAGGAAACACGCTTCTGCATGGGCTGTCACTCCGCCGTTGGCGTTACTATCGATCAGACATTCGCTTTTGCCCGCAAGGTCGATGGTGCCCGTGGTTGGGGGTACATCGATACTCGCGGCATGCCGGATGCGCCCAATATCAGCGAGCCGAATGGTGAAATCCTCAACTATCTGAAACGTGCCGGGGGGGGGGGCAGCGAGTTCCGGGAAAATCCGGAAATGGTTTCCCGCTGGTACAACGATGATGGAAGCGTTAACGAAGCCAAGGTTCGTTCGGCGGACGTCCATACTTTGATCTCCCCATCCCCGGAAAGAGCGCTCAAGCTTAATAAGGCTTATGCACATATTGTCCGTCATCAAAGCTACATCTACGGCCGTGACGCGACCTGGGATCCGGCTCGTAACGTGTTTAAGGAAGTGGACGAATCCGAGCCGCCGTTGCCAAGGAAATTCCGGTTCTACCATTGGGATCTGCGCTTGGACTGGTCTTCCGCTGCGGGTAATAAAAGCATTGCCGAACTGAAATAAATCTAACGCCTAACAGAAACAAGGGTTGTTCAAACTCCAGGTTCCAAGTTCTCGACTGGTGGGAGAAAGACCCAATGACTGTATCCATGAACAAGAAGCTTTTGGTGCTTGCTGTGGGCGCGGCGGCAACCTTGTCCGGTTGCGGCGGTGATAGCAGCAGCAATCGAGATGATGGCGCGGGCGGCGGCGGTGCTGCCCCGCTGACCCGGCTGGCCACGATCCCATTGGGGGCGGAAGTGACCGGCGTGGAAGTCGGTGCGGGCGGTGATGTGTTCTTTAACGTACAACACCCCTCCGATACCTTGCCCGGCGACGAAAATAAGGCGGCTGTCGGTGTCTGGGCCGGAGTGAATATTAACGAGTTGCCCGCAGACCTGGAGTCCGTCTCCGTGCCGGATCCGGAGAGCGATGACGCCAAGACTACCCGCGTCGCTATGGGCAGCTACCAGGTGCTCGGTCGTGAAGGCGACGACTACGCCGGCGGCATTCCGTTCGGCCTGGGGAACATAACCAATGCGGATGGCGATGCCGCGATCAAACAATCCAACAATCCGGATTATAACGCCTTCATCGCCAGCAATGACGATGGCAGCGAAGGTTACCTGTTCACCGCCTGGGAAGATCGTCCCGGTGGCGTAACTCGGATGTCCTTGGCCCGAAACGGTGACGACTGGATGGTCAATGACGCCATGAACATCGACTTCAGCGATGTGAATGGCACCATGATCAATTGCTTCGGTAGTGTCACCCCTTGGGGAACACCCATGACCTCCGAAGAAAACTATGAGGCTGAGAATACGCAGCACTGGAACGATGATCAGTACTCCGGTGGTTACCCCAACTACGCCGACGTGAAGAAAATCCAGGATTACCTGGGCGGCACCTATCCCAACCCTTATGACTACGGCTATATCGCCGAGCTAACCCAACCGCAATCAGCCGCTCCGGTGCCGGTGAAACACTTCTCCATGGGCCGTTTCGCCCACGAAAACCCGGTGATCATGCCAGACGAAAAAACTGTCTATCTAACCGATGATGGCGGTAACAAGGGGTTCTATAAGTTTATAGCCGATACCGCGGGTGATCTCTCAGCCGGTACCTTGTACGCCGCGAAGGTGGTGCAAGATGAGACCGACGATAGTAGCACCGCTGGCTTCGACATCTCCTGGATCGAACTGGCCAACGCCAGCAATGCGGACATCGAAGGCTGGATCCGGGAATACGACGGCATCGATGAAGGTGACTACGTCGCCGACGAAACCAGCTACATCAGCGACGAGGACATCGCCGCCTGGGCCAACGGGGAAGCCGCCGACGACCGAGTCGCCTTTCTGGAAACCTTGAAAGCCGCGGCTGCTAAAGGCGCCACCGTTGAGTTCAATAAGATGGAAGGCATCAACATCAACCTGGCCGGCGCGGAAAGCGGTGAAGTACCGTTCATGTATGTGGGCATGGCCGACGTGGCCGGATCCATGGCCGATGAGGAAGGTGACATCCAGGTAACGGAGAACCGTTGCGGCATCGTTTACCGGTTCCCGCTAGAAGCGAACTACAACGTGTCCCGCATGGAGCCGGCCGTGGTCGGTGGCCCCTACAATGGTAGCGCCACGGGTGACCGCTGCTCCGTCAACAATATCGCTCAGCCGGACAACGTGCTGGTTTTGGACGATGGGCGACTGTTGATCGGTGAGGACTCCGGTAACCATATCAATAACATGCTGTGGGTCTATAGCCCAGGCGCCGAGTAAGCATCGGCGGAGAAGCGTCCCGCTGCTTCGGTGGCGGGGCGTTTTTTGATCGGCGAATGGCCCATTTCTTGCGGCGGCGGGTGATCACGATCAGGGCGATGGTTGAGGCCCAGAGCGCCGGCGGGGAACAGCAGCAGCATGCGCTCGCGGCGTTTGGCCCTCTCGAGCTGAGCGCCGGCTTTCTGGATTTCCGGGTGTATGGCCTGGTCGTCCTGCTCCTGCGGGGCCGTCGGGGTGGCTGCACTCAAACCCAGGGTGAAGGTCAGATAGAGGGCCGCGCCCCGGGGCTGGCCGAGTCCGACCGAGAAACAAAACGGGCTCCGTTCAGGATATCACCTTTAACTACGATATCGTTTAAGAGTAACTATCTCCCGCAGTCGGAGTGGTGGCTGTTGCTATGGCATTTGAAGCAACGTCTTGATGGGTACTGCCTAACAACCTCAATGCCGAGCTTTAATAAAATCTTAACAGAAATTTCAGGACGCAGAAGCTTTTCTTCTCGTAAAAACATAATTGTTTAATGAAGCACGTCAATGATGGGGTGTGGCCAGAGGAGAATGAAGTGATGTCAAGGTTCTGTTTTTTAATATTCATGGTTTTGTGTTCTCCAGTATCTGCTGAAAGCATAAAAATAAAGATCACAGAGCTGTATGAGACTGAAATGGGGTTCTACATTCTTGGTGAATCACTTACTAACCCGTGTTTAGAGCAGTCATTAGAATTCTATTTCCCTAACGATATTCTTGATTCCGGCGCTGTTTATGAGGCTACAAATGCTTTCTTTGAAAAGAAAGCGTTAAGCATTGTTTACAGCGACCAAAAGCTTCTTTGTGAGGACGGGGAAATGTATAGCATGGAGGTAATAAGTAATGATTAGGCAGATACAGATAGTTAGTCTCCTTGTTATCATTTTTTCGGCTAGTAGCGCACAGTCTAAAACAGTAGATATAACTGTAGGTGAGATATCGAATTTTTTGACTTCCGATCCTTATGGAGAGCTCTCTCAATACCTGTGGTCTGATTACTTATCCTCATTAAGGGATAAAGGTGTGCTGTTCGCCGACGGGGGGATCCTGTTTTATAAGTCATTCTCCGGCGGAAAGCATCATTGTGGTTCGACTAAGCACTCTTGGTATGTTAATGCGCGAGCTTATATCGGAAACAGTTCGGATCTATGGTTGATGTACGACGCTTTGAACGAGCCAGTCCGCGTCGGAATTAATATTGATGGAAGCCTTCGATTTGATGGAAATGCGACTTTTAGGCCAAGCACTTCGATATTGGGTAAGTGCGTGCGTTATGACAAGGTGAAAGTGAACCTTGATATGCCCAATCTACCTTTAAGTGCCTCTATATATGCCGTAATTAATATTAATCCATCTATTATACCGAGAGGGGTGTCTCAGTCCGGTCGTACAGAAGTGGTGATCGAGCCAACTGGCATTCTTCGAGTCAGTATCGATTCTTATGGAGATCCTGACATAGATGCTGACATAGATGCTCATGGAGGGGTTGGGGCTATTGTGGGGGCTATCTTCGGGGCGCCTATAGCTGGTTTTCTTACTGAAATCGGTTTGGCTGAAGTCGGTGGCGACTACGTGGCTGATGAGGTCGAAGATAGAATTATCGACTACCTTGAGGACATCCATTCGGCGCCCGTGCAGTATAATTTTTCTTCAAAATTAGGTGGTAGACAGGTTTTCCTGGTTCCGGACCTGAGTTCGCTTAGCGGCGTCCAAGTATCATCGATCATATCTTCTGAAGGCTTTTTTATGTTGATGCCAGATATTTACGCAGCATATCAAAATAATGATGCGGAGGATCTTATGGCTCATCTTATGGTTTATGGAAGAAGTAACGAAACAGATCAGCTCCGAAAGGCTAATGGATACAGTGCTGCAATGTATGTGGCAGTTATGGGTTATTAATAGTGGAGGCAGGGTATGAAATTTTTTAATAGTGGAGCGTTTTTCTGGGTTGGGATGCTAGTGCTGATGCCGAAGTTGTCGACGGCAGATCCCGACGGGCCGTACTCGTATTATGAAGAGCTTGCTGGCATAAATATTATGTCGGTGTCAGAGCAAGGAATGGATGGTACTTTCACTGTGGAGTTTGATTCCAGTGTGGAGGGATTCTCCTGTAAATCGGTCAACGGGGGGACGGGCTTGATAACCTTCAATACAGAAAGCCTGAGATCGGCAGATATGGTCTATGCGTTTATCGTTAATGCCTTGATGAACGATAAGCTATCTGTGCTTAGTGTGAAAGTGCGTGTCGATGAGCAGTGGGACTCTGGAGCGATAGAGACAGTATCCTGTGAAGTTGAAGGTGTCTCTTTTACTCCCAGTGTCTGAGAATGACGTAGATATATAATCGAAATTTAGAATGGGATAGGGGCTGTTGTTTGCGAGTTATCATAGTGGCAGCCCCCCCCCCCAGGCTGCCATGTCTATGCTCTCACGCTATATAGGGTGAGAGCTTCGGTGCTTGTTTGTAAGTTTGCAAGGACTGATTTTAAACTGCGCGAATCTACTTATTCCGGCGGCGGGTGATCACGATCAGGGCGATGGTGATGCCGAGGGCGCCGGCGGGGAACAGCAGCAGCATGCGTTCGCGGCGTTTGGCCCGCTCCAGCTGGGCGTCGGCTTTCTGGATTTCCGGGTTCACGGCCTGGTCGGCCTGTTCCTGCGCGGCGACCGGAGTGGCCACACTCAAACCCAGAGCCAGAATCAAGGAAGCAAGAAAAAGGCGCATGCTGAAGGGGCCTTTAGAGCGGATACAAAAAGGGCTCCCATGGGGAGCCCTTTTCTGAATTGGTGCCGAGGAGAGGACTTGAACCTCCACGGGGTTGCCCCCACTAGCACCTGAAGCTAGCGTGTCTACCAATTTCACCACCTCGGCTTGTTTCGTTGAACGACCGATTCCGGCCCTTCATCGCGAAAGCGCGTGCATTCTAGTATATGATGCCGGGATGTCAACGGTTAGTTCCGAAAACATTGGGCGTTTCGCCCCTCCGACAGCGCCAGCCCGGCTCTTCGTGTCCGGCTCGATTTCGCCGGCCCCCGTGGTGCGTGAGTCCCCTGCTGGGTTATGGTAGCGCCCGCCGGCGCCATCCGGCGGGTTTATACACATGTATTTTATTAGAGGTTATTGAATGGCATCCAGGAAACGCTATAAGGATCCCCACGCGGACCGGGAGGCGTCGAAGTACGAGAATCCGGTTCCCAGCCGCGAGTTGATCCTGCAGGTCCTCGACGACCAGGGAAAGCCGCTCGGTAAGCACGACCTTGCCGGGCTCCTGGACGTGGACGAAGACGGCGAGGTGGGCCTGGAGCGCCGCCTCAAGGCGATGCTGCGCGATGGCCAGCTGGTGGAAAACCGCAACGGCAAGGTGGGCATCGCCTCGCGCATGGATCTGATCGCCGGCCGGGTGCAGGGCCACCGCGACGGCTTCGGCTTTCTGATCGCCGATGAGCCCGGTCGCAAGGACCTGTTCCTGGCGCCCCGGCAGATGGAAAAAGTGATGGACGGCGACCGGGTGCTGGTCAGCACCGCCGGCGTCAACCGCTTCGGTAAGGAAGAAGCGCGCATCGTGGAGATCACCGAGCGCGCCGTGACCGAAATCGTCGGTCGCTACCACCGCGAAGCCGGGGTCAGCTTCATCGAGCCGGAAAACCGCCGCATCACCAAGGAAGTGCTGGTCGAGGATCTCAACGGCATCAAGCCGGAGCACGGCGACCATGTGCGCGCCGAGATCACCCAGTACCCGTCCCGCGACCAGCATGTGCTGGTGCGCCTGATCGAGGTGATCGCCACCCCGGACCAGGCCGGCATGGAAGTGGAAGTGGCCCTGCGCCGCTTCGAGATTCCCCACCAGTGGCCCAAGGGCGTGCCCGAGGAGGCCGAGCGCTTCGGCGCCGAGGTGCCGCACCCCGCCAAGGCGCACCGGGTGGACCTGCGCGACCTGCCGCTGGTCACCATCGACGACGAGAGCGCCAAGGATTTCGACGACGCGGTCTATGTGGAGAGCCGCCAGCGCGGCGGCTGGCGGCTGATCGTGGCGATCGCCGATGTCAGCCACTATGTGCATCCGGGCACGGCGCTGGACAACGAGGGCCACAAACGCGGCAACTCGGTGTACTTCCCCAACCGGGTGGTGCCGATGCTGCCCGAGGCGCTGTCCAACGGCCTCTGCTCGCTGAATCCGCACGTGGACCGGCTGTGTCTGTATTGCGACATGCTGGTGTCCGCCAACGGTCGCATCTCCCGCTTCGTGTTCCGCGAAGGCGTGATGCGCTCCCGCCATCGCCTGACCTATAACAAGGTGGGCGCGATCATCGAGGAGCCGGAGTCCGAGCTCGCCACGGAAACCGTGAAGAGCCTGGACGATGAAACCCTGGATTCGGTGTGGGCGTTCCACGAGATGTACCTGGCCCTGCGCCGCCGCCGCGAACTGCGCGGTGCGATCGATTTCGAGAGCAACGAAAGCCGCATCCTGTTCGATGAGCAGTCCAAGATCCGCGACATCGTGCCGGTGCAGCGCAACGTCGCCCACGTGATGATCGAGGAGGCGATGCTGGCGGCCAATATCTGCGCCGCGCGCCTGCTGGAGAAAGCGGAGCTGCCGGCGCTCTATCGGAACCACGAGCCGCCCAAGGAAGAGCGCCTGACCAACCTGCAGCAGTTCCTGGGCGGGCTGGGCCTGAGCATCCCCTGGTCGGAGGGGCCGATCGGCCCGCAGGTGTTCCAGCAGCTCGGCGAGACCATCGCCGAACGACCGGACCGCCAGGTGATCCAGACCATGATGCTGCGCACCATGAGTCAGGCTAAGTACGAGGCCAACGTGAAAGGCCACTTCGGGCTGGCGTACAACGCCTACACCCACTTCACCTCGCCGATCCGTCGTTACCCGGACCTGCTGGTGCACCGCGCCATCCGCTACCTGATCCGCAGCGGCGCCGACACCCCGCACGCGGACAACCCGGGCGGTCTGCCGGCGATTCAGCGCGATCACATTCTGCCGTTCAGCCTCAACGACATGATCGCCATGGGCGAGCACTGCTCAATGACCGAGCGGCGCGCCGACGACGCCACCCGCGATGTGGAGCAGTGGCTCAAGTGCCAGTACATGGAAGATCACCTGGGCGGTGAGTTCGAGGGTGTGGTCAGCGGCGTGGCGGCCTTCGGCCTGTTCGTGCAGATCAACAATCTGCATATCGACGGCCTGGTCCACGTGGCCAACCTGGACAGCGACTACTACCACTTCGACGACGTCAATATGGCGCTGGTGGGCGAGTCCTCCGGGCGCCGCTTCAGCCTCGGTGACGCGGTGACGGTGAAAGTGGCCGGCGTGCACACCGACGAGCGCAAGATCGACCTGGAGCTGATCAGTTCCACCCCGGCGCCGGGCAAGCGTGGCGGCCCCAAGCCCAAGGCTGCGGCCAAGAAGGGCGCCCGCAAAGGCGCCAAGAAAGGTGCCGGCCGCAAGAAGCCGGCCGCCGCCAAGGGCGGCGGTGACGCCGGCGGTGGTGGTTCCGAGCGGGAAAAGATCGCGCGCGGTGACATCCCCGGCGACGGCAACAGCGGTGATGGGGCCAAGAAGAGCGGCCAGCGTAAGCCGCGCCGCCGCCGATGAACAAACCGCTCATGTATTCCGGCATCCACGCGGTGGAGTCGCTGTTGCGGCACCGCCCGGAAGGGGTGCTGGAATTGTTCGTGCTGGACACCCGCGCCAAGCGCGGCGACGCCCGGCTGGAGACCTTGATTATCGCCGCCCGGGACCAGGGCATCGCGGTGCAGTACAGCCGCCGCGAGTCGCTGGACAAGCTGGCCGGCCCGCAGAACCAGGGCGTGGTGGCCCGCGCCCGGCCGCGTGCCGCCGGCGACGAGCAGGCCCTGGCGGCGCATCTGGACGGCCTGGAGCATCCGCCCCTGCTGCTGATCCTGGAAGGCGTCACCGACCCGCATAACCTGGGCGCCTGCCTGCGCAGCGCCGACGCCGCCGGCGTCGACGCGGTGGTGGTGCCGCGCCGCCACGCCGCCGGGCTCACCCCGGTGGCCTGCCGCAGCGCCGCCGGCGCCGCCGAGGCGCTGGCCTATTTCGAGGTGGGCAACCTGGCGCGGGTGCTGGAAATGCTCAAGGACCGCCGTATCCGGGTGGCCGGCACCGCGCTGAACGAGCGCAGCCAGTCATTGTTCGACTTCCAGCCGGACGCCGCCCTGGCGCTGGTGATGGGGGCCGAGGGCGAGGGGCTGCGGCGCCTGACCCTGGAGCGCTGTGACGATCTGATCGCCATTCCCATGGCCGGGGACGTGCAGAGCCTCAACGTCTCGGTGGCCACCGGGGTGGTGTTGTTCCACATCCGCGCCGCTTGCGGCGGCGCCCGGTTCTGAGCTAGACTCCCCGCCCTTCCGTGCCCTCCGGGGCGCGGACTCCTTGCCTCACCGCCTGTCGCGGGAGGCTGCGCAATCCGTAAGGAGCCAACAATGCGTCATTATGAAGTCGTGTTCCTGGTCCACCCGGACCAGAGTGAACAGGTTCCCGCCATGGTCGAGCGCTACAGCGCTATCGTGACCGACGGCAAGGGCACCATCCACCGCCAGGAAGATTGGGGCCGCCGTCAGCTGGCCTACCCGATCAACAAGATTCATAAAGCACACTACGTGCTGATGAATATTGAATGTGACGGCGACACTCTCGAAGAGCTGGAAAACACCTTCCGCTTTAACGATGCCGTTATCCGTCACCTCGTGGTGCGTCGCGAGCGGGCTATCACCGAGCCTTCGCCGCTGTCCAAAGCCAACGAGAAGGAGGAGGCCGCCAGCTGATTTCCGGACACAATCACTGCCAACTCACCGGCGTCATCGCCAGCCTGGAAAAGGTTGCGGTTACACCGGCCGGCGTTCCCCGCCAGCGTTTCTGGCTGGAGCACCGGTCCCGGCAAGTGGAAGACGGTCAACCCCGTGAAGTCCGAGCCCGCATCGCCATTGTTCTGGTCGGCGGCAACGCCAGCCTGATCCAGGGCCTGCGAGAAGGGCAAAGCGTCACGGTAACCGGATTTCTCTGCCAGGCCGGCTACAAGGGCGAAGCCCGGGACCGTTTGCAGTTGATCGCGGAAACACTGGAGCCCCACTAAGGAATCGAGAGGAGTTTACCCATGGCCCGTTTTTATCGCCGTCGCAAGTTTTGCCGCTTTACCGCGGAAGGTGTCGAGTTCATTGATTTCAAGGATCTGGACACCCTGAAAGCCTACATCACCGAAACCGGCAAGATCGTGCCCAGCCGTATCACCGGCACCAAAGCACGCTATCAGCGTCAGCTGGCCTCCGCTGTCAAGCAGGCCCGCTTCCTGGCGCTGCTGCCGTACGCCGACAGCCACGACAATTAAGCCGAGGGGACCGTCATGCAAGTGATCCTGCTGGAAACCATCAAGAACCTGGGTGACCTGGGCTCCGTGGTGGACGTTCGCCCCGGTTACGGTCGTAACTTCCTGATCCCGCAAGGCAAAGCCCTGCCGGCCACGAAGAACAACCTGGCCGAAGTGGAAGAGCGTCGCGCGGAACTGGAAAAACAGGCCGCCGAGCTGCTGAGCGCCGCCGAAGCGCGCGCCGAGAAGCTGGCTGAAGCCACCATCACCGTGGGCGCCAAGTCCGGTGACGAAGGCAAGCTGTTCGGCTCCGTTGGCACCAACAACATCGCCGACGCGATCAGCGAGCAGACCGGTGTGCAAGTCGAGAAAGCGGAAGTGAAGCTGCCGCTGGGCGCGATTCGCCAGACCGGCGAGTACGAGATCGACCTGAGCCTGCACGCCGACGTGACCGTGACCATCAAACTGACCGTGGTGCCCCAGGAGTAATCCCGGCCTGCGTAAGCGGTTTGCCCCCACGGGGGCACGGTGACAGAATCAGGGCACTGTCCGGCAACGGGCGGTGCCCTTTTCGTTTAACGGACCTGCCATGAACGAACCCCTGAGTCTGGACGATCATCTCCCGGATAATCTGCGTATCCCGCCCCATTCCCAGGAGGCGGAGCAAGCCGTGCTGGGGGGGTTGCTGCTCAATAATGAAGCCTGGGACGAAGTGGCCGAGCGGGTCGGGCCCAAGGACTTCTACCGCAAGGAACACCGGCTGATCTTCCAGGTGGTTGACCAGCTGGTGGAAGAAGAAAAGCCCTGTGACCTGGTGACCGTGTCCCAGGCGCTCACCCACCGTGGCGAGCTGGACGACGTGGGCGGCATGACCTACCTGTCGGACCTCGCCCGCAACACGCCCAGCGCCGCCAACATCAACGCCTACGCGGACATCGTCCGTGAGCGCAGCATCCTGCGTCAGTTGATCCAGGTGTCCCACGGCATCGCCGAGCAGTCCTTCAACCCCAAGGGCACGCCGTCGCTGGAAATCCTCGACGCGGCGGAGTCGGCGATCTTCGAGATCGCCGAGCAGCAAAAGAAGGGCAGCGGCCCGCAGGACATCAAGACGGTCCTGAAAAAAGCGGTCGACCGCATCGACGAGCTGTACAAGAACAAGAACTCGCTGACCGGTCTGACCACCGGTTTCGAGGAACTGGACAAGATGACCTCCGGCCTGCAGCCCTCGGACATGGTGGTGGTGGCCGGGCGGCCGTCCATGGGTAAAACCACCTTCGCCATGAACCTGTGCGAGAACGTGGCGCTCAAGTCGCACAAACCGGTGCTGGTGTTCTCCATGGAGATGCCCGCCGACGCCATCGTGATGCGGATGCTGTCCTCGCTGGGGCGCATCAACCAGACCTCGATCCGTTCCGGGCGCCTGGACCAGGACGACTGGCCGCGCATCACCTCGGCGATTCAGATGCTCAGCGAGCAGAAATTCTTCATCGACGACACGCCGGCCCTGAGCCCCCTGGAACTGCGCACCCGGGCACGAAGAGTGGCGCGCGAATGCGGCGGCCAGCTGGGCATGATCATGATCGATTACCTGCAGTTGATGCAGGTGCCCGGCGCCGACAGCCGTGTTAACGAGATTTCGGAAATCTCCCGCTCGTTGAAAGGCCTGGCCAAGGAATTGAATTGCCCGGTGGTGGCGCTCTCGCAGCTTAACCGCTCCCTGGAACAACGGCCCAACAAGCGCCCGGTGATGTCCGACCTGCGGGAATCCGGGGCCATCGAGCAGGACGCCGACGTGATCATGTTCCTGTATCGGGATGAGGTCTATAACCAGGACACCACCGAAAAAGGCATCGGCGAAGTGATCATCGGCAAGCAGCGGAACGGTCCCATCGGTACCGTGCGCGTGGCGTTCCGGGGCGAGTACCTGCGCTTCGACGACCTCGCGCCGGAATACTATCAGCAGTACGCCGGCGACGAGTAACTGCGCATGCGCGGTACCTTTCTGGAAATCCGCCCCCGGGCCCTGACCGACAACGCGCGCCGCGCCCGTGCCCTGGCCAACGGCGCGCGGGTGTTCGCCATGGTCAAGGCCAACGGCTACGGCCACGGCCTGGGCCTGGCGGCCCGCGCCTTCGCCAACGCCGTGGACGGGCTGGGCGTGGCGGTGATCGAAGAGGCCCAGGCGCTGCGGCATCTGGGGCTGGCCCACCCGGTGCTGGTGGCGGAAGGCTTCTTCGACGCCGACGAACTGGCCCTGGCCTCCCGGCTGCACGCGGAAGTGGTGGTGCATTCACCCTGGCAGGTGGACCTGCTGGCGGCGCGGCCGACCCCGCTGGGGGTCTGGCTCAAGGTCAACACCGGCATGAACCGGCTCGGCGTGGCGCCGGACCTGGCCCGGGCGCAGGCGGCGCGTCTGCGCGCCATCCCCGGCGTGCGGCTGCTCGGCGTGATGAGCCACTTCGCCTGCGCTGACGCCGAGGACGACACCTTCACCGACCACCAACTGGCCATCGCCGACACCCTGGCCAAAGAGTTGAATGTACCGCTCAGCGCCGCCAATTCCGCCGCGCTGATCCGCTACCCCCAGGCCCGCGCCCGGCGCGTGCGTCCCGGCATCATGCTGTACGGCTCGTCGCCGTTTCCCTGGCGTAGCGCCGCGGACCTGGCGCTGTCGGTGACGCAGCGTTTCAGCGCCCGGCTGATCGCCATCAACCCGATTCAGGCCGGCGACACCGTGGGCTACGGCGCCACCTGGCGCGCCGACGCCCCGGGCCGCATCGGCGTGGTGGCGGTGGGCTACGGCGACGGCTACCCGCGCCACGCGCCCAGCGGCACCCCGGTGGCGGTGAACGGCCACCGCACCCGGCTGGTGGGCCGCGTTTCCATGGACATGATCACCGTGGACCTCACCGGCCTGGACGCCCGGGTCGGCGACAGCGTCGAGCTGTGGGGCGATACCGTGGCCGTGGACGAAGTGGCCGCCGCCTGCGGTACCATCAGCTACGAGCTGTTTTGTCAGATCACCGGCCGGCCGGTACGAGTCATCGCCGAATAAGGAGCTTTCGTGGCGAAAAAGAAAACCGCGTTCGTCTGCAACGAGTGCGGCGCCGACTTCCCCAAATGGCAGGGCCAGTGCCCGGCCTGCGGCGCCTGGAACACCCTGCAGGAATTCGTCGTCGACCCGGCCATGCCCAAGAGCCGCTCCTCGGAACGCAGCGGCTTCAGCGGCCAGCTCTCCGAAGTGCGCCAGCTCAACGAAATCGCCCTGGAAGACAGCCCGCGCATCAGCGCCGGCATGGACGAGCTGGACCGGGTGCTGGGCGGCGGCCTGGTGCCCGGCTCGGCGATCCTGCTGGGCGGCCACCCGGGGGCCGGCAAATCCACCCTGCTGCTGCAGGTGCTGTGCCGACTGGCGGACCGGGAAAAGTGCTTCTATATCACCGGTGAGGAATCCCTGGCCCAGGTGGCGATGCGCGCCGACCGCCTCAAGCTACCCAAGGAAAAACTGCGTCTGGCGGCGGAAACCGACGTTGAGCAGATCCTCGAGCTGGCCCGCAAGGAGCAGCCGCGGCTGCTGGTGGTGGACTCGATCCAGGTGATGTATCTGGCCGGCCTGCAGTCGGCGCCGGGCAGCGTCGCCCAGGTGCGCGAAGGCGCCGCCGCCCTGACCCGCTTCGCCAAGCAGACCGGCACGGTGCTGCTGCTGGTCGGGCACGTCACCAAGGACGGCACCCTGGCCGGCCCCAAGGTCCTGGAACACATGATCGACTGCTCGCTGATGCTGGAAGGCTCCGCCGACGCCCGCTTCCGCACCCTGCGTGGCCTCAAGAACCGCTTCGGCGCGGTCAACGAACTGGGCGTGTTCGCGATGACCGGCGAAGGCCTCAAAGAGGTCAAGAACCCGTCCGCCATCTTTCTCAACCGCGCCGACGACATCGCGCCCGGCTCGCTGGTGACGGTGGTCTGGGAAGGCACCCGGCCGCTGCTGGTGGAGCTGCAGGCGCTGGTCGACGCCAGCCACTTCGGCAACCCGCGCCGGGTGTGCGTGGGCCTGGAAGCCAACCGCCTGGCCATGCTACTGGCGGTGCTGCACCGTCACGGCGGTATCCAGGTGGGCGACCAGGACGTGTTCGCCAATGTGGTGGGCGGCGTTAAAGTGGCGGAGACCGCCGCCGATCTGGCGCTGGTGCTGGCGATCGTGTCCAGCTTCCGCGACCGGCCCCTGGGCCGTGATCTGGTGGTGTTCGGCGAGATCGGCCTGTCCGGTGAGATCCGCCCGGTGCCACAGGGCCAGGAGCGCCTGTACGAGGCGGTCAAGCACGGCTTTAAGCGCGCCATCATTCCCAAGGCCAACAAGCCCCGTCAACTGCCGGACGGCGTCGAAGTGATCGCCGTGAGCACCTTGGCGGAAGCGCTGGAGCAACTATGAAAAAACAATTCGCGGTGATGGGGCTGGGCGGTTTCGGGGAATCCGTTGCCCGGGAACTAATGCGCCTGGGGCATGAAGTGCTGGGCGTCGACAGTGATGAGAACAAGGCTAACCAGCTCGCCGATCATCTCACCCAGACGGTGATCGCCGATGCCACCGACGAGTCGGCGCTCAAGGAAATGGACCTGCACCGGTTTGACGCCAGCCTGGTGGCGATCGGTGAGAACATTGAAGCCAGCATCCTCTGCACCATGCATTTGAAATCCCTGCATGCGAAGGAAGTCTGGGTGAAAGCGATCACGCCCACCCACCATAAAATCGCGGAAAAGCTGGGTGCGGACCGCATCTTCCACCCCGAGTACGAGATGGGGCTGCGGGTGGCGCAAACCATGGCGCACCCCAATATGCTGGACTACATCGCCCTGGGGGATAATTGCTTTGTGATTGAGGTGCGCCCCGGGGAGGTACTGGAAGACCGGCCGTTTTCCGACCTGAAGATCGATCCGGAAAAAGTACGATTGTTGGCGATAAAACACGGCAATAGCGTAACGTTCCAGCCGACGCCGGATTACCGGTTGCGTCGTAACGATCACCTGGTTCTGTTGGGCGAGGAAAAAGCCCTGCGTCACTTTACCGAGAGCCTATGAGATCCTGGCTGCCGGGTCTGCGCGCGCGGGTAAACCTGAAAGCAAGGCTGCGCCACACCTGGCGCTACAGCCCACCGACCATTCTCAGTGGCGGCTTTTTGCTGCTCATCGCTCTGGGTACCGCACTGTTCGCCACGCCCTTCGCCAGCCACCAGGGCATGACGTTCTGGGAAGCCTTGTTCACCGCCACCGCGTCGATCACGGTGACCGGCATGTCGCTGGTGGATCCGGCCAGCGAACTGACCCTGTTCGGCCAGCTGCTGGTCATGGTGCTGTTCCATCTGGGTGGTCTCGGTTTGATGACCTTCGCCGTGCTTACCGTCATGGCTTTGGGCGGCCGTCTCGGCCTGAAAGGCCAGAGGCTGGTGCGCGAGGCCATGGACCAGGCGTCGCCCGGCGACGTGATGCTGTTGGTGCGGCGGGTGGCGCTGCTGGCGCTGGGCCTGGAAGTGAGCGGCGCGGCGGTGCTGGCCACCGTCTGGGTGCCGGCCATGGGTTGGACGGAAGGGCTGTGGATGAGCTTTTTCCACGCCGCCTCGGCCTTCAACAACGCCGGTGTTTCTTTGTTGCCTGACGGGCTGGCGCCTTGGGCAGCGACGCCGGTGATCACGCTGGTGATCACCGGACTGTTCATTACCGGTGGCCTGGGTTTCACCGTGCTCACCGACCTCTGGCGTCAGCGCCGTCTCTCGAAGCTGAGCCTGCACAGCAAATTGACCCTGACCGGCACCCTGATCCTCGCCGTCGGCGCCTGGCTGCTGATCATGGCCTTCGAATGGACCAACGGCACTACCCTGGCGGCGGTGGACAGCGGCTCACGGCCCTGGCTGGCCTGGTTCGTGGCGGTGGTGCCGCGCAGCGCTGGTTTCTCGGTGGTGGACATGGGCAGCCTTTACGCCCCCAGTGTCTTGCTGGTGATGTTTCTGATCTTTATCGGCGGCGGCAGTAACTCCACCGCCTCGGGGATCAAGGTCAGTACCTTCATGGTGGTGGTGCTGGCCACCCGTGCGTTTCTGACCGGTCGCCGCCGGCCCACAGCGTTCCGCCGCACGGTGTCCCTGGATTCGGTATTCCGGGCCTATACGGTGGTGGTGCTGAGCATGCTGATGGTGATGCTGGGCTGCTTCCTGCTGGTTATCCTGGAGCCGGAAATGAAGCCCATGGACGTGCTGTTCGAAGGGTTTTCCGCCTTCGGCACCGCAGGGCTGTCACGGGGCATCACCGAAGACTTGTCCAAGCCCAGCCAGGCGATCCTCATGGTGCTGATGTTCGCCGGGCGTATCGGGCCGCTGGCGCTGGCCTTTTCCCTGGCCCGGCCCCGTGCGGTGAAACTGCGTTACGTGGAAGATCAGGTGCAGATCGGCTGACCCGGGTCGCGGCTCAGAGGCCGTCCGCCTCCAGGTTGAGGTGGCGGGAGCGCCACCAGCGCCAGGAGGCCACGGTGTCGAAGAACAGCGCCACCGAGTTGACCATCACCACCAGCACCGCCAGCAGCCACTCGTCCAGATGCATGGCGTCGGCGCCCCAGCCGCCGATCAGGCGGGCCACCAGGGCCACCTGCAACGGCACCCAGGCGATTAAATGAGGCAGCGCCAGCGCCCGGTTCACGGACGCGTAGTGCCACAGCGTGACGCCATTGGCCGCCAGCACGAACAGGGTGGCCAGCGCCACCAGGCCGCCGCTGGCGGTATGCAGCATGAAGAAGCCGGTGGCATTGACGGGGATCAGGACCAGCAGGATCCAGGCGCGCATCCATAGCGGCAGGCGTTGATAAGAGGCCTGGATGCGGTCCAGGCGTTCGAGATGACTCATGGCGCGTCCCTGATAGAGGAGGAGAGTAAAGTCCATTTCCGGCCGCCGGCGGTTTCGGCACTGCCGTGACGATAATATGACCGGGTCAGGGTCACAATATCGTGATGAACAGGGGGTGAGAAGTAGGGCTCACACCCCCTTTATTCAAGTCTATTCAGGTCGAACCCGGTAAACAGGGCAGTCAAAAATCCAGGCTGTAGCCCAGGGTCACGGTGCGGCCACGGCCTTTGAAGTAGTACTCATCGCTGGCGCGGGCGGCTTGGGAGTAGTAGGTGAAATAGTCCTTGTCCAGCAGATTCGCGATGCCCAGGTCGAGTTTGCCCGCCGGCAGCTCGTAGGCCAGGGACGCATCGAGCAGACCGTGGCCGTCGAAGTCGAGGGTCGGGTCTTCCGCGTCGCGGGCGAAGTAATGGTTGTATTGCAGAAGGGATGACAGCTTGGCGTTCCAGCGCGCGGTCCAGGCCAGGCGCAGGGTGTCCGGGGCGATATTCAAACCGGTCAGTTCCGTGTCCAGGGAGCCGTCGCCATCGGTGTCCGATTCGCCCTCGGCCTGGCTATAGGTCAGTTTCAGGAGGTGGCCGCCGAGCCGCGCGTCGCCGGACACTTCGACGCCCCGAATCTTGGTTTTCTCGCGGTTGCCCACCCAGACGCCGTTCTCCTCGGTGAGCCGCTCGCCGTAATCGGAGCGCGATTCGTAGTAGCTTACTTCCAGGCCGTAGCGATCCCAATGAAAGCGCGAGCCCACTTCTCTGTTATCGGTAACGATAGGTCTCAATTGCAGCAGCGTGTCCACGTCCTGACCGGGCTGGTCGATGCCGCGCAGCACCCGGCCCACGTCAGGCATGCCGAAGCCTTCGGAGTAGTTGGTGTAGAGCTGGGCCCAGGAGGTCGCCTGGTAGACCAGACCGGCGTTGAGCAGCGTTTCGTCGAACTCCGGGCTGCCGCCGTCGACGATCACGCCGTCGCTCATTACCGGGCCGCTGCGGTCGACGGCCTGGTAGGTGTCGACGTTGAGTTTGGCCTGTTCGTGGCGGGCACCGGCCTGCAGGGTCAGCGTTTCGGTCAGGCTGAAGTCCGCCTGGGCGAACACGGCGGCATTGCGAAACTGGGTCTCGGGTACATAGGTGCGGCCGGTCTCGATCAGCATCTGCCGGGTTTCGTCCTGCAGCAGGTCCAGGCCGGTGGTCACTTTCAGGTGGTCATCAAGCAGGCCGTCCCGGCTCAGGGTGAACTTGGCGCCCAGCTTGTCGGATTCGTTGCGGGTCTGGTCGAGCTGCTTTTCGCCGTCGGGGCCCTCATAGGGGAAGAAGGGCGTGGTGGCGAACCGGGCGCGGAAACGCTGGCTGTAAAGCTGGGCGTCCACCTGGCTGCCCAGCCAGTCCGTGTGGGTGTAGGAGAGCCGGGCCGTGGTCACCTTGTTGAAGCCGGGTTCGCCGTCGGGGGTGCCTTTGCGCGACCGCGTGGCGATGCCGTTGTCGCGATCGCCCGGCACGGGCACGTAATCGCCTTCGCCTTCCAGCTCGAAGCGGTTGACCATGAACTCCACGTTTTGATGGTCATCGATCCAGTAGCCCAGCCGGCCCATCAAATCGTGGCTGGTGGAGTTCTGCAGCTCACCGGGATAGGCGATCCCCACCAGTCTGTCGTCGCCGGAGTAGAACACGCCGCGTTCCTGGCGGGTGGCGGCGGCCAGGTAATCCCAGTCTCCTTGCTGGCCGCCGATCCGGTAGTTCAGCTTGTGGCCGAGGCTGTCGGAATCCACATCGTCATCGGCGGTCACGCTGACACTGGCGTGCTGGTTGATCTGCCCCGGATCGGCGCGTTTGGTGACGAAATTAATGATGCCGCCGGTGGCGCCCAGACCGTGCTCGGCGCTGGCCCCATGGATCACTTCGATGCGTTCCACCATGGACAGATCAATGGTGTAGCTGTCGCGGGCGCTGTCGCGCAACGGATTGCTTTGCGGGACGCCGTCGATCAGAAACAGTGGCGAACGACCGCGGAAAGTCTCGCCGGCATTGGAGAGTTTTTGCCGGCTGGGTGAGTAGGACGGAATCAAGTTGCTGAGCACCTGGCCGGGCTCCTCGCTGATCGACAACTGCTGCTCGATCTCTTCCCGGGTGATGAGGGTGATCTTCTGCGGTGACTCTTCCACGGTGCTGTGGGCGCGGGTCGCGGTCACCGTCACCGCTTTCAGGGTGTTGTTATCGGTTTGCGCCTGCAGAGGCGCGGCCATGGCGAAAAGGGACAAAGGCAAGCACAAGCGTAAGAAACGCACGGAGGTTCTCCTTGCGGTACATAAGTGTAAGAGGCGTAAGGACCGCGGGGGAACTTATTGAAAATGAGAATCAATGTCAATTTTGGGGTCGACGGCGCCTCCGTGGCTTTCGCTTGCGCCACCACAGGTAGAGGCCGGTGGCGAACAACAAACCCGGGAGCAGCCCACTGACCAGGATCAGCCAGCGGCCGGCCAGGCCCAGGGCGTCACCGTTGTGCAACGGGAATTGCCAGGACATAACCTGGCTGCCGGCAGCCGAGGTAAGCGGATTGTAGATGTCCAGGATGGCGCCGTTGTACTGATCCACCCAGACGCGGGTGGCGCCGTAGTTCGACCAGGGCTCGTCGGGCTGGTTGAAGGCGAGCCGGTAGGGATCGGTTGGGACGCCGGGCAAGTCCACCCGTGTGAGCACCGCGTCCGGGAAGGCGCGCCGGCCCCTGGCCACCACCTGGTCCACGTTCAGGGCGGCGCCGTTGGGCTCGACGTGTGGCGCCGGTGGGGCGTCCAATGGCAGCACCGCGCCGACCAGGGCCCGTACCGCGCCCGGGAACACCAGGCTTACCCCGGAGAACGCCACCACCAGCAGCACCGGCAGCAGGTAGAAGCCGGCGGTGCGGTGCAGATCAAAATAGAAGCGGAAGCGACCGGCGTCGCGGCGCAGGGTCAGTGCCCGTCGCCAGCGGCCGGCGCGGCGGCCCCGGGGCCACCACAGATACAGGCCGCTCAAACAGAAAAACAGTAGCAGCAGGCCGCCGGCGCCCACCACGTAGTGGCCGGTGGTGCCCGCCAGGAGATTGTAGTGCAGGCGGTAAACCCAACTGCTCGGGTATTGGCCCCAGTCGCGAATGGCTCGTACCTCGCCGGCGGGCGTTACGCTCACCTGCAGCGGCCCGGGCGCGCCGGGCCGTGCTTCGAAACGCACCTCGTGGGGGCTGCCCGGGCCGCGCGACAGGTTCAGCCGTTGCGGCGCCCTGCCGGGCACGGCCGCGTCGGCGGCGGCCAGCACGGTTTCCAGGGAGACCGCCTCGGCGGTCGGGTCGCTGAGCAAGCGTGGTGTCAGCCACTCGTCGAGGGTGTCGTGGAACACCAGCAGACTGCCGCTGACGCCGCTTACGGCCAGCAGCAGGCCGGCGATCAGGCCGGCGTATTTGTGCAGCTTGAACAGCATGGACGCTCGATGCGGGTGTTAGAAGTCGAGATTGTACCCCAGTGAGACGACCCGGCCACGGCCAGCGAAGTAGCGGCTGTCCAGCGTCGAGGCGGCCTGCGAGAAGTAGGTGATGTACTGTTCGTTGAACAGATTTTCCACGCCCACGGTGACCTGGCCCTTGCCCAGACGGTAGCCGGCGAAGGCATCGAACAGCTGGTAGCTGTCGAAGTCGAGCTCCGGTCCGGGGATGCCGCGACTGAAGTAGTGATTGCCTTGCACCTGGGTGGTCAGCTTGGGCGACCAGTTGGCCTGCCAGCGTACCGTGACCCGGTCCGGGCCGATATTGCGCCCGTCCAGGCGGGTGTCGACTACGCCGTTGTCGTTGGAATCGAATTTGCCGCTGACGTGGGCGTAGGCCGTGCTCAGGCGATGGCCCTCGCGGAAACGCCAGCCCAGATCCGCTTCCACGCCGTGGATTTCGGTCTTCTCCCGCTGCACTTCGAACACGCCGTTGCGCAGCGCCAGCCGTGAGCCGAAGTCGGAATCGGATTGGTAGTAGCTGACCTCGAAGTCCACGGTGCCCTGGGACAGGCGCGCGCCGATCTCGCGGTTGTCGGTGACGATCGGCTCGAGATTGACGTAGTCGTCCACGTCGCGGTTCGGTTGATCCACGGCGCGCAGCACCCGGCCCACGTCCGGCATGCCGAAGCCTTCCGAGTAGTTGGCGAACAGTTGCGCCCAGTCGGTGGCCTGGAACACCACACCGGCGTTGAACAGGGTTTCCTCGAAGCTTGGGCTGCCGCCTTGCACCGTCTGGCTGCCGTAGGAGGCCAGGGTGGTGTAGGTGTCCACATCCAGCTTGGCGTATTCATGGCGCACGCCGCCGTGCAGGGACAGCCGGTCGGTGGCCTGGTATTCCAGTTGCAGGAAGGGCGCCGCGTTCTGGAACTCGGTCTCCGGCACCCATTCACGGCCGGTCTGCGCCAGAATCTGGCTGGTCTGGTCCTGCAGCAGGTCCAGGCCGGTGGTGGCTTTCAGGTTGCCGTCGAGCAGGCCGTCCCGGGTCAGGGTGAACTTGGCGCCGTACTTATCGGACTCGTTCTGCGACTGATCGAACACGTTGGGGCCGAAGGCCGGGTCCTGGAAGGTGGCGAAGGTGTCGCCGCCGTAGCGGGCGCGGAAGCGCTGGGTGTACAGCTGCAGGCGCACGTCGTTGCCGGCCAGATCGGTGTTGCGGTAGGACAGGCTGGTGGTGAGCGCCTCGTTGCGCACCGGGTCGCCGGCCGGGTCGCCCTTCACCGAGGTGGCGGGCACGCCGTTGTCGCGGTCGCCTTCGATACCCACGTAGTCGTGGTTGCCTTCCAGCTCGAAGCGGTTCACCGACAGCTCCAGGTTCTGGGTGTCGTCCAGCCAGTAGCCGACCTTCATGAACACGTCGTAGCTCTGTGAGTCCATGGTGTCGCCCTGGGCCTGGTCGATGCCCACGGCCCGACCGTCGGCGTCGTAGAACAGACCCCGGGATTTATAGGCGCCGCCGAGCAGGAAGTCCCAATCGCCGTGGATGCCTTCCAGGCGGTAATCGGTTTGGTAGCTGAGGCCATCGGATTCGTAGTCGGTGGGGGCGCTCACGCCCACCCCGATGTGCTGGCGCAGCTCGGTGCCTTCCGGGCGGCGGGTGACGAAGTTGATGATGCCGCCGGTGGCGCCCAGGCCGTGCTCGGCGCTGGCGCCATGGATCACCTCGATGCGTTCCACCATGGCCAGATCAATGGTGTAGCCGTCCCGGCTGCCGTCGCGCAACGGGTTGGACTGCGGAATGCCGTCGATCAGGAACAGCGGGTCGCGGCCGCGGAAGGTTTCGCCGGAATTGGTCAGCTTCTGACGGCTGGGCGAATAGGAGGGGATCAGATTGCTGAGCACCTGGGCCTGATCATTGGTGATCGCCATTTGCTGCTCGATCTCGTCCCGCGTGATCACGGTGATTTTCTGCGGTGTTTCGCCGGCCTCGCTGTTGCCCCGGGTGGTGGTCACGGTGACCGGTTCGAGCTGGTTGGAGGTTTGCGCTTGGGCGGCGGTGGACACCGACGCCGTCAGGGGCAGCAGGGAACAGGATAGCAACGACAGCGGCAAGCCGGAACGTAAGCGGAGCACGGTGATCTCCTCCGAAAGGAATCGATTGTCAGTTTTGTAAGGACGGAGGGGAACCTATAGGTAATGAGAATTATAGTCAATACGGTTCAGGTTACGGGACAAGTTACGAAGAGGTGGGCGCTAGCTGTCATGGCCGGGTGTCGCCCGATCGCCCTGCAACCACCCCCAGGAATCCACCAGATCGAACAACAGGCTGATCGTGTTCACCACCAAAACGGCCACCGCCAGCAGCCACTCGGAAAGATCCAGCGGACCTTCTCCGTAGGCGCCCACTAAACGGCCGACCAAGGCCACATGCAGCGGGATCCAGGCGAACAGGTGGGGGATCGACATAGCCTTATTCATGCCGGCGTAGTGCCACATGATCGGCAGATTGGTGAGCACCACGACGACCGCCGCCAAGGCGGTCGCCTGGCCGGAGAAGGTGCCCAGCAGGAAAAAGCCCGCCGCGTTGACGGGGGTTAGAATCAAGCCGACCCAGATTTGCACCCAGCCGGGCAGGCTGCGATAGGAATCGTGGATCGCGGTCAGACGCGCGGCGGCATTCATTGTGTGTTGCCTTCGGTATTCAGGGCCCAGTTATAGTCCAGGAAGCGGATCGGCAGATCCCCGGCCGCCAGGGTGTTGCGCGCGTCGGGCGTCAGCCCCAGGGCCTCGGCGTGGTCCGCCAGATAGCCGCCCAGGCTGCCGGCGGCTTTGGTGAAGTCCTTTCCGTACCAGTCGAAAATCGGTGACACCAGCAAGATGCCGCTTTTCTCGTCGTAGCGGTTGCGCTGGCGGTCGGAAAGAAAGCGGCGGGTGCTGTCAGCGAGCTGTTGGTCCAGATGGTCGCCGCTAAAGGCTTGCGGGCGCAGCGCCGGGCAGCCCACCGAGGCGCAATTGACCGCGAAATGGATGCGTGGGTCCATGAGCTCGGGATTGCCGCGAATCATTTGGTGCTCCACCTCATCCAGGGTGCGTTGTTTGCCGAGCAACGTGAAAAAACGCTGGCTCCAGGGCCCGGAAAACAGCGAACCGATATCGCGGATGGAAGCCGGGCGCTCGTCCTGTTTAAGAATCAGCTTTACCGTGAAGGCGTTATACGCATTAATTAAAAACGCCAACCGGTGGTCGCGGTCGAAGCCTTCGAAAGTGTCAGCGTCCACCTCGCTGAGCTTCGTTAGATAGGCGTCCAGGGTGTCTTCGTCGTCGGCCAGTCCCGAGTAGTCGACGACACTGGTCACTCCGTTGCGCCGCCATTCGACATGTTCTTCAAGCAAGCCGTCCCAGGCGCCGTGATCGAACGCCGCCGCTTTCCCGGCGAGCGCCAGGCCGGCGATAAAAAACAGGCCCAGTGTCACTAGCGATAGCGTCCTTGGCGGTAAGGCGTGCAGTGTCATTGATTGACCTCCGGTCAGCGTTGCCAGGCGTGGAAGCGTTCCACCCAGCGCAACACGCCTTCCGGCTTGTGCGCCTTCTTCCACTCGCCGGCGGCGAATTTGTTGGCTTCCGCCATGGTCGGATAAATATGGATGGTGCCGAGAATCTTGTTCAGGCCCAGGCCGTGTTTCATGGCCAGCACGTACTCGCTGATCAGGTCGGACGCGGACTCGCCGACAATGGTGACGCCCAGAATGGTGTCCTTGCCCGGCGGCGTCAGCACCTTCACGAAGCCGTGGTCGGTGCTGTCGGCGATGGCCCGGTCCAGGTCGTCGATGCCGTAGCGGGTCACTTCCACATCGATGCCCTGTTCGCGCGCTTCGTCCTCGCTCAGGCCCACCCGGGCCACTTCCGGATCGGTGAAGGTGGCCCAGGGGATCACCCGATAGTCCACCTGGAACTTCTTGAAGCGTCCGAACAGGGCGTTCACCGAGGCGTACCAGGCCTGGTGGGCGGCCACATGGGTGAACTGATAGGGCCCGGCCACGTCGCCGCAGGCGAAAATATTGGGGAAGCGGGTGCGCAGGAAACCGTCCACCGCTACGGTACCGTTCTTCTCGGTGGCGATGTTCATGGCGTCCAGGCCCAGGCCGTCGGTGTTGGCGCGCCGGCCCACCGCCACCAGCACGGCGTCGAACGGCAGGCGTTTCTCGCCGCCGTCGGCTTGCACATACAACACCTTCTCGCCGTCCTCCACCGCGAAACGCGCCGCCTTGTGGTTGGTGAGCACGGTGACGCCGCTGTCGCGCAGGGACGAGGTCACCAGGGCGGCGGCGTCTTCGTCCTCGCGCGGCATCAGGCGCGGCAGCATCTCCACCTGGGTCACTTCGCTGCCCAGGCGCGCGAAGCTTTGCGCCAGCTCACAGCCTATCGGCCCGCCGCCCAGCACGATCAGCCGGCGAGGCTGTTCCGTCAGCGTCCACAGGTTTTCCGACGTGAGAATGTCGATCTCTTCGATGCCAGGAATCGGCGGCACGAACGGCCGCGCGCCGGAGGCGATAATGATATTGCGGGTGGTCAGGGTGCGTTCGCCCTCGGCGGTGTCCACGGCCACTTCCCAGGGCGAGGTGATGCGCGCGCTGCCCTGCACGCAGTCCACGCCGAGTTCCGTGTAGCGCTCCACCGAGTCATGGGGTTCGATCTTGCCAATCACCTTATGGATGCGTGCCATGATGTCGGCGAAATCGAATCGCGGGGTGATGCTGATGAAACCGTAACGTTCCGGCTTGCGCTCCAGGTGCGCCAGCCGCGCGCTCTTGATCAACGCCTTGGACGGCACGCAGCCGGTGTTCAGGCAGTCGCCGCCCATCTCGCCTTTCTCGATCAGCGTCACACTGGCTTTCACCGTGGCGGCGATGTAGGCGCTCACCAGCCCGGCGGAGCCGGCGCCGATCACTACCAGATTACGGTCGAAATGCTTCGGCTTTTTATAGCCCCGGTACACCTTACGCGCCTGCAGAAACGCCATCACCGCCTTCGCCAGCCACGGGAACAACCCCAGCAACACGAACGCGCCGATCAGATCCACCGACAGCAACCCGGACAAGGTGTCCAGCTCGCCCAGCTGGGTGCCGGCGTTCACATACACCGCCGTGCCCGCCAGCATGCCCACCTGACTGACCCAGTAAAACGTCCAGGTCTTCAGCGGCGTCAACCCCATCACCAGATTGATCACGAAAAACGGAAACGCCGGAATCAAACGCAACGTGAACAAATAAAACGCCCCGTCTTTCTCTACCCCCGCGTTGATCTTCTTCAGCCGCTCACCGAACCGGCTCTGCACCGCATCCTTGAACAAAAACCGCGACGCCAGAAACGCCAGAGTCGCCCCCACGCTGGACGCAAACGACACCAGCAGCAACGCCACCCAGAACCCGAACAACGCCCCCGCCGCCAGCGTCATGATCGCCGCCCCCGGCAAACTCAACGCCGTCACCGCCACATACAACAAAAAGAACCCGCCCAGCACCAGCACCGGCTGCTCCGCCGCCAACGCCTGAAAGGCCCCGCGCTGCGCTTTCAAATAATCCAGGCTCAGATACTGCCCCAGATCAAACACAAAATAAGACGCCACCAGCGCCACGATTACGCCCAACAGAGCCAGCTTCTTAACGTTCATTCCATCACATCCTTAATGACCAGGCGGAATCTGCCCCGGAACCTTTCGGCCGACTCCGACGCGGTGTGTGTTGGTGATGTCCAGAACCGTTGAGCGCAGGGATGCGCGAATCGAGCCCCCAGGGACGGGTTCACGGCGTGTTCTGGACATCACCAACACACACCGCGGCCCCAGCTGGAGAAAGAGCTTAGCAGCAGCTTCCATCACTCACTGAGCCTGATTCGTCTTCGAAGGGCACATTCAACCCACACCCCTCAAAAATCCCAAAGTGCGAATCGAAGCTACCAATAAACTCAAAATGACCCCGGAACCGACTCTCCGCCAACATCAACCAGGTATTCCCGCACACCGGAAACACCTTGCCGGTCTCAATCACATGATGGTCGTCCAGCACGAACGAATGCGGATGATGGTCCACCGTGCCTTTATAGATCACCGCCTGCCCATAGTCCTCGCAGGCCGGCTCCAGCGCGTCAATGTTGAACAACCGGTAGGTGGCTGAGTAGAAGCGGATGTTCCCCAGCTTGGCTTCGATGGCCGGGTTCTCAATGGTCAGCCGGCGCGATTCCACCAGACGGGGATCACCGAACCCACAGCCTTTGGCCAGGTTGAGAAAGTCGTTCCAGTATAAGGCCCCGGACAGGCACTCACCGTAGAGAACCGGGTCCGCGGTCAGCGCCGCCGGCACACGACGGTCGGCGTACACGTCGGAAAAATAGAATTCCCCACCGGGCTTGAGCAGCCGTTTCACGTCGCTAATCACCTTGGCCTTGTCGGTGCTCAGGTTGATCACGCAATTGGACACCACAATATCGAAGTGGCCGTCCTGCAGGTCGAGTTGATCCAGCTCTTCGATGTAGCCCTTCAAGAAGCGCACATTGCTGCGCGCGTGGCCGAATTCCTGGCGGTGGTATTCCTGATGGCGCGTCGCCACCGCCAGCTGTTCGTCGGTCATGTCCACGCCGACCACTTCGCCGCTGTCGCCCACCAGGGCCGAGAGCACGTAAACGTCCCGGCCGGAGCCGCAGCCCAGATCGAGGATGCGCATGCCTTCCAACGACTCGGGCGCGACCAGACCGCATCCGTAGTATCGGGTTACCACCTCGTCGTGCAAGCGGGCCAGCAGCGGTTTGAGGTGATCCGGCGGGCTCTGATCGCAGCAGGCGTTGGTCTGTAAATCGTCGCTGCCGGTAAGTTGCTTGCCGTAGTAATCCTGAACCTCTTCACGCATCTTTGACCCTCTTAGCGTCTTACCCTGCAACGGGATTCACCCTTGGATGCGAAGCATGGCGCTTTGTTACACCCTGGTGCTGTAACCTTACGGCGATCCTGGCATCCAAGTCATTCATGATCCGTGAAGAAACGCTGATGGGGCGTGGGGCGGGCTGAGCCTCCCGCTAGAACCCGGTCTGGAACGAGCGGGTCTGCGACAGGGGCATCGGCCGGCCGATATAGAAGCCCTGCACCTTTTCCACCCCCAGCCGGCGCAGTTCTTCCAACTCCGTTTCGGTTTCCACGCCCTCGGCGATCACGGTGCTGCCGGTGACTTCCGCGAACTTGATCAAGGCGGCGGCCAGCGCCCGGCGCGCGGTGTCAGCGTGAATGTTGCGGATCAGGCTGATATCCAGCTTGATGATGTCGACGTTAAGCTCAAGGATATGCTGAAAGCTGGCGTAGCCCGCCCCCGCGTCGTCGACGGCGATGCGAATGCCCTGTTGCCGCATCGGCTTCAGCGCGGCCAGAAAAGCCTGATAATCGGAAATGCGCGCGTGCTCGGTGATTTCCAGCACCACGCTTTGCGCCGGGCAGTCGGCGAGAAGCGCCATGATCTCGCCGCTGAGCAGGGCGTTGGGCGATACGTTCAGCGACAAATAGCAATCGTCGGGCAGCGCAGGCACGCCTTTCAACGCTTCTCGTACCGCCAGCAGTTCCAGCGCCTCGCCGAGGCCGGCCCGTTCCGCTTCCGCGAACCACAGGTGCGGTGCCTGGTACGGCTCTGTGTGGAAGCGCGCCAGCGCTTCAAAGCCGACGATGCGCTGCTCACGAACATGGTAAATCGGTTGGTAAGCCATATCGAGCCGTGCTTCGTCGATGATATCGCCGACCCGTCTTTTCAGTTCATTGCGTTTATGTTCGCCGCGGCGCTCCTTGTCGAGCAGCTTGCCGGTGAAATCGGCGAAGGCACGGAGTATCGATAGATCCCGCAGGGTTAGTGGCGCGCCGGGCTTTTGATCGAAACAGCAAAAGGTGCCGTAGACGCTACCGTCAGGCATGCGGATCGGCACGCCGATATAGCTGCTGATGGCGAGCGCGCGGGTAATGGCCAGATCGCGAGTGGTCGGGTTGGCATGGGTGTCGGGGATGATCTCCGGTAAGTCGCCGGTCACGATACGGTGGCAGTAGGTTTCTTCAAGAGGGTGGGCGTCGCCGGCCTTGAGTGGCGCATGCTGATGGTCCGTATCCACGTAGCGGAGGAAGCGGCAGTCGTCGGAAAACTCGGAAATGAAGGCCACATCCATGCCCAGGTGGCTTCGTAAGGTACTCAAAACACGTTGGAGGTCCTCGGTCAGTGAGGCGGTGCCCCCGTTTGTGTTGGCGAGAATCGGCTTCGCCAGTGCGTCATCGTCCATGAGTGGCCTCCCGGTGCGGCACGTCTCTCAGCGTCTCTCAAAGACTATTAGCCGTTCCGGGAAAGATCAATTCGGGGTGCGGCTCATGCCGACCAGTGGCGCTGGGCGGAATCACTGGCGAAAGCGTCGCGCGATCCAATAGTCCAGGCTTAGGAAGCGGCCCGCGCCTTGAAAAAACAACACCAGCAGCATGATGAAATAGGTGGCGGCGAACTCGATGCCGTTATTGAGAATAACGAAGTTGCCTTTCTCGGTGAGCCATCCGTACTGGCCGTGCTCACGCAGGAGGCCTTTTGCCGCCGTCAGCCGCTTGCCCACCTCGACACTGTTTTCCAGGCTTTGTTGGGCCGCGGGAATGCCCACAGCGGCCAACGGCTGAGCCATGCTGGTTGCGGGGTTCGAAGGGGCGATCGCGAACCAGCCGTTGTCCCAATGCACCGACAGCGCCGCCACCAGCATGGTGACCATCAGAGGGACGGCGAAGTAACGGGTGGCGAGGCCTAGCAGCAAAAAGACGCCGCCGGCCAATTCCGCACCGGTGGCAAGAAACGCCATAACAGCGGGAAAAGGCAAACCGAGTCCCCAATCGGGATTGCCGAACCAGGCGACAGTGGAATCAAAGCTGGCCAGCTTGTTCCAACCGGCGGAAATAAACACGACGGATAGGAAAAGCCGTAGCAGGAATGGTGCCAGGAAATCCCATTTCTTGGTGGCATTCAGAAAGTCATGGATTCGATTCGCGAAGGTCACTAGGCCGTTCATTGTCATTCCCCTTTATTGACGCTTGGCAGGTTGCCCCGGTCAGATATTAAATAAGATGCTTGAGAGAGGGCTGTGTTACACCGGCTTTCTTCTGTTTCCGGTTGCTACCGCCGAAAAGCTGTTTTTATTATTCAAAAAAATGCCCCGCACAATGGCGGAAGCGGGGCGATAGGGGGGGGATTCAGTTCCGGTTCCGTTAGCCTTTCTTTGTCCAGGCAAACTTTTCGAAGGGTTTATCCACCGGCGTTTCCGCGAGGTGGTTGGTGTAGTTGCTCATGACCTTTTGAGCCAAGCCCAGAATGACTTCCAGGATGTGGCGCTGCTGGTAACCGGCATCCAAAAATGCCTTTACGTCTTCGTCGCTCAGGTTTCCATGCTGGCGCATCACTTTCAGGGTGAAGGTGCGAAGCGCTTCCAGTTTCTCATCAGGCAAGGCGTCTTCATCGCGCAGAGCGTTGATGATGTCATCGGAAACGTTCATCGATTTTGCGATCCCCGTGTGCGCGGGCACGCAATAGTGGCACTCGTTCTCCACGTTGATGGTTTGCCAGACCACGGTTATTTCGTCGGCGTTGAAGCTCGATTCGCCGAACAGACGGTGGAGGGTTTGGTACCCTTCAAGCAAACCGGGCGCCTCCGCCATCACGGCGTGGAGGTTGGGGACCATTCCGAATGACTTTTTTGAGCCTTCCAGCAGAGGGCGGGCCGCTTCCGGAGCGCTGTTCTCATCGTGAAGGTTGAAATCCGTCATGCGTCTCTCCTTGATCTTGGCGCGAGCTTCGCGCCAGTGCGTAAGCGATACGATGCACGCTACCTGTTGTTGAGTGATCATTCAAGTTAAGATTATCCAGTGTTTTTCAAACCTGGATGGGTATGTCACGTCGGTCCCGTTACAGTCGCTCCGAGTCGTTAGGCCGCGCTATGGACCTGTTCTGGTCCCGTGGGTATTTGGGCACCTCGATGAAAGATCTCGAGGATGGCCTGGATATGCGGCCAGGTAGCATCTATGCCGCTTTTGGCAGCAAAGAGCAGTTGTTCCTGGACGCCTTGGAATTGTATGCGCACGGCATGCAGGAAGAGATTGCCGACTTGACCCGCGATCAGCCTCTGGAGGACGGGCTTGCCGCTTATTTTCAGGCGCTGGCGAAAGGAACAGCGTCTAGAGGCGTGGGTAGGGCCTGCTTGATTGTCAGGTCCTTGCTCGAGGCCGCCGACACTCAGCCTGTCATTCTGGGGCAGGCGGAAGCGTTTCTCAGTCAGGCGGAATCCGGATTCACCGCGCTAATTTCGGCCGCGTCGGTGCGCGGTGATATACCCGCGGACACAGACTGCCCACGGCTGGCTCGCTATCTGCAAAGCCAGATCATGGGGCTGCGCGTCATTCTGCAGAGGCCGGGACTAAGTGCGACGGCGCGCTTGACCTTGGCCGACGATATGTTGGCGGGCTTTCTTGCCGTCGCGGCGGGGTCCCGCGCTACCTAGCCCGTCCTAATAAGGAGCACTGTGATGCCTTGCCGCGTAATCGTGTTCGACGTTAATGAAACGCTGCTCGATTTGGGTGGCCTCGATGGCCCCTTCGAGACCTCATTCGGTGATGCCCGGGCCAGGAGCCAATGGTTCGCGCAACTGCTCAGCCTGTCGATGACGGCCACGATCGTCGAGGATTACCGGGATTTTTCGGCACTGGCCCGTGATGCGCTGGAGCAGCTGGCCGCCCGATACGGTGTGCGACCGACCGACGATCAGTTTCAGGAGATTCTCCAGCGTATGCAGCAGTTGGCGCCGCACGATGACGCGCGACCGGCACTGGAGCGCCTGCGGGCCAGGGGCTTTCGTCTGGCGGCGTTGACGAATTCAGCCCCGGCTGTGGCCCGCGCGCAGTTGCAGCACGCTCGGTTGGACCGCTTTTTTGAGGCGATTTTGTCGGTGGATGAGGTGCGTCGTTTCAAGCCGGCGCCCGCGCCTTATCGCATGGCCGCCCAACGCATGCAGGTGGGCGTGTCGGCGCTGCGCATGGTCGCGGCGCATGATTGGGACATCATCGGCGCGATGGCCGCCGGATGCCGGGGCGCGTTCGTGGCGCGTGGCGGCACGGCCTTCCCGGCGTGGGCACCCCGGCCTGATGTGTGCGAGCCGGGCCTGGACGGTGTGGCCGAAGCCATTATTCGGGCGGACGGTTAGTGGGTGCGGTCAGCCTGGATGCCGTTTGTGATCGGTGACTTGCCTGCTGTGATCAACACGGTCCAGGACCGCTTGGACCTGGTGGTCGTGCGCGGTCGGCGCGGCGCGATGGCGCAGATGGGCGGCAAGCGCGCGTAATTGGCGCACGTAGCGCCGGCAGTGGCGGCAAATAAGCAAATGCATGCTTAAAGAAAAGCGTTCGCGGGTCGATAACGGCGTACCGTCGACCAGGGCGTCAGCGCGCTGCTCCACTTGCTGGCATTTCAACATTCGCCGGTCTCCTGAAAACGATCCACCATCTCGAACAAGCGGGCGCGGGCGCGGTGCACCAGCACACGAACATTGGATGCACTGACGTCCAGGATGTTACAGATGTCGTCGAAATCCAGGCCTTGAATGTCCCGCAGCTGCAGCGCCAGGCGCTGGTTGTCCGGCATCGCGGTGATGTGGCTTTCCAGGCAGTGTTGCAGCTCGTCACGGGTGAGCAGGGCGTCCGGGCCGCTCAGGGCCCAGGCGCGGGGCGGCTCCTGCCAGTGTCCGTTGGCGTTGAAGCGATGCGCCAGGGCGTCGGCGCCGCCTTCCTCGGTGGGGTCGAACTGAACTTCCCGGCCGCCCTTGCGCAGTTGCATGCGCGCCTGATTGATGACGATACGGGTCAGCCAGGTGAGCAGGGCACTGCGGCCCTCGAATTTGGGCAGCGCCCGGTGGGCGGCGATCCAGCCGTCCTGGACTGCCTCTTCCGCGTCCGCCGGCTGCAGCAGCGTGCGCGCGGCGCCCAGCAGGCGCGGATGGTAGTGCTTGACCACCAGGGCGAACGCGGCCCGGTCACCCGCCCGCAGGCGTTCGATGAACTCAGGGGTTTCCAGATCCGGATTCGCCATGGGCCGTCAGCCGCTCTCGTTCAGACCTCGATGCGCTTGTACTTCATGCGCTTGGGCTGCAAGGCCTCGTCACCGAGTTGCTTGCGGCGGTACTCTTCAAACTCGGTGTAGGAGCCCTCGAACCACTCCACCTGGGCGTCGCCTTCGAACGCCAGAATGTGCGTGGCCACCCGGTCCAGGAACCAGCGGTCGTGGGAAATCACGATGGCGCAACCGGGGAAGGCGAGTAACGCTTCCTCGAGGGCCCGCAGGGTTTCCACGTCCAGGTCGTTGGTGGGCTCATCGAGCAGCAGCACATTGGCGCCCTGCTTGAGCAGCTTGGCCAGGTGCAGACGGTTGCGTTCGCCACCGGACAGGTCGCCGACGTGCTTTTGCTGGTCGCCGCCTTTGAAGTTGAAGCGGCCCAGGTAGGCGCGGCTGGGCACCTCATAGTTACCGATCTTGAGAATATCGTTGCCGTCGGAGACTTCTTCCCAGACCGTCTTCTTGCTGTCCAGGTCCTCGCGGCTCTGATCCACATAGGCCAGGTCGACGGTGTCGCCCACCTCGATGTCGCCGGAATCCGGGGTTTCCTCGCCGGCGAACATGCGGAACAGGGTGGTCTTACCCGCGCCGTTGGGGCCGATGATGCCGACAATGGCGCCGCGCGGCACCGAGAAGCTCAAGTCTTCATAGAGCAGCTTGCCGTCGAACTGCTTGGAGACGCCGTTGATCTCGAACACTTTCTCGCCGAGGCGCTCGCCGGGCGGAATGTAGAGCTCCTGGGTTTCGTTGCGCTTCTGGAAGTCCTGGCTGGCCAGTTCCTCGAAGGCGCTCACCCGGGCCTTGTTCTTGGCGCGGCGGCCCTTGGGATTCTGGCGCACCCATTCCAGCTCTTTCTCCACCGTCTTGCGGTGGGCGCTTTCCTTCTTCTCTTCCTGCTCCAGGCGCTGCTCCTTCTGTTCCAGCCAGGAGGAGTAGTTGCCCTTCCAGGGAATGCCGTGGCCCCGGTCCAGTTCCAGGATCCACTCGCAGGAGTTGTCCAGGAAGTAGCGGTCGTGGGTCACCGCCACCACGGTGCCGGAGAACTCGTGCAGGAAGCGCTCCAGCCAGGCCACGGACTCGGCGTCCAGGTGGTTGGTGGGCTCATCCAGCAGCAGCATGTCCGGGGCGCTCATCAGCAGGCGGCACAGCGCCACGCGGCGGCGCTCACCACCGGACAGGTTGGCCACATTGGCGTCCCAGGGCGGCAGACGCAGGGCGTCGGCGGCGATGTCCAGGCGGCGCTCGATATTGTGCGCGTCGGTGGCCTCGATGATGCCTTCCAGCTTGGCCTGCTCTTCGGCCAGTTTCTCGAAATCCGCGTCTTCCTCGGCGTAGGCGGCGTACACCTCTTCCAGGCGCTCCTGGGCGTTACGGATCTCGGAGAGGGACTCCTCGACGATCTCGCGCACGTTCTTGTCCGGGTCCAGCTCCGGTTCCTGGGGCAGGTAACCGATGTTGATGCCCGGCTGCGGGCGCGCCTCGCCCAGGTAGTCCTTGTCGATGCCGGCCATGATGCGCAGCAGCGTGGACTTACCGGAGCCGTTGAGGCCCAGCACGCCGATCTTGGCGCCCGGGAAGAAGGACAGGGAGATGTCCTTGAGGATCTGTTTCTTAGGCGGGACGACCTTGCCCACCTTATCCATGGTGAAAATGTATTGGGCCATAAAAAGAGATATGCCTGAAAACGTAAGAAAAGCCCGTATGACGGGGCACGGGCGGGTTGGCGCCTAAACTAACCGAACCCGGCCCGGGATGAAAGTCCAGCCCGCCGGCGCGGCGGCCAGCGGCCGGCCCAGGACGGCCTCAAGTTACAAGTCGGCTTGCCGATATCAGGCATGGAATGTGATTTCACTTTCGGGCCCGTGTTGCCCGTCGCGCTGAGCAGGAGTTGTGCTGTGTTCGCTAAATTCAACCGCATCAATATTAAATACGGCGCCGCCTTCATCGGCGTGGCCCTGGCCTTGCTGGTGGTGGTGACCGCCAACGCCTTGCTGGTCAACTCAGTCAAGGAGCGCATGGTCGAGATGACCTCGACCCTCAATAAGGCCATTTCCCTGGTGCTCAACGCGGACCGTGACCTGTATCAGGCGCGCCTGGCTGAAATGGCCTACCTGCGCGGTATTCCCGGCACGCCCGAAGCCGAGGCGCAGATCGCCAGCTATGAGGAAAACGCCGCCCAGGCCCGGGAGCGCATCCAGCAGGTGGCCGGACTGATGGCCAACTACGGCGATGTGTCCGAGAGCGTGGGCAAATTCGAAGGGCTGTACGAGCGCTGGCGCCAGGAATCCGGGCGCTCGATCCAGATGTACGCCGACGAAGACATCGGCGGCGCCATGGAGCAGATCGATGGCCCTTCCAGGGACAGCTTCGAACAACTGCGCACCTTCTACGACGCCACCGGCCAGGCCGTGGACGAGCGTGTCCATGAGTTGGAAGTCACCACCCTGGCCCGGGTCAGCCGCCAGCAAACCCTGGTGATCGGCTTCGCCGTGGTGGTCGGCCTGGTGGCCATCGCCATCGCCCTGATCGGCCCGCACCTGATGTCCAAGGCGATTCGTCAGGTCAGTGCGCGGATCCGCGAGATCACCGACGGTGACGGCGACCTCACCGCCCGAATTCAAAGCCACCGGGGCGACGAAATCGGCGACCTGGCCGAGCAGTTCAACCGGTTTATTGATCGCATCGACACCACCCTGCAGTCCGTGCGCACCAGCACCCTGAGCGTCAACCAAGCCTCCGACGAGATCGCCAAGGGCAGCCAGGAGTTGGCCTCGCGCACCGAGCAGTCCGCCGCCAATCTGCAGCAGACCTCCGCCTCCATGGAGGAAATCACCACCACCGTGCGCAATACCTCCGACGCCGCCCGCCAGGCCGACGAGCTGGTCCAGTCCACCGTGCAGGTGGCCCGGCGCGGCCAGGACGCCATGCGCGAGGTGGAAACCACCATGGGTGAGATCAGCGCCTCCTCGGAGAAGATCAACGAGATCATCACCCTGATTGACGGCATCGCCTTCCAGACCAACATCCTGGCCCTGAACGCCTCCGTGGAAGCGGCCCGTGCCGGCGAGCACGGCCGCGGCTTCGCCGTGGTGGCCCAGGAAGTACGTACCCTGGCGGGCCGCTCCGGCGACGCCTCCCGGGAGATCCGCGAGCTGGTGGACCGTTCGGTGAGCAGCACCCAGACCGGCGCCGGCCTGGTCAAGAACGCCGGGCGCACCATGGAAGACATCGTCGCCAGCATCGACAAGGTGACCCGCGTGATCAGCGAGATCAGCACCGGCGCCCAGGAGCAGAGCCAGGGCATCGGCCAGGTGAACACCGCCGTCGCCGAGCTGGACACCATGACCCAGCACAACGCCTCGATGGTGGAAGAAACCAGCTCCGCCGCCGAAGAGATGCGCCACCAGGCCGAGCAACTGGCGGCGCTGATCGCCACCTTCCGCCTCAGCGGTCAGGAGGCCGACGCCGTGGACGAGCGCCTGCCCACCCTGCGGGCCGTGGACCGGGACAGCGGCGACGCCTGGCACGACTACGCCGCCTGACCCGGAACCGTCACACGCCGGCTCCCCATGAGCCCCTCTCACCGTGGTGATGAGGGGCTTTCATGTGTCAAAGCGACCGGTTTTGGTTAGAATACGCGCCCCTGATCCCGCAATCCGACCCACAGGTAGCCCATGTTCTCTAAATCCATGTCCATCGCCGAGTTCGACCCGGAAATCCAGGCCGCCATCGACGCCGAGCGCGAGCGCCAGGAGCAGCACATCGAGCTGATCGCCTCCGAGAACTACGCCTCCCCCCGGGCCATGGAAGCCCAGGGCTCCGTACTCACCAACAAGTACGCCGAGGGCTACCCGGGCAAGCGCTACTACGGCGGTTGCGAAAACGTGGACGTGGTCGAGAACCTGGCCATTGAGCGTGCCTGCCAGCTGTTCGGCGCCGACTGGGCCAACGTCCAGCCCCACGCCGGCTCCCAGGCCAACGCGGCGGTCTACATGGCGGTGCTCAAGCCCGGTGACACCGTGCTCGGCATGAGCCTGGACGCCGGCGGCCACCTGACCCACGGCGCCAAGCCCAACTTCTCCGGCAAGATGTACAACGCCATTCAGTACGGCCTGGACAACGACACCGGCCTGATCGACTACGACCAGGTGGAGAAGCTGGCCCGCGAGCACCAGCCGAAGATGATCGTGGCCGGCTTCTCCGCTTACTCGCAGATCGTCGACTGGCAGCGCTTCCGTGACATCGCCGACGAAGTGGGCGCCATTCTGCTGGTGGACATGGCCCACGTGGCCGGCCTGGTCGCTGCCGGCGTCTACCCCAGCCCGGTGGGCATCGCCGACATCACCACCACCACCACCCACAAGACCCTGGGTGGCCCGCGCGGTGGCCTGATCATGGGCAAGGCCAACGACGACCTGCAGAAGAAGATCAACTCCGCCGTCTTCCCCGGCGGCCAGGGCGGCCCCCTGGAGCACGTCATCGCCGCCAAGGCGATCTGCTTCAAGGAAGCCATGGAGCCGTCCTTCAAGACCTACCAGCAGCAGGTGGTGAAGAACGCCCAGGCGATGGCCAAGGTGTTCATCGAGCGGGGCTTCGACGTGGTCTCCAACGGCACCGAAAACCACCTGTTCCTGCTCAGCCTGGTCAAGCAGGACATCACCGGCAAGGACGCGGACGCCGCTCTGGGCCGCGCCCACATCACCGTCAACAAGAACGCCGTGCCCAACGACCCGCGCTCGCCCTTCGTCACCTCTGGCCTGCGCATCGGCTCCCCGGCCATCACCCGCCGCGGCTTCAATGAAGCCGACGCCACCGAACTGGCCGGCTGGATCTGCGACATCCTCGACAACATGGGCGACGAGGCGGTGATCGACGAAGTGCGCGGCAAAGTCAGCGAGATCTGTAAGCGTTTGCCGGTTTATGAGCAATAAGCGATGAGTTGATAGTTGACAGTGGATAGTTGACAGCGAAAACAAAGCGAGGCGTCAGGGATGACGGGAAAATTTGTAGCGCGGGAGAAATCCCGCGCTTTTGCGTTGCGGGTGGTGAAACTCTGCCGGTTCCTCCAGGAGCGGGATCGGGAGTATGTGCTGAGCAGGCAGTTGCTGCGCAGTGGTACGGCGATTGGGGCTTTGATCCGCGAGGCGGAGCAGGCGGAGAGCCGGGCTGATTTCGTTCACAAGCTATCGATCGCTCTTAAAGAAGCCAGTGAAACGGCGTATTGGCTGGATTTACTGACGGAGTCCGGGTATTTAGATTCCGTGCACGGTCAGTCTATGATGGCCGATACCGAAGAGCTCCTGAAAATCCTGACGGCGATTATCCGAACCACCAAGCGCCGCAGATAACCCGGGTTGTTGATCTTTTAGCTATCAACTGTCAATTATCAACTATCAACTGGTCCTCTCATGTTTTGTCCGTTCTGCGCTGCCCAAGACACCAAGGTGATCGACTCGCGTCTGGTCGCGGACGGCGGGCAGGTGCGCCGGCGCCGGGAGTGCCTGAGCTGTAACGAGCGTTTCACCACCTTCGAGACCGCCGAGCTGGTGATGCCCCGGGTGATCAAGTCCGACGGCACCCGCGAGCCGTTCAACGAGCAGAAGCTGCGCGCCGGCATGCTGCGCGCCCTGGAGAAGCGGCCGGTGAGCGTCGAGGACCTGGAAGCGGCGATCAGCCGGCTCTGTCACCGTCTGCGCGCCACCGGCGAGCGGGAAGTGCCGGCCCGGCAGGTGGGTGGCTTCGTGATGGAGGCGCTGCAGCAGCTGGACGATGTGGCCTATGTGCGCTTCGCCTCGGTCTACCGCAGCTTCCAGGACATTTCCGAATTCGCCGCCGAGGTGGACCGCCTGCGCGGCCGCGCCGGCGGCGGCGAACCGCAAGACGACGATACCCCGCAGCAATGAGCGCCGGGCGGTTCAGCGATTTCGATCATCAGTGCATGGCCCGGGCCCTGGAGCTGGCCCGGCGCGCGCTCTACACCACCGACCCCAACCCGCGCGTCGGCTGCGTGCTGGCCCATGACGGCCTGATCATCGCCGAGGGCTTCCACGCCCGCGCCGGCGAGCCCCACGCGGAGCGCAACGCCCTGGCCACCGCCGGTGAGCACGCCCGCGGCGCCACCGCCTACGTCACCCTGGAGCCTTGCTCGCACACCGGCCGCACCGGCCCCTGCGCGGATGCCCTGATCGACGCCGGGGTGGCACGGGTGGTGGCGGCCATGCAGGACCCCAACCCCCAGGTGGCCGGCAGCGGCCTGCAACGGCTCCGCGACGCCGGTATTCAGGTCGACACCGGTCTCCAGGAGGCGGACGCCCGCGCCCTGAATCCGGGCTTCGTGCTGCGCATGAGCCAGGGGCGGCCGCTGATCCGCATCAAGGCCGCCGCCAGCCTGGACGGCCGCACCGCCATGGCCAGCGGCGAATCCCAGTGGATCACCGGTCCCGAGGCGCGCGAGGACGTGCAGCGGCTGCGCGCGCGCAGCAGCGCCATCGTCACCGGCATCGGCACGGTGCTGGCGGACCGGCCCTCCTACACCGTGCGCCCGGAGCAATGGCGCCATGGCGAGTACGCCGACGGCCCGGTCCGCGCGCCGCTGCGGGTGATCCTGGACCCGGCCTTGCGCACCCCGGTGGACAGCCCGGTGGTCACCGCCGACGGCCCCTGCCTGATCGCCCACGCCGACCAGCCGGGCGCCGCCCCGGACGACCGCCGCCGGGCGCTGGAACACGCCGGCGCCGAGCTGCTGGCGCTGCCCCGCGCCCGCGCCGCCAGCGATTCCGCCGAGCCCGCCGCGACCGCCCGCGCGGAGCAGCGCGGCCTCGACCTGCACGCGGTGATCGCCGAGCTGACCCGCCGCGAATGCAACGAAGTGCTGGTGGAATGCGGCGCCACCCTGGCCGGCGCCTTCGTCCGCGAGGCGCTGTTCGACGAGCTGATCGTCTATCTGGCGCCCACCCTGCTGGGCGCCGATGCCCGCGGTCTGCTGGACCTGCCGTTCGAGCGCATGGACCAGCAGGTCCGCCTGCAATGGCGCGACCTGCGCCGTGTCGGCGACGACCTCCGCCTGACCCTGGCGCCCGTTTAGAACGGCCCGCTGGAACCGGCCTCCGGGACTTGCACGGCGCCGGCGAACCCTTTAAAAGCGGGGATCGGTAACCGGCCGGGAGGAGCCTGCATGAGCACCCATACGTCCAACACAAAGATCACCACCACCAAGATCCGCGCCATGAAGGGCCCGGGAAGCATCGTTTCGCTGACCGCCTACACCAAACCCATGGCGGCACTGATGGACCCCTATGTGGACCTGATCATCGTCGGCGATTCCACTGGTATGGTCGCCTACGGGTTCGATTCCACTCTGCCGGTGACCCTGGACATGATGATCCAGCACGGCGCCGCCGTGACCCGCGGCGCGGCTTCCGCCTGCGTGGTCGTGGACATGCCGTTCGGCAGTTACCAGGAGAGCCGGCAGCAGGCCTACCGCAACGCCGCCCGGGTGCTGGTGGAAAGTGGCGCCCAGGCGGTGAAAATGGAGGGCGGCCTGGAACTGGTGGACACCGTGACCTTTCTGGTCGAGCGGGGTATTCCGGTGATGCCGCACATCGGCCTGCGTCCCCAGCACGCCAACGCCCAGGGTGGTTTCCGCGCCCAGGGCCGTGACGACGCCGCCACCGGGCGCCTTCTGGAGGAGGCCCGCGCCTTCCAGGCGGCCGGTGCGTTCTCGTTGCTGGTGGAGGGCGTGTTCGAAAGCGCCGCCCGCGCCATCACCGAGGCGGTAGCCATTCCCACCATTGGCATCGGCGCCTCCCGGGCCTGCGACGGGCAGGTGCTGGTCACCGAGGATATTCTCGGGTTGTTCTCCGACTACACGCCCAAGTTCGCCAAGCGCTATGTGGATCTCAGCGCGCAGATAAAAACGGTGTTCGCCGACTACGAGCGCGAGGTGCGTGGCGGTGACTTCCCCGGTGATGAACACTGCTTCGGCATGAAGAAGTAAAGGAGGCGACGCCTTGCGGTCCGTCATGCAAGGCCCCAAATGCGAGCGCCCGTGCGGCACCGGGGACACCACCTGCGGCGGGTGCGGACTGGTGGTGTGGGGCTGCTCTGGCGGGGCTGGCGCCGGCAGCACAGCTGACGTCAGGAGGCGATGGCGACGCCGCCCCGGCCCTGGTCCTTGGCCTGGTACAGCGCCTGATCGGCGCGCCGCAGGGTGCGCCGCCAGTCGCTGTCGGTGAGCTCGGCGAAGCCCATGCTGGCGCCGATACGTGGCAAATCCTGTTCCCCCGGTGCGATCCGCTGGAAGGCGTCCAGCAGCCGCCGGGCAATAGAGTCCGCCGCGTCCGGGTTGGCGTCCGCCAGATAGACCACGAATTCGTCGCCGCCCCAGCGGCAGGCGATATCGCCGTCGCGCATGGTGTCGTCGATGCGCTGCGCCACGGCGCGCAGCAGCGCGTCGCCCCGGGCGTGCCCGAAGCGGTCGTTGACCACCTTGAAGTGATCCAGGTCGATGAACAGCAAGCCGCCGCGGGCATTGTTGCCCAGGTTGTCCAGATGGTTTTCCAGGAACGCCCGGTTGAACAGCCCGGACAGCGGATCGCGGGTGGCTTTGTCCGCCAGCCGCCGCAGTTGATGGTCGGTTTCGGTGCGTTCGCTGAGCGTGCGGGAATAGTGAATCACCATGGCCGCCAGCGCCGCCAGTTGGAATACCACGAAACCCGGTGTCAGGGTGCTCAGCGGCAGCAACTCCAGGCCCAGCTCGCGCAGCGTATCGTGCACCCCGGTCAGGAACACCAGCGCAAAGCCGATCACCGTCAGCCACCAGGCCAGGGAGCCGCCGGCCCGTCTTGCCCGGCTCAGCATTCGCCAGTTGATCAGCGTCACCAGTACCATGCAGAGCGCGAAAAACGGCGCCCCGGCGGCGCCGTAGTCGGCGAACACCTGGGTGCCGCGAATCGTGGCCTGGTCGCTGGCGATGATCAGCGCCGGGTGGTCCACCCAGATCAATCCCGCCAGCAGGGCGCCCACGGCGTAGATGCCCGCCAGCCGCCAGCGCGGCTCGCGGCGGCGGCTCAACACCCGGTGGAAGCAGAGTAGCGCGGCGAGCCCCATGACCACCGCGCCCAGAGCCAGCCGGTAGGGTGGCATGACACCGTCCACGTTGCCGACCAGGGCGTCGATCCGGGACACCAGGTCGCCGGTGATGTACACCGTGGCGAACAGATTGGCCAGCGTGAAATGCAGCGCCGCCGATGCCTCCCGGTCGCGGTACAGGTACAGCGCCAGGGTGAACACGCTCAGCAGCACCAGCAATGCCATGGCGGCGCCGGTGGCCATGATGTTCAGCCATAACGTCCAGGTGTCCGTTCCGGCGCCGGCCAGAAAAGCGGAAGGAGTGTGCTCGGGCATGGGTTCCGGGTGACCAAAAAATGAGCGGCAAGAATACCAAAATCAGCCGGGGAAACCGTTGTATCTTCGTTTCAGAGCCGCCGGTGGCCCGCGGTCAGCACGCCACCGCCAACCGGTTGCGGCCCTCCGCTTTGGCGCGCAGCAGCGCCTGATCCGCGCGCTGCAGGGTCAGGCGCCAGTCGCCATCAGTGAGGACGGCGACGCCCACGCTGGCGCTCATGTCCGGGCCGCCGGCCCCTTGATCCAAATGGCGGAACGCGCGCAGCAGGCGCTCCGCCACCGCCAGCGCCGCCGTCTGGTCAGCGTCGTTCAGGTAGACCACGAACTCGTCGCCGCCCCAACGGCAGGCGATGTCGTGATCGCGCAGGGTGGCGCGGATGCCCTCCGCCACCGCCTGGATCAGCCGGTCGCCCCGGTCATGGCCGAAGTGATCGTTGACCACCTTGAAATGGTCCAGGCCGATAAACAGCAGGGCGCCGGTGGCCCAGGGCGCGCCTTGATCCAATTGCTGCTCCAGGTAGGCGCGGTTGAACAGGCCGGAAAGCGGGTCGCGGGTGGCCTTGTCCGCCAGCCTGCGCATCTGGTGGTTGTGGTGAGTGCGCTCACGCAGGGTGCGTGAATAATGCATGGTCATGGCGGCGAAGGCGCCGAACTGGAACAGCACGCAGGCGCTCGCCAGGGTGCTGAACGGCAGCCACTCCCAGCCCAGCTCGCGGAAGGCATCGTGCACCCCGGCGGCGAAGAACAGCGAAAAGCCGAATACCGTCATGCGCCACAGCACCCGGCCGCGGGCCTGGTGCGCCCGGCGCAGCATGGCCACCGCGACCACGGCCAGCACCGCCAGGCAGACGGCGTAGAAGGGGCCGGCGAGGGCGCCGTAGTCGGCGAACACGCCCACTGCTGTGAGCCGGTAGTCGTGCGATGCCAGCACCAGCCAGGGATGCTCCAGCCAGATCAGGCCGGTGAGCGCGGCCCCGACCATGTAGATCGCCGCCAGCCGGCGCCCGCCGGGGCGGTCCCCCAGCACCTGGTACAGCGCGATCAGCGACGCGAGCGCCAGCACCACCGCGCTTAACGACAACCGGTACGGCACCATCACGGCGCCCAGGTTATCGGTGAGCAGACACAGCCGCACGGCGATGTCGCTGGCCACATAGGTGGTGGCGCACAGGTTGGCGACGGTGAAATGCAAGGCCGCCGAAGCGGCTTGATCCCGGTGGCGGTACAGCGCCCAGGTGAAAAGCGTCAGCAGCGCCGACAAGGTCACCGTGGCCCCGGCGCCCATGATTTTTGCCCACAGCGCCCAGGTATCCACACCCGCCCCGCTCAGGCCGGCGACCACGATTTCATACGGCATACGCCCACCCAGAAACAGACTCCCCCTGGGCGAAGAATAGCAAAGCGCCACCGGGGCGTCCCTTGCGGAAACATCGGGTAGCGCCTTGCCTTCGTGCCTCGTTGGGAGGAAATGTGGGTTGCAAATGTGTATCGGTTTGGTGGTTGTTTTTAGCCTTGGTGCTGCCGTCGAAAAGCCCAAGTTTCGATATTGCTGTATTTATAGCCATTAAAAACAGCGACTTAGTGTGTATTTGGCTTGTCTTTCCTGGCGCGCCCCTGAAGTGACACGCAAAATAGGAATTGACATAAAATTATGTGTCGTATAAAAATGAACCCTCAATGCGGACAGCGCGAGGGAGGCACCCATGTACGCACAACAGGTCGACACCGGCAGTAAGAGCCTGAAAACCCTGGACGAAATGGGCCCGGAAGAGCGGCACTTTCAAGAGAAGGTGAACGCGGAAACCAAGATCGAGCCCAAGAACTGGATGCCCGACGGCTACCGCAAAACGTTGATCCGCCAGATCTCCCAGCACGCCCACTCGGAAATAGTCGGCATGCTGCCCGAGGGCAACTGGCTGACCCGCGCCCCCAGCCTCAAGCGCAAGCTGCAGCTGATGGCCAAGATCCAGGATGAAGCCGGCCACGGCCTCTACCTGTACAGCGCCATGGAAACCCTGGGCGCCGACCGCGACGAAGAAATCGAAAAGCTGCACCGCGGCGAAGTGAAGTTCTCCTCCATCTTCACCTACCCGACGCTCAGCTGGGCGGACATGGGCGCCATCGGCTGGCTGGTCGACGGCGCCGCCATCGTTAACCAGGTGCCGCTGCAGCGCTGCTCCTACGGCCCTTATGCGCGGGCCATGATCCGGGTCTGCAAGGAAGAGAGCTTCCACCAGCGCCAGGGCTACGAAGTGCTGCTGACCATGATGCGCGAGGGCACCGACGAGCAGAAAGAGATGGTGCAGGACGCCATCAATCGCTTCTGGTGGCCCTCCTTGATGATGTTCGGCCCCTCCGACGACAACTCGCCCAACTCCGCCCAATCCATGGCCTGGAAGATCAAGCGTCACAGCAACGACGAGCTGCGCCAGCGCTTCCTCGACCAGACCGTGCCGCAGCTGGAGTTCCTCGGCTGCACCGCGCCGGACCCGGACCTGAAATGGAACGAGGACACCGGCCACTACGACTTCGGCGCCATCGACTGGCAGGAATTCTTCGACGTGCTCAAGGGGCACAGCCCCACCGGCATCGAACGCATCCAGCAGCGCAAGAGCGCCATCGACGAAGGCCGATGGGTGCGCGATGCGGCGGTGGCTTACGCCGAAAAACAGAAAGCCAGCGCCGCCTGAACCGAATTAACCAACGAGAACCGAAATGGCTGAATGGACCCTCTTTGAAGTCTTCGTGCGCAGCAAGCACGGCCTCAACCACAAACATGTGGGCAGCGTGCATGCGGCGGACGCCACCATGGCGCTGGAAAACGCCCGCGAGCTCTACACCCGCCGCAACGAGGGCGTGAGCATCTGGGTGGTGCCCGCCGCGCAGATCACCGCCACCGCCGGCGACGAAAAAGACGCCTTCTTCGACCCGGCCGAAGACAAGGTCTACCGCCACGCCAGCTTCTACAAGCTGCCCCCGGAAGTGGATCAGATGTAATGAACGCACTCACTCAATACCTGCTGCGCCTCGCCGACACCGACATGGTGCTCGCCCAGCGCCTGTGCGAATGGTGCGGCAAGGCACCGGCGCTGGAAGAAGAAGTGGCGATGATGAACGTCGGCCTGGACCTGCTCGGCCAGGCGCGCAACTGGTACGACTACGCCGCCGAGCTGCTGGACGACGGCCGCGACGCCGACCAGCTCGCCTTCCGCCGCAACGAACGGGAATACCGCAACCTGCTGCTGGCGGAGTACCCGCGCGGCGACTACGCGGTGACCACCGCCAAACAGTTCTTCTTCGACGTTTGGCACCATCGGGTGCTCACCCGGCTGAGCGGTTCCAGCGACGAACGCATCGCCGGCCTGGCCGCCAAGGGCCTCAAGGAAGCCAGCTACCACCGCCGCCGTTCCACCGAATGGATGCTGCGTCTGGGGCAGGGCACCGAAGAGAGCCACCGCCGCCTCGCCGACGCAGTGCAAAACCTGTGGCGCTTCACCTACGAGCTTACCGACACCGACGCCGTGGAAGACGAACTGGCGGAAGCGGGCATCGGCGCCGGGAACGTGGGCGATGCCTGGCGGGCGGAAGTGAGCCGCGTGCTCGAGCAGGCCGGCCTGGACGTGCCCGAGCCGGCACGCCACTTCTACCTGGACGGCAAGAACGGCAAGCACACCGAGCAGCTCGGTTTTTTGCTCGCCGAAATGCAGTACCTGCCGCGGGCCTATCCTGATGCCACGTGGTGAGCTGATTTTCCGTGAGCGGGCGGTCTTCACCGGCACGCCCCTGGGCGAAGCGGACCTGCCGCGCGCCTGGGACTGCCTGGGCGAAGTGATGGACCCGGAAGTGCCGGTGGTCAGCGTCGTCGACCTGGGCATGATCCGCGCCGTGGAATGGGAAGACGACCACCTGCACGTAAAAGTCTCGCCCACCTACTCCGGCTGCCCGGCCACCGAAGTGATCGAGCGCGACGTGGAACAGGCACTGATCGAAACCGGCTTCCGGAACCCGCGCATCGAACGGGTGCTGGCGCCGGCCTGGACCACCGACTGGATCACCGAAAAAGGCCGCCAACAGCTGCGCGACTATGGCATCGCGCCGCCGGCGGAAGGCGAGGGGCGCGAGACGTTACGCGACCCCGGCCCCGCCGAGTGCCCGCACTGCGGCAGCACCGACACCCGGCAAATCAGCGAATTCGGCTCCACCGCCTGCAAGGCGCTCTACCAGTGCCGCGACTGCCTGGAACCGTTCGATTACTTCAAGTGCCTTTGAGCGTACCCATGACCCAATTCCATTCCCTGACAATCCGTGAAGTGCGCCCGGAAACCCGCGAAGCGGTCTCCATCGCCTTCGATGTGCCGCCGGAACTGAACGACGCCTTCCGCTTCACCCAGGGCCAGCACCTGATCGTGCGCACCCATATGGACGGCGAGGAAGTGCGTCGCTCCTACTCCATCTGCACCGGCGTCAACGACGGCGACCTGCGCGTGGCGGTGAAGAAAGTCCCCGGCGGGCGCTTCTCCGGCTTTGCCAACGGCGAGCTCAAGGAAGGCGACACCCTGGAAGTGATGCCGCCCACCGGCCACTTCCACATCGACCTGGACCCGGCCCGTGAAGCGAACTACCTGGCGGTGGCCGCCGGCAGCGGCATCACGCCGATCCTGTCGATCATCAAGACCACGCTGGAAGCCGAACCCAACAGCCGGTTCACCCTGATTTACGGCAACCGCTCCAGCGGCTCCACCCTGTTCCGCGAAGCGCTCGGCGACCTGAAAAACGCCTACCTGGGCCGGCTCAACATCATCTACATGTTCAGCCGTGAACAGCAGGACGTGGATCTCTACAACGGTCGCATCGACGCGCACAAATGCGACGCCATCTTCAGCCGCTGGCTCGATACCCCGAACCTGCACGCCGCCTTCCTCTGCGGCCCGCAATCCATGACCGAAACCGTCAAGGAGCGGCTGATCGCCAACGGCCTGGAAAAGCGCCGCGTGCACTTCGAACTGTTCGGCGTGGAAGGCCAGCCGCAACGCAAACACCGCGCCCCGGAAGAAGTGGCCGACGACGAAGCCAAAACCGAAGTCTCCATCATTAGCGACGGCCGCCAGCTCGACTTCCGCGTACCCCGCGACAGCGTCAACATCCTCGACGCCGCCAATAAAGAAGGCGCCGACCTGCCGTTCTCCTGCAAGGCCGGCGTCTGCTCCACCTGCCGCTGCAAGGTGGTGGAAGGCGAAGTGGAGATGGACAACAACTTTGCCCTGGAAGACTACGAAATCGACGCGGGCTACGTGCTCTCGTGCCAGAGCTACCCGCTCACCGACAAGGTCGTTCTCGACTTCGATCAACCATAAGGAGCCTCCGAACGATGCCGGCGTCGTTTCCGCGGCTGCGCCGCCCTGCGGGGCGCCACGATCGGCCCGCCCTCCGCGTTGTGGCCGCTTGACGTGGCGCCACCACGCCGGCGCGTCCACGCCTTGATGGCGGGCCGCTCGTGACGCCGGAAACGACGCCGGCACCGCCCGGAGGCTCCCGAGCGCACCAAACAACCGGCGACGGCCCAAGAGGCCGTCGTTTCATACGCAGATAGAAAGGAGCCACGCCATGACCGTTCTGCAAAGCTACCTCGCCGGCCAATGGCTCGGCAGCCAGCCGGGCAAACCGCTGGCCAGCGCCATCAACGGCGAGATCGTCGCCCACGCCCACGACGACACCCCGGACTTCGCCGCCGCCGTGCACTACGGCCGCACCACCGGCGTCAAAGAACTGCTCAAGCTCGACTTCCAGGAACGCGCCGCCCGCCTCAAGGCCATGGCGCTGCACCTGCAAGAACACAAAAAAGAGCTCTATAAACTGTCGCGCCACACCGGCGCCACCAAAGGCGACAACGCCTTCGACATCGACGGCGGCTTCGGCACCCTGTTCGCCTACGCCAGCATGGGCCGCAAAGAGCTGCCCTCCGGCAACGTCCTCCACGAAGGCCCGGTGATCCCCCTCGGCAAGAACAACCACTTCGCCGGCACCCACATCCTGGTGCCGCGTGGCGGCGTCGCCGTGCACATCAACGCCTTCAACTTCCCGGTCTGGGGTATGCTGGAAAAATTCGCCGCCAACTTCCTGGCAGGCATGCCCTGCATCGTTAAACCGGCCACCGCCACGAGCTACGTCACCGCGGCCTGCGTGCGCCTCATGCAGGACTCCGGCGCGCTGCCCGAAGGCGCCCTGCAACTGGTGATCGGTAGCACCGGCGACCTGCTGGATCAGCTCGACGAACAGGACCTGATCACCTTCACCGGCTCCGCGGACACCGCGCGCAAACTGCGCGCGCACCCCAACATCATCAACCGCTCGATTCCTTTCAACGCCGAAGCGGACTCGCTCAACAGCGCCATCCTCGCCCCGGACGTCACCCCCGACGACGAAGAGTTCGACCTGCTCGCCAAGGAAATCGTCCGCGAGATGACCGTCAAAGCCGGCCAGAAATGCACCGCCATCCGCCGCATCATGGTGCCCCAACAGCACCTGGATGCCTTCGCCGAACGCCTGATCCAGCGCCTGGAAAAAATCACCCTCGGCGACCCGGACGAAGAAGGCGTGCGCATGGGCGCGCTCGCCTCCATCGCGCAAAAAGAAGACGTCACCGCCGCCGTCAACGACCTGCTCAACACCAGCGAATGCATCCACGGCGCTGACGGCGGCGTGGCCCCCATCGGCAAAGGCACCGAACACGGCGCCTTCTTCGCCCCGCGCCTGCTGCGCAGCAACGACCCCCACGCCGACGGCGGCGCCCACGACATCGAAGCCTTCGGCCCCGTCAGCACCCTGATGGGCTACGGCGATCTCGACGAAGCCGTGGCCCTGGCCGCCAAAGGCAAAGGCAGCCTGGTCACCACCTTCGCCACCAAAGACCCGAAGAACGCCGCCCGCGCAATCCCCGCGCTCGCCGCCCGCCACGGCCGCCTGCAAGTGCTCAACGCCGAAGCCGCGAAAGAATCCACCGGCCACGGCGCGCCCCTGCCCCTGCTCAAACACGGCGGCCCCGGCCGCGCCGGCGGCGGTGAAGAACTCGGCGGCATCCGCGCCGTCCACCACTACCTGCAACGCACCGCCATCCAGGGCTCGCCCACCATGCTCGCCGCCGTCACAGGCGAATACGTGCGCGGCGCAGAGGTCCTCGAAACCGAAGTGCACCCCTTCCGCCGCCACTTCGACGACCTCGCCATCGGTGAATCCCTGCTCACCCACCGCCGCACCGTCACCGAAGCCGACATCGTCAACTTCGGCTGCCTCTCCGGCGACCACTTCTACATGCACTTCGACGAAATCGCCGCCAAAGACTCCCAGTTCGGCAAACGCATCGCCCACGGGTACTTCCTGCTCTCCGCCGCCGCCGGCCTCTTCGTCTCCCCGGCCCCCGGCCCCGTCCTCGCCAACTACGGCCTCGACACCCTGCGGTTCATCAACCCCGTCGGCGCCGGCGACACCATCCAGGCCCGCCTCACCTGCAAACGCAAAATCGACCAGGGCAAAGCCGCCCCCGACGGCACCCCGCAAGGTGTGGTGGTCTGGGACGTGCAGGTCAAAAACCAGGACGACGAGCTGGTTGCCAGCTATGACATCCTGACGCTGGTGGCGAAGAAGAAAGGGGACGCATAACCCGTGTGGTGAGTTAGTCCTTACTCTTTAATTCAAGGCTTCCTTGGTGATGGCCGCTCCTTTTGGGGCGGCCTTTTTTTTAAGCTTTAAAAAAGCACGGATAGATAGTAAAAAGAAAGGAACGTTCAGTGGTTGTGCTTGCCGATAAAATGACGAATTTTAAGGAGAGGGGATGGATTCGTCACTTTCTAGAAGAGTTAAACAAACGATTTTTAATTTTAAGATAAATGTTGAGGCGAAAGGGGAAAAAGATGGTGTTTATACTCTAGATTACGAAAGAGGAAGATACCGACAGAGAGAGTTAGTAGGTCTTATAAGAGACTCGGTCCCCTATTTTTCATTAACGCCTGATGAAATTAAAAGTATAGATCCTTCGGAAAGAAATAGAAGGGCTTTTTATAGAATTTCGGAAGCGAATGAGAAGTCGAAAGGCGACTATGGAGAACTACTTCTTTTCCTGATTTTGAATATATTTTATGAAGTTCCGAAGTTTGTCACCAAAGCTAGATTGAGAAGTACCAATAGAGAACAAATAAAAGGCTTTGATTGTGCGCATTTTTCTAAAGATGAGAAGGGAATTGTTTTGTGGTTGGGTGAGGCAAAGTTCCATAAAAGTATTTCTGGAGCGGTAAGCTCCGCAAGTCAGTCGCTTTCAGAGCATTTCAGTGATGTCGAACGAGTTAAGTCCGAGCTTAGATTGTTGGGCGGAGAAATAGAGATCAATAAAGGCATGGAGCCTGAGCTCTATGAGGAGCTGGAATCATATACCTTGGGGAACAAGTCTTTAGATAAAGTAAGAATATCCATTCCGGTTCTCCTTACTTATGACAGTTCCACAATTAAATATTTTTGTGGTGACGAATCGTCGAATATTGAATCAGAACTATTCTACGAAAAGATGTGTATAGAGATTGAGAAGCATTTTGGGAAAATTGAATCAAAACAGTGGCCTGGTCACGAAACAATAGATGTATGCTTTTTTATAGTACCACTTGAGTGTGTGGAAACATTAAAAGAAGAGATTGCTTTTATAGAGGCGGCGATGAGGTTCTGATTTATGGATAATCATGCGGAAATGAACATAAAGGAAATGAGCACCGAATCGCTAGAAAATCTCTTGATTGAGACCTACAGGGGGTTAAGCAGCAGAAGCAGCTATGAATATAATCGTGCTGTCTCGGTGATTTGCCACGTTTGCGATTTGAAGCCCAGAGATTCAATGGTGCAGCAGCTGCTTCATGATTGTATATGCCAATCAAGAATCTTTTTATACGGCCATCTATTGTCGATGATTGATTCTTCTTATAACCCAGCGGTTTCTTTCCAGGACGCATTTTCTCAAAATTTGTACACTAGCGGTTTAACCAAGACGATACTTACTCGGCAGCAGAAAGAAATATTTGATAGCTTCCAGGAAAACCGGCGAATTATCGTTAGCGCCCCCACGTCTTTCGGAAAGACAAGGATAATAAGGGAAATTGTAGAACATAACGAGTATAGAAACATTGTCCTGATTATGCCGACGGTCTCTCTGTTGTCGGAGCAATATCAGGACATAAAAACTAACATAGATGGATATATAATATCAAAGTCTTCTAAGGTAACGATAAAAGATGGCGAGAAATATTTGCTCATCCTTACGCCGGAAAGAATGTCATCGTTTCTAGAGGATAACCCTGGTTTCAAAATAGATTTCTTCGTTATGGATGAGGTCTATAAGGCAGACTATAAGCTAAGGGATGGTAGGTTCCAGGTTTTTGCGGACATTCTGTATCGACTTGCTGGCATGTGTAGCGATTTCTACCTTATAGGTCCTTACATCGATGCTTTTAGCGATAATTTCGTGAAAAGGTTTGATGTGAAGATGTTAAAGTATGATTTGGAAATCGTTCAAAAAGATTATTACGCTTGGGGCGGCAAGGAAAACAGAGGCAATAAAACTGTAGAAGGCAAGAATATTAGGGTTGTTGGCGAAAAGTTTAAAAATTTAATGAGGCTTTGCGCTAATGATAATGTCGATGGAAAGTATTTGATCTATAGGTATCAAAAACAGTATGTAGAAGATTTGGCCATAAAATTTGCAAGTGAGATGCCGGACGCCGCCTACGATCAAGAGTTGTATGACTACCTTTCTGAGACGATCTCGCCCGACTGGGGTATCCTTACATGTTTGAAAAAAGGGGCCGCATTTCACCATGGCGCAATGCCAAGGCACATACAGGATTTGGTGGTCGATAATTTCAACAAAAAAAGTCTGGGATCCATTGACTATCTTTTCTGTACAACATCTCTTACTGAGGGTGTTAACTCGGCGGCGAAAAATGTTGTTCTTTATGACAAAAAGATTGGCTCTGGATCTATGTTAGGTGTTTTGGATAGAAAAAACATAGAGGGAAGGGCTGGGCGATTCATGCAGCATTTCGTGGGCAGAATTTTTTATCTGGAAGAGCAGGAATCGGATGATGCTGAGGTGGTTGTTGAGATCGAAAATTTTGACTCAAATTCGCCATCCCCTGAGACTCTTATTCAAGTCGATGAATTGGATTTGTCGCCATCATCATCCAGGAAGCTATTTGATATAAAGGGTGAGCTCGAAAGGCTGATGATACCTTTGGGTTTAATAAAGAAAAATAGATTCGTTAGTATTGAAGGGCAAAAAAAGCTCATTCAGCATTTGCGTTCTAAGCTTTTTCTCGATGAATGTTATTATGATCGTTTGATTCCAGATAAAGAAATATTGCAGATTATCCTATCAACTATATATGAGTTTTTGTTTAGCGATTCAGACAAGGGGCGCAACTTCGATAATGAAACAGGGAAAAATATATTAATAAATTTGACAAAGTTTTATGTATATTACTCTCCTGGCTTTAAAGGATTGTTTGAAAGTGACACAGCGAAGTATGTTAGGCCCCACACTAATTCCAGAATAAGATTCGCTTTTGAATTGATATCTAAATATTTTGAGTTTGTCTGGCCTAAGTACCTAAAGTGTTTCGAAGAACTGTACAATTTTGTTGCCGCTGAGAAAGGGTATAAGGCCATTGATGCTTCGGCGCTTGTAGCTAAGCTTGAGTATGGGACTACGGAAAGCCATGAGATTCTTCTCAAGGATGCTGGAGTACCAAATGAGCTAATAAAGAAAATATCGGTCTTTTTCAAAGACTGTGGTGATTTTCAAGACATAAGAGCGGTCGCTAACGCTAACATGACTTCAATTAAAAGGGCTCTCAAGCCCGTCGAAGGCCGTGTATTGGCTCGATATCTTTAAATTGAGTTTTATTTTTATATTGGATAGAGTGGAAGCACTGCCTCCGGGTGCGGCAACACCCGAAGGCAGCTAACCACAACAGACTGAGTAGGAGTCCATCATGGCTGAGCGCAATCATAAGCCACGCGCCCGCGTGGGTAAAAGCGAAACCCGCAAATCCAATCGCGATTTTCCCTACACCCGGCACCTTAAAGTGCATCCCGGGCAATATTACCAATCCTTCGATCCCGTCCGCGTCCATCGCCTCAAGCAACCCAGGCCACCCGTGCCCTGGGTGCATGTTAAAGGCTATTGGCTTGCGGAAGCCGGCTTTGACGTCGGCACGTCCCTGCAGGTGGAGGTCAGGCGGGGCCGCCTTATCATATCTGCGGCTTCTGATACTACCGGGGTTTGACGGCATATCGTTGCGTTCGCCGCTTTGCCGAGCGGCGGACGGCATCGTATGCTTGCTCTCTAGGTCTACATGGCTGTAGAGCTATCGGTAACGGATAACCAGGTTGCTTCAGGTTTAGTATGAAGCGCCTACAGTTCTAGTTGAGTACGTTGGCCTGGGGGCGGACTAGTGCTTATTCAGCGCTTTCAGGATTGCCTTTTTGTAAACATTCTCATCGGGAAGCGTTACATTGTTGAAGGCTTCCTGCACCTTATAAACAGTAGTTGAATGCGTGATGCTATTGACTAGTGGCACTGTTTCAGCATCCTCGTGCGGCTTATATTTATGCTCGTAAGCCATAAAAGTTATAGATGCCGGCTGGAGAGCGTACTTGATCAAGCCGCCTTCTCCGCCCAACCGTTCCATAATTCTTGCATACACGGGTTGCGGACAAACAAAGAACAAGCCCTTTTTGCATAGCTCTTCTCTCTGCAAAACTTGGCCTTTGTAGATCAACTGGGGCAGAATCCTTTTGTTAACATTTTCCCAGTTGAGTCCAGCTTTTGTGTCTATTATCTCTCTATCTTCTAGGAGGGCCTCATAGCCATTTCGATAGGAGTTAGTTGTGTCAATGGTCTGAACCTCAACAGCAGTAAACTCTATGAGATCGCCATCCTCATTAATTAGAGCCAGCACCCAATCTACAAAATACCCTCCTCTGCCGGATTTCTGAGGTAGGCGCAATTCGCCACCCCATCCGCGTCCAAAAACGGCAATCACCGCCTCTTTATGAGTACGAGCATGATTGGCGGCCTCTGCCCCAGAGACGAGTCGATACTTACTGCCAAAAGCCTTTTCTGCGACTTGGTTCAAGATGTCATGGCCATCTGCGTAAAGTCGAATTGGGCAACATATTACTCGTGCGCCAGACTTCTGCTGCAACGTGCAAACACCAGAAACAACGTTATCTCGAAAGCGTTTTTGGCAGGGTGCGTCAATGTAAGGGCAGTGACCGTCTGCTGCACTTTTTAAGGCGATTGGGGAAAAATCTTCAGATCTATAGCCAAAGAATTCCCAAATAGTAGAAGCCATTAAAATCTCTTATTTTGCTTTCTTTTTATTGGAGGAAATTTTCGTTTCGAGCACTTTCACCAGAGATTGCCCAATGGCAGTGGCCAATAACGGTGGCACTGCGTTACCAACTTGCTCGTACTGTTCCACTTTTGAGCCGGTGAAATGAAAACGATCTGGGAACGTTTGAATTCTTGCGGCCTCTCTTACCGTGAAGGTGCGATCTTGGCTGTAGTGAAAGTAGGCACCCCAATGTGGGTCGCATTTCGTCAGTATGGTTGATGCAAGACCGTCCGGATGTACTCTGCCGTAACGCTTTGTATGATCAGATTTGCGGGCTCGCTTCATGCCTTTCGGAAGAAGGTTCTCTGGTATGTCCGTCCAGTTTCCACCGGCTGGTATATGCTTCATTCTCTTTATGTTGATGGCACCTAGGCGAGCGGATTCATGGTTCACAACGGAAGCTGATCCTGCGCGTAAAATCTTCTGGAAGTCATTCTGAGGTTCAGATCTATAGCTCTTCTCAGGAGTGCCGGCTTCACCGTTTTCCAATACAGGGAGATCGTCCAGAGCGTCTTTAACCGTTACAAAAGATGGCAATTCCATGCTTTTCGGTATCGCGACGATGTTTCTACCCGCAAAATTGGACGTGAAATTCACCCGAACTGGGGCTTCTCGTACGGGGTCAGGAAACACCTTTTCAGTTATCTCGTGATCTCTAAGTCCAATAATGATTGTGCGCCAGCGTGTTTGCGGGACACCAAAATGCGGGGCATACAATATTTTAACGTCAGATTCGTATCCATGTTGGCCTAGAACGGTCAAGATGGATTGAAGAGTCGCGCCGTTCTCGAAAGATACGAGGCCCGGGACATTTTCTATAATTACCGCTCTCGGCTGAAACTCATCGACAAAACGCAGGTAGTCGTGAACTAGGCTGTTTCGCTCATCATCTGAAGATCGTTTGGGGGCGTTAATAGAGAAGCCCTGGCACGGTGGCCCCCCAGCTATCAGATCAAGTTGACCTTTGCGCAAGCCCAGCTTTTTACGGACTAGGGACGCGTCAACGGCCCGAATGTCGCCACGCTCGATAAGAGTTTCAGGATGATTCAGCGCGTAAGTTTCCGCATATCGCGGAACGACTTCGTTTGCGTATAGAGATCTAAAACCCGCCTGACTAAGCCCTTCTGAGAGACCGCCGGCGCCGGCAAAAAGATCAATCATAGTCAGTGGAAGCGGAGACGATTTCACGGGGTTTCCTTTTCTGAAACTGCTGCAGGAAATGTAGCAGCGAGCTTAGCTGCGCACCCCAGTAAAGACAAGGTAAGATGCCAGATTTCCGACGGCTTATGCTGTCACCTGCCCTTTACGATGTACTAATGAAACCATCAACGATGCCTGTTCCGGGGTATGTGAGCGCATACTACCAATTTCAGATTGGGTGCAATGGGATTGCCAGGTCGGCATGTTGCGCAGCCGGCGCATATCTGGCCGTCCTATGACTTCCCTGGTTGCTGCGTAGGTAGCTTGAATTTATGGCCTGATATGTTCTTCATGGGTTTATATCAGTGAAAAATGTAAACCAGCTCCTCCAGCAATGGCCTGCCGGTGCGGTCATCTCCCTGTACTGGCTGATGGCCATGGTGTCTCCAGCGGGGCCGCCGTGCGTTGGGCGCGGAGAGCTGGCTGGTGCGGGTGGTGCACCGCGTTCCGCCGCGAGCAGCGCCGGTACTGCACCCGCGACCGGAGCGTGAGCTGATGGCTATTCGCCCTTGGAGTGAGCGGGAAGGCGTTTGAGCGCTGCTCCAGATTGCATACCCATTTCGGGGGTTTGAGAGCTCAAGATGGGTTTTCCAATATGAAAATACTCATATTGGGTTTATAGTTGCCCATTATGGGTATAAGTCGCGACATCGAAACTAACCCCGACCGCCTCTCCCTGGCTGACGCCTTATTCTCCAGCACCCAGCAGCGGGTGCTGGGGCTGCTGTTCGGCCAGCCGGAGCGGAGCTTCTTCGGGGCCGAGGTGATCAATTTGCTGGGCATGGGCTCCGGCGGGGTGCAGCGGGAGCTGAAGAAGCTGGCCGATAGCGGGCTGGTGCGAGTGTTTTGGGTGGGCAACCAAAAGCACTACCAGGCCAACCCGGAATCGCCTGTCTACGCCGAGCTGGTGGGGCTGATCCGCAAGACCGTGGGGCTGGTGGCGCCTTTGCGGGAGGCGCTTGAGGCGTCCCGCGATGTCATTGATCTGGCGCTGGTCTACTGCTCCGTGGCGAAGGGCGGGGCTACGGCGGCGAGCGATATTGACCTGCTGCTGGTGTCCGATACCCTGACTCTTGAATCGGCCTACGGGATGCTGGCCGATGTGGAGAGCACCTTGGGGCGGCCGATCAACCCGACGTTGTACACCAACGCGGAGTTCGAACAGCGGCTGCGGGACGGCAACCCGTTCCTGCGCAAGGTGCTTTCGGGAGACACCATATTGTTGCAAGGACGCTTACCCGATGACTTCCGATCCTCTGGGGAATCTGGCTCGCACCGGCCAGCTCAAACCTGAACCGCCGCCCACTGCCGGAACTGGGTGCCCCGTGGCGAGCGCACGCGATAGCCGATGGCCAGGATCAGGTCCAGGTTGTAGTGGCTGATGCGCCGTTTGACCTGACGTGTGCCTTCTGACTGAACTGTCAAGGATTCCTTGACAGTTGCCTCGGGGTCTAACTCCTTGTCTTCAAAGATGTTTCTCGCGTGAAGAGAGATATTCTGCTTAGTGGTTTGGAATAGATCTGCAATCTCGAGCTGGCTCAGCCAAATGCTATTGGCTTCCACACGAAGATGGAGCCGGGTTTGGCCGTCTTCCGAGGTGTAAAGGATCATCTCACTCATGGATCGGGCCTCTCTACCGGCCAGTCGCGTTGCTGTTTCCGTCTCATCCGCTTCGGAGTTCTTCCGGCATGTTATGGGTATGGCTGGCCGCTTTTAACTGCCTGCTGGTTCGTTATAGGGGACCAGAAAGCGAAAAGCCCCGGTGCACCCACCGAGGCTTTGACGCCGACCGGGCACTCCCAGTCCACTTGCAGAGAGCCTAGTCGGGAAGGGGTAAGCGGTCAATCAGGGTGGTGTGTCCGCCAACCTCTCCCTCAACGGCCCCTCCGCCGCCTCCATAAAATGCCGCACTCGCGGCGACAGCAACCGGCTGTGCGGGAACACGAACTGCACGGGCATCGGCGGCGGGTCGTAGTCGCTGAGCAGGGGCACCAGGGTGCCGCGCTCGAAGTCCTGTTGGGCCTGGTAGCTGAGCACGCGGCACAGGCCGAGGCCGTCGCGGGCGGCGGCGAGTTGGGTGTCGATCTGGTTGGCGCGTATCAGCGGGTCGATGCGCTGTGACCAGGGTTTGCCATCGACCTGGAAGTGCCAGGTGCTGCCGGCGGGGGAGAAGCAGACGGTGGGCCAGTCGGCGAGGTCCTGGGGGTGGTTGGGGCGGCCCCGTTGTTCGAGGAGTTCGGGGCTGGCGCAGAGCACGTAGCCGGTGTGGCCGAGGGGGCGGGCGATGAGGGTGCTGTCGGCCAGGTGGCCGATGCGCAGGGCGAGGTCGAAGCCTTCTTCGAGCAGGTCGGTGACGCGGTCGAGCAGGGTGAGGTCGGCGCGCATTTGCGGGTGTTGCTTGAGCCACTGGTTGAGCAGGGGCGTGAGGTGCAGGTGGCGGAACATCACCGGCGCGGTAATCGACAGGGTGCCGGCGGGTTCGGTGCGGCGGCTGTCCAGGCGGGCTTCGGCGCCGTGGATGTCGGCGAGGATCTGGCGGCAGTGTTGCAGGTAGTCGCGGCCTTCGTCGGTGAGGGCGAGGCGGCGGGTGCTGCGGTTGAGCAGGCGCACGCCCAGGTGGCGTTCCAGGCCGGCCAGGGTGCGGACGATGGCGGCGGGGGAGCGGTCGAGCTTGTCGCCGGCGGCGGAGAGGCTGCCCTGGTCGACGATGGCGACGAAGGTGCTCATGGCTTTGAGTTTGTCCATCGGGGCGCTTGGCTCCATTTGTGCGAAAACCTGAATAAAGCTAACAGGTTGGCGCCATTTATTGAATCCATCGATGGGCGTTTACTGGCGATCCCTGTTTCGCAGAAGGAGCCAGTGATGAAACAACCGCAGCCCATTCGTGAGTACGACCACGTCGGCATCCGCGTCAGCGACCGCCAGCAGGCGGTGGCGTTCTACGAGCAGCTCGGGTTCACGGAGGTGCGCCGTTTCGAGAAGGCCGAGGCCAACGAGATGGAGACGCCGGATGGCGTGCGCATCAATCTGATTTTCAACGGCACGCGCCTGCCCCATGGCCGCAACGTGCTGCTGGACGAGCCGGTGAAGCTGCCGGGCGTCACCCACCCGGCGTTCGTGGTGGACGACCTCTATGCCCTGAAGGATTGGCTGGACCAGGCCGGCATCGAGATTACCGAGGGCATTCACCGCCTGGGCCCGCGCCGCATCACCCTGTTTATCCGCGACCCGGACCGCAACGTGCTGGAGTTCAACCAGCTGCTGCCCGAAACCGAATGAGGAGCCTCGCCATGAAACTCTACGATATGGAATTGTCCGGTAACGCCTACAAGGTGCGTCTGTTCGCCGCCCTGGTGGGCATTGAGCTGGAGCTTGTGCCAGTGGATCTGGCCGCCGGCGAGCATAAGCAATCGCCGTTTATCGATCTGAACCCCTGGGCGCAGGTGCCGGTGTTGGAAGACGGCGATGTGGTCCTGCGCGATTCCCAGGCGATCCTGGTGTATCTGGCGCGACGCTATGGTGGACACCAGTGGTGGCCGGACAGCGCCGCCCACCAGGGCGCCGTGATGCAGTGGCTGTCCACCGCCGCCAACGAGATCAATCACGGTCCCAACGCGGCGCGCTTGATCGATAAGTTCGGCTACCCGTTGGACAAAGAAAGGGCCCTGGAGATCAGTGCGCGGGTGCTGCCGTTGATCGAACAGCACCTGAGTAAGCACCAATGGCTCGCGATGGGCCGCCCGACCATCGCCGAGTGCGCGGTGTTTCCCTATCTGGCGCTGGGCTGGGAAGGCGGCGTGACGCTGGAGCCGTACCCGGCGATCCGCGCCTGGATTGAACGCATCAAAGCACTGCCGGGCTACGTCGGCATGCCCGGGATCGAATAACGGGCATCAGCAGAGAATGGGGCACAATGGACGGGCCGGCGATGGGCCGGCCTCCGAAACGCTACCTTCAGGCGGACAGCCCTATGACGTTACTGGATCACGTGGAATTCGCCGTGCGCGACGCTGAGGTGTCGCGCCGTTTCTATGAGCAGGCGCTGGCGCCGCTGGGCATGACCCGCATTATCACGGTCGGGCCGGAGCGCACCCGCAGCGGCGGCACGCGCCACGGCTTCGGCAGGGACGGCTACCCCCGTTTGTGGGTGCACGATAATGAGCAGGCCGGGGCGGGCACCCATGTGGCGTTCGCGGCGGCGGAGCGGTCCGTGGTGGATGCCTTCCATCGTGCGGCGCTGGCGGCGGGTGGGGTCGACAACGGCGCTCCCGGGGTTCGGGCGCACTATCACGATCACTATTACGCCGCCTATGTGCTGGACCCGGACGGCGTCAATGTGGAAGTGGTGTGCCAGGCGGTGCCCGCCTAAAACCCCGGCCGTAGCGCGGCGACGTTCAGTGCTGCCAGCTTTTGTACACGAACTCCAGGCTGTAGCCGTCCGGGTCGAGCACGTTGGCGGCGTAGTAGCGCGGGTCGTAGTGCAGGCGCGGGCCGGGGGCGCCGTTGTCGGTGGCGCCGGCGGCCATGGCCTCGGCGTAGGCGGCGTCCACGGCTTGCTCGCTGTCGGCGACAAAGCCGATGTGCGCCGCGCGGGCGTCCACCTGGCCGGGCCGCAGCCAGAAGAAGATGCGGCCGTGGGCGCCGAAGCCTTTCAGGTCCGGGTGGCCGGGCGGGCCGTCCTTGCCGTCGTAGTCGTGGCGGTTGACGATGCCCAGCGGCGCCAGCGCCCGGGTGTAGAAGGCGATGGAGCGGTCCGGGTCGCTGACGGATACGAAGAGGTGATCGAGCATGGTGTCTCCTGATGGGGGCAAGGGGGTGGTTACACGATAGGGCGGCGCCGGAGACCGGGCACACCGGTTCCTGCCTGAAACCTGCCTGTTTCTGCTTTGCCGCTTGTGCCGGCGGCGGCGCCGGCGTCCAATAAGCGGATGAACGACGCCCTGAACGAACTGCGGTCGCTGGCCGCCCACGCGCAAAACCGTCGCACCGAGACCGGCATCCCCCGCGTGGCGATGGTCCAGGGCGCGATTCCCGAGCACCATCTGGCCGCCGTGTACGATCCGATGATCAATCTGATTTTGCAGGGCAGTAAGTCGATGACCGTGGGCGGGCAAACCCTGCATTACGACCCCGCCACCTACTTCGTGATGTCGGTGGATCTGCCGGCGGCGGGGGTGGTGCGCCCGGCGGCCTCCGGCGAGCCCTACCTGGCGGTGAGCTTGACCCTGGACGCGCGGATTCTGGCGGACCTGCTGTCGGATTTGCCTGATTCTGCCGGGCGGGGTGACCGGGACGCCGGCTTTTCCGTGGCGGCGATGACGCCGGAGTTGCTGGATGCCTGGGTGCGCCTGCTGCGCTTGATGCGGCGGCCCGACGATATTCCCGCTCTGGCTCCGGCCTACGAGCGCGAGATTCTCTATCGCGTGCTGCAGGGGCCGCTGGGCTGGATGCTGCGCGACATCGCCACGCCGGATACCGCGCTGGCTCGGGTGAATCGGGCAATTCAGCGGTTGCGGCGCGACTACGCGCGGCCGCTGCGCATGGAATCGCTGGCCGAAGAGGCGGCGATGAGCTTGTCCGCCTTCCACCGTCACTTCAAGGCGGTGACCAACCTCAGCCCGCTGCAGTACCAGAAGCAGTTGCGCCTGCTGCAGGCGCGCACCCTACTGGTGGCCGCCGGCTACGGCGTCACCCGCGCCGCCCACGAAGTGGGCTATGAAAGCCCTACCCAGTTCAGCCGTGAATACGCCCGGGCCTTTGGTCTGGCGCCCTCCAAGGATGCCACGCGCATCGTCGCCGGCTTGCGCGGAACAAACTAATTCACATCAGAGTGAATGTGTTCAAAAAAAGCACTATGCTCTAGGTGCGTCGTGCCCGGGCGTCACCGGGACGGTGCACTCAACACAAAAAGAACCCCTGAATAATTACAAGATCGGGAGAGCATGATGACAACAAGAAACAGCTTTAAATGGCTGGGTATTTCGCTGTGCTGCGTGTCCAGCGCCCTGTTTACGGGCTGCGGCGGCGACAGCAGCGATTCCCCGGTGGCCGAACAACCCCAGGCCAGATCCTGCGATCAGCTGGTGGGCCTGGAGATTCCCGCCGCCTCCATCGGGCTGGCGACCTCCGGCGGCGAAGTCACCGCGGCGGAAGTGATCGCCGCCAGTGGCAGTGGCGCGGCCACCATCCCGGAGCACTGCATGGTGTCCGGGCGCATCGGCCCGGTGGATCCGACGGCGCCGGACATTCTGTTCAAGGTGGCGCTGCCCACGGACTGGAACTCGAAGGTGTTGATGTTCGGCGGTGGCGGCTTTAACGGCAGCGTCCCCAATATCGCCGGCCATGTGGCGCAAGGCGCGGTGGATCAGCCCACGCCTCTGGGTCGCGGCTACGCCACCTTCGCCAGTGATTCCGGTCACCAGGCGAACGCCCTGGGGTCCCAGGACGGCCGCTGGGGCCTGAACGACGAAGCAGTGGACAACTTCGCCGGCGATGCCCTGAAGAAAACCCGCGACGCCTCGGTCTTTATTGTCCAGAAGCGCTACGCCAGCGCGCCCAAGCAACATTACTTCGCCGGCGGCTCCACCGGCGGCCGCGAGGCGCTCACCAGCATTCAGCGCTGGCCCGACGACTGGGACGGCGCCATTGCCTGGTACCCGGCCTGGAACGATGTGGAAGCGTTGCTGGCCGGGCAGTACATCAGCCGCACCCTGTCGCAGCCGGGCGCCTACCCGAGCTACGCCAAGCGCCGGTTGCTGTTGGACGCGGCCGTGGAGGCCTGCGATGAGTTGGATGGGCTGGCGGACGAGCTGATCAATGACCAGCGCCAGTGCAACGCGATTTTCGATCCGTCCACGGCGATGGTGAACGGCAACCCGCTGCGCTGTCCCGGCGGCGGGGACGACGGCGACAGCTGCTTGTCCGACGCGCAGATCGAGGCGCTGAAGGCGATGGAGAGCGGCGTGGTGTTTAATTTTCCGCTGGCCAGCGGTGAGACCCGCTACCCGGGCAGCAATGTGTGGGGCGCCGATCTGGGCATCGATACCGTGTCGCCGGTGGGCAACACCGTAACCTTCCTGAACCTGGGCTACACCGCGCCGGTCTACCCGGCCATGCCCCGCTACGCGCCCTATCTGAGCGTGCTGGTGGATCAGTGGGTGAAGTATTCCGTGGCCCGGGATGCGTCGTTCAATTCCTATAACCTGGACCCGATCAACCCGGCGCCCGAGTACGCCCAGCGCATCAGCGAGCTGAGTGTGGGGCTCAACGCGGGCACCAATATTTCCGAGTTCGAGCAAAGCGGCGGCAAGCTGCTGCTGGCGCACGGCATGACGGACGTGCTGGTCAGCACCCGCGCCACCGAGATGTACTACGGCCGGCTGCTGAATCAGATGGGCGAGGACAAAGTCGATTCGTTCGTGCGCTTCTATGAAGTGGCCGGCTTCGGCCATGGCGCCAGCCTCAGCTTCAACGCCACCTGGGATTCGCTGACGGCGCTGGAAGAGTGGGTGGAGGACGGCACCGCGCCGGAGAATCAGATCACCACGGACACCGTCGGTGAACCGGGCCGTACCCGGCCGCTGTGCGACTACCCGGCGTGGCCCCGTTACATCGACGGCGGCGATCCGATGGTCGCGGCGTCGTTCGAGTGCGTGGAATAAGCGTTCAGCGACTGAAGCGATAGTCAGTGAGGAAAGCGCCCGGCTTCGTTCTTCAGGGAACGGAGCCGGGCGTTTTTTGTTGCGGCTGGGGTCAGTGCGTGGCGCCGGTCAGGCGATGAAAAATCACCTCCAGGCCGGGGGCGAAGCAGCCGTCACCCGCAAAGTGGCTCTCACCGTGCTCGTGCCCATGGCTGGCCAGCGCCGGGGCCAGGCCCAGGGCGGGCGGCGCATTAACGGCGGTGCCGGGCTCGCGATGGTAAATGCTTTGCCCTTCCTTGATGGTTTCTTCCACGCGCAGGTCGATCAGGCTCTTCGGCGGTACCGTCAGCGGGTTGCCCGACAGCACCACGAAATCCGCCAGCTTGCCCACTTCGATGGAGCCCTTGCTGTCTTCCTCGAAGTGCTGCCACGCCGACCACAATGTCATCGCCTTCAGTGCGGTCATCACATCCACTTTCTGGTTCTCCCCGAGCACCCGGCCGCTGCGGGTAGTGCGGTTCACGGTGGCGTCGAGCACGCGCATGGAATCCGGCAGCGCCACCGGGGCGTCGTGGTGGGTGGTGAAGCGCATTCCGCGCTCGCGCAGCCAGCCGGTGGGCGAGATGTTTTCCGCGCGCTGCGGGCCGAGCACGGAGTCCCGGTGCCAGTCGCCCCAGTAGAAGGTGTGCATGGGGAACAGGGACGGGAAGATGCCGAGTTCTTCAAGCGCGGGGATCTGATCTTTACGCAGAGTTTGCCCGTGGATCAGTACCGGCCGCACGTCCACGTCCGGCACGCGGGCCTCGGCTTCGCGCCAGCCCATGATCATCTGGTCGATGGCCCGGTCGCCGTTGGCGTGGGTGAGTGTTTGCCAGCGGTTCTCCAGAGCCTGGGTATAGACCTCGACGACCTTGTCGTCGTCCACCACGCCGTAGCCGGCGTAATCATCGGCCTTGCCTTCCGGCGGCTGGTAATAGGGCTCGGTGAGCCAGGCGGTCTTGCCTTGCGGCGAGCCGTCCAGGGTCAGCTTGATGCCGCCGATGCGGAAGTGGTTGTGGTATTGCGGCGCGCTGTCCACGTTGTGATAGAACGGCGCCACCATCAGATCCGCCACGCCGGGGTTGAGAATATCCGGATAGGAGACGATGTCCGCCCGCAGTGCGCCGGCGTTGGCCGCGGCCTCGGCGATCTTAACGTGTTGCGGCGCGCTGCGGCCGTCCTGCAGGGTGGTGTAGCCGTAACTGGTGTAGAGCTTCTCGCCTTGCTGGAGCATGGCGATGGCTTGCTGCGCATTCATTTTCGGGAACAGTTTGCCCAGCGCCATGAAGAAGGCGTTCTCTTCCAGCAGCCCGGTGGGTTCGCCAGTGGCCGGGTCTTTGACGATCACGCCACCCTTGGGGTTGTCGCTGTCGGCGGTGATGCCCAGTTGTTTCAGGCCGGCGCTGTTGACCACGCCGAAGTGGGCGGACTGGTGGATCACCAGCACCGGCTGGTCCTGGCTCACCCGGTCCAGTTCGGCGCGGGTGGGGTGGCGCTGTTCGGTCAGTTGCGAATCGTCGTAGCCGAAGCCGTAGATCAAACCGAATTCCTCGCGCAGCCGCGAGTCCTCGGCGAAGGTTTTCAGTGTCTCGACCAGGGACGCCACGTCGGAAACGCCGCCGTCCGGCGGTGGCAACAGGTTGGCGCTCATCGCCTGGAAGCCGGTGAAGAACACATGGCCATGGGCGTCCACGAAGCCGGGCAGCAGGGTGCGGCCGTTCAGATCGTGCACGGTGGTGGCGTCACCACGGTGGCGTAGCACCGCTTTGCGTTTACCCACGGCGACGATACGACCATCGCGGACCGCCACGGCGTCCGCTTCCGGTTGGGCGTCGTCGACGGTAATGATCGGACCGTTCAGCCAGATCGCGTCCGCCGGCTCAGCCGGCGGTGCGTGCTGGCACCCCGCCAGCGCCGCCAGCGTTACCGCCGGCAGCAGTTTCTTTAACAAGCTCATAGCTCTCCCTCTTTCTTTGTCATTGTTAATTATTCGGGCGCATCTGTTATGCCCGGGCGTCATCATACCTTGTCCAAGATGTGGGGGCGTTCTAAGGCGAGGGGGGAGGCGTCGGATATGGGAGAGGCCGGGCGGCGTACGCCGCCCGGTTTGCTCGCTGCCGGTCAGCGTTGGTCGGCGACCGATTTCAGGCAGTAGTCAGTGGCGTCCAGGGCGGGCAGGGTCTGGTCGGGAAGCTCTTCGCGGAAGTATTCCAGTAGCGGCACCACGTAGGCCACGTTGGAATCCTCGAAGGCGTCCGGGCGGGCTTGCTGCACCTCGCCAAAAGTGATGTAGCCGTCCTTGCCCTGGCCGGTGAACGAGTTGGTGGCCACGGAGTAGGTCTGGCTGTTGACGATCGGGGTCCAGTTGCCGCTCTCGTCGCGCACGTCCACGTTCTGGATGCCGGAGCCTTCCGCCGCGCCCAGGGTGACGTCATAGCGCAGGCCCGCGGAGTAGGGGAAGGCGCCGGTCGAGGCGGAGATGCCTTGAGCGTAATCGAGCCCTTCGTTGAGCACCTTAATGATCTCCGCACCGGTCATGTCGATGGTGACCACGGTGTTGGAGAACGGCAGGATGCTGTAGGCGTCGGCAACGGTGAAGGTGCCGTCGTTAAGCGGCGCGCGCACGCCGCCGGCGTTCTGAATCGCCACATCGGCCTTGGGCAGGTATTTCAGGAAGGCGTCGGCGACCACATAGGCCGCGTAGCTGCCGGTGGGTGTTTCACCGGTGTTGAACGGCGCGGGGATGCGCTCGAACGGCATCAGCTCGCTGACCTGACCCAGCGTATCCTGCTTGAAGCTTTCCATCTCCTCTTTGTAGGGGGCGAGAATATCCAGGATCTGCTGGGATTCCTCGGCGGTGCGGAGGGTGGTGAGGCCGTCGATCACGCTGTTGATGCGGGCGGTCTGGTCCGTGTCCGCCGCCACCCAGTCGTTGTCGTTGTTCTGAACCTGATAGGACTCGCCCACCAGCAGTTCCACCTTGCCGTTGATATCGGTGACCACGCCGTCGGCGTCGAAGTCGATGTTGAGCCGGCCCAGCCCCTTGGCGTATTCCCAGGCCTGGACGATGTACACCGGCTGGCCGTCGGGATTCTGGACCACGGTGGGGTAGTCGCCGTCCACTTCAATGCCCATGGCCTGGAATTCGCCGGTGGAATCGAGCACGTCATGGGTGTCGCCGCCCACGATCACATCGATGTCGCGCACGCTTTCCGCCAGAACCTGATCAAAATCGTAGCCCAGGTGACTGAGCACGATGAACTTGTTGATGCCTTGATCCTTCAAGGTGTAGATGTGATCACGCACCGACAGGATTTCATCGTCGAATTCCACGGCATCGGTGACCAGGGAAGATTCCCGGGTTTTCTCCACTTTCAACACACCGATGATGGCGACCTTTTCGCCGTCGATTTCCTTGACCACATAGGGCTTGATGTCGGCGCCGAACAGCGGGCTGTCCACGGTCGGGCGCACGTTGCCGGCGATTACCGGAAAATCCACCGTTTCCAGCAGATCCCGAAGGTGCGCTTCGCCTTCGTCGAATTCGTGGTTCCCCAGTTCGTAGGCGTCCAGGCCGATGGTGTTGAATACCTTGAAGTCCACTTCGCCCTTGAACAGGCTGAAGTACAGGGTGCCGTTCAGTTCGCCACTGTTGAGAACCAGGGTGTGGCCATCACGGTATTCTTCGATGGCGGTGGCGATACGGGGGAAACCGCCGAGACTGAGGCGCACTGGCTCGCTACCCACCTGGTTTTCATCGTAGTCCAGTGACAGATCGTAGGTCTGGCCTTCGAAGTAGGAATGGTGGTCGTTGGTGTGCAGCACTTGCAGGCTCAGCGCCTTGGCTTGCTGTTCAGGCGTGTTGCTACTGTTGTCGCCACCGCAGGCGGCGAGAAGCAGGGCCAGGCCGGTTGCCATACCGGTCGGCAATGCAGTTTTCAGGATCATGGCAAGCTCCGGGCAATCTGAAGACGAAATAGAATGTCAGCAGAGGAGCCTAGGCAGAGACGGTGACAAACCGGTGGCAGTTTTGTGGCGTGGATCTGGTCCGGGTGATCGTTTCGATGGCCGTGCCATAAAAAAAGCGCTACGCCGGGGTAGTGGCGTAGCGCCTGCTCAATAATCCTGGTCGAGGGTCATCCGCCCAGGTAGGCGGCTTTCACACTGTCGTCGTTGAGCAGCATTTCGCCGCTGCCGGTGGCGACAATGTCGCCGGTCTCCAGCACGTAGCCGCGGTCCGCGATGGCCAGCGCTTCGGAGGCGTTCTGTTCCACCACGAAAATAGTGATGCCTTCCTGTTTCAGCTCTGTGATGATGCCGAAAATCTCGTCGATGATCAGCGGCGCCAGGCCCATGCTGGGCTCGTCGAGCAGCAGCAGCTTGGGTTTGGCCATCAGCGCGCGGGCCATGGCCAGCATCTGCTGCTGGCCGCCGGACAGGTTGCCGGCGTGCAGGCGGCGCTTTTCCTTGAGGATCGGGAAGCGTTGGTACATGGCGTCCAGATCGTCGGGGACGGTCTTGTCCCGGCGACGGCTGAAGGCGCCCAGGGTGAGGTTGTCTTCCACCGACAGGCCGGCGAACACCTGGCGGCCTTCGGGCACCTGGACGATGCCGCGATGGACGCGGTCGGCGGCCTTGCAGCGGGCCAGATTGTCGCCGTCAAAAGTGACGCTGCCGCCGCTCAACGGCTGCAGGCCGGAGATCACCCGCAGCAGAGTGGATTTACCGGCGCCGTTGGCGCCCACCAGCGCCACGGTTTCGCCCTTGTCGATGGTCACGTCCAGGCCGTGCAGCGCTTCGATGCGGCCGTAGCCGGTGCGGATGCCGCTCAGGTCGAGCAGGGTCTCGCTCATGCCAGGGCCTCCTCTTCGGGCTTACGGCTGCCGAGGTAGGCGTCGATCACGTCCGGGTTGGCGCGGATCTGGTCCGGGGTGCCCTCGGCCAGTTGCCGGCCGTAGCAGAGCACCAGGACCTGATCGGACACGCTCATCACCAGTTTCATATCGTGTTCCACCAGTACCACGGTGATGCCCTTGTCGGCGATCTTGCGAATCACGTCGCGCAGGGCGTCGGTCTCGGTGCGGTTGAGGCCCGCGGCCGGTTCGTCCAGCAGCAGGATGTCCGGCTCGGACGCCAGCGCGCGGGCGATTTCCAGACGTTTCAGCGCGCCATAGGGCATCGCCGAGGCGTGGTGGTTCAGGTACTGGCCGCAGCCGACGAATTCCATCAAATCGGCGCACTGCTGCCGGCAGGCGTGGTCGCCCCGGCGCAGGGCCGGCAGCTTCAGCAGCGAGGCGAGCGTGCCCTGGCCGAGATGCCGGTGGCGGCCCAGCATCACGTTTTCCAGGGCGCTCATGTTCATGCAGATCTGCAGGTTCTGGAACGTGCGGCACATGCCCAGCGGTGCCAGTTCGTGGGGCTTGTGGCCGGCCAGGCTGCGCCCATTGAGATGCACGCTGCCGGCGCTGGGTTGATACAGGCCGGTGATCAGATTGAACAGCGTGGTCTTGCCGGCGCCGTTGGGGCCGATGATGGAATGGATGCGGCCTTGTTCCACCTCGAAGCTGAGGTCTTCCACGGCGTGCACGCCGCCGAACTCTTTGCTCAGATTTTTAACGGAAAGCAGTGCGCTCATGCGGCCTCCTTCTGGAAGCGCCGCGCGATGGTGGGCACCAGGCCGCGCGGCATGAAAATCATCACCGCCATCAAGATGGCGCCGAACAGCACCATTTCCAGCTCCTGGAAGCCGGTCAGGAACTGCGGGATCAGAAGCAGGATGGCGGCGCCCAGAATCACCCCGTAGGTGGAGGCCATGCCGCCCAGCACCACGATGGTGATCAGCTCGATGGAGTGGCCGAAGGAGGCGATGTCCGGTGTGATAAAACCGCTGTAGTGGGCGTACAGGCTGCCCGCCACGCTGGCGTACACCGCCGAGATCACGAACACGCGCAGTTTGTATTTGGCGGTGTCGACGCCGGCCACCTGGGCGGCGATCTCGGAGCCGTGCAGGGCGCGCAGGGCGCGGCCCAGCGGCGAGTCGATCAGGTTCAGCGCCAGCCACACCGCCAGGAACAGCGCGCCGGCGGCGAGCAGGTACCAGAGCTGGGTGCCGGTAATCGTCATGCCGAACCACTCGTAGCTGCCGAACACGCTCAGCTCGTGGCCGAACAGCGACAGCGGCGCCACCGGCAGGCCATCCGGCCCGCCGGTGATCTGGTCTTCGTTGTTGATCACGATGGCGGCGATCACCCCCAGGCCCAGGGTGGCCATGGACAGGTAGTGACCCTTCAAATGCAGAATCGGCCGGCCCACCAGCCAGGCCAGGCTGCCCACCGCCACGGCGGCGGTGAGCATCGCCGGCAGCGGGGCGAATTCATAATTCTGAGTGAGCAGCGCGCTGGCGTAGGCGCCGCCGGCATAGAAGGCGGCGTGGCCCAGGCTCACCTGGCCGGCGTAGCCCACCAGCAGGTTCAGCCCCACCGCTACGATCGCGGTCAGGCAGATTTTGATCATCAGGTCATAGTGGAAGGCGTTGGCGGCCAGCAGCGGCGCCACCGCGAGGATCACGAACAGGGCAATCAGGCCGGGCGCTTTACGGTGGGTTTTGACGGTCGCCATTACACGCGCTCCACGGCCCGGCTGCCCAACAAACCATTGGGCAGGAAAAACAGAATCACCAGAATCAGCACGAAAGGCACCGCGTCTTTGTAGTCCGACGAGATGTAGCCGGCGGTGTAGGCTTCCGCCAGGCCCAAAAGCAGGCCACCGAGAATGGCGCCGGTGCTGCTGCCCAGGCCGCCGATGGCGGCGGCGATGAAGCCTTTCAGGCCGAGCATGATGCCGATGTCGTAGGCGGTGAACGTAATCGGTGCGACGATCACGCCGGCCACCGCGCCCAGCAGCGCGGCGATGCCGAACGCCAGCGTCAGAATGGCGCCGGTCTTGATGCCCACCATGCTGGCGGCATCCTTGTTCATCGACGTGGCCAGCAAGGCCTTGCCCAGGGCGGTGCGAGTAAAGAACAGACCCAGCGCGACCACCAGCAGCGTGGCGATGCCGAGAATCCAAAGGCTCTGGGTGAGCAGCACCGCGCCGCCCACGGACAGGGATTCGGTGTCACTGAAGGCGGGCAGGGCGTGGTAGTCCTTGCCCCAGAAAATCTGCGCCAGGCCGCGCAGGAAAATCGACGCACCGATAGTGATGATGATCAGCGTCACCACGTCGGCGTTTTTTGCCGGCGCGATCGCCAGCTTGTGCAGCAGTACCCCGGCGATGCCGGCCATCACGATGGCGCCGGGAATCGCCAGATAGATAGGCGCGCCGGCGTCCATCAACACCACGGTGCCCATGCCGCCGATCATCAGAAACTCGCCCTGGGCGAAGTTGATTACGTGGCTGGCGTTGTAGATCAGGGTGAAGCCCAGCGCCACCAGTGCGTAAATGGCGCCCAGGGTGATCCCCGAGAAACTGAACTGGAAAAACTCGCTGAACATGTGGGTGCCCGGAGTAGTCGGTGAAGGGTGGTCGGTGAGACGCGGTGGAACAGGGCCGGGGCACGGCGCCGGCCGTGCCCCGGGGCGGGCTTACTGTGTCAGCGCCCAGTCGCCGTCTTTCACTTCCAGGATGCGGAAGGACTCGGCGTCCAGACCCATGTGGTCGTCCGCGCTCAGCCGGTAGGTGCCGGTGACGCCCACATAGCCGTCGATGCTTTCCAGGGCGTCGCGCACCTTGGCCTTATCGGTGGAGCCGGCTTGTTTGATCGCCCGGATCGCCAATTGCAGACCGTCGTAGGCGTAGGCCCCGAAGGTGGAGACCGACTCGTTGTAGTGGCCTTCGTAGTCGTTCTTGTAGCGGTTCAGCACTTGATACTGCGGGTCGGACTTGGGCAGTTTGTCCGCCACCAGCAGGGCGGAAGCGGGCAGGCGCAGGCCGTTGGCGGCGTCGCCGGCCAGTTCCAGGAAGCTGTCGGAAGCGACGCCGTGGGACTGGTAGAACGGCAGATCGATGCCCAGCTGGTCGTAGTTGCGGGTGACGATGGCCGGGCCCTGCCCGAAGTCGAAGTTCAGGATCGCCTGCACGCCCTCGGTGCCGCGGATGCGCGTCAGCTGAGAGGTGACGTCGGTGTCCTTAGGGTTGTAGGTCTCGTCGGCGACGATTTCCACGCCCATGTCACCGGCGATTTCCTTGGTGACGTTGCGGCCGGACGCGCCGAAGCCGCCGGTGCCGGAAATCAGGCCGATCTTGGTGATGCCCCGTTCTTTCATGTCGATCAGCACGCGGCGGGCCGCCTGGCGGTCGGACTGCGGGGTTTTGAACACCCACTTTTTCACCGGCGTGGTGATGGTTTCGGCGCCCGCCAGGGAAATAAACGGCACGCCGGCCTGTTCGATCAACGGCACCGCCGCCATGGTGGCGCCGGTGGTGGAGCCGCCGACGATGATATCGACGCGGTCCTGGCGCAGCAGGCGGTTGGCGAAGGTGCGCGCCTTGGCGGCGTCGCCCACGTCATCGTAGTGCACCAGCTCCACTTGCTTGCCGAGCAGGCCGCCGTCTTCGTTCAGTTTGTCGATGTAGAGTTCCAGGGTTTTCAGTTCCGGATCGCCCAAAAACGAAGCGGGTCCGGTAACAGAAAGGAAGGAGCCAATACGAATGGTATCCGCGGCCAGCGCGGGGGCGGCCATCAGGCCGAGGCTCAGGGCGGCGACCGCGCCGGCGGCCAGCTGTTTCAGCGTTGTTTTCATTATCACACCTATACACGTATGCCCGGGGGCGAATTTGTTGTTTTCAAGCGGCCATCAGGTCCCATGCGGGCCGCGCTATGGGTACAGGTATAAAGCGATACACCATACAAGTCAATACGGCGTTTAGTGTGTCATAAAAGTGAGGTCGATGCGCCAAGTGCCCGTTTTTGCTTGGATTTCGTGAGTGGTTTGTGTCATATAGAAAAACCGTTTGGTAGTATGTCGAATCATTTCAAGGGGTAAGGGAACGCCGTGGATTTGCAGTCTGACCACCTGGAACTGTTGATTAAACGCTTTCAGCAGCAGCGCCCGCTGCGCACCGGATCACTGATTATTACCCTGTTCGGCGACGCCATCGTGCCGCGTGGCGGCACCGTGTGGCTGGGCAGCCTGATTGAGTTGCTGGCGCCCATGGGCGTGAGCCAGCGGCTGGTGCGTACCTCGGTGTTCCGGCTCACTCGCGAAGGCTGGCTGATGGCGGAAAAAGTGGGGCGGCGCAGCTATTACGGCCTCACCGGCGCCGGCCGGCGCCGCTTCGAGAAAGCCTTTAAGCGCGTCTATTCCGGGGTGCAGCCGGCCTGGGACGGGGCCTGGACCCTGGTGGTGCTGAATCAGCTGAGCCCGGATCTGCGCCGCGATACCCGCCAGGAACTGGAGTGGATGGGCTTCGGCGCGTTCGCGCCCACCGTGCTGGCGCACCCCGGCGTGGACCGTGCCGAGCTGAACGCGTCGCTGCAGGAGCTGGGCGCCCTGGACGACGCCATCATCTTCCAGACCGACACCCATGAGAGCTTCGCCGCCAGACCGCTGCGGCTGCAGGTGCGTGAAGCCTGGAATCTGGATCAGCTCGCCGACGGCTACCGGGACTTTCTGGATCAGTTCCGGCCGCTTTGGAACCAGATGAAAAAGCAGAAGAACCTGCCGCCCCGGGAGTGCTTTCTGGCGCGGGTATTACTGATTCACGAATACCGCAAGCTGCTGCTGCGTGACCCGCTGCTCCCCGAAGAGCTGCTGCCCGCCGACTGGGAAGGGCGCGCCGCCCGCCAACTGGCCCGCAATCTCTACCGGCTGACCCACCAGGGCGCGGAAGCCTGGATCTCCCAGCACGCCGAAACCGCCCAGGGCCCCCTGCCCGAACCCGGCGAGAGCTTTTATCAAAGGTTCGGCGGGCTCGATTAGGCTGCCTTTAAGCCGGTTGGGGGGGGCACTTGTGCGAGCGGGCCTTGCCCGCGAAAGGGCGGCTCCGCCGCCCGGCAGGATCCCACAAAACCTTCCCTTCGACTGTCCTGACAGAGCCCTCCTTTGCTACGCGGGTTCGAGTGGTTCTGAGGTAGAAGGCGGGGTATTTGACCTGTAATCAGCGCCTTGTTCCCCGATTTTGTAACATTATGGCGCTCGCCCGATTTGTGTTTGTAGAGCATTGATAATAAAGAGAAAATAAAATTAGAGGGGCAATCCCCGAGTCGCTTTCCCCTCCTATTCGATACATGAATTGCCGTGATGTGTATTGACTGGTGTCATGTTTTGGCTATGCTCGGAAGCAGGTCGCGGCCCGCCCTGGGCGGCCGCTTTTCCGCCGCTTTTCGATTTCAAACAGGGGCGCCTCATGGCCTTCGACACCATCGAATTCAGTCTCCAGGACGGCGTGGCCACGCTGGTCCTGAACCGCCCGGACAGCCTCAACAGCTTCAATGAAGCCATGCACCGGGAGGTGCGCGAAGCGCTCGGCCTGGTGGAACAGGCCCGTCAGGGCGGTGAGTGCCGGGCGTTGCTGATTACCGGTAACGGCCGCGGCTTCTGCGCCGGCCAGGATCTGTCCGACCGGGCGGTATCCCCCGACGCCGGCGCCGATGCCGCGCCCGACCTGGGGCACTCCATCGAGACCTGGTACAACCCGCTGGTGCGCACGCTCACCGCGCTGCCGTTGCCGGTGGTTTGCGCGGTGAACGGCGTGGCCGCCGGTGCCGGCGCCAACATCGCCCTGGCCTGTGATCTGGTGATCGCCGCCCGCTCCGCCAAATTCATCCAGGCGTTCTGCAAGCTCGGCCTGGTGCCGGATTCCGGCGGCACCTGGCAGTTGCCGCGCCTGGTGGGCACGGCCCGCGCCAAGGGCCTGGCGATGCTCGGCGACAAACTGAGCGCGGAGCAGGCCGCCGACTGGGGGCTGATCTGGCAGATGGTGGAGGATGACGCCCTGCGCCAGACCGCCACCGACCTGGCCCGGCATCTGGCCACCCAGCCCACCCGTGGGCTGGCGCTGATCAAGCAGGCGCTGAACGACAGCACCGGCAATGACCTGGACACGCAACTGGATCTGGAGCGCGACCTGCAGCGTCAGGCCGGCCGCAGCCAGGATTACCGTGAAGGCGTCAGTGCCTTTATGGAGAAGCGCGCGCCGCGGTTCACCGGCGAATAGCCGCTCTCCAACGCACCAACGTGGAATAACAACGAGGACGCTCTTGATGTCTGATACCCGCGAATCGTTCGCCGCCGGCCCGCTGGCCGCCCAGGCTTCGGAACAGCAACTGGCGCGCCGCTGCGCGGACGCCATGTATCAGCGTGACCGTGCCAGCCAGCACCTGGATATGCAGGTGGAAGAGATTGGCCCCGGCCGGGCGGTGCTGTCCATGCCGGTCACCGAGGCGATGATCCAGGGCCACGATTCCTGCCACGGCGGTTATATTTTCACGCTGGCGGATTCCGCGTTCGCGTTCGCCTGCAACACCTACAACGAAGCCACCGTGGCGTCCGGCTGTTCGATCGATTACGTGGCGCCGGGCAAGCTCGGCGACGTGCTCACCGCCGAAGCCCGCGAACAGACCCGCAAGGGGCGCACCGGGGTTTACGATGTCCGTGTCAGTAACGGCCGTGATGAACTGGTGGCCCTGTTCCGTGGCAAGTCCTACAAGGTCCGCGGCCCGGTGATCCACGAGGCCGAAAGCGAGCAGTAATACAACAAAATCAGCAAAGAAAAAGGCAGTGATGGATATGCCGTTTAATCTTGAGAATCGTTTTGACCCGGTGGAGCGGGGCGATCTGGCCCAGCTTCGTGAACTGCAGCTCGACCGCATGCGTTGGAGCCTGACCCACGCATACAACAACGTGGCGCACTACCGAAAAAGTTTCGACGCCGCCGGCGTGCACCCTTACGACCTGCGCAGCCTGGACGACCTGAAGCATTTTCCGTTCACGGTGAAAAACGACCTGCGTGACAACTATCCGTTCGGCATGATCGCCACGCCCATGCGCGACGTGGTGCGCGTGCACGCCTCCAGTGGCACCACCGGCAAGCCCACCGTGGTGGCCTACACCCAGAACGACATCGACGTCTGGTCCAGCGTGATGGCGCGCTCGATCCGCGCCGCTGGCGGTCACGCCGGCGACATCGTTCATGTGGCCTACGGCTACGGCCTGTTCACCGGCGGCCTGGGCGCGCATTACGGCGCCGAGAAACTGGGCTGCACCGTGGTGCCCATGTCCGGTGGCCAGACCGAGAAGCAGGTGCAGCTGATCCAGGACTTCAAGCCCAACATCATCATGGTGACGCCGTCCTACATGCTCAACATCGCCGACGAGATGGAGCGCCAGGGCATCGACCCGAAAAGCACCAGCCTGCGGGTCGGCATCTTTGGCGCCGAACCCTGGACCCAGACCATGCGCGAGGAACTGGAAGCGCGGCTCGGTATCCATGCGCTGGATATCTATGGCCTGTCCGAAGTGATGGGCCCCGGCGTCGGCATGGAATGCATCGAAAGCAAGGACGGCCCCACCATCTGGGAAGATCATTTCTACCCGGAGATCATCAACCCGGAAACCGGTGAGGTGGTGCCCGACGGAGAATACGGCGAGCTGGTATTCACCTCGCTCACCAAGGAAGCGCTGCCCATCGTGCGCTACCGCACCCGCGACCTGACCCGGCTGCTGCCGGGCCACGCGCGGCCCATGCGCCGCATCGATAAGATCACCGGCCGCAGCGACGACATGCTGATCATCCGTGGCGTCAACGTCTTCCCCACCCAGGTGGAAGAGCAGATCCTCAAGATCGAAGCGCTGTCGCCGCACTACGAAATCCATGTGGAAAAGGACGGCAACCTGGACATGGTGACCGTGCGCGTGGAACTGAAGCCGGAAGCGGCCGGCGGCGACAGCGCCACCGGCGACGCCGCCAAGGAACTGCAGCACCGGGTTAAGACTCACATCGGTATCAGCACCAAAATCGAAGTCGCTGTACCGGGCACGCTGGCCCGCTCCGAAGGCAAGGCCAAACACGTCTTCGACAAGCGCCCGAAATAGCGAAACGTACAAAACCGAACCGCGCGCTCACCGCGTCGGCCCGGCCCGCGCTTTTACCCAGGCGCGTGCCGCTTTCCAGAAAAGCCGCCCACAAGGCGGCTTTTGCTTTATCAGGGCCGCCAGGGCTAAGCTCCTGAAAAAACGAGGGCTTCGCCATGACCACCAAAACCTTTCGCTTGCTGCTTGTCCTGTGGGCGGCTCTGTTCGCGCTGCTGTTTGTTGTTATCGTGATTCCTCCGCTGATCGGCGACCCGGACCTGCTCGCTGCCATTACCGCCGGCTTCGTCAATCCCTACGCCACCGGCTATTCCCTGGACACCATCATGTGCTGGGTGGTGCTCACCACCTGGGTGGTTTACGAAGCCAAAACCCGGCCGGTAAAGCACGGTTGGATCGCACCGCTGTTGGGGCTGGTGCCCGGCGTCGCCACCGGCTTCGCGGTCTATCTGTTGTTGCGGCTCAATTCAGGACCCGGTAAGTGATCACACCGCTGCTCTATATCGCCGCTGCTCTGGCGGAAATCGCCGGCTGCTTTTCGGTCTGGGCCTGGTGGCGGCTGGAGAAGTCGCCACTGTGGCTGGTGCCCGGCCTGGTGAGCCTGGCGCTGTTCGCCTGGTTGTTGAGCCTGGTGGACACCGACTACGCCGGCCGCGCCTACGCCGCCTACGGCGGCGTCTATATCGCTATGTCGCTGCTATGGTTGTGGCTGGTCGAGCAGCGCGCCCCGGATCGCTGGGACCTGCTCGGCGCCGGAATCTGCCTCGTCGGCGCCGGGGTAATTCTTCTTGGCCCGCGCGGCGCCTAACGCAACCCCAGCACCCACTCCCGCACCGCCGCGATGGCGGGCTCGCGCAGCCGTTCTTCCGGGTACACCAGGTGGAAGGGTTTGGCGGGCAGTTCCGGCCCGAACGGCTGTACCAGCCGGCCGCTTTCCAGTTCGTCGCTGATCAGTGCCCGGCTCATCAGGGCGATGCCCTGGCCGCCCAGGGCGGCGGTGATAGTGTGAGTTTCGTCGGAAAACACCAGGCCGGCGCCGATATCCAGGCCGGGCACCCGGGCCAGCTTTTGCCAGGACGTCCAACTGAGCAGGGCGCCGGAATGGCTGGGCGGCTGGTAGTGCAGCAGGGTGTGCCGGTGCAGATCGTCGTGCCGGGTGATGCCCAGGGCCGGGCTGCAGGCGGGGATAAAGACGTTATCGAACAGCTTTTCCGACACCAGACCGGGCCAGTGGCCGTCGCCGTAGCGGATCGCCATATCGGCGGCCACGCCGTCCAGCGCCGTCAGGTCGTGGGAGATCTGCAGGTTCAGATTCAGGTGCGGGTGGCGGTCCCGCAACAGGCACACCCAGGGCAACAGAAAACGCCCGGCCACCGCCGGGATGGTCGACAGCGTGACGGTCTGGTGGCCCGGGTCGTGGCGCAGCCGGGCCACCGTTTCGGCGAGGGTGTCGAACGCTTCGCTGGACGCCGCCAGCAGGGTCTGGCCGGCGCCGGTGAGCACCAGTTGACGCGGTTTGCGCACGAACAGGGCCTGGCCCAGATAGTCCTCCAGTTGCCGCAACTGGTGGCTGATGGCGGTGGGCGTCACCGACAGTTCCTCGGCGGCGGCCTTGGCGCTGCGGTGGCGGGCCGCCGCTTCGAAGGCGCGCAACGCGGAAAGGGAAGGCAGTTTGCGGGCGCTCATGGGGTTCCTAATGGATGAGTTATATTTTGCCATTAAGGCAAAAATTCATCGTTTGTCGCCGTATCGAGCCTCCGGTTTCATGGGAAGCCTGTCAAGCAGGAATGAGATCAGCTCACCTGCCGGCCAACCCCAACCGGAGAGAACGCCATGACCCGCTTACTGCACCTCGACGCCAGCCCCCGCCCCGGACGCTCCGGGATCCACGAGCACGGCTCCCTGAGCCGCCGGCTCAGCCACCACTTCATTGAGCACTGGAAAGCCGCTCGCCCGGAAGATGCGGTGACGCGCCGGGATCTTGGCGCCCGGCCGCCGTCGCTGCTGACCGTGGACTGGATCGAGGCCGCGTTCACCCCGTCGGAACACCGGCCGTCCGCTATGAACCGGGTGCTGGCGGAAAGCGATCGCCTGGTGGACGAGGTGATCGACGCGGACGTGCTGGTGCTGGGCGTGCCCCTGTACAACTACAGCTATCCGGCGGCGTTCAAGGCCTGGATCGACCAGATCGTGCGGGTGGAGCGCACCATCTATTTCGATCCGGCCAATATTGAGCACCCGGTGGGCCCGCTGCTCAACGACCGGCCGCGCCACGCGGTGATCCTGTCGTCCCGGGGCGGGTTCGGCCTGGGGGCCGGTGGCCCGCTGGCGCACCTGAACCATCTGGAAGCCAGTGTGCGCACCGCTCTGGAGTTGATCGGCATCGAGCACTTCCACGAGATCGCCATTGAGTACCAGGAGGAGGGCGGCGAGCGGCTGGACGCGTCGATACGCGACGCCCTGGCCGATGTGGAGCGGCTGGTGAGCCGGCTGCAGCGGGAGCGCGCCGCCGTGCGTGAGGCGGTATCCGCCTGACGCGTGCCGGTGCGCCAGCGTTTGGTTTACACTGTAAGCCTTTGCCGTCCGGCCCTGTGCCCGCAGACCATGGAGCGCCTCGTTGCCCAAGAAGCCGAAAACCGACCAGGAGATCGCCGCCTTCCGCGAGCGCGTCTGCGAGGTGGCCACGGAGCTGTTCGTGGAGCGCGGGCCGGACAACGTCACCATGCGGCAGATCGCCGCCGGGGTGGGCGTCAGCCCGATGACGCCGTACCGCTATTTCCAGGATAAGGACGAGATTCTCGCCACCGTGCGCGCCGCCGCGCTGGACCGCTTCGCCGCCGCCCTGGAGGCGGGCCTGGCCCGGGGCAGTGACGCCCGCGAGCGCGCCCGCGCCATCGGCGACGCCTATGTGCGCTTCGCCACCGAGCATCCGGCCGCCTACCAGCTGATGTCGGAGATTTCCCAGGTGGACGAGAGCCGCTACCCGGCGCTGGTGCGCGCCAGCCGCCGGGCCCGGGAGACCATGGTCGGCTATGTGCGCGACATGATCCGCGAGGGGATGATGGACGGCGACGCGGACCTGATCGGCTATATGTTCTGGTCCACCCTGCACGGCATCGTGGTGCTGGATATGGCCGGGCGGCTGGGCGGCGAGATCGACGCGGACACCCTGCGCAAGAAGACCATGCGCACCCTGCTGGCGGGTATGGCGGTGTCGCCGCCGCGCCGGGACGATGAATCCTGACTAAATCGCTCATCGGCGGGTGAGCGCCGAAGTCAGGAAGCGCTTGATTTTATAAAATGTACGTTGTAAATATTTGGCCTCCGAACCGAATACCGGGCCAGAACACCGTGCCGGTTCGTCCGAATTCGAAAGATTTACAAAGTAAACGTCACCCACTTAACAGGAATCGCCATGTCTCTGCCCCCGGAAATCGCCAAACGCCTGCGGCTGCCCGTGATCTGCTCGCCGCTGTTCATCATTTCCAATCCGGAATTGACCATCGCCCAATGCAAGGCCGGGGTGGTGGGGTCGTTTCCGTCGTTGAACGCGCGGCCTTTATCCCAGCTTGATGAGTGGTTGGCGCAAATCACCGAGGAACTGGCCGCCTGGGACCGGGCGCACCCGGACCAGCTGTCGGCGCCGTTCGCGGTCAACCAGATCGTGCACAAGACCAACGACCGCCTGGAGAAAGACCTGGAGCTGTGCGAGAAGTACAAGGTGCCGATGGTGATTACCTCCCTGGGCGCCCGTGAAGAGCTGAACCAGGCGGTGCACGGCTGGGGCGGCACGGTGATGCACGACATCATCAACGACCGCTTCGCCCGCAAGGCGATCGAGAAGGGCGCCGACGGCCTGATCGCGGTGGCGTCCGGTGCCGGCGGCCACGCCGGCCAGTTGTCCCCGTTCGCGCTGATCCAGGAAATCCGTCAGTGGTTTGACGGCCCGGTGGCCTTGTCCGGGTCCATCGCCAATGGCTCCTCGGTGCTGGCGGCCCAGGCCATGGGCGCGGATCTCGCCTACATCGGTTCGCTGTTTATCGCCAGCGAGGAGGCTAACGCCGACCAGGCCTACAAGCAGATGATTGTCGACAGCAAGGCCACCGATATCGTCTACAGCAACCTGTTCACCGGCGTGCACGGCAACTACCTGGCGCCGTCCATCGTCAAGGCCGGCATGGACCCGGCCAACCTGCCGGAGAGCGACCCCTCGGCGATGAATTTCGGCTCCGGCGGCAGTTCCAAAGCCAAGGCCTGGAAAGACATCTGGGGCTGCGGCCAGGGCATCGGCGTGGTGGATGCGGTGCGCCCGGCGGCGAATATCGTCGACCAGCTCGCCGACGAGTACCACGCCGCCGCCGCCGCGCTGGACGCCAAGCGCTACTAACGCTTCTGAAGCGCTCTAAAGGAGCGCGCCAGCCGTTAAAGACGCCGGACCAGGGCTTCCCTGGGCCGGCGTACTTTTTTCTGGCCCGCCTGACGGTCGTTATCGGTGTCGCGGTAGCCCAGGCCCATCAGCGCCACGCTGCGCAGCCCTTGTTCACGCAGCCCCAGCAGCTGGTCCAGCCCGGGCGGATCGAAGCCTTCCATGGGCGAGGCGTCGACCCGCTCCATGGCGGCGGCCGCCAGTGCCATGCCGAGGCCCAGGTACGCCTGGCGGGCGGCCCATTGGAAGCCCTCTTCCTCGGAAGCGAAGCCGGCCACCTTGCCTTTCACGGTGTTCTCCAGACCGGCCAGCTTGTCCCGGGGCAGGCCGCGCTCCTCGGCGATCAAATCCACCATCGCCTCGACCTGGGCTTCGGTGACCGGGCTCCAGGCGGCGAAAATGATCAGATGCGAGCACTCGGTAATCTGCGGCTGGTTCATCGCCACCGGCGCGATGCGCTGGCGCAGCTCCAGCGGCTCGGCGACCAACAGGGTGTAGGGCTGCAGTCCGAACGAGGACGGCGCCAGCCGCGCCGCCTCCAGAATCCGGTCCACTTTCTCTTCGGGGACGTTCTCCCCGGTCATGCGTTTGGTGGCGTAGCGCCAGTTGAGGGCGTCTTCAAGCGTCATGGGGACTCCAGTGTCGAAACAGTGCCGGTTCGCGGGTAAGCCGTTATCCTCTCCGGTATCGAGGCACAGCGTCCACACCGCAACACGGAGAAAGAACGTGCAATCCTACACCGGAAGCTGCCTGTGCGGCGGCATCGCCTTTGAAGTCCGCAGCCCCCTGGCGCCAATCCAGGTATGCCATTGCCAGCAGTGCCGCAAGGCCCAGGGCGCCCCCTTCGCCACCAACACGCCGGTGGAGGAGGCGGCCTTTGAGCTGCTGAGCGGTCGCGAGCTGATCACCGAATACCAATCCTCGCCCGGCAAGTTCCGCGCCTTCTGCGGGCGCTGCGGCTCGCCGGTCTACAGCCGCAAGGCCGACCTGTCCGGCGTGCTGCGGATCCGTGCCGGGCTGTTCAACGAGCCCCTGGAGGCGCGCCCGGTGTTTCACGCCTACACCGGCTCCAAGGCCAACTGGTGGCCGATTCTGGACGATTTGCCGCGGTTCGCTGAAGCCTGGAAGCCGGAACCGACCCTCCGCTAATACACAAGCTGCCTGGAAGAGAAGAACAGTGATTTTGATTTACGGCATCAAGGAACGGCTCAATCCGATCAAGGACAGGCTGTCGGACGTGATTCACGGCAGCATGCGTGACGTATTGGGCATGCCCGAGGACAAGCGCGCGCATCGCTTCATTCCCATGGACGCGGTCGATTTTTATTACCCGGGCGGGCGCAGCGACGCCTATACGGTGATCGAGATCAATATGATGGCCGGGCGACGCCCGGAAACCCAGAAAACGCTGATCAAGACGCTGTTTGAGCGTATCGAAACGGAATTGGGTATTCGGCCGGTGGATGTGGAGATCACGCTGCACGAACAGCCGCCCCATTGCTGGGGGTTTCGTGGCATGACCGGCGACGAGGCCGCCGATTTGAAGTACCAGGTGAAGGTTTAGATGCCCTATGGAATCGATGGCGCCCTATTTGGAAAGCAGCAATTGGATCGACTGGCGTAACCCGGCAGTTCAGGCGGCCGCGGCGCGTTTAAAAGGGGACAGTGATGATCCGGTGGTGATCGCGGAAAAGTGCTTTTTGTTTGTGCGCGATGCGATTCGCCATAGCTGGGATTTCCGCCTCAACCCGGTGACCTGCAGGGCCTCGGACGTGCTGGCCCACGGTACCGGCTATTGTTACGCCAAGAGCCACCTGCTGGCGGCGTTGCTGCGTGCCAACGGCATTCCCGCGGGCTTGTGCTATCAGCGCCTGACCGTGACCGACCGGCCTCCGTTTTGCCTGCACGGCTTGAACGCGGTCTATCTGGCGCCGTTTGGCTGGTACCGCGTCGACGCCAGGGGCAATAAGCCCGGGGTCGAGGCGGCGTTCCGTCCGCCGGAGGAGAAGCTGGCTTTTCCCTTGCTCGTTGACGGAGAGGCCGATCTGCCCGGCGTCCATGCCCGGCCGTTGCCGGAGGTGGTGAGCACGCTGACGCAGCACGAGACCTGGGACGCCGTGGCCGAGAGCCTGCCGGACCGGCCGACGGCAGGTTTGGACTGAAATCCCCCGGGCGTTTATCATTGCGCTCCTGCTTTTCCCGCGCGCCGGGCGGTTTTCCGCACGCTTGGCCGGTTCCACCGGTGCCCGTATCCGCATCACGCAGAGGTAAGCCATGTTCACAGGCATCATCGAGGCCCAGGGCCATGTGGCGGCGCTGACGCCCAGTGGCGGCGACGTGACGCTGCGTATCCACAGCGACGAGCTGGATTTCGGCGACGTGAAGCTGGGTGACTCGATCGCCGTCAACGGCGTGTGCCTGACGGTCACCGCGCTGGCTGGCGGCGACAGCTTCAGCGCCGATGTGTCCGGCGAAACCCTGTCGCTGACCTCCCTGAAGCAGCTCAAGAGCGGCAGCCGGGTGAACCTGGAGAAGGCGATGACGCCCTCCACGCGCATGGGCGGGCACCTGGTGAGCGGCCATGTGGACGGCCTGGGCACGGTGAAGGCGATGACCCCGGACGCCCGCTCGGTGCGCATCGACATCGAGGCGCCGGCGGAGCTGGCCCGCTACATCGCCCAGAAGGGCTCGATCACCGTGGACGGCATCAGCCTGACGGTGAACAGCGTGGACGGCGCGCTGTTCTCGCTGAACATCATTCCCCACACCCAGGACGTCACCACCATCCAGGATTGGAAACCGGGGACGCCAGTGAACCTGGAAGTTGATATCATTGCGCGCTATCTGGAGCGGCTGCTGCTCGGCGAGCGCGCCGCCCGGCCCGGTTCGGAGGGCATGTCCATGTCGTTTCTGGCCGAGCACGGTTTCCTGAAGTAGCTCGCGGCGGTCGCCCGAGGGCGCGCAAACACCGGCACGCGCGGCGTGCATTAAAAGGTAGGTTTCATGCAACTCAACAGCATTGAAGAACTGATCGAGGACATCCGTCAGGGCAAGATGGTGATCCTGATGGACGACGAGGACCGGGAAAACGAAGGCGACCTGGTAATGGCCGCCGAACACGTGACCCCCGAGGCGATCAACTTCATGGCGCGTTTCGGGCGCGGCCTGATCTGCATGCCGATGTCCCGCGAGCGCTGTGAGCAGCTGGATCTGCCGCTGATGGTGCGTGCCAACGGCAGCGGCTTCGGCACCAAGTTCACCGTCTCCATCGAGGCCCGCGAAGGCGTCACCACCGGTATTTCCGCCGCCGACCGGGCGCGCACCGTGCAGGCCGCCGCCGCCAAACACGCCAAGGCGTCGGACATCGTCCAGCCGGGGCATATTTTCCCGCTGATGGCGGAGCCGGGTGGCGTGCTGCGCCGCGCCGGGCACACCGAGGCGTCCTGCGATCTGGCGGTGATGGCCGGCTGCGAGGCCGCCGGCGTGATCTGCGAAGTGATGAACGAGGACGGCTCCATGGCGCGCCGCCCGGACCTGGAGAGCTTCGCCCAGGAGCACGGCATCAAGATCGGCACCATCGCCGACCTGATTCAGTACCGGGCGCTCAACGAGCAGACCATCGAGCCGGTGTCCGAGCACCCGCTGGACACCTGGTACGGTGAATTCCGGCTGGTGGCGTTCCGCGATACCGTGGACGGCCATGTGCACATCGCCCTGGTGAAAGGCGAGGTGCACGAGGACAAAGAGGTGACCGTGCGGGTGCATCAGGTGGACCCGCTGCGCGATCTGATGAGCGCCAAGCTCAACGGTCGCACCGGCTGGAACATGCACCGGGTGCTGGAAGCGGTGGCCGACGCGGAAACCGGGGTGGTGATTATCCTCGGCCAGGACGAAGACTCCGAGCCCACCCTGGACCGGCTGCAGGCGTTTTTCGACGGCACCGCCAACAAGCCCAAGGGCGAGTCACGTACCTACCGCAACATCGGCACCGGCTCACAGATTCTCAAGGCGCTGGGCGTGCGCAAGATGCGCCTGCTCAGCTCGCCAATGAAATTCAACGCGCTTTCCGGCTTCGACCTGGAGATCGTCGAATACGTGGAAGCGGACGGCTAAGGAAAAAACGACATGCACGATATCAAAACCTTCGAAGGCACTCTGAATAACGTGGGCGGCCGTTACGCCCTGGTGGTGGCGCGTTTCAACAGCTTCGTGGTGGAAGCGCTGCTGGCCGGCGCGGTGGACACCCTGGTGCGCCACGGCGTGGCCCGCGATGACATCGAGATCATCCGCGTACCCGGCGCCTGGGAGCTGCCGGTGGCGGTTAAGAAGATCCTGGAAAAGCGCGACTACGACGCGGTGATCGCGCTGGGCGCGGTGATCCGGGGCGGCACCGCCCACTTCGAGTACGTGGCCGGTGAGGCCGCCAAGGGCATCGCCGCGGTGCAGAACGACACCGGCGTGCCGGTGGCCTTCGGTGTGCTCACCGTGGAGTCCATCGAGCAGGCGATCGAGCGCAGCGGCACCAAGGCCGGCAATAAAGGCGCCGAGGCCGCGATGTCCGCTCTGGAAATGGTTTCTCTGTTCAAGGCGCTTTAATGACCCAGTCCGCCGTACCGTCTTCCCCCGCCGCGCGCCGCAAGGCGCGCCGCTACGCGTTGCAGGCGCTGTACCAGTGGCAGCTCGCCGGCACCACGCTGAGCGATATCGAGGCCCAGTTCCTGGCCGCCAACGATATGCAGAAAGTGGACCGCACCTACTTCCACGACCTGCTGCACGGCGTGCCCGCCGAGGTGACCGGCCTGGATGAGGCACTGCGCCCGTTCCTGGACCGGCGGGTGGAGGAGTTGTCCCAGGTGGAGAAGGCGCTGCTGCGCATCGGCGCCTTTGAGCTTAAGGAGCGCCTGGATGTGCCCTACCGGGTGGTGATCAACGAAAGCATCGAGCTGGCCAAGGTATTTGGCGCCGACGACTCCTTCAAGTACGTTAACGGCGTGCTGGACAAACTGGCGCGGCGGCTGCGTTCCGCCGAGACCGCCCACCGCCCCGCCGCGTCCCGGCAGGCACCGGACGATGACGGAGCGGACAAGGACTGACCGTGGTATGACAAGGGAGCGTTTGGCTATGGACGAATTCGCTCTGATAGAACGCTACTTCCGCCGCCCGGACCACCCGCCGGGCGATGGCGTGGTGCTGGGCCCTGGTGACGACGCGGCCCTGCTGCTTCCCCCTTCCGGCGAAGAACTGGTGATGACCCTGGACACCAGCCTCGGCGGCCATCATTTCCCCGACGATCTGCCCGCCGCCGACGTGGGCCACCGCTGCCTGGCGGTGAACCTTTCCGATCTCTACGCCATGGGCGCCCGCCCGCTGTGGTTCCTGCTGTCGGTGACGCTGCCGGAGGCCGACGAGGCCTGGCTGGCGGGCTTCGCCCAGGGCATGTTCGATCTGGCGGACCGGGCCGGCATCGCGCTGGTCGGCGGAGACGTCACGCGCGGCCCCTTGAGCGTGAGCATCCAGGCCACCGGGCGGGTGCCGCGCGGGCAGGCAGTGCGCCGCGACGGTGCCCGCCCGGGCCAGCGGCTGGCGATTGGTGGCGTGCCCGGGCAGGGCGGTCTGGGGCTGCGTCACTGGCAGGCCGGTGAGCGCGCCACGGTGAGCGCCCGCCACCTGGCCCGGCCCGCCTTCCCGTTGGATCTGGGCGCCGCCCTGGTGGGTCGGGCGGGGGCCGCCATCGACGTGTCCGACGGACTGTTGCAGGACCTGGGGCACATCCTTAAGGCGAGCGGCGGGTTGGGCGCGGAGCTGGATCTGGCAACGTTGCCGGTGAACGAGGAGCTGGCGGCCCTGGACGAGGCGGACCGCTATCCGCTGCAGCTTACCGGCGGTGACGATTACTGTTTGCTGTTCACCTGGCCCGACGCCCGGCCCCTGCCGCCGGGCACCAGCGACATCGGCATGGTCACCGAGGCGGGGCCGATCCTGCTGCGTTACCCGGACGGCCGCACCGAGCCCGCCAAGCCCGGGGGCTGGCGGCACTTTTAGTCGGGTTAAGGCAGGCCGGTTCAGGCGCGGTGGGGCAGGGCGTCGCGCAGTCGCTTCAGGCGCTGGCGCACGCTCGCTTCGATGCTGGCGGCGTCCAGGCCGTGCTCGGCGAGCAGGGCGTCCCGTTTGCCGTGGTGGATAAAGTGATCCGGAAGGCCCAGATTCAGTACCGGTACTACCACGCCTTCGTCCATCAGCAGCTCGTTGACCGCCGAGCCGGCGCCGCCCATGCGCTGGTGGTCTTCCAGAGTTACCAGCAGATCGTGGCGCGCAGCGGCGTCCAGCACCGCGCCCCGGTCCAGGGGCTTCACCCAGCGCATATCGATCACCGTGGCGTCCAGTTTCTCGGCGGCTTCCAGCGCCGCCGGCACCAGCGCGCCGAAGGCGAGCAGGGCGGCGTCGCCCTTGCCTTGGCGCAGGGTGCGGCTTTCGCCCACTGGCAGGGCGGTCATCGCCTCTTCAATCCTGGCGCCGGGGCCGGTGCCGCGCGGGTAGCGCACCGCCGCCGGGCCGTCGTGCAGCCAGGCGGTGTAGAGCAGCTGCCGGCATTCGTTCTCGTCCGACGGCGCCGCCACGATCATGTTGGGCACGGTGCGCAGGTAGGCGAGGTCGAACACGCCGCCGTGGGTGGCGCCGTCCTCGCCCACCAGGCCGGCCCGGTCGATGCCGAAGGTCACGTCCAGATTCTGCAACGCCACGTCATGGATCAACTGGTCGTAGGCGCGCTGCAGGAAAGTGGAGTAGATCGCCACCACCGGTTTACGGCCTTCGCAGGCCATGCCGCCGGCCAGCGTCAGTGAGTGCTGCTCGCAGATCGCCACGTCGTGGTAGCGGTCCGGGAAGCGGCGCGCGAAATCCACCATGCCGGAGCCTTCGCACATGGCCGGGGTAATGCCGATCAGGCGCGGGTCTTGCTTGGCCAGGTCGCACAGCCACTGGCCGAACACTTCCTGGTACTTTGGGCTTTTCGGTTTGGCCGGCTTGGCCACTTCCACTTTCGCCTTGGGCTCGATCTTGTTGATCGCGTGGTAGCCCACCGGGTCCGCTTCCGCCGGGCCGAAGCCCTTGCCCTTGGTGGTGTAGACGTGCAGCAGCTGCGGCCCTTCCAGGTCGCGCATGGTTTCCAGGGTGGCGGTCAGCTCGTCGATGTCGTGGCCGTCGATGGGGCCGATGTAGTTGAAGCCGATCGCCTCGAACAGCATGTCCGGGCTGACCATGTTCTTCATGCTCTCTTCGGTGCGGCGCACGAAATCCCAGGCCGCCGGCATCGCCGACAGCACTTTCTTGCCGCCTTCGCGCAGGGCGATGTAGGTCTTGGACGACCAGATGCGCGCGAAGTAGTTGGCCAGCCCGCCCACGTTGTGGCCGATCGACATGGTGTTGTCGTTGAGGATGACCAGCAGGTTGGCGCGGGTGTGGGCGGCGTGGCTCATCGCCTCGAAGGCCTGGCCGGCGGTCATCGCGCCGTCGCCGATCACCGCCACGGTGCGGCGCTTGTCGCCGGCCTGCTCGGCGCCCAGCGCCATGCCCAGCGCGGCGCTGATCGAGGTGGAGGAATGGCCCACCCCGAAAGTGTCGTATTCCGATTCGGTGCGTTTCGGGAAGCCGGACAGACCGTGTTGTTGCCGCACGCTGAGAAGCTCGTCGCGGCGGCCGGTGAGAATCTTGTGCGGGTAGCACTGGTGGCCCACGTCCCACACCAGCCGGTCGTAGGGGGTGTCGAACAGGTAGTGCAGGGCCACGGTCAGTTCCACCACGCCCAGGCCCGCACCGAAGTGCCCGCCGGCGCGGCCCACGGCGTAGAGCAGGTAGGCGCGCAGTTCGTCCACCATCTGCTCCAGGTCCGTTTCGGGCAGTCGCCGCAGGTCCGCCGGCGCGCCTATGCGGTCCAGCAACGGCGTGTGGGGGCGGGTCAGCGGAATGTCGGTAAACGTCTTTTGCATTGATTGGGAGCCTGAATCAGTCGGCGTCGGCTTGGCAAGGGGAGGGCATTATAACGATCCTTGGGGCCCGCCGTCAGTGATTGCGCGGGGCGATCTAGTGAGACGCGCTAGTGAGAGCGTTGCACGATGTAGTCCGCCAATTGTTGCAGCGGGCCGGCGGCGTCCCCGTAGCCGGCGAGGGCGGCACGGGCCTGCTGGCACAGCGCCTGGGCCCGCTCGCGGCTGGCTTGCAGGCCGAGCAGGGCGGGAAAGGTGCTTTTACCGTGTTTTTCGTCGGACTTGCTGGGTTTGCCGAGCTGTTCGGTGTCCATGGTCACGTCGAGGATGTCGTCCTGGATCTGGAACGCCAGCCCGATGGCGTCGCCGTAGGCGGCCAGATTGCGCGCCAGATCCGCGTCCGCACGGCCCGCGGCCAGGTAGCCCAGGGTCAGGCTGGCGGTGATCAGGCGGCCGGTTTTCAGGTAATGCATGCGTTCCAGGGCGGCCACGTCCTGTAATTGGCCGTGGGCGGCCATATCCTGCATCTGCCCGGCGGCCATGCCGGCGCCCCCGGCCGCCTGGGTGAGCGCACGCACCATGCCGATGCGGGCGCCGTCGGGGTAGTCGCCGGCGCGGCTGAGCAGCTCGAAGGCGAGGGTGTGCAGGGTGTCCCCGGCGAGAATCGCGGTGGCTTCGTCGAAGGCCCGGTGGCAGGTGGGCTGTCCCCGACGCAGGTCGTCGTCGTCCATCGCCGGCAGGTCGTCGTGGACCAGGGAATAGGCGTGGATCAGCTCCACCGCCACCGCCGGCACGTCGGCCTGTGCCAGGCTGCCGCCGGCGAGCCGGCAGGCGGCGTACGCCAGCATCGGGCGAATCCGCTTGCCGCCCGCCAGGGCCGCGTAGCGCATCGCTTCCGCGAGGCGGGGCGCATCGCTGGCCGCGGGGTCGGGCAGATGGTCGCGCAGGGCCTGGTCGAGCCGCGCGCGCACGGTGGCGTTAAGCGGGTCCAGAGCGTTGAGATTACTGGTCATCGCGGCCTTCGAAAGGCACCGGTTCGGCTTGCGGGTCCTGCTCCAGCAGGATGCGCACTTTCTGCTCCGCCTGGCTGAGGGCCTGCTGGCACTCACGGGTCAGTTTGACGCCCTGCTCGAACGCCTGCAGGGACTCTTCCAGGGTCAGCTCGCCGGATTCCATTCGTTCCACCAGGGCTTCCAGGCTGTCCAGGGATTGTTCCAGTTGCGGGGTCTTTTTGGCCATGTGTGCGATAACCTCTGGTGACCTCGTGGGATGGCCGGCGCAACATACTGCAGCGCCGCCGGGGGGTCAATTGGGGCCGTTGCCGGCCCCGATTCAAGCCCCGGGCGGGCCGTCATACTTCTTCGCGCCCAGGCCGGCGTCGTACCAGTCGGCCCGATTCGCATAGAAAAGGTGATCGTTGGGGTCAATGCCCGGGGTGCCGTCCAGACCGCCGGCGGGCACGATCACGCCGCTGCCGTCGCGTTTCTCATGGGGCACCATGCTGCCGCACTGCACGCAAAACGCCCGGGCGAAGCTTTTCGCCCCGGACAGATCGAAACGGCGTACCTGGTCCTCGCCTTTGAGCCATTCCAGCGCGTCCGCCGCGGCGATCAGATTGGCGGCGTGGGCGGTGCCGCTGAAGCGCTGGCAACGCGAGCAATGACACAGGTGAAACTGGTGAAACGGGCCGTTGATCCGGTAGCGGACCTGGCCGCACAAACAGCCGCCTTCGTAGGTTGTCATCGGCGCAACTCCTGACACTGAAAGTGTGTAAGTGCTCACATCGGTTGGTGCTGTAATGAGCAGTTCCGGTTGATTCCAAAAGGGTCTAAACACGCCCTTCCGCCTCACGGGGCGCCGTCCTATAGTGAAATGCCCGCCGGGTCGTCGCAAGCGGCTTCTTCCTCTGATCTCCTTAATCTATGGCGTTTCGCTTGCGGAGCCGGCGGGGCTCCTGCCTGTTTGCCAGCGTGCTAGAATCCGCGCCCATGAAACGGATCCTCGCCCCCATGGAGGGCCTGGCGGACTTCTGGGTACGCCGGGCCCTCACCGATGTCGGCACCTACGATTGGTGTGTCAGCGAGTTCGTGCGCGTGAGCGGCGAGCTGTTGCCGCCCCGTGTCTTTTACCGTTGGTGCCCGGAGTTGCGCGACGGCGCCCGCACCCGTTCCGGCACCCCGGTGCATCTGCAGTTGCTGGGCTCCGACCCGGTGAGCATGGCGGACAACGCCGCCCAGGCGGTGACGCTGGGGGCGCCGGCCATCGATCTTAATTTCGGTTGCCCGGCGAAGATCGTCAATCGCCATGGTGGCGGCGCGGTCCTGCTGGATGAGCCGGAGCGGGTGCACGCGGTGACCCGCGCGGTGCGGGCGGCGGTGCCCGGCCATATCCCGGTGTCGGTGAAGATGCGGCTCGGCAACGAGGACATGGACCTGGCGTTGGATAACGCCGTGGCGGTGGAAGAGGCCGGTGCGGCCTGGCTCACCGTGCACGGGCGCACCAAACGGCAGGGTTACCGGCCGCCGGCCTATTGGGACCGGATCGGCGCGATCCGTGAGCGGGTCACGGTGCCGGTGATCGCCAACGGCGAAATATGGACCCTTGAGGATGCCCGCCGCTGCCAGGCGGAGAGTGGTTGCCAGGACCTGATGCTGGGTCGCGGCGCCGTCGCCAACCCGTTGTTGACCCGGGAAGTGGCGGGTGGCGAACCGGCCGGTTGGCCGGAAGTGCTGGCGGTATTGCGTGATTTCGGCGCCGACATCGTCGGCACCGGCAGCGAGGCGCAGCTGTGTGGCCGGGTCAAGCAGTGGCTGAGCTACAGCCGCCGGCGCTGGCCCGAAGCCGGGCCGCTGATGGAGTCGGTGAAGCGCGAGACGCGCCTGGCGGAGCTGCGCGCCATCCTGGAACGCGAATCAGAGGGAAACAACTCTGAGACGGTTGTATCTTTTTAGGCCGAAACCTGCCTTTCCAAAGGGCCTTTCGGGGCCTTCCCCGGCCTTCTCAGAGCCGGGTTTCGCACCCGGTTCCTGATCCTTGCTGCCGCTGTACGCCCCGAAATGCGGGCTTCTCAGGTATGCCTTCGGCATGCCCTGGCGCATGTTTTCATTTTTTTAGGGGGGCCTTTAACCTTTTTTCGATCACGACACCGGCATGGTCCGTGCTATCCCTTAAAAGACGGTTATGTGAACCGGGTTTTGCAGGAGAGCGGAACATGTACGAGGTGCACGCTTTTTTCGCCGAAGGTGAGGCGACCAAAGCAATGGAACCGGACTATGAGGCGGGCGAGCGCTATGTGCTTATTGTTTTATGCCGCCGCCCCCGGCATAGCGTCCACGACTTCAAACTGGTGGAAGAGACCGCGCGCCGGTTCGGGTGGGAAGAGGTGCAGGTCTCCCACGGGGGCGTGCTTCAGCCGGAATTTCTCAACGGTGATTTGTGCGACCTGCAGGATAGTTTTATCGAAGCCTTGCGCAAGGGCGGCGCGGTGGTGTCCCTGAACGAATGGTTGATGCAGGCGCTTTACGTCCGTTAATCCGCGCTCCGGGGCCGCCCGCGCCCTTCGACTAAAGTCATACTGTGGCTGAACACACCTTTGTTTACTCTTGAGCCAGCTGGCCCGTGTCAACACGGGTCCCGTGTTTGTCAGTGCGCAAAGGGGTAAACAAATGAGAGAAGAAAACGCCCGTGCCTACTGGGCCGCTAATCTCAAGCTCATCTTCACCTATCTCATCATCTGGTTCGTAGTGTCCTACGGTTGCGGCATCCTGTTCGTGGATGCACTCAACAACATTCAGTTCTTCGGTTTCAAACTGGGTTTCTGGTTCGCCCAGCAGGGCTCGATCTATGTGTTCCTGGTGCTGATCTGGATGTACGCCTTCACCATGAACAAGCTCGACCGGAAATTCGACGTCCACGAAGAGTGACGCCGCGAAAATAACAAAGAGGACCAAGAGATGGATGTTCAACTACTAACGTATCTTTTCGTCGGTGGCTCGTTCGCGCTCTATATCGGGATCGCGATCTGGTCGCGGGCGTCGTCCACCAAAGACTTCTACGTCGCCGGCGGCGGCGTGTCGCCGATCGCTAACGGTGCCGCCACCGCGGCGGACTGGATGTCCGCCGCGTCGTTTATTTCCATGGCGGGGATCATCGCCTTCGCCGGCTATGACGCTTCGGTTTACCTGATGGGCTGGACCGGCGGCTATGTGCTGCTGGCGATGCTGCTGGCCCCCTACCTGAGAAAATTCGGCAAGTTTACCGTGCCGGACTTTATCGGCGACCGCTACTATTCCAATGTGGCGCGTACGGTCGCGGTTATCTGCGTGATCTTTATTTCCTTTACCTATGTCGCCGGCCAGATGCGCGGCGTGGGTATCGTGTTCGCCCGTTTCCTGGAAGTGGACGTGAACATGGGCGTTGTAATCGGCATGGCGATTGTCTTTTTCTACGCCGTGCTTGGCGGTATGAAGGGGATCACCTACACCCAGGTGGCGCAGTACTGCGTATTGATTTTCGCCTTCCTGGTGCCGGCGGTGTTCCTGTCTATTCTGATGACCGGCCATGTGCTGCCGCAAACCGGGTTCGGCGCCACCGTTCTGGATGCCGCCGGAAACGACACTGGTGTTTATCTGCTTGAGCGACTGGACGGCATCGTTCAGGACCTCGGTTTCGGTGCTTACACCGAAGGCCAGAAATCCACCATCGATGTGTTCTTCATTGCCGCTGCTTTGATGTGCGGCACCGCCGGTTTGCCCCACGTTATTGTCCGCTTCTTTACCGTGCCCACCGTGCGTGACGCGCGTATCAGTGCCGGCTGGGCGCTGCTGTTCATTGCTCTGCTTTACACCACCGCTCCCGCGGTCGGCGCGTTCGCCCGCACCAACCTGATCGAAACCGTGCACCAGGCCGAGTACGAAGAGTTGCCGGGCTGGTTCTATAACTGGGAAAATTCCGGGTTGATCGGCTGGGTCGATAAGAACGACGACGGGCTGGTGCAGATGTCCGCCGGTGCCGCCTTCAAGGGCACCCCCGCTTTCGCCGGTGATCGTGCCGATGTAAGTGGCCCTCATGGTGAGCGTGTCGTCACCAACGAGGTCACCGATAACGATGCGGAAGTGTACATCGACCGGGATATCATCGTGCTGGCCAACCCGGAGATCGGCAATTTGCCGGCCTGGGTGATCGCATTGGTGGCTGCCGGTGGTGTAGCCGCGGCGCTGTCGACGGCGGCCGGCTTGTTGCTGGTGATCTCCTCGGCGGTGTCTCATGACTTGTTGAAGAAAACGCTCAAACCCGATATCAGCGAAAAGCAGGAGCTGCTGGCGGCGCGTCTGGCTGCGGTGGTGGCTATCCTTATCGCCGGTTACTTCGGCATTAATCCACCGGGTTTCGTGGCACAGGTGGTGGCGTTCGCGTTCGGCCTCGCCGCGGCCAGCTTCTTCCCGGTGATTCTGATGGGCATCTTCTACAAGCGCATGAACAAAGAGGGCGCGATCGCGGGGATGGCCGTGGGCCTGGCGTTCACCTTCTCCTACATCGTGTACTTCAAGTTCGTGTCTCCGGAACTGAACAGCGCCGAAAACTGGCTGTTCGGGGTATCACCGGAGGGTATCGGTACCGTCGGTATGGTTCTCAACTTTATCGTCGCGTTCGCGGTCTCCCGCGTCACCGCGCCGCCGCCGGAGCATATCCAGCATATTGTTGAAGATATCCGCGTACCGCGTGGCGCCGGCGGGGCTTCCGCCCACTAACGGCGTCACAACAAACGGAGTAAGCTGAATATCGGGGCCGCGTGTCAGCGCGGCCCCGATCTCCGTTCAGGGCCTGGCTATGATCGACGTGGATTTTTCCCAGTTACCGTTTTCATTGCTGGATGACGAGCGCCGTGCGCGCCTCGAAGGCGCCATGGAGATGGCGTTTTTCGAAGCCGACACGGTGATCCTTGAAGCCCGGCATCCGGCCGAGTTCGTATATCTCGTTCATAAAGGCGCGGTGCTGGAACTGGACCCGACCCTGCCCGCGGAGGCGGGGCGGCTTGGTGTCTACAGTTCCGGAGACCTGTTCGGCGCGCTCAGCGTGCTAAGCGGTCGCAGCCGTTATCGGTTTATCACTGAAGAAGAAACCCTGTGTTACCTGATTCCCGCGGCCCTGTTCCAGGCGCTGTGCGAGGAGCAGAAAGAATTCGACGATTACTTCCGCCAGCGCCTGGCCAGCAAGAATCAGTTGCTCGCCGAGCGCCGCGAGGGCGGGGTAACCATGGCGGGCTTCATGCTCGCCAAGGTCCATCAGTGCATGCGTCAGCCACTGGTATTGGACAGCGCGGGCACTATTGCTCAGGCGGTGGCCGCGCTCAATGAGCATAACGCTGACAGCCTCCTGATGGAGCGCGACGGCCATGTCGGTGTGATCACCAAAACCGATCTGTTACGCGGCCTGGTCAACGACGGATTGACACCGGAGTCCCGGGCCCTGGCGCTGGCCAGTTTCGAGCTGGTCACGGTGCCGCCGGATCAGTTTTTGTTCGCCGCTCTGGTGAGTATGACCCGCCATGAGGTGCAAAGGGTGGTGGTCATGGACGGTCGTCGCCCGGTGGGCGTGGTGGAGCTCACCGATGTGCTGAGCTTCTTCTCCAGCCGTTCCTATGTGGTCGGGCTCGAGGTGGAGAAGGCGGATAACCTGGAGTCGCTGGCGATGGCCAGCGCGCGTTTGCCGGAGCTGATCCAGGCGCTGATGGCCCAGGGCGTCAAGATGCGCTTCGCGATGGATCTGCTGGCGGCATTGAATGGCCGCATTATCAGCAAGGCGTTCCAGTTCGTGGTGCCGGAGAGTCATCAGGACCACGGCTGCCTGCTGGTACTGGGCAGCGAGGGCCGTGGCGAGCAAATCCTCAAGACCGATCAGGATAACGCCCTGATCGTCGACGACCCGGAGCGCTGGCCGGAGCGCGACGCGCACATGCAGCGCTTCACGGAAACCCTGTTGCGGCTCGGTTACCCGCGTTGCCCGGGCAACATCATGGTGTCCAACCCGGAGTGGGTGGGCAGCGTCACTGACTGGAAGGCGCGCGTCGGCCGCTGGGCCAAGCAGGGCGACGACGCCTCGATGATGAACCTGGCGATTCTGCTGGACGCGCACCCGGCCGCGGGACGCACCGAGCTGGTCGATGAGCTGCGCCGGGATCTGTTCCGGGTGTGCAGCAGCAATGATCTGATTTTATCGCGGTTCGCCCGGCCACTGTTGAAATTCTCTACCCCATTGAATTGGTTCGGCGCGCTCAAGAAACCGCAGCAGGGTATTGATATCAAGAAGGGGGGCTTGTTCCCGGTGGTGCACGGGGTTCGTGCCCTGTCCCTTCAGCACCGTGTCGGCGAGACCGGCACCTTCGCGCGTTTGGAGAAACTGGTGGAGGCCGGGCATATGGAGTCGGGCTTTTCCGAAGAGCTTGGTGAGTCCATGGCACTGTTCGCCGAGCTGCGGCTAAAGCAGCAGTTGGCGCGGCTTGAGGGCAACAACGAAGAGGGGCGCAACAATCAATTGCTGATACAAGCGCTTTCGCCGCTTGAGAGAGACCTGCTGCGCGAGTCTCTGCAGGTGGTCAATGAGTTCAAGAAGCGCCTGACGCGGCGTTTTCATCTGGAGTATTAATGATGTTGAAGCGTCTTGTGCAGCGGCGGCGTCACGGCAAGGGCCCCTATGGCCATTTGTTCACGGCGCCGCCGGGCGATGAGGTGATGGCGCTGGATTGTGAGACCACGGGCCTTAATACCCGCACCGCCGAGTTGGTGTCGGTGGCGGCGGTGCCGGTCAGCGCCGGGCGCGTTCAGGCGGGCGCGGCGCTGGACCTGCGCATGGCGCGGCCGGCCAGCCTGGATGGCGGGTCGATTTGCATTCATGGTTTGCGCGGTGTGGACTTGCACGACGGTGTGCCGGTGCAAGAGGGGCTCGAGCGGCTGCTTGAGTTTATCGGCAACCGCCCTTTGGTGGGCTGGTGTCTGGATTTCGATCTGGGGATTATTAATCGCTATTTGCGTGCCAGCCTGGGTTTCGACTTGCCCAACCCGGTGATTGAATTGTCCGATCTGTACCGGCGGCGGCATCATTATCGTAATCCGCACTCCTTGCCGGACCTGCGTTTCGAGCGTGTCGCCGGCGAGCTGGGAGTGCCGGTGATCGGCCGGCACAGTGCCCGCGGTGACGCCACCACCGCCGCGCTGATGTACTTGAAGTTAACAACCGAATGAGAAACGGAGAATAATAATGCAATACCTGCAAGCGGCGCTGTTCGCGCTCGGCGTGGTGCTGGTGCTGGTCGCCTACAGTCAGTATATCCGTCGTACTGGCGACTGGGGCGGGGTGCTGCGTTTCTGGCGCCGCGGCATGTCGCTGTCGGTCACCGAATTCAAGATCCAGCGCGCCGGTTTGATGATTATGATTCTGGCGGTGGTGGTACGTTTCGTGTCGGTGCTGTTTCAATGGTAAAGCCCCAGTGATCGGACGGAGGCGTTCTTTTGTTTAGTCTCTGGCAGTTGGGTGTGTTCGCCCTGCTGTACGTCATGGTGCTGTTCGTCATCGCCTGGTGGGGGGATCGCGCCGAGCGGCGCGGCCTGGGGGTGGTCAATAACGCCTGGACCTACAGCCTGGGGCTGGGTGTGTATTGCACCTCCTGGACTTTTTATGGCGCGGTGGGCGAGGCGAGTGGCAACGGCTGGACCTATCTGCCCATCTATCTGGGCCCGATCCTCACCATGCTGCTCGGCGGCGAGCTGATATATAAGCTGGTGTCGGTGGGTAAGCAGCATCACATCACGTCGATCGCCGACTTCATGGCCGCCCGGTACGGCAAGTCCCGCCAGTTGGCGGTGCTGGTCACCCTGGTGGCGGTGGTCGGGGTGCTGCCCTACATCGCGTTGCAGCTTAAGGCGGTGACGCTGTCCTTCGAACATGTGGTCGGTCCGCAAGTGGCGCCGTCGCCGGACATCGCTTTGGTGGTGGCCGCGCTGATGGCGATTTTCACGCTGCTGTTCGGCACCCGGCATATCGACGCCACCGAGCACCAGTCCGGTCTGATGCTGGCGGTGAGCTTTGAGTCCTTCATCAAGCTGGTGGCGTTCGTGATCATCGGCCTGTTCTGTCTGTTCGCGGTGTTCGACGGCCCGCTGGATATGTGGCAGCGGGTCCGTGACGTGCCCGCTATCCGGTCGGTGTTCGAGCCGGCGCTGTTTTCGCAGAGCTTCGTCACCGCGCTGCTGTTGTCGATGCTGGCGATTATCTGTCTGCCCCGGCAGTTCCACGCCGGCGTGGTGGAGAACAACGATCTGCAGCACCTGCGTACCGCGCGCTGGGTGTTGCCCACCTATCTCGGCCTGTTCGCGCTGTTCGTGTTGCCGATCGTGGCGGCGGGCATGATTACCCAGCCCGGCTCCGCGCAGCCAGATATGTACATGCTGGCGTTGCCCATGGCGGCCGGCAACCAGGGCCTGCTGCTGTTGTCGTTCATTGGCGGCATTGCCGCCGCCACCGGCATGGTGATCGTGTCGACCATGGCGCTGGCGATCATGCTCACCAACGAGGTATTGATGCCCGCCTGGGTGCAATACCGCATTCAGGGCGATGAGGAACTCTCGGACCTCAGTAATCAGGTGCGCTTGCTCAGAAGGCTGAGCATCGTGGTGATGCTGGCGCTGGCCTTTCTGTTCCATATCCTGATCGACCGCTTCGAAGGTCTGGCGCGCATCGGCCTGTTGTCGTTCGCGGCGGTGGCGCAGCTGGCGCCGGCACTGTTGGGTGGCCTCTATTGGCGGCGCGGCCATCAGAGCGGCGCCTTCGTGGGGCTCGCCGTGGGCTTCCTGGTGTGGGGCTACTGCCTGCTGTTGCCGCTGATGCTGCCGGTGGAATGGGTGGATTACCTGAACCGCGCCGGCCTGCTGGGGCTGGGCATACTTCGCCCCAACGCGTTGTTCGCCATCGAGGGGCTGGAGCCGCTCACCCACGGTGTGTTCTGGAGCCTGAGCCTTAATCTGCTGGCCTATGTGTGGCTGTCCCGCCGCGCCACCCAGACGCCGCTGGACGACACCCAGGCGACCCGTTTCGTGGACACTCCCACCGACTGGTGGCGCGAAGGCATGGGTCACCCGCTGATCACCACCGGTGAGTTGCTGCAGGTGTGCGAGCGGGGGCTGGGTCACCCGCGAGCGCGGGCGCTGTTCTTTGACTATTTGCAGCGCCGCCAGATATCGGAGGACCCGGCGCTGCCGGCGCCGCTGCACCTGGTGCGCTATGTGGAACGTTTGCTGGCCGGCGCCATGGGGGCGTCCACCGCGCGCATCGTCATGGGCTCGCTGCTCAGTAAGCAGAATGTGCGCCGCGACGATATGGTGCGGATCATGGATGAGGCCTCGCAGCTGATCCAGTTCAACCACCAGTTGCTGCGCACCACCATCGAGACCATCAGCCAGGGCATTTGCGTGGTGGATCGGGACCTCAATATCGTCGCCTGGAACCAGGCCTATGTGAATCTGTTCGACTATCCGGAAGGCTTCATCCGGTTGGGTCGGCCGATTCAGGAAGTGTACCGGCATAACGCGGAGCGGGGCTTTTACGCCGGCGAAGACCTGGAGCAGGACGTCAATAAGCGGGTGCAGCTGCTGCGTGAGGGCAGCGCCCACCGGTTCGAGCGGGAGCTGCCCAACGGGGTAATCGTGGAGGTGCGCGGCAACCCGATGGAAGGCGGCGGCTTCGTCAGCACCTACATGGACATTACCGAACGCAAGCGTGATGAGATTGCGCTGCGTCAGATCAACGAGAACCTTGAGCAGATGGTCTCCGAGCGGACCCGGCGGCTGTCCGAGCTGAACAGTCAGCTGGAACAGGCCAATGAGGGTAAAACCCGCTTCCTGGCCGCCGCCGGCCACGATCTGATGCAGCCGCTGAACGCCGCGCAGCTGTTTGCCTCGTCGCTTTCTCAGCGCCTGGCGCGCCAGGACAACGAATTCGGCTACGAGCGTGAAGTGCTGGGGCATATCGACAGCTCGCTGCGTGCCGCCGAGCAGATTATTTCCGCGCTGCTGGAAATCAGCCGGCTGGATACCGGCACCATGCAGGCGCACCCGCGCACCGTGGCGGTACGGCCACTGATGCAGCAGCTGGGCCAGGAATTCAGTGTCCTGGCGCAGGCGGAAGGGCTGACCCTGCGCACCGTGTTCAGTGATCTCCAGGTGCGTACGGACGAGGCGCTGTTGCGCCGTGTGCTGCAGAACCTGCTCTCTAACGCGGTGCGCTATACCGAGCGCGGCCGGGTGTTGTTCGGCTGCCGCCGTCGCGGCGATATGCTGCGCATCGAGATCTGGGATACCGGCCCGGGCATCCCTGATGATCAGCAGGCGCGGGTGTTCCACGAATTCCAGCGCCTGCCGCAACTGGGGCGCCGTCAGATCAAGGGGCTGGGCCTGGGCCTGGCGATTGCCGATCGTATTTGCCGGCTGCTCGAGCATCGCATCAGTGTGCGTTCCTGGCCCGGGCGGGGCACCGTCTTCACGGTGTCGGTGCCGTTGGTGGTGGGCGAGGCGGAAGTGGCCAAGGCGCCTGAGCCGGTGGCGCTGTCCGACCAGCGTGATGTGGCCGGGTTACGGGTGTTCTGTGTCGATAACGACCCGGCGTTGCTGGCCAGCCTGGAGGCTTTGCTACGCGCCCTGGGCTGCGATCCGGTGGTGGCCCGCTCCCGTGCGGAAGCCCTTGAGCAGGCACAGGACCGGCCCGCGCCGGACCTGTTACTGGTGGATTATCAGCTCGACGATGGCGAGACCGGTTTTCAGGTGATCGAGGCGCTGGATGGCTGCTGGGATGACGTGGTGCCGGCGATGTTGATTACCGCCGACCGCAGGGCGGAGGTCCGCGTGCGGGCCCGCGAGCAGGGGGTCGGCTTTCTACAAAAGCCGGTCAGCGAGGGCGCTTTGCTGGAGGTGCTGCGCGCGCTCTAGGCGTGGCGCTGCAGGTGTGGAGGGCTCAGGCCAGGCCGGGGGGGTCGATGGCCAGGTCCTTCAGCGCCAGCACCGCCTGGGTGCGGTTGCGGACTCCGAGCTTGCGGAATATGGCGGTCATGTGGGCTTTGACGGTGGCTTCGGACACGTCCAGTTGATAGGCGATCACCTTGTTCTGGAGCCCTTCCATAAGCATGCCCATGACGCGGAACTGCTGCGGTGTCAGGCTGGTGATGCGCTCGCGCATGGCGGCGAAGTCGGGCAGATCCGGCGGCAGCGGGCGGCGCGCCTTCTCCGGCACCCAGCGCTCGCCGTCCATCACCTTCAGGACGGCCTGGGTCATCGCTTCCACCGAGGCGGATTTGGGGATGAAGCCGTCGGCGCCGAACTGCAGCGCGCGCTGAATCACTTCCAGTTCTTCGTTGGCGGAGATCACCACCAGTGGCACTCGCCGGTACAGTTCCCTCAGGTAGATCAGCCCGGAGAAGCCGTGGGTGCCTGGCATGTGCAGGTCGAGGAGGATCAGGTCAAAGGGGACCTGGTCGTCGCCCAGCTTTTCCAGCGAGGCCAGGGAATCGGCCTCCTGGATACGGGCGTCGTTGAAGCTTACTTCCACGGCCTGACGCAATGCGGCGCGGAACAGCGGATGGTCGTCGGCGATCAGTATTCTCATTATTAGGACCTGTTTTATCTCCGGACGATACAATACTAGCGTCTAAGCGGCGCCAGTGCGCCCCGCCGTGCGAGGAATCAGAAATAAAAAGAGGGGCCGCCGCCTGGCAGCCGAGGTAAGGACGTGGAAAATCAGAATCAGCTTGATGTTCAAGCGGACGATCCGCGCGGCTTGGCGCGGGCGTCCAGGGTCTTGCGGAAAACTCTCCCAAGCCGTTTGTTCGGGATCCGATTTATTGTTATCCGGCTGTCGGCGGGTCTCGCCCGCACTTGATATGCGCAAGATGTTGCCTGCTGGCCGGGCCCCGTGGAATTAGACCTTTGTCGAGTCAGCAGGGTGGCGGCCAAAAAAAAGCGGAACCCTGGGGTTCCGCTTCTCTTGCTTCGCTGGAAGGCGTGGCAGTCAGTCAAGATCGGCCGGGTAGACGCCGTTCTCGTCGTGCACTTCCTTGCCGCTGAGCGGCGGGGTGAAGGCGCAGGCCACCACCATGTCTTCGTTCTCGCCACCATAGAGATAGTGCTCGTCGTGCTGGTCGAGCAGATAAATGGTGCCTGGCGTCAGCTCGTGTACGTCGCCGCTGTCGACCATCTCGATTTTGCCCTTGCCGGAAATCACGTAAACGGATTCCCAGTGGTTGGCGTATTTGATGTGGGTCTTGGTGCCTTTAAAGATGGTGGTGATATTGAAGGAATGGCCCATCTTGTCTTCTTTCAGGGACAGGCGAACGGATTGCCAATTGCCGTTTTTCGCTACCACGCGACGGTCGGTTTTCTCGGCTTCCGCCAGAGTGCGAACGATCATCTAGACCTCCAAAAACAGAAAAATAGAAAAGCAGGGAAGCCCGGCCGCACGCTGCGGCCGGGAAGTCGGGAGGGGTTCAGCCCGCCAGGCTGGAAACGGAATTGGCGTCGCCGCGCTTGATGCGGTCTTTCATTACTTCTTCGACGCTTTCCTTGAGCACGTCCATGGCGTGGTTGATTTCGTCCTCGGTCACGGTCAGCGGGCACAGGGTCTTGATCACCTGATCGTCGGCGCCGGAGGTTTCGATCACCAGCTTGCGCTTGAACGCGGCCTTGGTGATTTCCTCGGCCATTTCGCCGTCGCGGCACACCAGGCCCTGCATCATGCCGCGGCCGTTCAGGTAGAACCAGTGATCGTCGTAGCCGGAGGCGATGTCGCGGAACCGGTCGGTGATCAGGTCACCCTTCTTCTGCACTTCCTTGGCGAAAGTGTCGTCGCTCCAGAAGTGCTCCAGCGCTTTGGCGGCGGTGGCGAAAGCCAGGTTGTGGCCACGGAAGGTGCCGTTGTGCTCGCCGGGTTTCCACTGGTCCAGCTCGGGTTTGAGCAGCACCACGGCGAGGGGCAGGCCATAGCCGCTCAGCGACTTGGACAGGGTGATGATGTCCGGCTTGATGCCGACATTGTCGAAGCTGAAGAAGGAGCCGGTACGGCCGCAGCCGGCCTGGATGTCGTCCAGAATCAGCAGCATGTCGTGCTTGCGGCAGACGCGTTCCAGGTTGCGCAGCCAGTCAAAGCTGGCCGCGTTGATGCCGCCCTCGCCCTGTACGGTTTCCACGATCACGGCGGCGGGATGGTCCACGCCGCTTGACGAATCCAGCAGCACCTTGTCCAGGTACTCGGTGGTGTCGAAAGCGTCGCCCAGGTAGCCGTCGTACGGCATTACGCTGACGCCGCCCATGGTCACGCCGGCGGCGCCACGGTGGTGGCTGTTACCGGTGGTGGACAGCGCGCCCAGGGTCACACCGTGGAAGCCGTTGGTGAAGCTGATGATGTTCTCGCGGCCCTTGATGTTACGGGCGACCTTCAGCGCCGCTTCCACCGCGTTGGTGCCGGTGGGGCCGGGGAACTGGACCACGTGGTCCATGTCGCGCGGCTTGAGCACGTAGTCTTCCAGCGCTTGCAGAAAGTCACGCTTGGCCACGGTGTGCATGTCCAGGCCGTGCACGATGGAATCGTTCTCGATGTAATCCAGCAGGACTTTTTTCAGGACCGGGTTGTTGTGGCCGTAGTTCAGGGTGCCCGCGCCGGCCAGGAAGTCCAGATACTCCACGCCTTCTTCGTCGTACAGGTAGCTGCCCTTGGCTCTCTCGAACACCACCGGGAAGCTTCGCGCGTAGCTTTGAACTTCGGACTCAATACTGTCAAAAATTTCCGTATCCATGGTTCTCTCTACCTCGCTGTGTCTCTTTCAATTCGGTTTAGGCGTCGTCGCGGTTAAACGGCCCGATGCGCAGCAAATGTTCATCATTGTGCTCGCCGGCGAAATGGATGCGTGAATCGAAGAGGATGAACTCTTCGGTGGGCATCCGGCGCTCGTAAGCGAAGCTGCGGAACATACCCCAGGACGCTTCATTGTCCGGGGTGATGGTGGTCTCGATGAACTGCACGTCTTCCGCTTCGTCGCGCTTGATCAGTTCCGCCAGCATGCGCTTGGCGAGACCCTTGCCGCGTGCCTTGCCGTGCACCGCCACCTGCCACACGAACAGCGTGTTCTGCTGCTTGGGCGGGATGTACCCGGAGATGAAGCCCACCAGATCGCCATCCATTTCCACGGCCACCGAAGTGTCCGCGAAGTGCGTGCATTGCAGCAGATTGCAGTACACGGAATTCTCATCCAGCGGCTTACATTCCGCGATCAGCTTGTGCACCCGCGGGCCGTCCGGGCTCTCGGGCTTGCGGAAAATGATGTCGTCTTTTGTGTCAGCGGAGGATGAATCCGCCTTTTTCGCTTCGTCTGCAGACATTGATGTCACTTCTGGTCGGTTTGGAAAGAAGGGTCGGGTCGCGACCGGCGGCGCTGGGCCTCGGCGGCGGGCTGGATGCGGTCAATGGCACCCAGGTCAAGAACCGGCGCGGCATCGATATCACCGGCGTTCATCATGGCGGCCACGCGTTGCAGGGAGCTGAGGATCTGTGACTGTTCCCAGTCCTGTAACCGTGAAAAACGGTCCATGAATTCCTCCTGCAGGGGCGTGGGCGCCCGTTCCATGATATCGCGTCCGGCGGTGGTCAAATAAGCATAGACCCGGCGCTTATCCCGTTCACCCCTTTTCCGCTCGATCAGGCCGCGCTTTTCGAGCCGGTCAAGGATGGTGGTGACGGTGGCCTGGCTGACGGATACCTCGGTGGCGATATCGCCCATGGTCATTTCGCCATGGGCGTTGATCGCTTGCAGGATCAGCAGCTGCGGGGCGGTGAGCCCGGCCACCTTGCTCAACTTGCGGGAGTAGAGGTCGGTGGCCCGAATAATCTGTCTCAGGGCGATTAACACTTCGTCGTGTTTGGCCATGGTGGTCAATTCTCTGGATAGCAAATCAATGTGACTGTCTGACGACACGAGCGAAAAACCGGGTTGTCGTGGCGCCGTCACTTTGATGTGAAAGCAATATTTGCCTCGGCATCAGCTCAGGAATCAATCGCACGGCCAAGATATTCCTTGCCATAAGTGGTACGCTAGCTTAGAGATAAAACATTTAGATGTCAAAGTAATTAGAGGCGTGCTGCCCCGAGGGACGTGTTTCATGCTGCTTGCCAGTTTTCTCGGTTTTCTCCTTTTGTTCCTGCTAATCGGTTTCTCATCGGTCCTGGTCCGCTCCAAAGAACAGTCCGATTATCTGCTCGCCGGCAGTTCCGTGCCGCCGTCCCTGACCGGCCTGTCCGCGGTAGCCACCAACAACTCCGGTTTCATGTTCATCGGTGTCATCGGCTATACCTACGCCACCGGCTTGCCGGCATTCACCATGATGGTGGGCTGGATTCTGGGCGACTGGATGGCCGCCACCCTGGTGACCCGTAAAGTCCGCGAGGTGTCCGAGGAACGCGGTACGCTGACCATCCCTGAATTGCTGTCGCGCTGGGGCGGCGGCCATTTCCAGGTGCTCAAGGTGGTGGCGGCGCTGATCGCGGTGTCGCTGCTGGGGGTCTACGCGGCCGCCCAGTTCAAGGCCGGCGGCAAGGCGCTGCAGGCGTTGTTCGACTGGGATCTGCGCACCGGCGCCATCATCGGCGCGGTAATGGTGCTTTGCTACGGCTTCTCCGGTGGCCTGCGCGCCTCGGTGTGGACCGACGCCGCCCAGTCGGTGGTGATGATCATCGCGATGACGGTGATGCTCACCACCGCGGTGTTCACCGTCGGCGGCTGGCAGGCCGCCTGGACCGGGCTGCACGAGGTGTCGCCCACCTTCTTCCAGTTTTTCCCCCCCGAATCCGCCGCCAGTGGTCTGACCGGCGCCTTGTTGTTCCTGGTCGGCTGGACCTTTGCCGGGGCGGCGGTGATCGGGCAACCCCATGTGATGGTCCGTTTCATGGCCGTCAACGACGTGAAAAGCATCCGCCGGGCGCGCACCTACTACTACCTCTGGTTCGTGGCCTTCTACACCCTGGCGGTGGGCGTGGGCATGATGGCGCGCCTGCTGATGGATCAGGGCGCCGTGGACCCGTCGCTGGTGATGAGCGGTGGCGAACTGGACGCCGAGCTGGCGTTGCCGGTGATGGCGGACGTGCTGCTGCACCCGGTGGCCACCGGCCTGGTGCTGGCCGGGCTGTTCGCCGCCACTATTTCCACCGTCGATTCGCTGATTCTCAGCTGCAGCGCCTGCCTGTCCCGGGATCTGATGCCCAAGCGCTGGCAAGGCTACGGCACCGCGCGGATCGCCACTCTGGTGGTGGTGGGCGTATCACTGATGATCGCCCTGTTCGCCAAGGAGAACGTCTTTAATCTGGTGCTGTTCGCCTGGGGCGTTCTGGGCGCCGCCTTCGGTGGTTTGCTGGTGGTCTACGCGTTGGGCGGCCGCCCCCGTGAGCCGCTCGCCATCGCGATGATCGTTGTCGCCAGTTCGGTGGCAATTGGCTGGCGCCTGTCCGGGCTAAATGCGACCATATTCGAGGTTTTGCCGGCGCTCGTCAGCGCCTGGCTGGTATACGGCGCAGGCCGGGTGTGCGGATTGTCCGGCCCGGCGAAATAATCGAGGACCGGGTCTTGATGCGAGTACTGCCGTGGCGGCATTGGCTACTGCTATTTTTGTTGGTGTGCGGCCCCGTGGGGGCGCAGCAGAACCGTGCCGGGGAGCCTGAACAGGCGCCGGTGGAGTCGCAGAGCGAGATTGAGAAAGGACCGGTGATTTCCCAGTTTCGCGAGAACTGGATTCTCGGCGAGTTGCGCAGCCTCCGTCAGGACATGATGGAGTACCGCAACGACATGAACATGATCGTCACCGACCGGGAACTGGAAGTGGCCGACAAGGCCATGGGCTACGCCACCAACACGGTGACCTATTTCTTCTATCTGATCGCCGGCGCCGCCTCCATTCTGGCGCTGGTGGGCTGGTCGACGATTCGTGACCTCAAGGACAACATCCGCGTCTACGCCGAGAAAGAGATGTCCCGGTTGACGGTGGAATACGAATCGCGCCTGGCGGACCTGGAGCAGGAGCTGCGGCGAAAATCGCGCACCATCACCGAAAACCAGGAAGAGATCGAGCGCACCAACGAGATTCACAGTCTGTGGCTGAAGGCCACCAAGGAAACCAGCTATAAGGAGAAGATCGAGCTTTACGATCGGATCCTGGAGCTGCGCCCGGACGACCCGGAGGCGCTGGCCTGGAAGGCCGACGCCGCGCTGGAACTGGGCGAGCAGCGCTGGGCCCTGAGCCTGTGCGACCGGGTGCTGGAGGTGGACGAGGACAACGCCCACGCCCTCTACCAGCGCGCCTGCGCCTGGGCCGGGCTGGGCGAGACCGAGAACGCTCTGCGCGACCTGCGCCAGGCGGTGGCGATCTCCGAAGCCCTGCGCCAGCACGCCCGCGCCGAGGAAATGTTCGTTCCGCTGCGCGAGATGGAGCGTTTCCAGGAGCTGGTGGGGCGCGCCGAGGACGACGAAACGCCCCTGTGACGGGGCCTCCGGCCGATAGTCCCGGGCTGTCGCTTTTATCGCCAATCCCGTCGTTCCGGTCTGTCTATTTGCCGGGCGGTTTCTGCTACACTCTGCGCCCCTGAGAGGTCGGGCGGCATCGCCTGGGGATTGTCCTTGCCTTCACCGGGCAACAGCCATTCTTCGTCCTTTGCCGTCCCAGCGGAGATTTCCATGAAGCGCGATAGCAGTTCGGAAACCACCAAGTCGATGCCCGATGTGGCAACCAACTCCATGGTGGAACACATTCACAGCACCCTGGACTGGGTGGGCATGAGCGAGATTCATCTGCCTGCCCGCATCAGCGATACGCTGGCCGGCGAGCGCCCGGTGAGCACGTCGATCCAGGCCTATGTGAACCTGTCTAACCCGGACGCCAAGGGCATTCACATGTCCCGGCTTTACCTGATGCTGGAGGAAACCTTCGGGGATCATTCGGTAAGCGCCTATTCGATCCGCAAACTGCTGCAGAATTTCCTCGACTCCCACGAAGGGCTCAGCGACCGGGGCTTCGTGCAGTTCGATTTCGAATACTCGATGCGCCGCCCGGCGCTGAAAAGCAGCTACTCCGGCTGGAAGAGCTACCCGGTGACCATCAAGGCGACCCTGGCCCCGGAAGGCATGCGCATGGAACTGGCGGTGGAAGTCCCTTATTCCTCTACCTGCCCGTGCTCCGCGGCGCTGGCCCGGCAGCTGATCCAGGAGCAGTTCCGCAAGGACTTCGAAGGCGAAGGCTCCGTGGACATGGAAAAGGTATTCGAGTGGCTCGGCACCGAGGAAGGCATCATGGCGACGCCCCACAGCCAGCGCTCCGTGGCGCAGGTGCGGGTGGTGCTGGACACCGACTGCGACGAGGCTTTTCCGATTACCGCTCTGATTGATTCCATCGAAGGCGCGCTGAAAACGCCGGTGCAGACCGCAGTGAAGCGTGTCGACGAGCAGGAATTCGCCAAGCTCAACGGCCAGAACCTGATGTTCTGCGAGGATTCCGCGCGGCGCCTGAAGCGCGCGCTGGACGGCCAGCCCTGCTACCAGGATTTCTGGCTGCGGGTGAACCACCTGGAAAGCCTGCACGCCCACAACGCGGTGGCCATCGCCACCAAGGAAGTGGAGGGCGGCTATCTGCCGATTCCCTGACCGCGCCCGCAAGGCCGCCATAAAAAAGCCGCGCTAAGCGCGGCTTTTTTTGTGCCGGGTCGGGGCTGGTTCAGAAGCGACCGTTGAGACCCAGGGACAGGTTGGTGACTTCGTCGCCGCCGCTGTCCACCGCGCGCATGTATTCCACGCTGACAAAGACCACGTCGGTCAGGCTCACGTCGGCGCCAAGACCAATGGACAGGCCGGAATAGTTTTCGCCGCTGGAGCCGCCGCCGGGGAAGTTCTCGGTGGTTTCCATGCGGGTCAGGCCGATCAGGCCATAGGGGCGCACCGGCAGGGTATTGGGGAACTGGCCACGGAAATAGGCGCCGTAGTAACGGTCGATTTCCACATCGGTGCCACGGCCCAGGTCGTCTTCATCAATACCCAAGCCCAGGCGCAGTTCGCCGCCCAGGGTTTCATTGCGGTTAATCCAGGTACCGAACTTGAACTGCAGCGCGGAGGGGTCGGCGCTGCCGCCGTCGTCCGGCTCGATTTCGCTGCTGACAATATCGATGCCCGCGAAGCCCGCGGCGCCGGCGGCGATCGGCAGGGCGGTCAGGGGAAGCGCAAGGCTCGCGGCTAACAGGAAAGGCTTCATGGGTACTCCGGTCATTACTGCGGATGGTTTCTAGGGATGCTGTCCGTGAACGCATTGTAGTGAAAAGACGCGCGTAAGGCGACGCGCAAAGCCCCGGCCGGAAGGCCGGGGCGGAGGGCGTTAGTGATCGTGGTCGTGGTCTTCGCCGGTGTCGTCGTGGTCGTGGGCCTCGCCAACGCCGGTCCAGGCCAGGCCGGTGGGCGGGAACGCCAACGGCACCGTCTCCAGGCTCAGAGCTTCCAGGTCGATGATGTGGATCGCCGGTGCCGCCGGATCACTCACGAACGCCTGATCGCCGGCGCCGCTCACCGCCAGCGCCGGTGCCGGGCCGGAGGCTGGGACGGTATCGAGCAGCGTCACGCTACCGCGGTGGGACCAGTCGGCGGTCTCCAGAACATGCAGCGCCCCTTCGCTATCCAGGATTAACAGATGCTCACCGTGGGCGTCGAACGTCTGTGCCAGCGCGCCGACCGGGCCGCCACCACCGTCCACGGCGCCGTCGCGCCAATCCACCAGGGTGGCGGAGCCTGCCTCCGGATCGATCACGAACAGGTTGTTTCCGGGGTAGGAAAAGCCGGCCAGCTCGGCGACGTCCGGATGGGCGCGGACCGTGGCCACCCGTTCCGGTACCGCGACCTTGTTGTCGTGAAAATGATCACCGTGCAGTTCCGCCACCAGCACCCCGTCCGAGCAGCCGAACACCGAATAAAAGCCGCTGGTGGCGCCGCCGTGCAGGCCCGGGCAGGCGGTCGCCAGCTCGCCTTCGCCATGGAAGTGATCGCCGTGCTGCGCGAACACGGTGATGCTGTCCGGTGAATCGCCGCTGGCGGCGGCGTGGCTGGCCAGCACCAGGCCGCTGAGGGGCTCGGCGATGCCGTGGTGAGCGGTGTCGAGGGTCTGATGGGCCAAGGTGCCGCCGCTTTCCAGGCTCTCGTCACTGAGCAGGTGGAACTGGCTCAGGACGGCGTTGCCGCTATCACCGTCGAAGAACAGCGCGCCCTGTTCGCCGTTGGTCCGGTAGTGGGTGGGGCGGACGCCGGACAGGGTGAACGGCAGCATGGCCGGGGCGCCTTCGTCGATGTGGTCGTCATGCCGGTAGACGCCGCCGTCCAGGAATTCCACCTGGTCGTCGTCGCGCTGCACGATCACCGCGTAGCGGTGTTCCGGGCTGCTGTGGACCGCCGTGGCCGGGTGCACCAGGGCGAAGTCCGCCAGCATGGACTGGCTCTCCAGGTCGTGAACATAAACCCGGGAGTTGTTGCCGTCGGCGTGGGTGAACACCAGCCGGCCGGCGTTTTCGGCGCCGTGGTCGTGATCGTGGTCGTCTTCGCCGCCGGGCAGCGCGGTGCCGCCGGTGTCGTTGTTACAGGCGGCAAGCAGTACCGACGCGGCCAGCAGGGCGGCGGCGGTGGGGGAAAATGAGCGTTTCATTGAGCTCTCTCCATGGTCTTTTTGCTGTGGATGGTTCGCGTCAAAAGGTCAGGCGCACGCCGGCGGTCAGGTTGCGACCGGGTTCCGGTACCGTGCGCGCCAGAAACGACGCGTGGTTCCACACTTCCTCGCCGAGCAGATTGCTGCCGCGCAGGAAGACGCTGTACTGGGGGTTGCCGGTGAAGGTGTAGCTCACCGTGGCGTTGAGCATGTCGTGGCCAGCGGTGCGGGTTTCGAAGCCGGCGATACGGTCCTGGGCGAACACGCGGTAGAACTCCAGCTCCGCGTCGAAGGCGCGCCAGTAGGTGTTGAGGCGCGCGCCCAGCCGCTGTGCCGGGATGCGCGGCAGCTCGTCGCCGTTGTCCTCGAATTGTGCGTAGACCGTGTCGCCGAACGCGGTGGTGGAGACGCGGTCGGTCCACTGGTAGGTGGCTTCCGCTTCGGCACCGGTGAACTCCACATCCTCCTGGCTGTACTTGATCAGGCGGAATTCCTCGATCTGGTCCAGGGTGCGGGCGTAGATGTAGTTCTGCACCCGGTTGTGGAACACGCCGATATCGAAGGTCAGGTCGCCCTGCACCTTGCGCAGATTCAGCCCCACGTTATGCGAGGTCTCGGTCTCCAGGTCGGCGTTGTTGGCGGCGCCGCCGCAGGTGAAGGTGTCGGACAGCAGGCCGCACTCATAGGTGTTGGTGGCCAGGTGCACGCCGCGCGCGTAGACCTCCTGGGTCTGCGGCAAACGCTGCGAGCGGGCCAGCGACAGGGACACGTTGTAAGCCGGCCGGAACGCCCAGGTCAGCGCGCTGGAAATCGACGTGGCGGAATCGCTCACCGAAGGCAGCGGGCGCTGGGCGTCATCGGGGTCCAGGTCCTGGTGCTCGTAGCGGGCGCCGGCCTCCAGCTGCCACTGATCGTTGAAGCGGTAGCGCTCCACGGCGAACAGGGCCGCCACCCGGGTGTCGGTTTTCGGCAGCAGGCCTTCCTCGCCGGTGGTTTCGATCTGGCCGTCGGTGAACTGGGTGCCCACCGTGCCGCGCCAGCCCAGGATCGGCGCGTGCTCCGCTTCCACCCGGGCGTCCACGCCCCGGTGGCGGAAGGTGGTGCCGATTTCGCCTTCCTCGATCTCATGGTGACGGTAGTCCGTGTGGCTGGCGCGCAGGCGCACCGCTTCCACGCCGTCGAACGGCTGGCGGTACTCGCCGCGCAGGTCCACCCGGCGGCTGTCCAGGTCCACGAACGGCGCTTCCTCTTCGCCGTGCTCGTGGTCGTGGCCGCCTTCCGCGCAATCCAGGCTGCCGCCGTTGGTGGTGCAGCCCTCGAACTCGTGGCTGTGGCCGGGCAGGCCGTAGAGGTCGCCCCGGTAGGAATAGGCGACCCCCAGGTAGCCCCGGTCACCGATCCAGGACAGCCCCAGGCTGGCGTTGTTGCTCTCCGCCCAGGTGCCGTCGATCTCCTGCTCGGTGAAGCCGTTCACCTCGTAGTTGTCGGCGTCGCGGCGGGCGCCTTCCACATGGATGGCCACGTTGTCGCCGGCACGGGTGGTCAGCCCCACGGCGCCGGCCTGTTCGTCGGCCACGGTGTTGCCCCGGGCGGAGACGAAGCCTTCCACCGGGCGGTCCGGCATGCGCGTGGGGATTTTGTTATCGAGCACGTTGACCACACCGCCGATGGCGCCGCCGCCATACAGCAGGGTGGACGGACCGCGCAGCACTTCCACCTTGCGCGACAGCATCGGTTCCACGGTGGTGGCGTGGTCCGGCGAGATGGTGGACATGTCGAACAGTTGCGCGCCGTCGGACAGCACGCTGACACGGGGCGCGGTCTGGCCGCGGATCACGGGCCGGCCGGCGCCGCCGCCGTAGGTGTCGGCGTGCACGCCGGGCAGGCCGTCCAGGGTGTCGCCCAGGGTGGCTTCGCTTTGCTGGAACAGCAGCTGGTCTTCAAGCAGGTCGAAAGAAGCCGGCGTCAGGTTGGCGTCGCTGCCCAGCGGCAGGGCGGACACTTCCACGGCGTCGAGCCGGTTGGTGTCGGTGGGCGCGGGCTCGGCGGCCGGCGCCACGGACCAGACCATGGCGGCCACGGTGGCGGCCGCCATGGGGGGCGTAAAGCGTTTCATGTTGTCTCCTGAATACAACCACGGGCCGCCATGGCGCTGCGCCATGGTCGGGCCCTGTAAGGGAAGTCAGTACTTGGAATTCAGGAGAAGTGGGGTGGCGCGCGCGCCGGGTGGATCTTGGTCGGGGTGGCCGCCACCGGACGACTGACGTCGGCGGGCGGTGTGGTGGTGTCGGGAAGAACCGGTGGCGGCGTGAACAGGGTGGGCACGCCCACCAGGCCGTGGCCCTGCACGCACAGGTCGCAGTCGTGGGCGACCACCGCGGACTGGCCGTCGTGGCCGTCGAGGATGTGCGCCGGCGCGTGCCAGGCGAGCAGCGTCTGCGCGACCAGCAGCAGGGTGACGAACAGTAACCGACCCTGAGGACGCCGCTCAGTCATGGGCGTCCCCGCAACGGTGGCCGGGCACCGGGTCGAAGCCGCCGGGGTGCCAGGGGTGGCACTTGCACAGCCGCTTTACCGCCAGACCGGAGCCGCGCAGGCTGCCGTGGGCCTCCACCGCCTGACGCGCGTACTCCGAACAGGTCGGATAGAACCGGCACTGATTCCCCAGCCAGGGGCTCAGTACGGTCTGGTACACACGCAGGGCGGCCAGCAGAAGGCGTTTCACGTTGGCATCCGGCTATAACTGGGGTTGATTCAACGGGGCATCATAGCGGTTATCGGGCGGATGTCGCCACCGCGATCTGCGAAAGGGGCCAACCCGAAGCCCGCCGGACGGCTCAGCCGCGCGTCCAGCGGGTGCCTTCGCGGGTGTCCTCGAGCTGGATGCCGGCGTCCTTGAGCTGGTCGCGAATTTCATCGGCGCGGGCGAAGTTCCGGTCTTTCTTGGCCTGGGTGCGTTCCGCCACCAGGCCGTCGATGGTGGCGTTGTCGAGGCCGTCTTCGCCGGCTTTTTTGTCCTGGAACCAGGCACTGGGTTCGGCTTCGAGCAGGCCGAGCAGGTGCGCGGCGGCCTGCAGCTCCGCTTTAAGCGCCGGTTTCTCGTTCAGCTCGGCCTTGTTGAGGCGTGCCGCGATCGCGTGCAGGGCGCTGATCGCCTCGGAGGTGTTCAGATCGTCGAGCAGAGCGATGAGCACCGGATGGTCCTCGGGCAGCCGGTAGTCCGCGTCGGCCTCCACCGTCTCGCCACGGCCGAGCAGGGCGTAATAGAGCGAATCCAGGCTGCTTTCCGCCTGCTCCAGCAATTCGGCGGAAAAGTTGAGCGGCGACCGGTAGTGGCTGGACAGCAGCGCGAAGCGCAGCACCTCGCCGGGAAACTTCGCCAGCAGATCACGCACCAGGCGGAAGTTGCCCAGGGATTTGGACATCTTCTCGCCGTCGATATTGATGTAGCCGTTGTGCATCCAGTAGCGCACGTAGTCGGTGCCGTGGGCGCAGCAGCCCTGGGCGATCTCGTTCTCGTGGTGCGGGAAGATCAGATCCTGCCCGCCGCCGTGAATATCGATCACATCGCCCAGATGTTTGTGGATCATCGCCGAGCACTCGATGTGCCAGCCCGGGCGCCCGCGGCCCCAAGGCGATTCCCAGCCGGGCTGGTCGTCGCTGCTGGGCTTCCACAACACGAAATCGCCGGGGTGGCGCTTGTAGTCCGCCACTTCCACCCGGGCGCCGGCGCGCATGTCTTCCAGGTTGCGGCCGGACAGCTTGCCGTAGTCGGGCATCGACTCCACCGCGAACAGCACATGGCCGTCCGCTTCATAGGCGTGGCCCTTGGCGATCAGGGTGGCGATCATGGCGGTCATCTCGCTGATATGATCGGTGGCCTTGGGCACGATGTCCGGCGGCAGAGTATTGAGCGCCGCCATGTCGTCACGGAAGGCGTCGGTGAAGCGCTCGGTGAGCGCGGTCATCGGCTCGCCGGTTTCCGCGCAGGCGGTGAGGATCTTGTCGTCGATGTCGGTGATGTTGCGGGCGTAGACCACCTTCGGATACAGCCGGCACAGCAGCCGGTAGAGCACGTCGAACACCACCACCGGCCGCGCGTTGCCGATATGCACGTAGTTATAGACCGTCGGGCCGCACACGTAGAGGGTTACCCGTTGCGGGTCGAGCGGCTGGAACACGTCCTTGTGGCCGGTGAGGGTGTTATGCAGTGTCAGCATGCTGGTCCGTCAGTGGTCATAAAGGTCCTTGGGATCGATAAGCGGTGACGTATCGATGCGTGCGGTGTCTCTGTCCAGTTTCCAGAAGAAACAGTCGCGCCGTCCAGTGTGGCAGGCCGCCCCGGTCTGCTCGACGCTGGCCAGCAGCACGTCGCCGTCACAGTCCACGCGCAGTGCCTTGAGCGTCTGCGTCTGGCCGGAGGATTCCCCCTTGCGCCACAGTGTCTGCCGCGAGCGGGAGTAATAACACACCCGCCCGGTGGCCAGGGTTTCCTCGATCGCCTCCCGGTTCATCCAGGCGAACATCAACACCTCGCCGGTGTCGTGTTGCTGGGCGATCACCGGCACCAGGCCGGCGTCGTTGAACGCCAGGTTGTCCAGCGCCTCGCCGAGCGGGACGCTGAAGCCTTCCGGTTGCTGTTCGTTGTCCTTGAACATGGGCGTTCCTCAGATCGGCGCGCGGGTTTCCTGAAACAACTGCTCCACGGCGTCTTCAAGGCCCAGTTCCTGGGTGTCCTTGGAGCCCAGGCTGCGGATCGCCACCTTGCGTTCTTCCGCTTCCTTTTCGCCCACCACCCAGATACGAGCGGTCTTGGCTTTGGAGTGTTCGCGAACCTTGAAACCGATTTTTTCGTTGCGGGTATCCAGCTCCGCCGGAATCCCCTTGGCTTTGAGCAGCGCCACCGCCTCGGCGGCGTAGTCGTCCACCGCGTTGGTAATGGTCGCCACCACCACCGGGCTGGGTGACATCCACAGCGGCAGATGGCCGGCGGTGGATTCGATCAGAATGCCCAGGAAGCGTTCCAGCGAACCGAGCACCGCCCGGTGCAGCATCACCGGCCGCTGGCGGGAGCCGTCCTCGGCCACGTATTCCGCGTCCAGCCGTTCGGGCAGCACGAAATCCACCTGCAGGGTGCCGCACTGCCAGTCGCGGCCGATGGCGTCGCGCAGCACGAACTCCAGTTTGGGGCCGTAGAAGGCGCCTTCTCCGGGGTTCAGCTCGCATTCCAGGCCCAGGGACTCCACCGCGCCGCGCAGGGCGCTCTCGGCTTTGTCCCAGGTTTCGTCGGAACCGGCGCGCTTTTCCGGGCGGTCGGAGAACTTGATGCGGAATTCCTCGAAACCGAAGTCCTTGTACACCTCGCGCAGCATTTCAATAAAGCTGGCGGTCTCCGGGTTGATCTGACCCTCGGTGCAGAAAATATGGGCGTCGTCCTGGCTGAACGAGCGCGCCCGCATCAGGCCGTGCAACGCGCCGTGGGCTTCGTTGCGGAACAGCGCCGTGAACTCGCCCATGCGGATCGGCAGGTCGCGGTAGCTTTTGATGCCCTGGTTGAATATCTGCACGTGGCCGGGGCAGTTCATCGGCTTGATCGCCATTTCCCGGTCGTCGTGGGTGCAGACCGTGAACATGTCGTCGCCGTACTTGTCCCAATGCCCGGATTTTTCCCACAGGATGCGGTCCATCAACTGAGGGGTCGCGACCTCTTCATAGTCGTACTTGACCATCTTGTCGCGGATGTAATTTTCCAGGTTCTTGCGCAGACGCCAGCCCTTGGGGTGCCAGAACATGCTGCCCACCGCTTCCTGCTGAATATGGAACAGGCCCATTTCCCGGGCCAGTTTGCGGTGGTCACGCTTCTCCGCTTCCTCGAGCTGCTTGAGGTAGGCGTTGAGTTCCTTCTTGTCGCGCCAGGCGGTGCCGTAGATGCGCTGCAACTGAGCGTTTTCCGCGTTGCCGCGCCAGTAGGCACCGGCCACTTTCATCAGTTTGAAGCCGTCGCCGAGCTTGCTGGTGGCCGGCAGATGCGGGCCCCGGCACAGATCAATGAACTCGCCCTGGCGGTACAGGGAGACTTCCTGGTCGGCGGGCAGGTCGCGGATGATCTCGGCCTTGAAGTCCTCGCCCTGCTTCAGAAAGAAGCTGACCGCCTCGTCCCGGTCCCAGACTTCACGGCGGATATCCTCGTTACGGCGTACGATCTCCTGCATGCGCTTTTCAATCGCACCCAGGTCGTCCGGGGTGAAGGGTGCTTCCCGGTAGAAGTCGTAATAAAAGCCGTTCTCGATGGTCGGGCCGATGGTCACCTGGGTGTCCGGGAACAATTCCTGCACCGCTTCGGCCATCACATGGGCGGCGTCGTGGCGAATCAGTTCCAGCGCGTCGTCGTGTTCGCGGGTGATGATCTCCACTTCGCTGCCGTCGGTGAGCGGCAGGTACACGTCCGTGAGACGACCGTCGGCTTTCGCCGCCAGGGCCTGTTTGGCGAGTTTTTTGCTGATCCGTCCGGCGATCTCCAGGGCGGAGGCCGGCTGATCAAACTCCATAGTTGCCCCGTCGGGCAGTCGATAGCTCACGCTCATGGGTGACACGGAATCCGAGTAATGGGTTGGCTGGGGAAAAATCCCCATCAGAACCGGGGAATGGTAGGCAATCGCCCTCTCACGTTCAAGCAAGGTTCCTTTACGCTGGTGACAGCCTGTGCCTATGCTTATCCCTTCGGACCCACAGGACAACCGAATGAATAAGTTGCAGCGGGTGCCGGACCCCCACCTTCCCCCTCTGTTGCGGGTGGCCCGGCAGATCAATGAGCAGCGCGATCTGGCGCCGCTGATCGAGGCCGTGCTGGAAGAGGCGCAGGCGCTCGCCAGCGCCGAAGCCGGCGTGCTCTGGCTGTACCGTGAAGAGGGCGGCAGCGAATGGCTGGACTGCGCCCGGCACTGCAGCAACGGCCCGGAAGGGGCGCCGGTGTGCGCCCTGGAGGGACCGCGCCTGCCCCTGGATGATGACCACGCCGAGCGTCCCGCGGTGCGGGTGGCGCGCTCCGGGCAACCCCTGCATCTGACCGCCGCCGACCGCCTTGACGCGCAGGACCTGGCCCTGCTGGTGCCGCTGCTGGTTCGCCAGGTGGACGCCCTGCTGCTGGTGCCGATGCGCAACCACGAAGGCGTGGTGGTGGGCGTGCTGCAGCTCGTGAACCCCCATTCGGACCGCACGCGGCACGACGACGCCGTGCCCGCATCGGTGCTGGCGTTGCTTGAGGCGTTGGCCGGGTACGCCGGCATCGCCCTCAACAACCTGCTGCTGGTTCAGGAACTCAAGGATCTGCTCGACGCTTTCGTCAAGGTGATCGCCCGCGCCATCGACGCCAAGAGCTCGCACACCAGCGCGCACTGCGAGCGGGTGCCCCTGCTCACCGAGTTGCTGGCCCGGGCCGCCTGTGACGACCAGACCCGGTTCGCTGATTTTCAGCTCGACGAAGACGGCTGGTACGAATTGACGGTGGCCGCCTGGCTGCACGACTGCGGCAAGCTGGCGACCCCGGACTCGGTGCTGGATAAGTCCACCAAACTGCACAGCCTGCACGACCGCATCGAAATGGTGGCGGCCCGCTTCGCGGTACTGCGCAGCGAGGCGGAACGCCGCTATGAAAGGGAGGCGCTGACGGAACCGGCCCGCGAGCCGTTGTTCCGCGAGCGCATGGAAGAGACCGTGCAGACCCTCAGCGACGATCTCGCCTTTCTCGAGCGCATTAATAAAGGCGGTGAATCCATGGCGCCGGAGGACCAGGCGAGAGTGCGGCGTATCGCGGAAACCGTTTGGATCGACGCGCACGGACAGCGGCGCCCGCTGTTATCCGAGGACGAGGTCAAAAACCTCTGCATTCCCAGGGGCACGCTCACCGAAGAAGAGCGCCGCATTATCAACGGGCATATGGACATCACCCTGGAGATGCTCGAATCCCTGCCGTTCCCGCGCAAGCTGCGTCGGGTGCCGGAATACGCCGGCGGTCATCATGAACGCATGGACGGGCGCGGCTTTCCGCGCGGGCTGACCCGCGAGCAGATGTCGGTGCCGGCACGGATCATGGCGATCGCCGATGTGTTCGAGGCGCTGACCTCCCGAGAGCGGCCTTATAAAGAACCGCTCAAGCTGTCCGAAGCGCTCGGCATCATGCAGCGCATGCGCGACAACCAGCACCTGGACCCGGACCTGTACCGCTTGTTTCTGGACGCCGGTGTCTGGCGCGACTATGCGTTGACCGCCCTGGATCCGGCGCAGCTGGATGTGGAGGACGCTTCGCCCTATTACTAGGCCCGGGCGTCGCCCTCAGAGAGTGACCACGCGGCCCTGGTCGCTCATATAGGCGACCCGGTTCCGGCCCGCGCCCTTGGCCTGATAGAGCGCTTCGTCGGCGCATTTGATCAGGTTGGTAGCGTCATTGTCGCAGTTGCCGGCACTGGCGACGCCGACACTGATGGTCACGACCTGGCTGATGCGGGAACCGGTGTGGGGCAGGCCAAGCTGTTCAATGCGTGTGCGCATGCGCTCCGCGAACACCAGGGCGTCCTTGAGGCTGGTATCCACCAGCACCACCACGAATTCCTCACCGCCGTAACGGGCGACGAAATCCTTGCTGCCCTGGGCCATGGAGCGGGGGATGGACGCCACGGTTTTCAGGCAGTCGTCCCCGGCCAGGTGCCCGTAGGTGTCGTTGTACTGCTTGAAAAAATCAATATCGAACAGCACCAGGGTGATGCGTTCGGACACGCCGCCCCGGCCGAAACCGTGCAGCACCTCGTCGAGGCGGTTTTCCATGCCGCGGCGGTTCAGGCAGCCGGTGAGGCCGTCCACGGTGGCCTGGTTTTCCAGGATGCGATTGGCGGAGTGCAGCTCGTCACGGTGCTGGAAGAGCACGTTTTCGGAAAGGAAATGCTGGCGCAGCAGCCGTTCGTAGATGTATTGGCCGAACAGGCTCATGCTGGCACTGGCCACCGACAACAGCAGCAAAACCAGGGACAGATCCCGGTCCACGCGGTCGCTGCCGAACAGCGTCAGGAACAGAATGCCAAGCATCACCAGGCTGCTGGCGGCGGCCAGATGGAAGGGCACGCGCAACACCACACAGGCCATCAGGATCGCCAGCGGGGTCTGCAGGAACAGCCCGAACGCCATGGTGTGATCCACGTGCAGGCCCATCCAGTTGCCGGTCAGCGCCACCGCGAACGCCACGGCGAGACTGGACACATGCAGCCAGCGGCGCCAATCCGCCCGGCGCGCGATCAGGGCGTTGGCCACGACCAGCATCACGCACAATAAGCGCGGCCGCCAGGTCGTCGCCGCGGCCTCCGGGGAAATGGTGTATTCCACGATCAATGCAAGGATCAGCAGCGCCACCAGGCTGGCCGCCGCCCAGGGTGTCACGCTGGCCACGCTACCACGGAAATAGTCCGCGAAATCGCGCTCCAGCGGGGCGGGCAAACGCAGGTGCCAGGGCAGTCGTATATCGTTGCCGTTGGGTAAACTGCTCGTCCGTTGAGGTTCGTTTTTCAACTGCTTTTATCCCCCCGATACCGCCGGTGTGATTACTTCGCCAGCCGGTCGGCATCGCAACCATCGGGTCTTCGCATGACAAGTTTAGAGTAACGACGTTGGTTGCCCTAAACCATCGCGCGCCGAACGCGCCGTCGCTATGGCCAGTTTTCAGGCGGTCGGCCGGGAGCCATCCAGCAGCGCGATCAGCGCGCGCCGTTTGGCGGCGGGCAGGCGGCGGAAATGATCAAGCAGGAAACGCTCCTCGTCTCCCGCCGGCACCGCGGGCTCGTCGCCGGGCAGCTGGACCGGCCAATTGTTCATACTGTGCCTGAGTCGCGCGACGATCTCCGCGTTCATGCTGCGGTGACTCATGCCGGCCGCCTGGGCGACCCAGTCCCGCATGCCGAGAGGAAAGCGAACCACGAACTTCTCGGACCGGGTACGTTCCGCCTGTTTCATAGTGCGCACAACACCCTGAGAAAAACATCACGATACGCATTTTTTTGCTTTAAATCGATACGTCTGTCCCAGGGGACGCCCAGAAAGCGACACGGTTAACATCTTGTCGCGGTTTGGTATACCCTTCGCTCTTATATCCTGCTCCGGGCATTCACGCCATGAATCTTGCCAGCGCCGACCTCAACCTGCTCAAGTACCTGGACGTGCTGCTGCGCGAGAAGAACGTGACCCGCGCCGCCGAACAATTGGGCATCACCCAGCCGGCGATGAGCAACTGCCTTAAGCGCCTGCGGCACATGTTCGGCGACCCCCTGCTGATCCGCACCAGCGAAGGCATGACCGCCACCGACCGGGCGTTGGAACTACAACCCCTGGTGCGGCAATTGATCAGTCAGGCCGAGTCGCTGTTTACGCCGGAAGATGTCTTCCGGCCCGCCGAGAGCCGCCGCGTATTCCGCATCATGACCAGTGATTACGCCGAGGCTACCTTGGTACCGCATATCGTGCGCCGATTGCGTGAAGAAGCCCCCAACGTGGTTCTGGATTTCCTGACGCCCTCGGACGTGAGCTACCCGGATATGGAGCAGGGGCGGGTAGACATGGCCGTGAACCGGTTCAACGAGATCCCCGGTTCGTTTCATCAGGTGACCCTGTGGCGGGATTCGTTTTCCTGTCTGCTCAACCGGGACAACCCCATCGCCCGCCGTTTCGATCTCAACAGCTACCTGTCCGCCCAGCATATCTGGGTGTCGAAGACCGGCTTCGGGGTGGGGTTCGGCATGAACCCGGAAAAGCTCGGCGGCCTGGGCTGGATCGACCACGCCCTGCAGCGCATCGGGCGTGCCCGCAAGATCAGCATCTTCACCCGCCACTATCAGATGCCCGCCCTGCTGGCGATGAACAACGACCTGGTCGCCACCCTGCCCAGCCGGGTGGCGCGCATGCAGGCGCAGAACGCGCGGCTGGTGATTAAATCGCCGCCGTTCGAAATTCCCGAGTTCGAACTGAAAATGGCCTGGTCGCCGCTGCTCCACCACAACACCGCCCACCGCTGGCTGCGCCGCCTGATCCAGGAAGAAGCCGAGCAGATTCTCGCTGAAGACCCATGAAAGCAGTTAACAGTTGATAGTTGACAGTTGATAGCTGCGCGGGAGGGCGTGTTGCGGGCTGACGTGGGAGGGGCCGCGTTTAGGGCGGAGGGTGGGCTTGCCGATATGCAAAGGCGGCGCTGCGAATCCGCAACGCCTTGTTTCGCTATCAACTGTCCACTATCAACTATCAACTGGCTCTTCAGTGCTGTGGTCACAGCACTGAAGAGCCCTGCAGCCAGCCCGCTTTGGCGCGGCCGGGGTTGTCTTCGCCGGCCTCGGCGATGGCGCCTTTGCCGACGCCTTCGAAGGCGCGCACCCGGAAGCGCTTGCCGGGGGCTTCGCGGGCCAGTTCTTCGGCGATATGTTCGGCGAGATTTTCCACCGTGGAGTCGGTGTCCACCAGGTAGCAGTGGTCCTCGGGGATCACCAGCTCGAAATGGCCCTGCTCGGCGTCGTAGCGGAAACGATGGTGGGGCACCTCTTCCACGTAGTAGGTGCCTTCCAGATCCGCGCGGGTGCCGATGTAGATGTCTTCCCAGCGGTCGGCCCAGAGCTTTTCCCAGTAACGGCTGCGGCGCCCGTTTTCGAAGATCTCGATGCCGGAGCGGTGGCCGTGGGCAATGCGCTGGCAATTGCCAGCGTGCTTCTTGAGGCCGTGGGAGTAGTGGTAGAACGGCGCCGTGCCGGTGTCCTGCTCGCGCAGCACCACCCGCACCTCGGTGACGTTATCGGGCACCGCGTCCTGGATCAGATCCATCAGATAGAGGGTGACACCGGCCTTGGTGATGGCGGTGCCGGACAACTCCAGAATGCTGTCGGCCGGCGCCACCATGCGGATCTCGCCGGCCAGGTAGCGCCACTCCAGGCTGATGTGGCCGTCATCGCGGCGGTGCAGGCCGAGCAGATCGCTCTCGCCGGGTAGCAGCAGGCGGTGGTCCACCCGTTCGTCCACGGCGTGCTTCAGGGCTTTCTTGATGTGACCGAAATCGAACACCATGCCCTGGGCGTCCAGGTCGCCGGACAGCTCCAGGTCCACGATCCAGGATTCGCCCACCATGCCGCGTTTGGCGTGCAGGTAGGAAAAATCCACCACGGTCAGATTTTCAACGAAAAGCGTGGCCATAGAGCCCCGTCGGTTGGAGGGTGAGCGGTTATTGCCGCCATTATAGTCAGTCGGGGCGCCAGGACTCACCCCAAGTTCGATAAATAAGCCCCCGTTCTTCCCGGTGTTGTGAACAGGAACACGCGGCCCGGCCCGCGGTCCACCTGTCTGGCAACCGGCTCCGGCTTGTTCTATGGTTGGGAGCCTCTGAACGCGCCTCTGCCTGCCCGAAAACCGGACGTCCGCGCGCCAGTCCGCGCGGTGAAAGGAAAAGACCATGAGCGAAACGATTTTCTCCAAGATCATCGACCGGGAAATTCCGGCGGATATCCTCTACGAGGACGACCTGTGCCTGGCGTTCAAGGACGTCAATCCGCAGGCGCCGACCCACTTCCTGGTGATTCCCAAGAAGCCGATTCCCAAACTTTCCGACGCCCAACCGGGCGACAAAGAGCTGCTCGGGCACCTTTTATTGGTCGCCGGCCAGGTGGCCGGGGAACAAGGGCTTGAGGATTTCCGTCTGAATGTGAACAACGGCGCCGGCGCCAGCCAGACCGTGTTCCATTTGCACGTGCATGTGCTGGGCGGACGCCCGTTCAGCTGGCCGCCGGGCTGATGCCCGGCCACCCGTTTGAATGAATCAGGCGGGCACAATAAAAACGCAAAATAAAAAGGAGCACACTATGAACAAGTCCTTGGTTGTTATTACCCTGTTGTTGACCGTCACCGGCCTGGCCCGGGCGGTCCCGCCGCAAAACCCCGAGCAGGTCAACGCCATGATCGCGGAGCTGAAAACCCTGCATCAACAGGGCGTTGAGCTGCACCGTGACTACGACGCCAACGATAAGGCGCAGCTCAAGGCCTGCCAGGCCGAACACACCGGGCTGGGCGCCCAGGCCACGGAACTGCGTAACCGCGCCGCCAAGCTGCCGGAACTGGCCTACCGGGTGAACCTCACCATGGCCGCCAATGACGCCGTGGGCTGTGTGTCCTGCACCAGCGACGGCAGCGATTGCGACGCCATTCCCGCCGCCCTCAAACGGGTCGACCGGCAAATGAAAGCCGGCACCGACGCCGCCGGCGGCGACTGACGCCGATATCCGTTATTCTGAAGGCCCCGAACCGACAGGATGACCCCCAATGGCGGCATGGATAGAACCGGTCACGCTGGAAGGCGAGCACGTGGTGCTGGAACCCCTGGCGCTCGACCACGCCGGCGCGCTGGCCGACGCCACCGCCGACGGTGAACTCTGGAAATTGTGGTACACCTTCGTGCCGGCGCCGGACCAGGTGGCCAACTACATCGATACCGCCCTGGAAGGCCGCGACCGGCATGGTGACCTGCCGTTCGCGGTCCGCCACCGGCAAAGCGGGCGGGTGATCGGCAGCACCCGCTTTTTCCGCGCCGACCCGGATAACCGCCGCCTGGAACTGGGGCACACCTGGTACGCCCGGCGTTTCCAACGCAGCGCCGTGAACAGTGAATGCAAACTGCTGTTGCTGGGCCACGCCTTCGAACGCCTGGAGGCAATCGCCGTGGAGCTGCGCACCCACTGGCACAACCACGCCTCGCGCAACGCCATTGCCCGCCTCGGCGCCAAGCAGGACGGCGTGTTGCGACACCACACGCTGAGTGCCGACGGCATCTACCGGGACACGGTGGTGTTCTCCATTCTCAGTCAGGAATGGCCGGCGGTGCGCCAGAATCTCAACCTGCGGCTGGGCCGCTAGTATGAATTACTTCGCGCATCTCACCTTGGCGCGGCCCACGGTGCCGTCCAAGGTGGGGAACCTGCTGGGGGATTTCATGCGCGGTGTCCGCGAGCCGGACCTGCCGGAGGCGGTGCGCCTGGGGCTGCACAATCACCGTCTGGTGGACCGTTTCACCGATCATCATCCGCTGGTGATCGAGAGCCGCGCATTGTTCTCCCCGCAGCGGCGCCGTTTCGCCGGGGTGGCGCTGGATGTGTTGTTCGATCACTTCCTGATCCGCCACTGGTCCCGCTTCCATGACACGCCGCTGGTGCAGGCCATCGACAAGGACTACCGCTTGCTGCGTGACGGCGCCGCCTTGATGCCGGCGACGATGCGCGCCACCACCGGGCGCATCGTCGAGCACGACTGGTTCGGGCATTACGCGGATCTGCAGAACGTGGGCCGGGCGCTGGACCGCATCGCCGCCCGGGTGCGTTTCGCCAATCGTTTTGACGGGGCGATCGAGGATATCGAGCGCCACCACGGCCGGCTGGAAGCGGTCTTTTTGGCGCTTTACCCGGCGTTGCGGGAACACGTCGACGAGCACGCCCTGGAAGCCCCGCCCGCCGACGACGGGGGCGTTACAGCGGGTTGATGTCGAGCGCCGCCATGGTCTCCTGGTAGAGACTTTCCGCCCGCTTCTTATTGCGCGCCAGCGGTGAGCGGGCGGCCGGGCCCTTGGCGTCGAAATAGCCGCCGGTGACGCCGTAGAACTCCTCGTCCAGGGCCATGCGCACCGGCAGCCGCGCCGCTTTTTCCGGGGTGGTCAGGGTGGGGCGGATCAGCTTCATCGCCAGGTTCGGCACATGGCGGAAAATCGGCGTGTCCACGCCGCCAGGGTGCAGGGCGTTGCTGGTGATCCCCTGGGCGGCGAGCCGCTGGGCCAGCACGTCGCTGAACAGAATATTGGCGAGCTTGGACTGACCGTAGGCGTCCATCACCAGATACGGCCGGCGGCCGCGCCAGGTGTTGCTGTTAATGCGGCCGAGCCAGTGGGCCACCGACGCCACATGGATCACCCGGGCGTCCTCGCGCTGGTGCAGCAACGGCAGCAGCAGGTGGGTAAGCAGCACCGGGGCCAGATAGTTCACGCCGATCTGCATTTCGAAGCCGTCCTGGGTGAACTGCTGGCGGGTCGGCACCACCCCGGCGTTATTGATCAGCACGTCAATGCCGTCTAGCTCGTCGTTGAGGCGGCGGGCACAGCCGCGCACCTGGGCCAGGTCGGACAGGTCGAGCGGGAACAGCCGCACCCGTGCCTGGGGATGGCCGCCCTTGATGCGCGCCAGCGCCGCCTGTCCCTTGGTCTGGTCGCGGCAGGCAAGCACCACTTCCGCGCCGCGCCCGGCCAGTTGCTGCGCGGTGCAAAACCCGATGCCGGAGTTGCCGCCGGTGATCAGAACCCTTTTATTCATCTGCGTTCCCTCCTTTGTGAAGCGGCCAGACTAGCATAGAAAAAATGCCGAAAGCGGTACCCGGAAAGCGCCGTTGCACGGGCGCTGCGGCCTGTTACCGGGGCGCTGCCCGAGCACCGGTCCAGCGCTTGATGGCGGCGGTGACCCTGGGCCAGTGTCGCCCTTGCAGCAGCAGATGCGGCCCCTGCGGAAAAGTCTGATAATCGCCGCGCGGGCCGAGCCGTTCGCGCAGCCGCTGAATGCCCACGGCCGGCACCGAGGTGTCGAGGTCGCCGTACAGCAACAGCGTGGGCACGCGGATCAGGCCGGCCTCGTCGCTGGCGCTGTCGGCCAGCTGAATCAGGCCCCAGTAGGCGTCCATGCGCACCTGGTGCATCACCAGCGGGTCGCTGGCGCGCCGCCGGGCGGCCGCCGGTTGCAGGTCCGGGTCATGCGGGGACCGGGCCACATCCAGAGGGTAGCCCGGCGCCAGGGTGGCCGCCGAGGCGATCAGAACGTTCCAGCCGTAGCGCAGTCGAATGCCTTCGCGGACCGCCGGCGCCGCCAGAATCAGGCCGTTCAGCGGTATTTCCGGGTGGCGGCTGGCCACCAGCATGGCCACCGCGCCGCCCAGGCTTTCGCCGAGCAGGAACAGGGGCGTGCCGGGGTGCTGATCGGCAAGCCGGCGCGCGGCTCCGGCGGCCTCGGCCACCAGACGCGTTTCCCCGGCCCAGCGGCCGTCGGCGAGCATGCGGGTGCCGAAGCCGGCCTGATCAAAGCTGTACACCTGGTAGCCGGCGGCGGCCAGATCCGGCGCCGCCAGGTCGAACGCGGCGCTGTAGTCGCCGAAGCTGTGCAGCGCCAGAATCACGGCTTTGGGCTCGCCCGGTGTGTCCCAGGCGCGCAGCTCCAAGGGCGGCGGCACCGGCGCGCGCCCGGCGCAGGCCGACAGGCTGCTGATCAGTAACAGGAGAACAAGGGGTTTCAATGCGGACATCGACCCAGTATGGGCAAGGCCTCGTGAATGCCGGGTGGGTACTATTCGCTCTGTTGTTGGCGGGCCCGGCGCCCGCCGAGGACTTTTCCCAGCGGCGTACGGTCACCGCCACCGCCTTTAATTCGTTGCCGGGCCAGGGGCATGGCGAAGACCACAGTCTGGCGGCCTGGGGCGACACCCTGGTACCGGGCATGAAAGCCATCGCCGTGTCCCGGGACCTGCTCGCCGCCGGTCTGGATTACGGCACCGCGGTGAAAATTGAAGGGCTGGACGGCACCTGGTACGTACGCGACAAGATGCACGCCCGCTGGCGTAACAAGATCGATATCTACCTGGGGGAGGACCGGGAGGCGGCCCTGGAATGGGGCCGCCGGCGCGTCGAGATCCGCTACTAATCGCGGCTCAACCACGCCATCAGGGCGCGGGTGGCCCGCTGCGGCACGACTTTCTCCAACAGCACGGTGAAGCGGAACGGCAGCCCCACCGGCACATGCACCCGGGGGTCGCCTTGCAGGGTGTCGAAGGCGGCCCGGGCCACATCGTCGGCGCTCAGTTTCACGCCCATGCGGCGCACCACCGGCGCCTCGAACGCCTGCTTGTTGACCATGCCGGTGTTCACGAACGGCGGCATCAGGTCCTGCACGCGGATGCCGTGGTGCCGCCATTCCAGATCCAGCGCCTCGGTGAGGCCGCGCACCGCGAATTTCGACGCCGAGTAGCTGGCCAGGTGCGGCACACCGTACAGCGCCGACGCGGAGCTCATATTGAGCACTCGGGGGGAGCGGGATTGTTTCAGGTAGGGCAGGGCGGCCAGGCACATCTGCAGGGTGCCGGCCACGTTCACGTCCAGGGTGAAACGGTGCTGCTCGGCGCTCAGGTCCTCGAAATGCCCCATGCGCAACACGCCGGCGCTGTTGAAAAGCACATCCAGACGGCCGCCGGTGCTCTCCGCGAAGGCCGCCACCGCCGCCTCGCACTGGGCCATGTCGGTGACGTCCAGGCGCTGGTACCAGCAACGCTCCCCCAGCTCGGCGTGCACCGCCTGCAGGGCGCCTTCATTGACGTCCAGCAGGCCCACCCGCCAGCCGTCGGTATGAAAGCGGCGCGCGGTGGCCAGGCCGATGCCGCTGGCGGCACCGGTGATCAGAATGCTGTCCATCTTGTTCCCCCAGGATTATTGTGCCGGCGGGGTGCCCATCGGCAGCGTGAATTCCCCTTCCCGGTCGAAGTGGATCGGAAACGCCAGCCCGGCCACCCGCGCGCTGCCCTTGAGCTGATAGTTCAGCGGCTCGCCGGCGTTTTGCTGCAGGCGTTGCAGTTGCTGCAGGGTGCCCAGCAGGCTGGTGGACACGCTGGTGGTGATCAGCACATCGTCCAGTGCCGGCAGCGTGATCGCTTCGTTATTGTTGCCCCGCGCCAGGCGTTCGCCATTGACCAGAATCTCGTAATCCAGGGCCTTGATGGTCACCGCCCGGTCATTGGGGTTGCGTGCGCGCAGCACCGCTTGCCACCGTTGTTCGAATACGCCGACGCTTTCCAGGCGCAATGACGACAGGCTCACTTCCGGCGCCTCCAGGCCGGAAAAACTCTGGCAGGCGGTGGTGAGCAGCAACAGAACGGGCAGGCTTAAACGGGCCAGCATTGACATAACGACTCCATCAGATCTTCGGCGACCCCCGGCGGCAATGATACCGCAGTCGCGCCGGCCCCGCCCGCCCCGCGACCGGTGCACTCTTGACCCCAACGGTACTTGAAAAGCCGCCCCGGTGAGGTCAGACATAGGGGGAGTGAAGGATTACCCACGCCGACTGGAGTCTCAATGGACGCTCTCTGGCCCTCGGAGCGGGAACTGGCCCTGCTTACGGACCTGTACGAACTGACCATGGCGCAGGCCTACTGGCGGGACGATCACCGCGGCGAGGCGGTGTTCAGCCTGTTTTTCCGCAAGCTGCCGGCGGGGCGTCGCTTCGCGGTGGCCTGCGGGCAGGAGTACGCCGCCCACCTGATTCGCGGGCTGCGTTTCCATCCCGAGCAGATCGAGCGGCTGCGGCAACTGGATCTGTTCGAGGACGCCTTCCTGCGCTGGCTGGCGGATTTCCGCTTCGAGGGCGAGATCCGGGCGTTGCCGGAGGGCTCGGTGGTGTTCCCCAATGAGCCGCTGCTGGAGGTGCGGGCGCCGGTGATCCAGGGGCAGCTGCTGGAAAGCTTGTTGATGAACTACGTCAACCTGGAAACGCTGCTCGCTTCCAAAGCGGCGCGCATGGTGCTGGCCGCCGACGGCGTGCCGGTGGTGGACTTCGGCATGCGCCGCATGCACGGGCTGGAAGCGGCCTGGCGCGGCGTGCGCGCCTACCGGGTGGCGGGCATCGCCGGCACCAGCAACGTGCTGGGCGGCTTGAGTTTCGATGTGCCGGTGCGCGGCACCATGGCGCATTCCTATGTCCAGTCCCACGATGACGAAACCGACGCACTGCGCCGTTACGCCCGGGACTACCCCGGCACCACTCTGCTGGTGGACACCTACGACACTCTTCGTGGCGTCGACCGGGTGATCGCTCTGGTACGCGATGAAGGGCTGGACGTGGGCGCCGTGCGGATCGACTCCGGTGACCTCGGCGAGCTGGCCGGTCAGGCGCGGCGCAAGCTTGATGCCGCCGGGCTCGACCGTGTCCGCATTGTGGTCAGCGGCGGTCTGGACGAGGAAAAAATCCAGGCGCTGGTGCGAGCCGGGGCGCCCATCGACGGTTTCGGCGTGGGTACGGAAATGGGCTCGGTGGCGGACGCCCCGTCGCTGGATTTCGCCTACAAGCTCACCGAGTACCAGGGCCGCCCGCGCCTCAAGACGTCGCCGGGCAAGCCGCTCTACCCGGGCGCCAGGTGTGGCGCTTCAGTGACGGCGACGGCGCTTGCCAATACGACGAGATCACCGGCCGCGACGAGGCCCGTGACGGGGTACCGCTGTTGCGGCCGGTGGTGGAAAACGGCGAGGCGGTGGCGCCGCCACCGGACCCGGATCAGGCCCGCCAGCGGCTGCGGGATCAGCTGACCAGCCTGCCGGAGGCGGTGCGTTCACTGGCCCCGTTGGAGGAGGCCGGCGGCGTTTATCCGGTGCGCCTCAGCGAGGCGCTGGAAACTCTGCGCCGCGACACGGTGTCGGCGCTGGACTGATCAGCGCCAGTGCCGGTGCAGGAAGTCGCGGCACTCCGTCAGCGCCAGGTCGGCGTCGTGCAGCATGCCGGCGTGCAGTTGGAACACGTGCCAGCGGCCCGGGTAGCACTGGTAGCGGGCGTCGCAGTCGGCGCCGTCCAGCGCTTCGGCCAGGCGCTCGCTGTCGTTGGCGAGAATCTCGTCGCTGCCGGTCTGGATCAGCAGGGGCGGCAGCCCGTCCAGATTGCCCAGCAAGGGGGACGCGCCGGCGCCGTCGCGCTGCTCGCCGGCGTAGGCGTTGGCGGCGAACGCCAGCCAATGCCGGTTGAGCATGGCTTCGCCGGGCACGGTGAGCGGTGTTTCCGTCAGCGTCAGATCCACCCAGGGCGAGAACATCAACGCGCAGGCGGGCAGCGGCTGGCCTTCGTCGCGCAGCCGCTGCAATAACGCCAGGGTCAGGCCGCCGCCGGCGGAGTCGCCGGCCACCGCCAGGCGCTCCGGCGGGTGGCCTTTCTCCAGCAGCGCCAGGTAGGCGCGGTGGGCGTCGTCCAGGGCCGCCGGGAACGGGTGCTCCGGCGCCAGCCGGTAATCGGCCACCGCCACGCTGGCGTCCGCCAGCCTTGCCAGATGACTGGTCAGCGCCCGGTGGGTGACCGGCGCGCCGCTCACATAGCCGCCGCCGTGCAAATAGAGCACCGTACCGCTGTGGCCGTTGCCGGTCAGTTCCACCGGCACCGGGCCCAGCACCGTGCGCCGTCTGGGCACGCCGCGGGCGGGCAGGGTGGTGCGTGACAGCGCCGCCAGCCAGCGCCGTTGCAGGGCCACCGGGCTGCGGGACAGGAACGCGGGTTTCAGCAGAACGCTGAGGCTGCCGCGCAGCGTGGCAGCCAGTAGTTTCTGGCCGCGCGTGGGCGCGGCGCCGCCGGTTTCACGGGTGCAACTCATAGTCTTCCGGGTCCAGGTGTCGGGTGCGTTGCCGGTAGCTGAAGGTAAAGCCCGGCCAGTTGTTGGTGTTCTTGCCGCTGGCGGTTTTGTACCAGCTCTCGCAGCCCTGGTCCCAGACGGTGTCGCGCATGCGGGCCTGCAGCTGGCGGTTGAAATCGTCCTGCACGCCGGGGCGCACGTCCACGAAGCGGTGGCCGTCCCGCTCCAGGGTTTCCAGGGCGCTGATCACATAGGCGATCTGCGATTCGATCATGTAGATGATCGAGTTGTGGCCCAGGTTGGTGTTGGGCCCGTACAGCATGAACAGGTTGGGGAAGCCGTGCACGGTGATGCCCAGGTAGGCTTCGGCGCCGTCGCGCCAGGCCTGGTTGAGGTCCTGGCCGCGCCGGCCGGTGATCGCCATCGGCGCGAGAAAGTCGGTGGCCTGGAAGCCGGTACCGTAAATGATCACGTCCGCCGGGTGGTGTTCACCATCGACGTCTTCCACGCCGTCAGTGGTGATTGCGCGCACGCCGCCGGTGATCACCGGAATCCGGTATTTGGTCAACGCCTGGTAGTAGTCATTGGAAATCAGGATGCGCTTGCAGCCCATCGGATAGTCCGGCGTCAGTTTGGCCCGGGTGTCCGGGTCCGGCACGCACTGGTTCAGGTGCTTCTTGAACAGGTATTCGTGAAAACGCATGGCGCCCTGCAGGCTGGTGAAGCCCAGCACCCGCGCCTCGTTCTGCGCGTACACCCGCGCCCGGTCCAGTTTTTGAAGCAGCGGAAAGCGCGCCATCAGGCGTTGCTCGGTGGCCGAGTAAGGCCGGTCCGGTTTGGGGATCACATAGGGCGCCGACCGTTGGAACAGCAGGACCTGTTTCGCCTGTTTGGCGATTTCCGGTACGAACTGAATCGCACTGGCGCCGGTGCCGATCACTGCCACGGTCTTGCCGGTGAGGTCCACATCGTGGTTCCAGCGGGCGCTGTGAAAAGTCTCGCCGGTGAAGCTGTCGCGCCCCGGCAGATTCGGCCAGGCCGGCCGGTTGAGCTGGCCGGTGGCGGTGATCAGTGCCCGCGCGGTGATCGGGCCGTTGCTGGTGTCCAGATGCCAGAGCCCGGTCGCCTCGTCGAAGCGGGCGCCGTTGACGCTGGTGCCGAAGCGGATGTGCGGGTGCAGCCGGTACTTGTCCGCGCAATGGCGCAGGTAGGCGAGAATTTCCGCCTGTGGCGCGAACCGCCGCGACCAGTCGAATTTCTTCTCGAAGGAAAACGAGTACAGGTGGGATGGCACGTCGCAGGCGGCGCCGGGGTAGGTGTTGTCGCGCCAGCAGCCGCCCACGTCGTTTTCTTTTTCGAGCACCACGAAGGCGTGCTGGCCCCGGTCCTTGAGCGCGATGGCCATGCCCAGGCCGCCGAAGCCGGCGCCGATGATGGCGACTTGATAATCCGGTTGCATAACAGACCCCGCCATTGAGTTGGCACCACTGTAGCGCGGGCCGGACACGCTGTTTATGGCCGCTCTGTAACCACCCCGGTTTTTTTAGTCAGGCCGTGGGGTTGCCAGGGGGGTTACAGGGTGTCGGTGAGCAGGATGCCGAGGCTGAAGCGGGTTTCGTAATCGTCGTAATTGATCAGCGAGTCGCCGTAGCCGGTGAATACCTGCACCAGGCCTTTGAAGCGGTCGTTGATGGGAAACGAATAGTTAATCTGGCCGGCGCCTTTGTTATCGGAGCGCAGGTTGTTGCGCACCATCAATTCCAGCACGTGGTTGCCGAACACCCGGGCCACTTCCAGCTGGAAATTACCCATGTATTTTTCGATGTCCGGGTTGTTGTCGCCGCGCGGGTCGAGTGGGAAATCCTTTTCTTCCTCGGGGATGCGGTACCAGGGCATCACCGACACATAGTAGGAGCCGATCTGTGACACGTGGCGCAGATACAGGCGGTTCCAGCTGCGCGAGGTAGGCTCGTCCTCGCCGTTGGAGTCGTGGCGGAAGCCGAACGCCAGCAATTCGGACTGCACCGGGCCGAGCTGCCAGTCGACGGGTTTGGCGAGGAACACCTCCGGGGTGAAATTGATCTCCCTGAACGGGCGCGACTCCTCGCTGTTGTAGCCTTGCCAGAAAAACACCGAGGTAAACGCTATGTACACGGTGCTGCCGTCCCAGAAGTCGTCATACACCGGGGCTTTCAGGGAGAACTGAAACTTCACCTCGCCGGAATCCAGGTTCTGGTCCTCGCGATCCGGGTCGTTCCACTGAGGGTTGCTCCAGTGGCTGTAGGGCATCAGATAGTTGCGCCGGTGTGGCGTGATGACGAACGGGTTTTCCTGGCTGGTCTGCTCCAGCGCCAGGCGGGCGCGCAAGGCGTCCTCGTGGGGCAGCCGACGCTTGAGGCCGTTGTCGCACCAGCCCCGCAGCTGTTCCAGGGTGACGTCGTCGCCGGCGGTCTGCGCCGCGCGCAGCAGGCAGGCTTCGCGCTGCTGGAGGGCTTTTTCCTGAGCGGCCGCCGCGGCGTTCTCGTTGCCGGGGGCGTCTTCGGTCGCGCCGACGTTATCGGTCGCCGCCTGCTGGGCGAAGGCGGCCTGGCCGGCGGTGAAAACAAAGAAGAAAAGTAACAGCGATGAGGAGAGCAGCCGTTTCATCGGGGGTCCTTAGCGGTGATTCTCGGGCTTACAGAGAGCGAAGTTCGTCGTCTTCCATGGTGCGAGCTTCTTCTTCCAACATGACAGGAATGCCGTCGCGCACCGGGTAGGCGAGGCCGCTCGCCTTGCACATCAGTTCGTTCTTCCGCTCGTCGAAAATCAGCGGTGCCTTGCTCACCGGACAGACCAGAATGTCCAGCAGGTTGGGGTCGATCATGGCGGGTCGCTCCTGTTTTTGTGCCCTGATACTGAGCGGAACTATACCAGCCTTGCCGGGCGAAAAGTGGTTTCAAACGCTTGTTTGACTTGTGGGTCACAAATAGTTGTGGGCACCGGCTTTGGGGCGGCGCTACCATTGCCGTCCTGACGATGGACCCGCCCCGTTTCGCTGCTCTTTTCACAGACCTCCGGGGCCGGTTTCCCTGCATTGCAAACCACTCCGGGAGATCCGACATGCCTGACTATAAGGCTCCCCTGCGCGACATGCGCTTTGTGCTGAACGAAGTCCTGGACCTGGACGGCCACTACGCCAAGCTGGGTCTGGAAGAAGTGAACAGTGAACTGCTGAACGCCTTTCTTGAGGAAGGCGCCAAATTCGCCGAAAACGAGCTGTCCCCCCTGAACCGTTCCGGTGACGAGGAAGGCTGTGGTTTCGAGAACGGCGTGGTCACCACCCCCAAAGGCTTCAAGGAAGCCTACGGCAAGTACGTGGAAGGCGGCTGGCCGGCCATGGGCGGCGACCCGGAATTCGGCGGCCAGGGCCTGCCCGGCTCCTCCAGCATCGCCATCTCCGAAATGACCGGCACCGCCAACTGGTCCTGGAGCATGTACCCGGGCCTGTCCCACGGCGCGGTGGCCACCATCGAAGCCCACGGCACCGACGAGCAGAAGCAGGCCTACCTGCCCAAGCTCACCAGCGGCGAATGGACCGGCACCATGTGCCTGACCGAAGCTCACTGTGGTTCCGACCTGGGTCTGCTCAAGACCAAGGCCGAGCCCCAGGCGGACGGCTCCTACAAGATCACCGGCACCAAGATCTTCATCTCCGCCGGCGAACACGACATGGCCGATAACATCGTCCACATCGTGCTGGCCCGCCTGCCGGACGCGCCCAAGGGCACCAAGGGTATCTCCCTGTTCATCGTGCCCAAGTTCCTCACCGGCGGTGACGGCGGCGTGGGCGAGCGAAACGGCGTGGCCTGCGGCTCCATCGAACACAAGATGGGGATCAAGGCGTCCGCCACCTGCGTGATGAACTTCGACGGCGCCACCGGCTACCTGATCGGCCCGGAGAACAAAGGCCTGAACTGCATGTTCACCTTTATGAACTTCGCCCGTCTGGGTACCGCGATCCAGGGCGTGGCCCACGCCGAGCTGGGTTTCCAGGGCGGTCTGACCTACGCCAAGGACCGCCTCGCCATGCGCAGCCTGTCCGGCGCCAAGAACGCCGACGGCCCGGCGGACCCGATCATCGTGCACCCGGACGTGCGCCGCATGCTGCTGACCAGCAAGGCGTTCGCCGAAGGCGGCCGCGCGCTGGTGTATTTCTGTGCCCAGCTGGGTGACACCGTGAAGCTGGCCAAGGACGAGGAAGAGCGCAAAGAGGCCGATGCCCTGATGGCGCTGCTGACCCCGATCGCCAAGGCGTTCGTCACCGAAGTGGGCCTGGAAGCGGCCAATCACGGCGTGCAGATCTATGGCGGCCACGGTTTCATCCGTGAGTGGGGCATGGAGCAGAACCTGCGTGACGCGCGCATCTCCACCCTGTACGAAGGCACCACCGGCATTCAGGCGCTGGACCTGCTGGGCCGCAAGGTGTTGATGACCCAGGGCCAGGCGCTGCGCAACTTCACCAAGATTATCCACAAGTTCTGTGAAGCCAACGCCGACAACGAACAGCTCAAAGAGCTGATCGAACCGCTGGCGGCCAGCAACAAAGAGTGGGGCGATCTGACCCAGGCCATCGGTATGCAGGCGATGCAGAACCCGGACTACGCCGGCGGCGCGTCCGTGGATTACCTGATGTACTCCGGTTACGTAACTCTGGCGTATCTGTGGGCGCTGATGGCCAGCAAGGCCCAGGCGCAGCTCGACGCCGGCGCCGGCGACGAGGACTTCTACAAGGCCAAGATCAGCACCGCGCGTTTTTACTTCAAGCGTATCCTGCCCCGTGTCGCCGGCCACAAAGGCGCCATCGAGGGTGGTATCGACAGCCTGATGGAGCTGGACGCGGAGCACTTCGCGTTCTGATTCCGGCCGTCACTGGTCCGACCGAAAAGCCCGGCCTTCGCGCCGGGCTTTTTTTGTTTGTGGGAGCTTGCCTTGCAAGCGAAAGGGTGGCGTTAGCCACCCGGCAGGATTCCAGAGACCTTTTTGTTTCGTTGTTTTGGTGCTCCGTATCGGAGACGCGGTGCAATGGTGGTGCCTTCCGGGACCGCTCAAGCCATCCCTGGCCGCTGTTAGTTTGGCCGTCCCTGGCCAAACAGCTCCCTCCAGGCACCACCATTGCCCCGCTCACTGGGCAGCGGAACCGCCACGGGTCATAACACCGTCCGGACCTTTGCAGAACACAGACATGCGCCCCGGCTGGAGAGAGCGTTCCCGCTAAAGCGTGAGAAACCTTTTTTATGGGCCAACCCGACGGTAAAAATTTCCCGGCGATACCGCTATAGTTAGCGGCTGGGGGTACCGGCTGCCGGCCGGAACAATAATATTGTGGGGGAAAAATGAAAAAACTGCTTCTCGCCGTCCTGGTTCTGGGCGGGCTTTGGTTGGCCGCCGGCTATCTGATCGGCAATAAGGTGGAAGACACGGTGCGGGCCCAGGTGGCCGCCCAGGAGATCATACCCGGCTCCGACATGGTGCGGCTGGAAATCGCCGAGTACGACAAGGGGCTTTTGGGTGCTAACTCGCGTATTTGCCTGGTGTTCGACCGGTTGCCGCCGGATATGGCCATGCTGCAGGCCTATTCAGGCAAGCTTTGTGATCGCGCCGAGGTTCGTTACGGGCCGCTGTTGTTTGGCCCGGACGGCCCGTCGTTGGGGCTCGCCTACGCGCGCAGCGAACTGGACCTGAGCGCGCTGCCGCCGGAAATAAAACAGATGGTCGACGGCCTGTTCGCCGGCCAGCCGCCGGTGATCGGTCACAGCTGGTATACCTTTGACGGCGGCGTGGATTTGCGTGTGCAGGTGTCGCCGTTCCAGTTCGAAAGCCCGGCCTTGAGTGCTTCGCTGGCGGAGTTGCGCATGGACGGTCGTATCGACGACCCCGCCGCCAAGCTCGGCGATTTCTTTATGCGTGCCCGTGATCTGCGCGTGGCTGGCCCGCAGGGCGCCCTGGTGCTGCCCGAGCTGGAGGCGGAAGTCCGCCTCAAGGCCATGCTCGGCGACGTGCTGCCGCTGATCGACATGACCATGGCGGCCAACGGCCTCAGTGTCAGCGCCGGTGGTCGCGAACAGGTGGCGGGCAACGTGACCCTGCGGACCCGCACCCGGGAAGACGGCGACACCCTGAGCGGCGATAGCGGCCTGTGGCTGGACGCACTGAGCGGTGATCAGGTGCCGGAGCGCGTCGACAGCGCCTGGCTGGGCGTCGACTGGCACGGCTTCGACCGTGCCGCCACCATCCGCGTGCAGCGCATCTCCCAGGAGTTGGACAAGCTGCAGATGGAAATGATGATGCAGGCGATGAGCGGCGACGGTGACTCCGCCGCGATGCAGGAGAAGGCGGAGCGTATGGCCGTGCTGGGGGAAGAAATGATCACCGTGATGAGCACCCAGCTGCTGCACCCCGAACGCACCGGCATGACCTTGAAGGTGGTGGTGGACGGCGCCGGCGAGCGTCAGCTCACCCTGGACAGCGCCCTCGACTACAACGGCCTGGACGGGCTCAACCCGAGTTTCGCGGAACTGCAGATGCTGCCGCCCGTGGCATTGGCCCGGCTGGCGGACCTGAGTGTTGATTTCGACGCCGCCGCCGCGCTGCTGCCGCCCGGTCTGCGCGCCGGCCTGGTGGATTACCAAAGCAGTGGCTGGCTGCGCCAGCAGAATGGCCGGTTGCGTACCCGCCTGACGCTGGAGCAGGGCAAGGTCACTCTCAATGGGGAGTCGATGACGGTCGAGGAACTGATGAGCAAGGGCCAGGCGGCCGCCCGCGGTGGCGTGAGTGCTGACTTGCCGGAGACATTGGACAGCGGCGGCTATTAACCCCGCTGCCGGGGCGCCCGCCGTTTCGGCGAGCGCCCACCGGGTCAGGCTTTCGAGGTCAGGGTGGTGTAGCTGGTGATCAGATTGCGGTAATCCGGAATGTGGTTGGAGAACAGCGCGCCCAGACCTTCGACGTCGTTGCGCCAGTCGCGGTGCAGCTCACAGGCGGCGCCAAACCAGGTCATCAACTGCGCGCCGCCGGCGACCATCCGCTGCCAGGCCGCGTCGCGGGTCATGGCGTTGAAGGTGCCCGACGCATCCGTGATTACGAACACCTCGTAGCCTTCCTCCAGAGCGGACAGAGCGGGAAACGCCACGCACACCTCGGTGACCACGCCGGCGATGATCAGCTGCTTCTTGCCGGTGGCCTTCACCGCCTGCACGAAATCCTCGTTGTCCCAGGCGTTGATCTGGCCGGGCCGCGCGATGTAGGGCGCGTGCGGAAACTGCGCCTTGAGTTCCGGCACCAGCGGGCCGTTGGGGCCGTCCTCGAAACTGGTGGTGAGGATGGTGGGCAGTTCGAAGTACTCGGCCATATCCGCCAGGGCCAGCACGTTGTTCTTGAAGCGGTCCGGGTCGATGTCGCGGACCAGTGACAACAGGCCGGCCTGATGGTCCACCAGCAATACCGCCGCGTCGTCCTTATTCAAGCGATTGTAAGTACTCATGATATAGCTCCTTGGTTGCCGGAGAAGCCGACGGCCTCTCCATGGGTAAAGGCTATAAATGAGACGTCTGGAGCGGTAGATGGCTAAAATGCTACGCTTCGTTCTATTAATGGGACGGTGATGGCGGCGATGGAAAACCTGAACGACCTTTATTACTTCGCGCAGACCGTGGAGCACGGCGGCTTCGCGCCGGCCGGGCGCGCCATCGGCGTGCCCAAATCCAAGCTGAGCCGCCGGGTGGCGGCCCTGGAAGAACGGCTCGGCGTGCGCCTGATTCACCGTTCCACCCGCCACTTCTCGACCACCGACACCGGGCACACCTACTACGAGCACTGCAAGGCCATGCTGGTGGAGGCGGAAGCCGCCCAGGAGGCCATCGACAGCGTGCGGGCGGAACCCCGCGGGGTGATCCGGCTGGCTTGTCCGGTGACGCTGTTGCATGTGCATGTGGGCCCGTTCCTGGCCGGGTTCATGCGCGATTATCCCGGTATCACCGTGCATCTGGAGGCCACCAACCGCCGTGTCGATCTGGTCCACGAAGCGGTGGACGTGGCGATCCGCGTCCGCCAGCCGCCGCTGGAGGACAGCGACCTGGTGATGAAAGTGCTGTCCGAGCGCCACCTGGGGCTGCTCGCCAGCCCGGATCTGATTGAGCGCCAGGGCCCGCCGGCCGGGCCGGAAGCGCTGGCCGGTTGGCCCAGCCTTTGGCTGGGTGCCCCGGCGCCGCGCTATGAATGGGCGTTGCACGGGCCCGGCGACCGGCAGTTGTCGGTGCGTCACACACCGCGCTTCGTGACCACCGACATGGTGGCCCTGCGCCGGGCGGCGCTGGGCGGCGTCGGCGCGGTGCAACTGCCGTTGCTGACCGTCCGTGACGCTTTGGCGAGCGGCGAGTTGGTTCATCTACTGCCGGATTGGGCCCCACGCCGGGACATCATTCATGCGGTCTTTCCGTCCCGCCGCGGCATGTTGCCGGCGGTGCGCACTCTGATCGACAGCCTGGCCGACTATTACGCCTCCTTCGAGGAACAGTAGCCCGCCGCTGGCCCGGCGGGCCCCCGCCGTGCTGTAATCGTTCCATGATCAAGGTATTCCTGTGGCGTGCCCTGGCGCTGGTGTGCGTGGCCCTGGGTTTGATCGGCGTGGTTCTGCCGGGCATGCCCACCGTGGTGTTCATGCTGGTGGCCGCCTGGGCCGGGGCCAGGGGCTGGCCGCGCCTGGAAGCCTGGTTGCTGGGCCATCCCCGTTATGGGCCGCCGATCCACCACTGGCGCGAGCACGGCGCCCTGTCCCGGCGCGGTAAATGCGCCGCCTCCACCATGATGCTGATCAGCATCGGTATCATCGCCTTGTCCCCCGTGCCGAACCCGGTCAAGATCGGCGTCCCGCTGTTTCTGTGCGCCCTGATGCTGTGGTTGTGGCGCCGCCCGGAGCCCCCGGAAGAGGATGAACGGCGGGTCACAAATAAACATTTACGCCCTGTTCGCCGGGACTAAACTATCGTCCCGCCGTCTTAGGTTAAGTGAGTAGCCAGTTTCGGGAGATATGCCAATGGCCACCTATAAAGCGCCCCTGGAAGACATGCGCTTCGTCCTTAATGATGTGTTCGAGGCCGATAAGCTCTGGGCTTCCATGTCCGCCACCGCCGAGGTGACCCGCGATCTGTCCGACGCGATCCTCGATGAAGCGGGCAAGATGGTGGAAAACCTGCTGTTCCCCCTCAACCGGGAAGGTGACGAGCAGGGTTGCCACTTCGACAACGGCGCAGTGACCACCCCGGAAGGCTTCAAGGAAGCCTTCAAGACCTATGCCGAGAACGGCTGGAGCGCGTTTTCCGGTAACCCGGAATTCGGTGGCCAGGGCATGCCTAAATCCCTGGCGGTATTGTTCGAGGAAATGATGCACAGCGCCAATTCCTCGTTCGCGCTGTACCCGGCGCTCACCAACGGCGCCACCCTGTGCCTGGACGCCCACGCCTCCGAGGAGCTCAAGCAGGCCTACCTGCCCAAGCTGTACAGCGGCGAGTGGAGCGGCACCATGTGCCTCACCGAGCCGCACTGCGGCACCGATCTGGGCATCATGCGCAGCAAAGCGGTGCCCAACGACGACGGCTCCTACAATATCTCCGGCACCAAAATCTTCATCACCGGCGGTGAGCACGACCTGGTGGACAACATCATCCACCTGGTACTGGCCAAGCTGCCGGACGCCCCCGCCGGCTCCAAGGGCATTTCCCTGTTCCTGGTGCCCAAGTTCGTGCCCGACGCCAACGGCGATGCCGGTGAGCGTAACGGCGTGGCCGCCGGGTCCATCGAGCACAAGATGGGCATCAAGGGCTCCGCCACCTGCGTGATGAACTTCGACGACGCCAAGGGCTGGATCATCGGCGAGCCCAACCAGGGTCTGGCGGCCATGTTCACGATGATGAACTATGAGCGCCTGTCCATCGGCATCCAGGGCCTGGGCCTGGGCGAAGTGAGCTACCAGAGCGCCGCCGACTACGCCTGCGAGCGCCTGCAGGGCCGCGCCGCCACCGGCGTCCAGAACGAAGGCGGCAACGCCGACCCGATCATCGTGCACGGTGACGTGCGCCGTATGCTGCTGACCATGCGCGCCCTCAACGAGGGCGGCCGGGCGCTGTCCACCTATGTGGGCATGGAGCTGGACAAGGCCAAGTTCTCCGAGGACGACGCCGAGCAAAAAGCCGCCCAGGACCGGGTCGCCCTGATGACCCCGATCGCCAAAGCGTTCTTCACCGACCGCGGCTTCGACACCACGGTGATCGGCCAGCAGGTGTTCGGCGGCCACGGCTACGTGCGCGAATGGGGCATGGAGCAGTTCGTGCGCGACTGCCGTATCTCACAGATTTACGAAGGCACCAACGGCATTCAGGCGCTCGACCTGGCCGGCCGTAAAGTGACCCGCAACGGCGGCCAATACGTGGAAGCGTACCTCGCCGACATCCGCCGCTGGATCGACGACAACGGCAACGAGCCGGGCATGGACGGCATCAAGGAACGTCTGGTGAGTGCCGCGGACCTGCTGGAAAGCACCACCACCGAGATGCTGCGCCAGGCCGGCGACAACCCGGACGCGGTCAATGCCAACGCGGTGGAGTATCTGGACCTGTTCGGCTACGTCACCTACGCCTGGCTGTGGGCGCGCATGATGGTCACCGCCGCGCAACGGGACGACGACTTCGGCCGCGCCAAGGTCACCGTGGGCCGCTTCTACTACGAGCGCCTGCTGCCCCGCGCCGGCGCCCTGGCCGAGCAGATCAAGGCCGGTGCCGGCACCATGATGAGTCTGGATCAGGACCTGTTCTGATCACTCGGTTCTGATTCGGAAACCTAAAAAGCGGCCTTCGGGCCGCTTTTTTTTTGCGCTGACATAAATGCTGTCACGTTCTCTTCACGCCCCTGCAATCAATGGCAACTAACTTACCGTTTTGGCCGCTGGCCTGTCAGTCAGTCCTTTCTACACCGGGAGAGAAAATCGTGAGTTGCCATCATTGGCGGCGTTGGATGCGCGCCGCTTCGCTGACTCTGTTGACCGCTGTTGCATTGAGCGGTTGCGGAGGCGATACGGATACGGAGTATCTCGATACCACCACGGACGTCCCTTATGTCGATGATCTGTCCGGCGCCGAGTCGTTCTCCGCCAACGTGATCGCGCCCCCAGAGGACGCGGATCAGCAATTCGAGACGGCAACGCCGCCGACGGTTTCCGGCACCACCGCGCGCGAGCCGGAGAGCACGGAAATCACCGACTTCCATCGCTACGCGGTGAACCAGGATTTGACGCTCACCGAAGGCCGCCTGAACCATACCCGCGACGAAGCCATCATCAGCGCCGAGTTCACTCTCGGTGACAGCTTGTCGCTGGTGCCGCTGACCCGCTCGCGCGGGCAGTTCTCCTTCGAGCGAACCACGGTCTCGGCCAACCATGCCATCGATAACGGCGAAAACCTGATCCTGGCGGTCAACGCGGATCCTTACAGCATGACCCAGGGCTGGAACAGCGGTCTGATCAAGAAAGACGGTATCACCTACACCGGTTTTTCCGACCGCAATGAAGACGTGATCGTGGTTTATGAAGACGGCGGCGCCGACATTCTTCAGGACGTGCCCACCTTTACTCTGAATCTGTACCAGGACGGCAACGCCCTGGGTGAATTGGGCGCGGTTCATTACTTCGACAATGCCAGCCAGGTGAACACCAGCTTTACCCGCGGCACCGGCGACGCGGAACTGTATCTGGCGGAAAGCTACCGAGGCACCGTGGATCTGGCCGGCCGTTCCGCCGCGCTGATTGAGGCAGAACCCAACGGCATCAGCGTGGTGACCCTGGAACACGGCGGTATCAGCGCCCAATTGCCGCCGCTCAGTGGCACCGTGGTGGATCGCATCGAGGACCGCAACGGTTATGTACTGCCGGCCGGCCACGCTCTGTTGGTTGACGGCGGCACCCTCACCACCGGCTCCCGGGTGGACATCCGTTACGAAACCGATGCCCCGGGCTGGGCCCAGGTGAAAAGCGCCCTGGGCGGCGGTTTCGGTCGCGGCCTGCTGGTGGAAGACGGTCGGCTCGGCGCCAACCAGGACGAGAACGCCATCAGTGGCCGTACCGCTTTCGGCGTGCGCAATGACGGCAGCTACTTCTTCCTGGTGGTGGACAAACCGGTGGGCTCGCTCACCGACGGCATCACCCAGACCAAACTGGGCCAGTTAATGATCGCCTACGGCGCCGACCGTGCCATCAACCTGGATGGCGGCGGCTCCACGACCCTGGCGGCGCGCCTGCCCGGTGAACGGTACACCCATCTGCTTAACACGCCGTCCGACGGCGGCGAGCGTGTTACCGCCACCAAATGGGGGCTGGCGTTGAACAGCGAACGGGCGCGCGCGGCCAGCAACGCGGTGGCCGTTTACCCGCGCACCATCACGCTGATGGCCGGCTCCACCTATCGTCGTTTCAAAGGTGTGGGCTATGACGCCAGTTCTTGGGAGCAGGGCGGTGAGATTCCCGAGTACGGCATCAGTGATACGTCCCTGGGTCTGATCGACGCGCGCACCGGCGCCTTCCGCGCCGGCGACGGCGCCAGCGAAGGGTACGTGGTGGTTCAGGTCGGTGACCGCAAGGGCGTGGCCCGGGTTCGCGTCACCGACGAGCTGGACGGGATTCGCTTCCCCAGCGAAGCCATCGCCGTGGACAGCGGCGCCACCGTAACCCTGCAGCCGGAGCTGATCAGTGACGGTGAGTCGGTGACCTTCTCCGCCGAAGCGCTGGAGTATCAGGTGGACAACACCGCTCTGTGCCAGGTGAACCCGGAGAACGGCAGCGTCACCACCGCCCGCGTGCAGGGCGAAAGCTGCACCGTCACCGTTTCCGCCGCCGACCGCCGCGCCGAACTGACCATCAATATCGGTGTGGCGCCGGCAATCGTCGCCGACTTCGAAGGCGACGTCAGCGCCTTCCGGGCCGCCGGTGCGCGACACAATCAGGTCAACATCGAGCGTGTCGAGGATCAGGTCTTCGACGGTAACTACTCCATGGAACTGAACTGGGAAGCCAACCCGGACCAGCCCGGCACCTTCGGTGCCTATCTCACCGACCCCGGTGGCGTCACCGCGCTGCCAGGCTATCCCAAGTATCTGGGCGTCAACGTGTACATCCCCGATGAGCTGGCCGGCAAGGTCTGGTGGGTGCGCGGCAGCCTCAAGGACGCCGACGGCAAGACCGTGACCATCAACTACAACAACGAAGGCGAAGCGCTGCCGGAACGCGGCTGGCATTTCATGAAGGCGAGCATCGGCAGCGGCTACAAGGAACCGCTGACGTTCTACCAGCCGTTCCGCTTCCTGGTATTGAAGACCGCCGAGCGTATCGACTCCCATGTGGTGCTGGATGATTTCACCGCGATCTATAGCGACGACACCGATCTGGCCGGCCCTGGCGTCACCGCCAGTCCCGCCTCCGGCGAGACGGTGGACAGCGCCGATCCGCTGATTACCCTGCAGGTCAACGATGCCTCCGGCGTGGACTTCGCCGCCAGCCAGTTGACCCTGGACGGCCAGGACGTTTCCTCGTCCCTGACCCACAACGGCAGCGATCGCATCCGCTACCAGGCGCAGGGCTTGGATGACGGCTGGCATCGCCTGGATTACCGTCTGTTCGACGTCAACGGCAACGTCACCGCCGGCAACTATCTTTTTAATGTGGTTACCGGCGCGCCGCGCGTTTATCTGGACAGCGAGAATCTGAGTCTGTACCCGGGCGGCACCTTCAGTATTCCCATCCGTGTTACCGGCGGCGGTGCCTTCAACGACCTGTCTCTGACCCTGGATTACGACAGCACCAAGACCAGCATGACGGTGGAAGATGCCGACCTCACCGCTTCCGGGGTTGGCGAAACCAACGGGCGCTGGCAGGGCAACTTCAGCGGTTTCAGCGATGCCACCGGCGTGGTCGCTTATCTGAACCTGCGTGTGCGCGATTACATTCAGAATACCTTCGTCTCGGTGGTGGTCGATGGCGAACTGGACGGCGACACCTTCCATCATCCGGTGGTGCGCAAGGAAGTAGGCAGCCGCTATCGCTTGCTGACCGACTGGGGCGTCGAAGGCGAAAGCGCCAACATGTTGGTGGTGAACCAGGCTGGCGAACTGGCCCAGGGTGTCACCCTGGAGACCTTCGAGTACAACAGCGGCACCGACCAGATCAGCAATGTCAATGTGCTGGGCGACACCGACGCCGACGGTATGCTCCAGGTCACTCTGCCGGCGTCCGCCGACACGCAGTCATTGTTGTTCCGCGCTTACGACGCTCAGGGCTCCTCGCTGATGACCGACGTACGCGCCCTGGTCGAGCGCCTGGGCAAGGCGCCGCGTCATGTCTTCCTGACCCCCGGCCACGACGCCACGTCCATGAATGTGGCCTGGTTCACCGACACCTCGGTGGCCGAGTCGCGGGTACGCTTCGGCACGGATGGCCTGAACCAGGAAGTGGCCGGGCAGTCCGCGGTGGTGCCGTTCTTCTACGGCAGCGAGGCCGGCGTAGTGCGCGTACACCAAGCCACTCTGGAGGGGTTGCTGCCGGGGGGCGGCTACCAGTATCAGGTGGGCGCCACCGGGGCCATGAGCGAGACCTTTGGTTTCACCACCGACGACGGCGACGACCGCGTACGCATCCATCTGTTCGGCGACACCCAGACCTTGTCCGACGAAAACATCTTCAATGGCAGCGGCCTGGTCACCGAGCTGTACCGCAAGATGCAGGCGCAACTGCCGGACGGTGATCTGATCCTGCACGTCGGCGACGTCACCGAGGACCTCACCGATTACCGTCTGGTGCGGTTGTTCCTGGAAGCTCTGGAAGGCGACGACATGCTGGCCTCGCATCCGTTCGTGCCCACTCAGGGCAACCATGAGGTTTACAACGAAGGCGCGCAGAAATTCGCCGACCTGTTCCCGCTGCCGGAAAGCGATAACGGCCTGCCAGCGCCCTACGACCGGGCGGTGTACAGCTTCGATTACGGCCCGGCCCACATCGCCGTGGTCACTTCCGAGCTGCAGGCCGAAGAAGACTGGCCGGTAATGATGGACTGGCTGCGCCGGGATATGAACGCCAGTGACGCCACCTGGAAGATGCTAATGGTGCACCGCCCGCCGTACAACGGTAACGCCGCCTCCGGCAACGGCCGCTCACTGGCTTACATCCCGCCTGTGGTGGATGAAACCGGCATCGATCTGGTGCTTTCCGGTCACGATCACATGTACTCGCGCAGCCTGCCGCTGAACGGCGGCAAGCCGACGCCGGGTGGGGCCACCTACTTGATCGCCGGCTCCGATTCCGCCAAATACTACGACAACAACGGCGGCGGGATCGCCCTGGTGGCGGAAGTGCTGTTCGACGACAACGTGAACACCTACACCACTCTGGACATCCAGGGCGACGACCTGCATGTGCTGACCCGTACCCTGGACGGCACCGTGGTGGATGACGTCACCCTGCAGCCGCGCACTGATCGCTGAGGAGAGCCGTAATGAGATTGAAGAACATCTTGCCTGTAGTGCTGCTCGCCGCCGCTTTGGCCGCCTGCGGCGGCGACGATACCCGCTACGTGGAGCGCGACGTACCGGCGCCGGTGGAGTACATGCCGGTGGACGGCTTCGTGCTGGGCTTCTGGGTCATGGAAGAACAGGAAAACTGCGACAGCCCCTGCATTGACGATGCCTCCCCCTATGGCGATGCGCTCTACGTCCTCGACAGCGCCGGTGAGCCGGTGGCGCCGGCACTTGAAGGCGGCGGCGCCGTCGGCCGGGTCGCGGTTTTCAACGGCGATTCCCGGTTTGCCACCCGCACCACCAGCGCGTTGAACAATACTGTGATCGGGGAGCGCTTCTCGCTGCACCTGAGGGCGCGTAGCGACCAGGCGGACACCGGGCCGGTGTTGTCGCTGGCGTCCACCAGCGGCGCCGCGCTGACGGTGGCTCTCAGCAACGATCGCTTGTTGGTGGATTTGCCCGCGCAAAGCCAGCGCATGCTGACCAGTCTGGAAAGCGGTGATGGCTGGCGGGAAATACAGCTCGCCTCGGACGGTGAGCGTGTCACCCTCGCGGTGGATTGTGACGTCGTGGCCACCTTCGACGCCGAACCCGGCGTGCCGGTGTTGAGCACCGACGCTCTGGGCGCCACTGTCGGGGGAGATGGCGACGCTTATTTCACTGGCGCGGTGGACCTGGTGCGCTTGAGTCGCCAATACGAGGGAAATTTGTTCTGCGAGGAATGAACGCCGACTAAGGTCAGGCCGGCACCCGGATCCAACTGAGCACACCGTCGTCTTCCCGCCACTGGTAGGGCAGGACCATACCCTGTCGCCAGTCGGCGGACAGCGTGGTCAGCAGCCGGATCCGGCCTTCTCCGTCCAGGGCCGCGTCCTGGAAATAAAAGCGCCGCCCGGTAAGCGGGTAGAGCGCCTTGAACAGCGTCTCTTTCACCGAGAACGTCAGCGTGATCCGGCGTGCCTGCTCGGCCTCATCCAGGCCCTGCAGGGCCTGGCGTTCCTCTTCGGTCAGTATCTCCTCGGCCAGGCGTAGCGCCCGGCGCGGCGCCAGCCAGGCCTCGTAATCCAGCCCCACACCCCGCCAATGGTCGCGGTGGCCCACCAGGGCCGCGGCGCGCCCGTGGCTGTGGGTGATGGCGCCCACCAGCGGCGCCGGCCACAGCGGCGCGCGGTCTTCGCCCAGCGCCGGAATCAGGCCCTCACCGGTGAGGGCTTCGCCGGCGGTGGCGGCGCACACCCGGCCGGCCAGGTATTCGCAGCGGCGCTTGGCGATGGCGCCGCGCAGGGTGTCGGGTTCGGGTACGCGGGCCAGAGGGAAGGCGTCGTCGAGCAGCTGCTCCGGGCGGAACCGGCAGCGCGCCAGATACAGCCCGGCGTCCCAGGCGCTAACGTCCAGATCGTGCAGGCAGGGCGGTAACGGGCGGTGGTGGCTCATGGACTCGGTCGTGGCGCGGAGGAGCCGTCATTGTACGCACCGGGACGGACCGCTGTCTTTTTCGCCGCCGCGGACGTCGCATGTCGCCACGCTCCCCGCCGCTGGTTTTGTGGTACAACGAAGAGACCAGCATCGGCGTGAGGAGGTGGGTATGACACGGTCGTTAGCGATTCTGGGTGCCAGCGGGCACGGCAAGGTGCTCGCCGACACGGCGATGGCGTCCGGGTGGCGGAAGATCGAGTTCTACGACGACGCCTGGCCGGACAAGCAGGCCAACGAGCGCTGGCAGATCGTCGGTTGCAGCGGCGCGCTGCTCGACGCCCTGGTGCATATCGACTCGGTGGCGGTGGGCATCGGCCGGAACGACGCCCGCCTGGACCGTCTTCGCGAGCTGGTGTCGAAGAACGTGAGCCTGGCCACCATTATCCATCCCCAGGCGTCGGTGAGCCGTTTCGCCGAGATCACCCCGGGGGCGGTGGTGCTGGCCGGCGGCGTGGTCAGTGTGGACAGCCGCATCGGCCTGGGCGTGATCGTCAACACCGGCGCTACCGTGGACCGGGACTGCGTCATCGGCGACGGCGCCCATCTTTGCCCCGGTTCCCATCTGGCCAGCAACGTCAGCGTGGGCGAGGGCAGCTTTATCGGCATCGGCGCGGTGGTGCGCGAAGGCGTCACCATTGGCAACAAGGTGGTGGTCGGCGCCGGCGCCGTGGTGCTGCACGATGTCCCCGATGGCGCCACCGTGAAAGGCGTGCCGGCCCGCTGAGCGGGCCTTTTCGTGCCCCGTTGTTACCCGAGCGTTGTTACCCGAGGTAACCCCGCGAGCCTCGAATCTCTTCCGTCCGTGGCGCCGCTCGCCCTGATCCAGGGGAAGGTCAGGCCTAACGTATTGTTTTGACTGCTTTTGAGAGCCCCCGATTTGGCCAATGGACAAATCCGTGCATTGATTTCTATTATTTATCGTGTGAGTGAATTAGTTATCCGATCATAATAACAATGCACGGGAGAGCTTATGTGTTTCAACAAAGGGTTGTTGGGGCTGCGTCCTTTTTTGTTTGTGCTGGTGTGCCTGCTGGCGTCCTGTTCCGGTTCCGACTCCTCCGATCCACCGGAGCCCGATGAGCGGCCACGGGTTACGGTGGCCCAGGGCCGTTTGGCCGGTACCTATGCCGGCGGGTTATCGGTCTTCAAGGGCATCCCCTATGCAGCGCCTCCGGTGGGTGATTTGCGCTGGCGTCCACCGGTTCCCCCGGCGCCTTGGGCCGGGGTTCGCGACGCCAAGGCGTTCGGGGCCAGTTGCATGCAACCGGATCTGGCTGCAACCAGTCTTTATTACGATCCGCTTCCGGAGACCAGCGAGGACTGTCTGACGCTCAACGTGTGGGCGCCGAGCGATGCCGACGACCTGCCGGTGATCGTCTGGATCCATGGCGGCTCCCTGGCCATCGGCGGCAGCGCCCAGCCGGTGTTCGACGGCGCCGGGCTGGCCCGTGGCGGCGCGGTGATCGTGTCCATCAATTATCGTCTGGGTGTGCTTGGCTGGATGGCGTTGTCGTCGCTCAGTGACGAATCCGAGCAGGGTGTATCGGGGAACTACGGCCTGCTCGACCAGATTCAGGCGTTGCGGTGGGTGCGCGACAACATTGGTCAGTTCGGTGGCGACCCGGGCAATGTCACCATCATGGGGGAGTCGGCGGGGGCGTTCAGCGTCAGTTACCTGCTGACCAGCCCGTTGGCCCGCGACCTGTTCGATAAAGCGATCGCGCAAAGCGCTAATACACGCTCCCTGCCGATGTTGGAAACCGCCGCCAACGGCTTGCCGTCGGCGGAACAAGTGGGCGCCAACGTTATGAATGAGGCGGGGGTAAGTGATCTTGGTCAACTCCGCGCCATGGAGGCGCAACAGCTGGTCACCATCGGGCTGGCGGTGGGCTTCCGCGCCGAGGGCACGGTGGACGGTTGGGCGCTGCCTGACCAGTTGGTGGCCACCTTTGACGCCGGGGAGCAGGCCAGAGTGCCGTTGCTGGCCGGTTTCACCGAAGGGGAAGTCCGTTCCCAGCGGGCGTTGGTCGCTCCGGCCCCGGGCGACGCCGCCACCTATGAAAGCCGTATCCAGACGCTGTATGGCAACCTTGCCGATGACTTCCTGGCGCTCTACCCCGCCGCCGAGATGGATTACAGCCTGATGGCCACGGCCCGCGACGGCCTTTACGGCTGGGCCGCCGAGCGCATGGTCCGCAAACAGACCGAGAATGGTATCCCCGCCTACCTGTATCGTTTCGATCACTGTTATCCGCAGGCCCGGGCGCTGGATTTGTGTGCCTTCCACGCCAGCGACGTGCCCTTCGTGTTCGGCCATGTCGGCGCGCAGGCGCCGTTGTCGGATAACTGGCCCCGCCCGGAGGGGGACACGCAACAACAACTGTCGCAGGCGATGATGGACTACTGGCTGTCCTTTGCCGCGACCGGGGTGCCGGCCAGCAGCGGTGAGGCCGTATGGCAGCCCTACGGCACCGACCAGAACTATATGCGGTTCGCCGATCAGCCGGAGGCCGACACCAACCTTCAACCGGGAATGTTCGAGTTGCACGAAGAGGTGGTTTGCCGGCGCCGCTCGGCCGGTCAGCAGTGGTTCTTCAATATCGGCTTGTACGCCGATCCGGTCGCCGATATGACGGACTGTGCCGGTCCGTGATAATCAACCCTGGGCCGGAGCGCCGTGGTGTTGCACGATGTCCGCCACGGCGCCACCGTTAAAGGCGTGCCGGCCCGCTGAACGGGCTTTTTCAATTGGAGCGTTGAATGACCACGACAAGAACCTATTTGATCACCGGGGCCAGCAAGGGCATCGGCCGGGCCCTGTCCCAGCGGCTGGCGGCCGCCGGCCACGGGGTGGTGGGCATTGCCCGCCGCGCGGACGACGCCGACTTCCCCGGTACCCTGGTCCCGGCGGATTTGTCCGACCGCCAGCAGGCGGAAGCCGTGTTCGCCGATCTGGCCGGCCGCTTCCGGTTCGACGGCGTGGTTAATAACGTGGGTCTGGTGCGCCCGCAGCCGCTCGGCGAGATCGATCTGGACAGCTTCGACGCGGTCATGGGCGTCAACCTGCACTCCGCCATCCAGGCCACCCAGGCGGTGCTGCCGAACATGCGCGAACAGGGCTGGGGCCGGGTGCTCAATGTGTCCAGCCTGACCGTGCTGGGCATGCCCGGGCGCACCGCCTACGCCTCCGCCAAGGCGGCGCTGGTCAACTTCACCCGCACCTGGGCGCTGGAGCTGGCCCGCACCGGCATCACCGTCAACGCGGTGGCGCCGGGCCCCACCGAGACCGAGCTGTTCCGTGAGAACAACCCGCCGGGCAGCGACGGCGAGGCCCGCTACCTGGCGTCCGTGCCCATGGACCGTTTCGGCAAACCGGACGAAATCGCCGCCGCCATGGAATTCCTGCTCGGTGAGCACAGTGGTTACATCACCGGACAGACCCTGTTTATCGACGGCGGTGCGTCGGTGGGGCGGGCGGCGTTTTAATGATGCAAGACGATCTGAAATTCTGTCTCACCCAGCCCACTGAAATACCCGTGCCGGAGGGCCTGCAAGCCTGGTGCGAGCAATGGCGGCGGCTGGCCGCCGAACATCATGACCCGGTGGGGCTGGCCCTGCGCGGCGGCTTCGCCGCCGACCGGGTGGGCTGGGCGTTCGCCGCCGGCTATCAGTCGGCGCTGCGACAACTGATTCAAGTGAACGGCGGCACCGTGGACGACCACGAGCTGCTCGCCATGTGCGCCACCGAAGCCGGCGGTAACCGCCCCCGCGACATCGAGACGCGCTTCCTCGACGGCGGCCCGGGCGGCGTTACCGTCAGCGGTCGGAAAACCTGGACCACGCTGGGTTCCGCCTGTACCGGCCTGCTGGTGGTGGGGCGCGTGGACGGCGGCGGCGAGAACGACCGCCCGGCGCTCAAGATCGCCAAGGTGGACACCCACGGCCAGGGCGTCAGCCTGGTGGAAAAGCCGCCGCTGGATTTTGTTCCCGAGGTGCCCCACGTGGCCGCCGTGTTCGACGGCGCCAAGGCCGAGGCGTTGCTGCCCGGTGACGGTTACAGCGACTTCGTGAAGCCGTTCCGCACCGTGGAGGACACCTTTATCGCCCTGGCGGTGCAGGCCTGGCTGGTGCGCGAAGGGCGCGCCCGGGGCTGGCCCCGGTCTTTTCTGGAAGGTCTCACCGCCAGCCTGACCGGGCTCGCCGCCGTAGCGGCGCAACCCGCCGACGCGCCGGCCACCCATATCGCGCTGGCCGGCGCACTGGCGCGCACCAACGATTTTTACCAGCAAGCGGACGCGCTCTGGGCCGGCGAGCAGGACGCCGCCGCCGAACGCTGGCGGCGCGACCGGCCGCTGTTCCAGGTCGCCGGCAAGCCGCGCGCCCTGCGCGCGCAGCGTGCCTGGGAGACAGTTGAGTTGAATTAAGGCCGGACGAGGCGAAGTCCATGGTTATAAGCCTCGCCGCGCCGGGGATCGGGCGGGGCTTAGCTGGGGTCCGGCTCCTTGCGAAGTGCGTCCTTAACCATTTCCTGACGTATCCGGCCGATGGCTTGCATCGGATTCAGACCCTTGGGGCACACCCAAGTGCAGTTCCCAATACTACGACAACGAAAGAGGCTGTAAGGATCTTTCAACAAGGCCAGACGTTCGGGCGAGCCATCGTCGCGCGAGTCGGCGATAAACCGGTATGCTTGGAGCAGAGCGGCCGGGCCCAGGTACTCAACCGGGTTCCACCACCAGGACGGGCACTGAGAGGTGCAACAGGCGCACAGAATGCATTCATAAAGCCCGTCAAGTCTGGCCCTCTCACTAGGGCTTTGCAGTCGCTCTTTACCCGGCGCCGGTTCTCGATTGATTAACCACGGTTTCGTTCTCTCGTATTGCTCAAAGAACAAACTCTGGTCCACGACCAGGTCCCGAATCACCGGCATTCCCGGCAACGGGCGAATAGTCAGGTCGCCGCCTTTCCCCAGCACCTCCTTCACCGGCGTCACACAGGCTAAGCGATTTTTGCCATTGATATTCATGCCGTCGGAGCCGCACACACCCTCTCGGCAAGAGCGCCTGTAGACCAGAGTGGGGTCTTGCTCATGCAAATACTCAAGTGCGTCCAAAACCATACGGCCATGAAACCGGTCGGGAAGATCAACGTGGTCCATGCGCGGATGCGTGTCCTGGTCAGGGTGATAACGATAAAGATGAACCTGGATCATGAGACGCCCTCCAATTCTGGTCTCCGAGTCGCGTTGGTACCTGCTTCTCGCTATTGATTCGGGATATACCGTCGTCGGACACGGCGCCTGCCTGTCGTGAGCGGTCCACGCATCAACCCGGTTTCCCGTCGGCGCGGGGAGCCATCAGTATAGGCCCATAGAACACCAGGAATATCAACCAGGCGGCACTCCAGGCAAGCGATGCCAGCCATAAACCGGGCATTAGCGGCAGCCAGCCCAGCGCCACCAGAACGCGCGCCACACCGGCGGCCAGAATGAAACCGTAAGCGCACAGGCCGCCGGGACGCAGGCGAAGTGGCCGGCCGGTGTGCCCGACGGCCACCCGGGTCATTACCGCCAGAATCATGGTGCCCATGGCGCCGGCGCCGAGCGCATGAAGCCAGGCGCTATCGGGCACCAGCGAGAACGCCGCCAGGCTTCGCAGCAAAAAGCCAATCGCCACCCAAAGGTGGCCAGCATGGAGGAGCCACAACAGCGGCTCGCGGGCGGTTCGCCAGCCGGACCAGCTCACCAGCCGGGCTAGCACCAGCAACGCCGCCAATAGGGCCACCGTGCCGGTCAGCGCCGGAACCTTCCAGGCCCCTGCCTCCAGCACAACCAGCACCAAGGTGGCCACCAGGCCAGCGCGATCCAGCCACGGGCGGCTCACAACGCTCTCAGGATCGAGGCCTTGCATCCGTAGCCAGTTCGCGGTGAACGTCGGTGTAATCCGGCCGCCAATCACCAGGATCAATAATGCGGTCAGTAGAACCAGCGCGTGCAGGAAGCGTGCGTCTCCGGTCCAGTGAAACAGCAGATCCAACCCCCAGAGCATCATCAATACCAGCAGCAACACCACCTGGCGGCGCTGGCGTGCGTGCCAGGCACGTAACCCCAAGCTCAGCGCCACCACAGGCAAGAAGGCGAGATCCAATAGTGCGGCGAGCAGGGGGAAGTCGGCGCCGAGCGCCATGCCCAGCCGTCCTGCGAGCCACAACAACCACAGGCCTAACAGACGCCGGCCCGACAGGGGCGGCGTCCCGGTCCAGTTGCATATCGCGGTGAGTAAGAAACCAGCTACCGCAGCGTTTGCAAAGCCGGCCAGCATTTCATGCTGATGCCAGGACACCGGTTCGAGCGCCAGGCCCAGCCATCCGTGGGTCCAGACCCACAGCCACGATGGAATCAGGATGGCACCCACCAGGGCGGAAGAAATAAAGAAAAGCCGAAACGGGAATCGCAGCAAAGGAAAATCTGGAAGAGGCCGGTTTCCGGCGTGATCTTGATCCATGGCAAGACTCCAGCGGATTAAAGGGAAAAGGGGGTTTGCGGCATGCCAAATAATAGGTATACGATATACCTATTATAGAGGGTACTACCAGGAAATAAAAAAGCGCTGCCCTGAAGCTGTTGGGTACGCGCGGCCAAAACGCCACAGAGAGTGATAATTATGAAGTTTGCCCCCTTACTCCTATTCACCGCGCTGTTTGCTGTCCTGTCGGCTCCCTTGCTCGCGGCGAGCACGGATTCCGAATACATGGCGGACATGACCTTCACCCTGCGTACTGCGGTAGCTGAGGGTAAATTGGTCTATATCGGCCAGGGCGGCGAAATCGATGGCCAGGTTAATCCGACCTTAAGGGTGCCGGAAGACACCCTTGTTCAGATCAACATGATTAACGGCGACGGGGCGCTTCACGATGTCGTCGCGGAAGCCTTCGAGGCGCGCTCCGATCGTGTCAGCGGCGAGGGTTCAAGTTCCGTGCTGATCTTTCGTACCGGTAAGGCCGGCGAGTTTTTCTACTGGTGCTCGGTACCGGGGCATCGTGCAGCAGGCATGGAAGGCCGCATTCTGGTCGGCGAACCGGGGGCGGAGGCGCGTGCCAGCATAGAAAGCGATGATTTGAGCCATTCGCCCATGGACCTGCCGCCGGCCATAGGGTCCCGTTCCGCCCAGAACGTTAGTGTAAGTCTTAAAACCACGGAAAAGGTGGGTCATTTGGCGGATGGGACGCGCTACAAGTTCTGGACGTTCAATGATCAGATACCAGGACCCTTCGTGAGGGTTCGGCAGGGCGACCGGGTCACTGTCGAGCTTCATAATGACAAGGCATCCACCATGATTCACTCCGTGGATTTCCATGCCGTCACTGGTCCGGGAGGTGGCGCCGAGGTGACTCAGGTGGCCCCGGGCAAAACTGAAAGCTTTGCTTTCCTGGCGCTGAAACCGGGCCTCTATGTTTACCACTGCGCCACGCCCATGGTTGCGCACCATATCACCAATGGTATGTATGGGCTGATCCTGGTGGAGCCGCCCGGCGGGTTGCCAAAGGTGGATAAAGAATTCTACGTGATGCAGGGAGAACTCTATACCACGGAACCACACGGTCAGCGGGGGGAATTGTCATTTTCCCTGGATAAGATGCTCGACGAACAGCCTGAATACTACGTTTTTAACGGCGCGACCGACGCCCTTACCAAGACCCATCGCATGGAGGCGAAGGTCGGAGAGACGGTGCGTATTTTCTTCGGTGTGGGTGGCCCCAATGCCACCTCTTCTTTCCATGTTATCGGTGAAATATTCGACCGCGTTTATCATGAGGGAAGCTTGAGTGGTGAGCCCTTGAAGGATGTGCAGACCACCTCCGTCGCGCCAGGTGGCACCACTATGGTGGAGTTCCAAGTGGACTATCCCGGCCGTTACTTGCTTGTCGATCATGCGCTGTCACGGATGGAGCGCGGTCTGGTAGGCTTCCTTGATGTTAGTGGCGAACCGGATCACGACATCTTTGAGCCCCATGAGTAAACCGCTCGAATCAACAAAGGGAAGCCACCGGAATGCCCATGTCACAAACCACCGAAACCTATGACGATCAGATTGTACGTCTTTTCCTGCTGGCGGCCGTTGTTTGGGGCGCCATAGGGATGTCCGTCGGGGTGTTCGCCGCGGCACAGCTGTACTGGCCGTCATTGAACTTCGGCGTGCCTTGGTTGACGTTCAGCCGTATCCGGCCTGACCACACCTTTGGCGTTATTTTCGCGTTCGGCGGCTCCGCGCTCATTGGTACCTGCTATTACATTGTGCAACGGACCGGCCATACACGTCTGGCCCTCGGGCGACTGGCCCGATTTACCTTTTGGGGGTGGCAGACAGCCTGTGTGCTGGCGATGGTCACGATGCCGTTAGGATTGACACAGAGTAAGGAGTACGCTGAGCCGGAGTGGTGGATTGATATTTTAATCGCGGTAACTTGGGTGTCGTTCGGGGTCGTTTTCTTTGCCACGTTGGCCCGCCGCCGCGTTCAGCACATTTATGTAGCGAACTGGTACTACGGTGCTTTTATCATCGCCGTGGGTCTGCTGCATATCGTCAATAACATGGTGATTCCGGTTTCACTGACCAAGTCCTATCCGATCTATTCGGGAGCGGTCGATGCCATGGTGCAATGGTGGTACGGCCACAACGCTGTAGCGTTCTTCCTGACCGCCGGGTTCCTTGGCATGATGTATTATTTCGTGCCGCGTCAGGCCCGCCAGCCGCTTTGGAGCTATCGGTTTTCGATCGTCAATTTCTGGGCCCTGATTTCGGTTTACATGTGGGCCGGCTCGCATCACCTGATTTATACCGCGCTGCCGGATTGGGTGCAGTCCGTAGGGGTGGCGTTTTCTCTGGTGCTACTGATGCCCAGTTGGGGTTCGGCCGCCAACGGACTGCTGACATTCAATGGTTCCTGGCACCGTCTGAAAACGGATCCGGCCGCCAAATTCATGGTGCTTTCGCTGGTTTTCTACGCCGCCGCCACATTTGAGGGCTCGATGATGGCGCTCAAGTCCGTGAACAGCCTGTCCCACTACACGGACTGGACCGTGGCGCACGTCCATTCCGGTTCCCTGGGCTGGGTGGCGATGATCACCATTGGTTCCTTATACGCGATGGCGCCGCGAGCGCTGGGCAAGCCAATGTATTCCAGGACTGCGATGGAGGTACACTTCTGGCTGCATGTGGCGGGAACGCTTATCTATATCGGCGGCATGTGGGCCGCTGGCGTGATGGAAGGCGTGATGTGGCGCGAGACACTGGCGAACGGTTCTCTGGCCTACTCCTTCATGGAAAGCCTGATGGCGATCAAGCCTCTTTACGTGGTGCGCTGGCTCGGTGGCCTGTTCACTCTCGCTGGCATGGGGCTGATGTTGTGGAATCTTTGGCACACCGCTGATGATGCCAGGGCGCACTTAATTAAACCGATACCCGTTCCAATCCCGGAACCTACGCATGATCAGACCCCCCAACCCTTGACCGCTGCCAGTGGGGGTGCGTCATGAAATTTCCGATTCGCTATCGTCATTTTGAGAAGATTGAAAAGCATGCTTGGTTGTTGGGCATTCTAACCGCCTTCATGGTCTCGCTCGGCGGGTTGGCGGAGATTACCCCTCTGTTCATGGAGGCGCACAGGGTCCAGCCCGCCGACAACATTAAGCCCTACGGACCGTTGCGCTTGGCTGGCCGTGACATCTATGTACGCGAGGGTTGTCATGTCTGCCATTCACAGATGATCCGCAAACTGCAGTTCGAGACTCAACGGTATGGGCCTTATTCCGTGGCGTCGGAGTCGGTATACGACCGGCCGTTCCAATGGGGTTCCAAGCGTACCGGGCCTGACTTGGCGAGGGTTGGTGGTAAGTACACCGACGCTTGGCAGCGCGAACATCTCATTGCACCACGCTCCTTGGTACCGGAATCCAATATGCCCGCCTATCCCTGGCTAGCCGAGGCTACTATCGATCCGGCGGATATACAGGCGCGTATGAGGGCCCTACGGGCTCTTGGTGATCCGTATAGCAGTGAGTCGATCGCCGAGGCCCCGGAGGCTCTCAAAAACAAGACGGAATTGGATGCCCTGGTGGCCTACCTGCAAGGCCTGGGACGTAACCGTCCGTCACCCGACGCCTTGAAAGGGGATGCCGTGCCATGAATCCAATATGGGGACACGCCATCGGCGTCATGATTGTTGTGTTGATGTCGGTGTTTATCGGTATCTGGATATGGGTCTGGCGCGACCGGCACAAGCCCGTCTTTCGTCGCATGGCTGACTTACCCATGGAAGATCCGGTGGACGCCGACCCGGCACGTTCAGGAACATTCCCGAAAACCGACAAGGGGGATTAATCATCATGAGTCTTCACTGGTCGCTTTGGATCATGTTCCTGGTGGTGCTGAATCTGGGTATAACGCTGTTTCTGTTTCTCTGGGGTACCCGGGTGTCTATCCCCACTCGTGAGGATGGCACCACCGGGCACGTATGGGCCCATGGCACTCTTCGCGAGGGGGTGCGTCAATTGCCTCGCTGGTGGTACCTGATGTCGGCAGGCACTTTTATCGTCGGTATTGGCTACCTGGTGCTCTATCCCGGGTTTGGTGCCTATGATGGTCTGCTGGACTGGAGCTCTCGGGGTCAGCTGGAACGAGCGGAGGAGCGCAACCAGGCGCTGTTGGCCCCGTTACTGGAGAAAGCCCGGAACGGCGCCCCGTCAGACCTGGCGGCCGACGCCGAGGCGGTTCGCTTGGGCGGGCGCCTTTTCCAGGACAACTGCGCGGCTTGCCATGGTAGGGATGCACGCGGCAATACCACTATCGGCGCCCCCGATTTGCTTGACGACGCCTGGGTTTATGGCGGCGACGAGAAAGCCATTCTGGCTAGTATTCGGACGGGTCGAGAAGGGGTGATGCCGGGCTGGGAGTTTCTCGGCTACGGACGCGTGAAAAATCTGGCCCACTATGTGAGCAGCTTGTCGGGGGCGCCCCACCGTCCGACAGCCGCTGAAGTTGGAAAAAAGCGGTTCGACGCCTGTGCCGGCTGTCATGGGCCTGATGGTTCCGGCAACCCGGCCATCGGCGCACCGGATCTTAGTGATGATGCCTGGCTTTATGGGGGCGAACTTGACCAGATCATGACATCGATTAGTCAGGGGCGGCATGGACAAATGCCGGCATGGAAAGGTCGCCTGGATGAGGCGGAAATACGACTAGTTGCCGCCTGGATGCTGGCAAATGGAAAATAGCTCCGGCGCTGAAACGCCCTGGTACCGGGTGCCTCTGTTGTGGCTTGGTCTCATTATCTTATTGGCCAGCCTGGCGGGAAGCGTGCATCTGATCGTGGTGAGCCAGGCCTATCAAACTCCTGGGGACGTCACTGGCGAAAGCCAATCGTTTCGGGGGGTGCCGTTAACCCGCGAACAGCAGAGGTCCGAAGAGAGCACCGAGGAGAGGCCACGATGACCGCGCCCTGCCACCACTGTGGCGCACCAACGGCTGATGTACCTTTGACCGCCACGCTGGAAGGCGCACCGCGGCCGGTATGCTCGAGCGCCTGTCAGGGCACGGCGGAGTGGATCGATGCACAAGGCCTGAGCGATTATTACCGGCTGCGTCGTGGTCCCTCCCATAAGCCCGACGCGGAATCCGATGCCGGCGCCCAGGTTTGGCGGGATCCGCGCTTGGCGCGCCATGTGTTGCGTCCGCTTTCGGGCAAACGCAGCGAAGTGTGCCTGTTAGTCGATGGGGTTCGTTGTGGTGGGTGCGCTTGGCTGATTGAGCGGACCTTAATGGGGCTTCCGGGCGTGCACAGGGTACAGGTCAACGCGATGACCCGGCGCACTCGCATTATCTTCGATCCGCATCAGACGCCACTGTCGAGTCTGCTGGAAGCCCTCACTGGTGCCGGCTATCAACCTCGCCCGTTGGACGCGCGGGCCCTCGACGATGCGCGCCGCGACGAATCCAAACAATTGCTAAAACGTTTGTTGGTAGCTGGGTTTGGCATGATGCAGGCGATGATGTTCGCCCTGGTCCTCTATCTTGGGCCCGACAATGAGATCCAGGGGGCGACACTGGAACTGTTCCGCTGGCTGGGTTTCCTGGTAGCGTCGCCGGTGGTGCTGTATTCGGCACGCCCCTTTTTCGCCGGCGCCTTGCAAGCCTGGCGCGCCCGCCACCTCAACATGGACGTACCGATCGCACTGGCGATCGCGGTGATCTACGGCGCTAGCTTTTTTCAATGTCTGACCGGTGGCACGGAGGTTTACTTTGACTCCGTGGCCATGCTCGTTTTCTTCTTGCTCACTGGGCGCTACTTGGAAATGCGCGCACGGCACCGCGCTCTAGACCACACCGATGCGTTGGCGCGGTTAACTCCGAGTTGGGCCGAAAAGCTTGATAGTGACGACCAACCTCACCGCGTAGCACTGAGCGAACTGGTCTCCGGAGACCGGGTCCGGGTGCGCGACGGTGGATCGATACCGGCTGACGGCCTGCTGCTGGACAGCCGTGCAAGGGTCGATGAGTCGTTGCTTTCAGGCGAATCCAGGCCGGTGGAGAAGTGTGCCGGTGACCGGGTGATTGCCGGCAGCGTGGTTCAAGGCCAAGCGATCACCCTTCAGGTAACACACTGCGGCGAGGACACCTTCTTGGCCAACCTGGCTGGGCTTGCCACCCGCGCTCAAACCGAGCGCCCCCGGCTGGCCCGTGCCGGCGAAAAGACCGCATCCCGATTCGTGCTGCGCGTATTGGGGCTGACGGCCCTGACGGCGCTGGTGTGGGCGATTGTGGATCCTAGCCGCCTACTGGACGCCTGTCTGGCGGTGCTGGTGGTTTCCTGCCCCTGCGCCTTCGCGCTCGCCGTTCCCGCTGCTATCACGCGCAGCCTCTCAGTCTTGGCGCGTCAGGGCGTATTAGTGCTGCGCCCCGACGGGTTGGAAATACTGGCGGGGGTCGATCGGGTTGTTTTTGATAAAACCGGCACGCTTACCGAGCCATCTATCGCCGTGACCGCCCTCGATGATTCGATTGATATGGATACCGCCCTCCAATGGGCGGCCAGTCTTTCCGATACCAGTGAGCACCCGCTGTCACGGGCATTGGCCAACAGCAACGACCGGGCGCTGTTGCCCGCGCATCATGCTCGGGTGCTACCTGGTTTGGGTATCACCGGTACCGTCGCGGGCAGGGCATTACGCCTTGGACGGGGAGACTTCGCCACTGGCGGTGGCGAAGGCGAGGACGACCTTCTCCTCGCCGACAACGAAGGTGTGCTTGCGCGCTTCCAGGTTCATGAAAGGATCCGTGCTGACGCCGGTGATTTGATAGATCAGCTGACGGCATGGGGCATTGAGAGTGAGATACTGAGCGGCGACGCCCGGGCGCGGGTCGCCGAGGTCGCATCGCAGCTGGGGGTGGCCGCCTGGCGGGGGCGCTGCATGCCCACCGACAAGCTGGCTCGCATCGGCGAACTGCGCCAGGCCGGTCATCGCGTGCTGGTGGTCGGGGACGGTAGCAACGATGCCCCGGTACTGGCGGGCGCTGATGTTTCCGTCGCGCTCTCCTCCGGCAGTGACCTGGCCCAGGCGCAGGCGGACATCGTCCTGTGTTCCGGTCGCTTGAGCGCCATTGCCGAGTGTCGCACAGTGGCCCGCACCACGCTGCGAGTGCTGGCCCAGAATCAACGGTGGGCGCTTAGCTATAACCTTTGTGCCATGCCACTGGCGGCGATGGGCTGGGTGCCGCCCTGGCTGGCGGCCATCGGCATGTCCACCAGTTCCCTGGTGGTGGTTCTCAATGCGCTGCGTATTGACCGTAAGCGGAGTCACGCGGGCTCCATTCAGGAAGTGCAGGAAGGCGCTCGGTTATGAATATTATCCTCGTCATGATTCCTCTGTCCCTGCTGATTCTGGCAGGTGCTGTGGCGATGTTTTTCTGGGCAGTGAATCACGATCAATTCGAGGATATGGAGAGCCCGGGTCTTTTGCCTTTGGCCGACGACCCGGAAGAGGTTAGTGCGGAGAGGATTGAACATAGCGCCGGGCCAGGGCGGCGCCCACCAGAATCTGGATCTGGTTGTAGCAGATGATCGGCAGAATGATCATGCCGAACCCGGGATGGCCGGCGAATAGGACCTTGGCCATCGGCAGTCCCGACGCCAGGCTCTTTTTCGAGCCACAAAAGACCGCGGCGATTTCATCGGCCCGGTTAAAGCCGGCGCGCCGCGACAGCCAGGTGGTGAGCGCCAGCAGTATCACCAGCAACAGCAGACACAGCGCCACGGCCAGCACGATGGCCGTCACCGGCAGTTGCTGCCACAGACCGCTTGCCACCGATTGGGAGAACGCCGCATAGACGATCAGCAGAATAACGCCCTGGTCGTAGCGGGCGGAAAAGCCGGGGTGCCGGTCCAGCCAGGGGCCGAGCCAGTGTCGCAGCCCATGGCCGAGGGCAAAAGGCAGCAGCAATTGAAGCACGATATCCCTGAGCGCTTGTAGGGTATCGAAGCCGCCGTCACCGGTGGTGCTCACCAGTAACATCAGCAAGAAGGGCGTGAGCATCATCCCGAACACGTTGGAGGCCGCGGCGCTGCAGACGGCGGCGGGCACGTTGCCGCGGGCCATGGCGGTAAAGGCGATCGACGACGACACCGCCGACGGCAGTACGCCCAGGTAAAGAAACCCCAGGGCCAGGTCCTCGGGGATCCAGCGCGGCGCCAGCCCGTCGATCGGCAGGACCAGGAGCGGAAACAGCAGAAACGTCAGCGCGGCGATAAACAGATGCAGGCGCCAATGCGTGGCGCCGGCGCGGATCTGGTCCCGCGACAGGGCTGCGCCGTGGATAAAGAACAGCACCGCCACCGCGAGGGTGCCGAGCAGCCCCAGCCACTCCGCCGCCGTGCCTTGCGCGGGGCGTAGCGACGCGGCCGCGATGGCCGCCAGAAGCACCAGGGTGAACGGGTCGGGACGCAGGCGCATCAGGGCGCGTCCAGTGCGCGCAACGCCGGTGTCAGCATGGTGCGGGTCGCTTTGGCGGCGGCCTCGGCGTCGCCCAGTTCAAGCGTGCCCAGCAGTACGGCGTGGTCGGCATGGTCGGGTTCGGGTAGTGCCGCATCGCGCTCGGTGCGTTCGATGGTTTCGGTTACCGCCTCGCTGAAATACTCATACAAGGCGCTCAGGGCGGGGTTGTGGGCGGCGCTGACGATGGCGTTGTGGAACCGCCGGTCATGATGAATGCGGGCTTCAAGGTCGTCGCCCACCTGTTGGCGCGCCTCAAGGGCCTCGCGCATGGCCTGGAGGTCGGCTTCGTCCCGGCGCTCGGCGGCCAGGCGTGCCGCCTCGCTTTCCAGGGCGATCCGCATTTCCAGTTGATCGCGCAGAGTGGTGCGGCGCAGCCGCCGTAGCGATTCCGCCGGATCCAGGCGGCGCAGCACATAGGTGCCGTCGCCCTGGCGGGTTTCCAGCAGGCCCACGTGCACCAGCACCCGCACTGCTTCGCGCACGGTGTTCCTGCCCACGCCCAGCTCCTCGGCCAACGCCGATTCCACCGGTAATCGGCGGCCCACCGGCCATTCGCCGGATTCCACCGCCTGGCGCAGACGATCAATGGCGCCGTCCACCAAGGAGCGACGGGGCAGGGTGTTTGTGTTCATAGAATTGGTCCCATGAATAATGATAGGATCATCCTATGAATTTATTGGAAATGCAAGAGGGTGTCAGTCCACGCTGATCAGGGTCAGACGCAGTGTTTTGCCGTTGCTTGGCCAATCGATGCTGGCGCCGACGGACAGTCCCAGCAACGCCGCCCCGACTGGACTCAGGATGGAGAGGCGATCAGCGCCCTCATTCACCTCCTGGGGAAACACGAGCATCAGGCGATGTTCGCGTCCGTTGTCTTGGTTTTTGAAGTAAGCCCAGCGGTGCAGGGCTACTACATTGTCGGGCATCGCCTCTTGAGGGCGGCACTCGGCTCGATCCAATTCTTCGTAAAGCCGAGCGACCACTTCAGGGTCTTCGTGATGGCGTTCAAGAAGGGCGTAAAGCCTATCCCGATCGAGGGTGGAAATAACAATAGGGGGCAAGTCGGCCATGCCAGTTTCTCCAATGGAAGTGCAGAAGATTGTGTGTCCCCGGCGGCGCCGAACCCCCGGGGACGTTCCATTGGGGTGCGGCGTCAGAAATGGAAGGCGAGCGCAGCTGCCGACCGTCGGACAGCGCCGACAGCCGGTTTCAGTGAGAGACTTTCTGGTGGCGCCGTCCGGCGCGCAGGTTCAAGAGAGCTGTTCATTCCGATACCCTAGCACTCCTGCCAATTTTTGCCAGGGGTTATTTTCGGCCCGGGGAGGCTAGCTCCCGGTCTCCAAAGGGGAACCACGCGGTATAGTGCTTTTGTCGATGGGCCAGGGGGACGACTTTGGAGGACGCCGGCGTCTTGCCGAGTAGCTATCCGGTGGTCTCTGCGTTTTCCCAGACCGGGTACAATGGTGCCCTGCAATTTGCCTGTTTGCCACCCGGAGCCACTCCGAAGCGGTTGCACGAAGTATTAACCGCGCGGTATCAAGACGAGCCGGTCGTCCGTGTGATGTCGCAGGACAGTGTCATCAACCTTGAAGCCGGTTTTTTGATCCACGAGGTAGCAATCGGAACAACCGAATGGATCTATTCGTCTTTGTCAATGAGGAGCGGTGCTGTTTGATCGCGCGTCTCGATAATCTCGGAAAAGGCGCGGCCGGCGCGGCGGTCGAAAATATGAATATTCATCTCGGTATTGAGGAGGGAGCGGGCCTTCCCGCGGGGTGAGACTTCTAGGAATTCAATATGGGTAATTTTTCAGATATTTTGGTGGGTTTGCAGCAGAGCAGTCCTGGTCAAACGGAGTTCTATCAGGCGGTGGAAGAAGTGCTGGAAGCACTGACACCGGTGCTGGAGGCCGAGCCTCGTTATTGTGACGAAGGTGTGCTGGAACGGCTATTGGAGCCCGAGCGACAGATTTTCTTCCGTGTCGCCTGGGTAGATGACAACGGCCGTGTACGCGTCAACAAAGGCTATCGCGTACAATTCAATTCCGCGCTGGGTCCGTATAAGGGTGGCTTAAGATTCCACCCGAGCGTAAACGGCGGCATTATCAAGTTCCTGGGTTTTGAGCAGATTTTCAAAAATGCTCTGACCGGTTTGCCGTTAGGCGGCGGCAAGGGAGGCTCTGATTTCGATCCCAAAGGCCGTTCGCAGGGCGAAGTAATGCGTTTTTGCCAGGCGTTCATGACAGCGCTTTACCGTCACATAGGTGCCACTGTTGATGTGCCTGCCGGAGACATTGGTGTCGGTCATCGAGAGATTGGCTACCTTTACGGCCAGTATCGGCGCTTAAGTGGCCGCTTTGAGGGGGTATTGACGGGTAAATCAGCGGGCTGGGGCGGATCGTTGGGCCGCAAGGAGGCCACCGGGTACGGTTGTGTTTACTTTGCCGAGAATATGCTCGCTGAACGCGGAGAGTCGATAGCCGGTAAAACCTGCTTGGTCTCCGGCGCCGGCAATGTCGCGATATATACCATGGAGAAGCTTACCGAACTGGGTGCCCGGCCCGTTACGTGCTCGGACTCCACGGGTACGCTGGTGCACCATGCGGGGTTGGACGTCCCTCTTTTGAAATCCATCAAAGAGCGTGATCGTGGCGCTTTGTCTGCTTATCTGGAAACGCACCGGGATGCGCATTTCATCCCTGCAAGCGACTACCCACAGGGACGATCCGCAGTGTGGTGCGAGAGTGCCGATCTTGCTTTCCCTTGCGCCACCCAGAACGAGCTGTCCGGATCCGACGCTGAAGCATTAGTCGCCAATGGCGTAATCTGTGTCTCCGAAGGCGCTAACATGCCTTGTACGCGCGACGCCGTATCCGTATTTTTGAAATCAGGCATCAGCTACGGCCCCGGAAAAGCCGCCAACGCAGGGGGCGTCGCCGTCAGCCAGCTAGAGATGCAACAAAACGCGGCCATGGCGAGTTGGTCGGCGGAACGAGTGGATACAGCGCTCAGAACCATCATGTACGATATTCATCAACGTGCGAGTCACACAGCCAGGGAGTTCGGAGTACAAGGTAACTTGGTACTTGGTGCGAATATCGCTGGATTCCGGCGAGTGGCGGACGCAATGATCGAACAAGGGGTGTTCTGACGTCTATTTACAGGCCATGGCTTGCTTTATTTTATAGGTGAGCTATGGTCTGGTCTCTATTGGCTCATGTTCCTGAAGGTGCATCGTGTTCCCCCGTCGGTTTTTAGTACTCCTCTTCCCCACCTTTCCGGTTTAAGCCGGGCGGACGTCTGTCCGTCCGGCTACTTCATGTAACCCTTTTCTGAGTTCTGTTTAGGAGATGCAGCCATGGCGCTCGGGCATTCGCACCGGCGTTGGCGTGGTCTTTCAGAGGCCGCGCGAAAATATCTTTCGATCCGTTCCTGGTGTCATCCTTTACGCCCGCACACTCTAGCCACCCTTTTTGAGCGTATGGAGCGGCGTAAGTTGGGCGATAACAAGCCAGCGTCCGCGGGTATTGATAGTCGGGTATGGCTATTGGATCTTGATTATAGGGGCGAGGTGGATTTCGTGCTTGTGGAGCCTGGGAGAGCCTGCCCCGAGCGACGTATCATTTCCATTCTCTCGCCGTTCGGTGAGGCGCTGTTCGGCGCCAGAGTCGGTGATGTCGTACACCCCCGATTTCTGGGTCATGAATACAGCGTTTTGATTACCAAAATTGAATCCTGTCCCGGGGAGGAGGAATCATGAGTAAAGAAAAAGAAAAGAAAAAAGCCAAAAGGTCCTTGAAAGAGAAGCGCCGAGATAAAAAGCAGGGAAAATCATAACCGGAAAGAGGGGCGCTGGGCGCCCCTCGTTTGCCACTGCCTACGACGTATTCTGGATATACATCTTCAGCGCCACCGCGTTGTTGTGCGCTTCGTCCTTGGCGGCGTAGAGCAGCGTCAATGTGCCGCCACCAACGCCTTTCAGAACAGACTCGACGGCTTCGTGCTGGTGCGCCAGTTCGGCGTGGAATTTCTGGTAGAACGCCGCCCAGCGCTCGGGGTCGTGGTTGAACCATTTTCTCAGCTCGCTGGACGGGGCCAACTCCTTGCGCCATTCGTCGGCCCGCAGGTCTTCCTTTTTGATACCGCGTGGCCAGACCCGGTCCACCAGTACGCGATAGCCATCAGCTTTGTCTGCGTCGTCGTAGACACGCTTGCATTGAATCCGTTGGGGTTGCTTCATACATGCGCTCCTTGCGGTTTCCGGTCCTGGCCTCGGGCCTGGCGCAGCGCTTTTTCAGCGTCGGCCACCAGTTGCTGGATCTTGTCGCCCGCCGGCTCGATGGCGTTGATGGCGCCGCAGGACTGGCCAGCGTAAAGCGCCATGTCGTCCAGGTCGCCGCTGGCGCCCTGTAATGGGGAATCGGTGGAGAACAGGTAGACCGGCTGACCGTCCTGTTCCCCGATGATTTGGTCGCGGCCCTGGGATTTCAAGTCGTCGTAATCCCCTCGGGTAACCCGGTTAGCCAGCACCCGCACCGGTGCCGGTTCGTGCCAGTTGCGGTCGAAGGTCGTGGTGTAAACCGTGTGTTCGCCCCGGGCCTGTATCAGTCGCCGCTTGTGATGATCGTGGGCGTTGGCCTCATCGGTGGCCAGGAAAGTGCTGCCCAGGCTGACACCTTGAGCCCCCAGCGTCAGGGCCGCGGCGAGACCTCTGCCCTCCGCGATACCGCCGGAGGCGACGACGGGCACCGGGCTCCAGGGAATCAGCTCGGTCAGCAGGCTGAAGGTGGTCATGCGGCCCCGCACATGGCCTCCGGCCTCGACGCCCTGGGCGATCAGGACATCCGCGCCGGCGTCCACGGCGGCCTGCGCGTCCGCGCTTGCGCCGATTTGGTGGATAACGCCAACGCCGGCGTCCTTGAGGCGCCGGATCAGCCGCTGATCCACGTCCCAAAACAGCACCATCCAGGGCACCGAAAGGTCCAGGCAGGTACTGATCTGCTGCTCAAGTAGCGCCGGCGCCGTGGCGGCGGGAATCAGATTGACGGCGAAGTGTTCAATACCGACGGCCCGCAGCGCGTCCACTTCGGCGCGTAGGCGATGGGGCGGCTCGCGCACCATGCCCAGCACGCCGAAGCCGCCGGCGTGGGCCACGGCGCCGGCCAGGCGGTGACGGGCCACGCCGCCCATGCCGGCCAGCAAAATCGGCCACCGGCAACCCAGCAGGTCGCAAAGCGGCGTGTGCAGGGTCGGCGTTACCAGTGCCATACCTGGTCCGCTTGCTCATAGAGGTCCGCCACCGCGCGGCGCGCGACCGGGCGAACGCCGTTTTGTAGCGCGAGCCCACCCAGGCCGCGCTCTTCCAGATCGCCCTGGATGGCGTACACCGGCACGCCGCTTTCCACCAGGTTGGCGATATCACGGGGCAGTTCCGCCGGCTGGGTTTGCCGCCATGTGCCCAGCGTCAACGCCGGCTGCCGTTCGCGCGATATCGCGTAGTGCACACCATGGCCGCTGAGCAGCACCATCAGGTCACCACCGGCGCCACGCATTGACTGCGTCAGCCAGAGAATGGTGTCGTCCTGCTCCTCGGTGGTGGTCCGGTAGGCCTGGTCGATCACTTGCAGTACTTTCATGATTACCTCGTACCGATGGTCAGAGTGTTGTGGGCCTCGCTGGCGTAACGCCACAGGTCCGGCGGACCGCCCCGGCCACAGCCTTCGATGACGTCGTTGACGCCGCGTTCGTCCACGCACAGGCCGCAGTTGATCCACTCGAACCCGATCCCTTTGCTGCGCGCCTTCTCTTGTAGCGCGGCGATCCAGTCCTTGGTCAGCGGGTGATCCTCCTCCTCGCTGTCGCGGTGATGGACGGCGTTGCCGTGCGGCTGCTGTCTGGCGAAGGCCAGCGCCACGGCGCCTTCGTAGGCGAAGACACGCACGCCCGCGCCCCGGTCGAGGGCGGCGTCGAGTAGCCGAAAAAAGGTCACGGTCCGCTCGCTTTCAAAGGGCGGCTCCATGAAGGCGAAGGTCAATGTCTTGGTATCACTCATCACAGGCTCCGGTTGGGGCGGTTAGTGCCAGATCACTTTGTGGCCGGCGAGCATGGCGTCGATCACCAGGTCCATGTCGGCGACGCCGACCTGGTCCTTGAGATCGGCGTGGTCGATTTCCCGTTGCGCCAGCGCGAATTGATCAGCCCGGACCGTGACGCCCCACCGCAAGAGGTCGTCGAACAGATCGCTTTTGGCGCCGCGCCGGGCCGGCGTCACGCCGTTCTGTACCAGCAGAACCGCCACCTTATGGCCGGCGTCGTACAGTTGGCCGATCAGGTCAAACTGATGGTGGGTGCGGGTCTCCGTGAACGGGTCCTGGCTTTGAATAAAAAGATAGTGAGACATGGCAAGCTCCGTTTTCAGAAAGAGGTGAGGGCGACGGGCGTGTCGTCGAGCAGACCACGACGCACCAGAAAATCGCCGAAGTGTTCGCCGTTGTCCCGCCCTTCGGCGAAGCGCTCCAGCAGTGGGGCGAGCAACTCAAGAAAGCGCTCTTCATTGACGTTGCCCGCGTACAGACGGGCCAGCCGGTCGCCGTGGAAACTGCCGCCCAGGTAGAGGTTGTAGAGACCCGGCGCCCGCCCGGTCAGGGCGATCTCGCCGAGATAGGGACGCGCGCAGCCATTGGGGCAGCCGGTTAAACGCAGGGTGATGGGCACGTCGGCGAGTCCGTACTGGCCTTTGAGGCGCTGAAACACATCCAGCAAGCGGGGTGTGTAGCGTTCCGCTTCGGCCATGGCCAGACCGCAGGTGGGCAGCGCCACGCAGCTCAGGGTGTGCGCCGCCTGAGAGTCCGGTGTCAGACGCCATGCCAGGCCCAGGTCCTCCAGGCGCCACTGCAGTTGTTCGAGTTCGTGCGTTTCGATGTGGGTCAGTTGCAGATTCTGGTTGGTGGTCATGCGCAAACGGCCGCCGTACTGTTCCAGCAAGCCGCTGATCTGCCCCCGCAGAGCATCGTCCAGACGCCCGCTTTCAATATAGAGAGTGGCGTGCCAGAGGCCATCGTCGCCCTGCTGCCAGCCCAGCCGGTCTCCGTTGTGCTCAAAGCGCCGTGGCCGCGCCGGCTCAAGGTCGCGTCCCCGGCGGTGCGCCAGTTCGTCGAGGAACCAGTCCAGGCCGAGACGATCCAGGGTGTATTTGAAACGGGCCCGGTGGCGGTCCTTGCGATCACCGAAGTCGCGCTGGATGGTCATCACCGTTTCGCTGAAAGCGGGGGCGTCTTCGGCATCGATGAAACCGATTTCCTCCGCAAGCCGGGGGTAGCTGTCCTCGCGGCTGTCCAGCTGACCCATGCCGCCGCCCACACAAACGTTGAAGCCCTGCAGCTCACCGTTGTCGATCACCGCGATCAGCCCCAGGTCCTGACCGTAGACGTCGATATCGTTGACCGGCGGTATGGCATAGCCGACCTTGAACTTGCGCGGCAGGTAGAGTTCGCCGTAGACCGGCTCTTCGCTGTGCGTGGCGGGAGCGGACTCGCGATACCAGATTTCGGGGTAAGCGCCGGTTTTGGGAATCAGCCTGTCGCTGGTGACGCGGGCCAGTTCCGCGACGCGCTGGTGTGCCCGGGACAAAAACGGATTGGTGCCGCACACCACGCCCCGGCTGTCGTCACCGCAGGCGGCGATGGTGTCCAGGCCGATGTCCCGCAGACCCTGCATCAGCGCACGCAGGTGGGGTTTGCGTACACCGTGCAACTGTACGGTTTGCCGGGTGGTGATGCGGATGCCCCGTTCCGCGTAACGCCGGGAAAGCTCCGCGATTCCCCACCATTGGTGTTTGTCGAGCACACCGCCGGGGATGCGCATTCGCACCATGAACTGATAGATCGGCTCGAGGTGCCGCCGTCGGCGGTCCGCGCGCCGGTCGCGGTCATCCTGCTGATAGATGCCGTGGAATTTCATCAGCAGCGGGTCATCACCGGGAACCGCGCCGGTGAGCGGGTCTTGCAGACCTTCGGCGATGCCGCCACGCAGATAGCGGCTGCGGGCCTTGAGTTGCTCGCTCTCGTTCAGGGCGTCCACGGGCTGGCTGAGATCGGAACTGCGGTCGATCATATGGCCCTCCTAATACAGGTTCCGGTGAAGACGTTTCGCCTTCGAAAGTTGTTTCCAGTGGCCGGCGCCCAGGCGCCGGTCGACGGCGTCGCGTACCCGGGCTTCGGCTTCGGCAAGGCGGTCCTTGTCGCCACAGAAGTAAAGATGGGCGCCGCGCTCGAGCCACTCGCTGAGCCGGTCGACCTGTTCCAGCAGCGGGTCGGCCAGCTCCCGACCGGGCTGTTCGACTTGAAAAACAGTATCCACCCGCTTGAGCAGGCCGTTATCGCGCGCCTCCTGAAAGTCCAGTTGGTAAAGAAAATCTTCTTCAAAGCGTTGTTCCGCGAACACCAGCCAGCACGGTGTATGCCGGCCCGCCGCCGCCAGGTGTTGCAGGAAAGCGCGGTAGGGCGCGATACCCGTCCCCTCGGCGATCAGCACCAGCGGTGTGTCGGGATCGTCCGGCAGATGGAAGCGCGCATTTCGATGCGGGTAGAGACGCACCGAATCGCCGGCTTGCAGATCCAGCAGGTAAGCGGAAGCGACCCCGGTTTCCCAGCGTCCGGCGAACGGATAGCGGAAGCGCTTAACGGTGAGATGCAGTTCATCGTCGAAGGCGCTCAGGGCATTGGCCAGATCATAGAGGCGGGGCTGCAGTGGACGCAGCGACGCCACCAGAGCCTCGGCGTCGGGCCGCGCCGGGTAATCGCGCAGCAGGTCCAGGAGCTGATGCTGTTTGAGCACGGCCCGCTGTGTCCGGGTGCCGCCGGCCACGGCCTCGCTGAGCGCGGTGCTTTCCGCCAGCTCCGCCCAGTACTCCAGGAAACGTCCGCCGGGTATGGTCAGGTCACGGTGTTGGCGCAGGGCCTGCACCAGTGGCTGGGGGGCGCCGTCCACGGTCACCGGTTGTTCGCCGCTCAAGCCGGTGGCGTCCAGCACGGCGGCGATCAGCTCTGGTGGATTGTCGGCGAGCACGCCCACGGCGTCGCCCGGCGCCACCGCGAAATCCGGCGCTTCCAGAGCCAATTCCAGATGGTGGATGGGGCTGGTCCTGTCGGGTGCGGTGAGACACTGGTTGACCAGGACTTCCGCTTCCAGCGGGTGCCGCTTGTCATAGACCGGCCCGCGCTTCGTGGCGCTGGTTGAAGCGGCCGGGGCGGTGGTGGATTCGCGCTTGGGCAGCTTCTCCACTAGCCGCGCCAGCCATGCCTTCGCCGGGGCTTCGAAATCCACATCGCATTCCTGGCGTTCCAGTAAGCGCTGGCCGCCCAGCGCCTCCAGACGCGCATCGAGCTGCCGGCCGGCGGTGCAGAAGTGCTCGTAGGTGCTGTCGCCCAAGGCAAGCACCGCGAAGTGAAGCCCCTTCAGCCGGGGCGCGGTGGCGTCGTCCGCCAGTCCCTCGAAGAACGGCAATGCCGGTTCCGGCGGGTCGCCGTCGCCATGGGTGGCGGTGATCACCACCAGATGCTTGCGCTTAACCAGCTGCCGGGGGCGCACCCGGGCCAGATCCTGGACTTCCGCCGCCACACCGGCTTCACGGCATTGTTCGCTGAATCGCTCGGCCAGTTCCCGGCTGTTGTCGGTTTCCGTGCCGTAGGCGATCAGCAGCGCCGGAGCGTCCTCCGGCTTCTGGCCCAAGCGGGCGGTGTCAGTGTTCTGGCCGGCCAGGTAACCGCTCAGCCAGAGCGCCTGCTGGTCATCCAGCTCCTCCAGCAGCGTGTGGATTCGTCGCCATTGCGTTTCCGAAAAAGGCGGCGCCAGCGCGTGCGCGGTCATCGCGGACTCCATTCAATACCTGAAGCCGGCAGTATGAACGGCTGCATGATCGACGAATAATGAAATACAATGGGGCTTAACATTCAAAGTATTGATATTAAGCATGGATATCGAACTGGCTCGCACCTTTCTGGAGATCGTCCGCTCCGGCAGCTTCATGGCCGCCGCCGAACGTCTGCACGTTACCCAGACCACCGTGACCGCGCGCGTTCACAACCTGGAGGGGCAGCTCGGCTGCCGGCTGTTCGTGCGAAACCGCAGTGGTGCCCGCCTGACCACCAATGGGGAGCAGTTCGCCACCCATGCCAGCCAGCTGGTTCGTACCTGGGACGCGGCCCGGCGTGCATTGCCGTTGCCGGAGGGCGCCGGCCAGGTACTCACCCTGGGGGGCGAAGTCAGCCTCTGGAATCCGTGGCTGTTGAACTGGTTATCCGCTCTGCGCGAAGCCTGTCCGAACGTTGCGGTGCGCGCCGAAGTCGGCGAGCGCACCACCTTGCATGAAAAACTGGAGCAGAGCGTGCTGGACGCCGCCCTGGTTCATCAGCCTGATTACTGGCCCGGCATGCAAGTGGAACAGTTGATGGAGGAGAAGCTGATTCTGGTGCGTCGCGGTGCCGAGGAAGCGCCTTATGTCTATGTGGACTGGGGCGCGGATTTTCGCCGGCAGCATGACAGCGCCTGGCCGGAAAGAACCCGAGCCACGATCAATGTGGATCTGGGACCGCTGGCGCTGCGCTATTTATTGCGGCACGGCGGCAGCGGCTACTTTCGCACCAGGGTGGTTCAACCGTATCTGGAGAGCGGTGAACTGGAGCGGGTCCCCGCCGCGCCGGAATTCAGCTATCCGGTCTATCTGGTCTATGCCCGGGAGCAGAACTCCGAGCTTACCGCTTCGGCCTTCGAAGCGTTGCGCGGCTCGTTGGAGCAGGATGCCGCTCCGGGATAAAGGCCAGACAGAGGCTCTGGAATGCACCACTGCAGTGCTTTATCCTTTCGCGCCCACCGACAAGGAGAGGCTCATGGCGCATATCCGGCCCACCGGCTCCGGCAATCAACGCGATTCGATTCCTGTTTCCCCCACCCTTGCGGCTGATCTGCCTCGTCCCGGTTTGCCGCTTGCAACCGGTGAAGATCGCGGGCGTTTGCTTTGGGTCAGCGTGTTGGCGGTGGTGATGGGGCTGTCGGCGGGCCTGATCGCAAAGCTGCTGCTGATGCTCATTGATCTGTTCACTCAGCTGTTCTTCTACGGTCGGCTGTCCTTTGAGCCCGCCACGCCCGTGGGGCATGCGCTGGGCGCCTGGGTGATCCTGGTGCCGGTAGCGGGTGGTTTGATCATTGGTCTGATGGCGCGCTGGGGCGCCCCTGCGATTCGCGGTCACGGCATCCCCGAGGCGATGGAGCAGGTGTTGACGAACCAGAGCCGTATTCCGGCTCGTATCACCTTCTGGAAGCCGTTGTCGTCGGCGGTATCCATCGGCACCGGCGGACCGTTCGGGGCGGAGGGACCGATCATCGCAACCGGTGGCGCGCTGGGTTCGCTGGTAGGGCAGTTGCTGCATGTAACCGCCCTGGAGCGAAAAACGCTACTCGCCGCCGGCGCGGCGGCGGGCATGGCGGCGGTGTTCTCGGCGCCGGTGTCGGCGGTATTGCTGGCGGTGGAGTTGCTTCTGTTCGAATTCAGAGGGCGCTCCATGATTCCAGTGGCGTTGGCGGCCACAGCGGCTACCGGGGTTCGTTATCTGCTGTTGGGGACGGAAGCAGTGTTTCCGATGGGTGTCGTCGCGCCGGCCGACATCCAGGCGGTGGCCGGCTATGCGCTGCTGGGCGCACTCATTGGTTCGCTTAGCGTGGGCGTGACACGGGTGCTGTACTGGATCGAGGACGGCTTCGAGCGGTTGCCGGTACATTGGATGTGGTGGCCTGCGATCGGGGGGCTGGCGGTGGGTCTGGTCGGTTATGTGGCGCCGGCCACGTTGGGTGTCGGCTATGAACTGATTCATGCGATTCTCAACGCGGAGCTGAGCATCAGCGTTCTCGGCTTTCTGTGCCTGATGAAATTCATCGCCTGGTCCATTGCCTTGGGCAGTGGCACTTCGGGCGGTACGCTGGCGCCCCTGTTTATTATTGGCGGCGCCCTGGGCGGCTGCGCGGGCTTGCTGGCGGCACAGGCCCTGCCGGTGTGGGGCATTGATCCCGCGCTTGCCGCCCTCGTGGGCATGGCCGCTATGTTCGCCGGTGCATCCCGCGCTTTTCTCACCTCCGTGGTGTTTGCGGTTGAGGTGACCCACCAACCGAACGCGTTATTGCCGCTGCTTGCTGGCTGCGCCACCGCTTATCTGTGCTCCACGCTGTTTATGCGTCACACCATCATGACCGAGAAAATCAGCCGGCGCGGTGTGCGGGTACCCACCGAGTACGATGCGGATCCTTTGGCGCAGATCACCGTGGAAGCCGTGTACAGCCGGCGGGCCGTGACGCTTCAAGCAGCGGACAGCCTGGAATCGGTTCGCGAATGGTTACTTCAGGGCGGTAAGCATAGCTATCACCAGGGTTTCCCGGTGTTGGACGCTCAAGGGCGGTTACGCGGTGTTGTTACCCGCCGCGATCTGATGGCGCTGGATGCCGACGCCGCTGCTCCGGTGGAGGCGTTAATAAAAAGAGCGCCGGTGGTTACCGCGCCGTCGTACAGCCTGCGTGACGCCGCCGACCATATGGTCCGCCATGGTGTGGGGCGCTTGGCGGTGGTCGATGTCTCCGACGTCGGGTCATTGCTCGGCATCGTCACCCGGAGCGACATTCTTAAGGCTCACCAGCGCCGTCTTGAGGAACAGGATATGCGCTCAAGGGCCTTCAATGTGGGGGCTTAATATCAAAGTCCTCAGGGTTAACGATACCTTCCAGCGCTCCTATCTGGTGAAAGTCGGTGGCGGTCAGCACGGTATCAATCGACGTGTCCTTGAACGCCAGATTTTTCGTCAGTTGAACCTGGTTCGGCATTCCTTTGGCGTCCACGTTCATGATCCACGCCAAAAAGCCGCCGGGGAACCTGGCTAAACTGCCAATCGGATAAAGGCCGTAGTGTTTAATGTACTCGACCACTATCGCGGAGTCGTAGACTTCGGCTTGGCCGTGAATCCATCGGTAGGCTTCCAAGGGGGGGCTGGGCGCGGCCCCGTTCCGCCCGTGAGTCAGTTTATTCACGGTCTTGATGACGGATAACAATTTGATCCGATCGGAAAGGTCGGCGGCGCCTTTGGCGGCGGGATAGCCGCTTCCATCCAGGCGCTCATTGGCGTTCTCGATGATGTCCCGGCAGGCGTTGGTGGGCCGCCATCCAAGCGCGTCAATTTTTTTAAGAAGTGTCAGAGGGTGCTGCTTGAGAATGAACCTCTGCTTGGGGTTCATGTTTATCTTCAGGGAGGGCATCTGCTTGCCGATCAACAGCGGCTTGCCCATATTGTGTATCAACGCGCCGACGACCGATTCGCGAATCAGCCCCGAGTGAGGGTCGCGTGCAATCAGCATGTCGGCCAGAACGCCGGCCGTTTGTACCGCGTGGCGTACCCAATCGGGCTGACCCCGTAAAAAGGACAGGGCGTAAAGCAGCTGAGTGCGATCGTCCTTTACGCAGTCAATCAGGGTGTCGCTGCAATCATACAGCGCTTCCTCGCTGAAGATGTCACGGTTCTTGATGAACATCATGACGACTTTGAGTTGCTGAGCGACCTTCAATACCTCTGGGACCATGGCGGGCTGCCGGGACATCTTTGATTTCTCGCTTTTACTGGCTTCAGTGGTTATGAATTTTGTTTTTCTCGGGATAAAGAGCTCCGACGGCGTGATGTTCTCTTTGAGGCCGGACCGGCTGGCGGCTTCCCGTTCGCACTCGGAAACGTACTGGAAAATATCCCTGGTCATGGCGCTTGAGACGTCGGTGAACTGAATGCCGACGGCCGCGCGCCCCAGGCTACCGAAGGGGCGTATGTGCCGGATGCGTCCTTTCGAGAAGTAGTACTCGCCATTGGGGAAATTAATGGCCAGCTCCGGAACGATCTGGCCCACATATAAGGAAAGGCTGTCTTCGATCGACATGTCGGCCAGGCAGCCGCCGGCGGAGAGGTTACGAACCCGGGCTTCTATGTTCAGCTCTGCCTCGTAGGCCGAGATCGACACGCCGGCGTTCATGCCGAGTATGAACGGTATCCTTACCGCGCCTCGGCTTTCGGTCACGAAGACGGATTCCGGAAGCTGACACCGAATCAGATAGGCGCCGGTGTCCTTCTTGTGGATCTCCGCCGGAATCTTATCAAAGCTGTGCACCTCCTTTTCATGATTCTCCGGGCCGCCCTTTGCTTCGATGTCGAACGAGAAATAGCCGTTTCGTATGTAGTGCTGTAAGTCCTTTCCGTTAGGGCTGACCTCCAGGGCCAGCAGTCCGCTCTTTGTATCAAGCGCTGTGGCCTCCGCCCTCAAGGCATAGGCAAAGTGTTTGGAAAAAAGGGTTATGTCGTGGTCATGACTTATCAGAAGCTGGATCACGTTCGCGGTGTGGTTGCCAATGGCGTTTGACATGACTACGTACCCGTTCTTTTCGCCGGCGTCGGAGTTGGGCACTTACGATCACCGGCCGTGCTGAGTCGGCGGTTTCGTGAATATAACGTGAAGGTAGCCTGAAAATGTCAGTATGAACAGCGGTTCGTAGGTAAAAAGTACGAGCGTTCAGGGTCGTCGGGACATACTGGGGTCGTGTCGGGGCTTCCAGAGAGGAGAGAGGCGGATTGAAAAGCGTGGAAGAATGGTGGGCCCAGCAGGACTTGAACCTGCAACCAACGGATTATGAGTCCGCTGCTCTAACCAGTTGAGCTATAGGCCCGAGATAGTTTTGATTGTTGTTGCCGCAGGCTGCGCCTGCTTTCGCGGGCCGGGCCCGCTCCCACAAGGGTGCCCGGACAGCGGGACTGTCCGGGCCGGTAGTTATATACCGAATTACATGTCCGCGTCGAGGAAGCTGCGGAGATGTTCGCTGCGCGAGGGGTGACGGAGCTTGCGCAGCGCCTTGGCCTCTATTTGACGAATCCGCTCCCGGGTGACGTCGAACTGCTTGCCCACTTCCTCGAGGGTGTGGTCGGTGTTCATGTCGATGCCGAAGCGCATGCGCAGCACCTTGGCTTCGCGGGCGGTGAGGTTGGCCAGCACTTCCCGGGTGGCTTCTTCCAGGCCCAGGGAGGTGGCGGAATCCACCGGGGAATCCACGTTGCCGTCTTCGATGAAGTCGCCCAGGCTGGAGTCCTCGTCGTCGCCGATCGGGGTCTCCATGGAGATCGGTTCCTTGGCGATCTTGAGCACCTTGCGAACCTTGTCTTCCGGCATTTCCAGGCGCACGCCCAGTTCTTCCGGGGTCGGTTCGCGGCCCATTTCCTGCAGCATCTGGCGTTGCACCCGGTTGATCTTGTTGATCGTCTCTATCATGTGCACCGGAATCCGGATGGTGCGTGCCTGGTCGGCGATCGAGCGGGTGATGGCCTGGCGAATCCACCAGGTGGCGTAGGTGGAGAACTTATAGCCCCGGCGGTATTCGAACTTGTCCACGGCTTTCATCAGGCCGATGTTGCCTTCCTGGATCAGGTCCAGGAACTGCAGGCCGCGGTTGGTGTATTTCTTGGCGATGGAGATCACCAGGCGCAGGTTGGCCTCGACCATTTCTTTCTTGGCGCGGCGCGCCTTGGCTTCGCCGATGGAGATACGGCGGTTGATCTCCTTGATGTCGGCCACGGGCAGGCCGATGACCTCTTCCAGGGTCATGATCTTGCGCTGGTTGCGCTGGATGTCTTCTTTCACCAGGCGCAGCTTGTCGGCGTAGTCCTTGGACTTCTTGCTCTTGAGCGTCTGATCCACCCAGTCCATGTTGGTTTCGTTGCCGGGGAAGATCTTGATGAAGTCACGGCGCGGCACGCCGGCGCGGCGGATCGCCAGCGCCATGATGTGGCGCTCGAAGCGGCGCACGGTGTCCAGGTGGGTGCGGGCGCCGACCAGCAGCTGGTCGTAGATGCGCGGCACCAGTTTGAACAGGGTGAAGTGCGCGGCCAGGGCTTCCTGAGCCTTGGCGGTGCTGGCGTGGTCACGGCCGTTGCGCTTGAACGAACGCTGGGCTTTTTCGTAGAGCTTCTTGAGCTCGGCGAAACGCTCCGCCGCCAGGATCGGGTCCAGGCCGCCTTCGTCCTCTTCTTCCTCGTCCGCCTCGTTGTTGGTGCTGTTCTTGTCCGTGTCTTCTTCTTCGTCGTCGTCTTTCTGCTTGGCTTTCTCTTTTTCCTTCTCGCGCTCTTTTTCCTTCGCCGCTTTTTCCGCTTCCTCGCGCTTCTTCTGGCTGAAGCGCGGTTCTTTGTTGGCGTTGGTGGCGGCGGCGCCGTCGTCGTTGGGGTCCAGGTAGCCGGCGATCACATCGGTGAGCTTGCGCTCTTCGTCGGTGATCCGCTGGTACTCGTCGAGGACCATCTCCACGGCGCCGGGCCAGAAGGCGAGGGCGTGCATGACTTCACGGGTGCCTTCCTCAATGCGCTTGGCGATCTCGATTTCGCCTTCCCGGGTGAGCAGCTCCACGGTGCCCATTTCGCGCATGTACATGCGCACCGGGTCGGTGGTGCGGCCCGGTTCGTTCTCCACGGAGGCGAGTACGGCGGCGGCTTCTTCGGCGGCCATCTCGTCGGTGCTTTCCGCGCTTTCATCCATCATGATCTGATCGGCGTCGGTGGCTTTTTCCACCACGCTGATGCCCATGTCGTTGATCATCTGGATGATGTCTTCCACCTGATCCGTGTCGGTGATGGACTCGGGCAGGTGGTCGTTCACCTCGGCATAGGTCAGGTAGCCCTGTTCCTTGCCCAGCGCGATCAACTGCTTCAGCTGTGATTGCTGCTGTTTCTGAGTCGTCATGCGAAAAGCCCGTGCAGTTTGGAAGAGTGTTGTGGAAGACGAGATGTCGTTGGGAAACGGCGTATTATACGGGGATATGGGGCCCGGGGCCAGTTTGTACAAGGGGCGGCGCCAGAGCCCGGCCCGGGCGGCGTCAGTCGCTGATCGGCGCCTGGCGGGCCCGGTTGCGGGCCTCGGCGAGCGCCTTGATCAGCTCTGAAAGCCGGGCCCCGTCTGGCGTCGGGCGGCGCTGCTCCAGTTCCAGGGCCTGCTCCAGCGCGAGGGCGTTGAGGTGCTCCAGGGCGTCGTGCCAGTAGCGCCGCGCCGTGGCCCCGTCCATGGGCGGTTTAAGCGCCTCGCGCAGCAGCACTGACAGGGATTCCCCCTGTTCCAGCGCCATGATTTCGCCCAGCAGCGCCGGCGGCGAATGGATCTGGTTGCTGGCGGCGCCGGCCACCTGGATCAGCAGGTCCAGTTGCGGGATATCCAGCTCTTCCAGGCCCTCCGGCAGAGGGTGCTCCTCCAGCACTTCCGGGTGCGACAGCAACACCAGCACCAGGCGTTCCACCAAGCCCAGGCCGCCGGCGCTGCCCCGCCGGCGCTGAGGGCGGCGGGGCCGGGCGCGGGCGGCCCGGGCCTCGGCGTCGGCGTCCCAGTCCGGCGGTGGGGCGTCGCCGGCCGGTTCGTAGCCGTAGTCGTCCGGTGGCGGCGCCGCTTCCGTGGGCGCCGGCGGGCGGCCCCGTTGGGCGGGCAGGCTCTGGCGCAGCTTTTCCAGCGAGCTTTGCTCCAGGCGGGTGAGGCGCGCCAGCTCTTCTTCCAGCAGGGCGCGGTAGACCGGCCCCGCCGGCTTGTCGAGAAAGGGCAGCGCCAGCCGTGCCAGCCGCGCCCGGCCGTCCACGGTGGCCAGGTCCAGACCCTCGGAGAGGTGTCGGAACAGGTAGGTGGACAGGGCGTCGGCCTTGTCAGTAAGCGCTAACAACGCCTCCGGGCCCTGGGTGCGCACCAGGGTGTCCGGGTCTTCCCCTTCGTCCAGGAACAGGAAACGGGCCTGTTTGCCGTCGTCCAGCACCGGCAGGATCGATTCCAGCGCCCGCCAGGCGGCGCGCCGGCCGGCTTCGTCGCCGTCGAAGCAGAACACCACCTCGTTGACCTGACGGAACAGCAGCTGGCCGTGGTCCTCGCTGGTGGCGGTGCCCAGGGTGGCCACCGCGTTGGGCACCCCGTGCTGGGCCAGGGCGATCACGTCCATGTAGCCTTCCACCACATACAGGCGGTCGCTTTTGTCGCGGCTCTGGCGCCATTCCCATAACCCGTAGAGTTCGCGGCCCTTGTGGAATACCGGGGTTTCCGGGCTGTTCAGGTATTTCGGTTTGCCGTCGCCCAGCACCCGCCCGCCGAAGCCGATGGTGCGGCCCCGGTGGTCGCGGATCGGGAACTGGATGCGGTCGCGGAACTTGTCGTAGGTGCGACCGTTGTCTTCGCGGCGCACCAGCAGGCCGGCGGTGACCGCCTGCTCCAGGCTTTCCTTATCCAGGGACAGGCCGTTGATCAGGTTGTCGAACCCCGGCGGCGCGAAGCCCAGGCCGTAGCGTGCGGCGATCTCACCGGTCAGGCCGCGCCCTTTCAGGTAATTCACGGCTTTCTGCTTCTCCGGTGCGCTTTTCAGCTGCTGCCGGTAGAAGCGTTCGGCGCGGGCGAGCAGGTCGTAGAGGGTCTGCAGGCGGTCCCGCTTGGCTTTGTCCTTGCGCGCGTCATGACCTTCCTCGCGGGGCACCTCCATGCCGGCGCGGGTGGCCAGTTGCTCCACCGCCTCGGGAAAATTGAGGTGGTCGTACTCCATCAGGAAGCCCACGGCGTTGCCGGAGGCGCCGCAGCCGAAGCAGTAGTAGAACTGCTTGTCCGGGGCGACCGTGAACGAGGGGGTCTTTTCCTGGTGGAACGGGCAGCAGGCGGCGTAGTTGCGGCCGGTCTTCTTCAGCGGCACGCGGCTGTCTATCAGCGCTACGATATCGCTGCGCGCGAGGAGATCCTGAATGAAGTGTTCGGGAATGCGACCGGCCATGGGGGGATATTCCTCGCGGCGGGGCCGCGAATCAAGATCGGGCGGACGGCCCGATCAGGCCGTCAGGCGTTTCTTCACCTTGCCGCTGGCGGCGCCGATGTCGGCACGGCCCTGCAGCTGCGGCTTCAACACGCCCATGACCTTGCCCATGTCCTGCATGCCGGCGGCGCCGGTGCGGGTGATGGCGTCATCGATCAGGGCGTCGACCTCCGCCTCGCTGAGCGGTGCGGGCAGGAAGGTCTGCAGCACCTGGATTTCCGCTTCCTCGATGTCGGCGAGATCGTCCCGGCCGGCGTCGCGGTATTGAGTGGCGGAATCCTTGCGCTGTTTGATCAGCTTGTCGAGCACCGCCAGGCTGCGCTCATCGTTCAGTTCGATGCGTTCATCCACTTCGATCTGTTTGATGGCGGACAGGGCCATACGCACAACGCCCAGGCGCGCCTTGTCCTTGGCGCGCATGGCGTCTTTCATGGCCGTGGTGAGCTGTTCTTTAAGAGCGCTCATGGCGATTCCTGACTGTGCGGCCCCTTGCCGGGGCGGCCTCTACTTAGTAGAGACGCTTACGGGCGAGCTGCTCGCGCTGGAGCTTCTTCAGGTGACGCTTTACAGCGGCGGCACGCTTGCGCTTACGCTCCTGAGTGGGCTTCTCGTAGTTCTCGCGACGACGGACTTCGGAGAGCACACCGGCTTTCTCGCAGGAACGCTTGAAACGACGCAGGGCCACGTCGAAGGGTTCGCCTTCTTTCACTTTCACCTGAGGCATGAAGTATCACCTACCTTGAAATTGGATTAATGAGTGCGCTGAGGGGCTCAGGTGGAGGGCCCGGACAGCAGGGCGCGAATTCTACCTGAGCTCGGAGGAAATGCAAAGAGGCGGGCTTGGCGGTATCATGCGCCTCCTTATTCAGGGAGTCTCCATGCGCGTATTGGGCATCGAATCCAGCTGTGACGAGACCGGCGTGGCCATCTTCGACACCGAACAGGGCCTGCTCGGCCAGGCGCTGTACAGCCAGATCGACATGCACGCCGCCTACGGCGGCGTGGTGCCGGAACTGGCCAGCCGCGACCATGTGCGCCGGCTGCTGCCGCTGGTGCGCCAGGTGATGGGCGAGGCCGGCACCACCCCCGAGCAGCTCGACGGCGTGGCGTTCACCGCCGGCCCGGGTCTGGCCGGGGCGCTGCTGGTGGGCGCCGGCGTCGGCCGCAGCCTGGCCTACGGCTGGGGCCTGCCGGCGGTGCCCGTGCACCATATGGAAGGGCACCTGCTGGCGCCGATGCTTGAAGAGGATGGGCCGGATTTCCCGTTCGTGGCGCTGCTGGTGAGCGGCGGCCACTCTTTGTTGCTGGAGGGGCGCGCCCTGGGCGATTACGCGCCGCTGGGCGAGTCCGTGGACGACGCCGCCGGCGAAGCCTTCGACAAGGTGGCCAAGATGATGGGCCTGGGCTACCCCGGTGGCCCGCGTCTGGCGAAGCTGGCCGAGAGCGGCAGCGCCGGGCGGTTCCGCTTTCCCCGGCCGATGACCGACCGGCCCGGCCTGGACATGAGCTTTTCCGGGCTCAAGACCTTCACCCTGAACACCATCAACGACCTGGGCGGCGTCGACGCGCTGAGCGAACAGGACCGCTGCGACATAGCGTTGGCGTTTCAGGAAGCGGCGGTGGACACCCTGGTGATCAAATGCCGCCGCGCCATGGAACAGACCGGCGCGAAACGGCTGGTGGTGGCCGGCGGCGTCAGCGCCAACGTGATGCTGCGCGAGCGCCTGGACGCGGCCATGGCGAAGAAGGGTGTGCGGGTGTTCTACCCGGGGCTGGCCTACTGCACCGACAACGGCGCCATGATTGCCTACGCCGGCGCGTTGCGGCTGGCCGGCGGTGAGCGCTGCGGCCTGCCGATCGCGGTGCGCCCGCGCTGGCCGCTGGCGGAGCTGGCCCCGCTGGCGCCGGACGCGTCCTAGCCCGCTTCAGCGCTTACCGCGAAATCCCAGCTCTTCGCCGCTGAGCAGCTTGGCCAGGTTGGCCCGGTGGCGAATCACCATGATCACGGTGAGCGCCACCATCGGCCAGAAGGCGGTGGGCAGCCAGAACCACAGGCTGATCGGCGCGGCGACGAACGCCAGCAGCGACGCCACCGAGGAGATCCGCGTGGCGCCGAACACCGCCAGCCAGACCGCCCCCGCCACCAGGCCGGTGGGCCAGTGCAGCGGAAACAGCAGACCGAAGGCGGTGGCCACGCCCTTGCCGCCCCGGAACTGGAAAAACACCGGAAACAGGTGGCCGAGGAAGGCGCAGAAGCCGACCAGCGCCGCCGCCGTGGCGGACAGCCCCAGGCCATAGGCCACCAGTACCGGCAGGGTGCCCTTGAGCACGTCGCCCAGCAGGGTCAGGGCGGCGGCGGGTTTGCCGCCGATGCGCAGCACATTGGTGGCGCCGGGGTTGCTGGACCCCTGGGTGCGCGGGTCCGGATAGCCGAACAGCCGGCACACCAGAATGGCGCTGGAGATCGAACCCAGCAGGTAAGCGGCCGCGCACAAAGGCAGCAACCAGCCCCAGCTTTCCTGTAATGCTATGGTGTCCACCGGCTATAATCCTGTTTTTTCAAAGTCTCGAAACCCCGGGCATTATCAAGGACCAACATGGATATCGTCTATATCAGTGATCTGAAGGTGGACACGGTAATCGGCATTTTCGATTGGGAGCGCCGCATCCGCCAGACCGTGAGCCTGGATCTGGAAATGGCCACCGACATACGCAAGGCCGCCGCCAGCGATCACATTGATGACGCTCTGGACTATAAGAGTATCGGCAAGCGGGTGATTCAGTTCATCGAAGATAGCGACTTCCAGTTGGTGGAAACCCTGGCCGAGCGGGTGGCCGATGTGGTCCGCGAGGAATTCGGGGTGGCCTGGCTGAAGCTGCGCCTGAGCAAGCCCGGCGCCCTGCGCGGGTCGCGGGATGTGGGCGTGATTATCGAACGGGGGGAGCGCACCTGATGACCACGGTATTTCTCAGCCTCGGCTCCAACATCGACCGGCAGCACAACATCGGCTCGGGGCTGGATGATCTCGCCACCGCCTTTGGCGAGCTGCGCTTGAGCCCGGTGTATGAAAGCGAGGCGGTGGGCTTCAAGGGCAGCCCGTTCTTTAATCTGGTGGTGGCGCTGGACACCGATCTGCCGGTGGCGGCACTGGCGGACCGGCTGCGCGATATCGAGCGCGCCCACGGCCGGGTGCGTGGTGAAAAGAAATTCGCCAGCCGGACCCTGGATATCGACATTCTTACCTACGGCGATCTCACCGGCGAGATCGACGGCGTCAGCCTGCCCCGCGACGAAATCCTCAAGCACGCTTTCGTGCTGCGGCCGCTGGCCGATCTGGCGCCGGAAGCCACCCATCCCCAGCTTGGCCGTACCTACGCGGCACTGTTCGATGAATACCGTTTCCCCGAGCAGCGCCTCTGGCAGGTGCCGTTCGTCTGGCCCTGAAGCGGATCAGGCGCCGGGGAAGGAGAGCGAGCGGCCGCCGTCCACGGCCACAATCTGGCCGGTGATGTAGGGCGCTTCCAGGGCCAGCCAGGCCACGGTGGCGGCGATATCGTCGGGATCGCCGGCGCGGCCCAGGGCGGTGGCGTCGAGGATGTCTTGCTGGTTTTCCTGGCCCTGCTCCGGCCACAGAATGGCCCCCGGCGACACGCCGTTGACGCGCACCGCCGGCCCCAGTTCACGGGCCAGGCTCTTGGTCATCATCGCCAGCCCGGCCTTCGCCATGCAGTACAGCGGGTGACCGGCCAGCGGCTTTTCCGCGTAGACGTCGACAATATTCACGATCGCCCCGCCGGACGCCTTGAGATCGCCGGCCAACTGCTGGCTGAGCAGGAAGGGGGCGCGCAGGTTGCTGTGCATCAGCGTGTCCCAGTCGTCGTCGGACGCCTCGCCCAGTGGGGTGGGGTAGAAGCTGGAGGCGTTATTGATCAGCACATCAAGACCGCCGAAGGCGTCGCGGGCGCGCACCGCCAGATCGCGCACCGCCACCGGGTCGCGCAGATCGGCGGCCAGGCACACGGCGCTGTCCGGTCGTTCCCGGTTGAGGCCGTCGGCCAGTTGGCGCGCCTCCTGTTCGCTCCGGTGGTAGTGAATCACCACCCGGCAGCCTTTCCGGTGCAGGGCTTCCGCGATGCGGGCGCCGATGCGCCGGGCGCTGCCTGTGATCAGGGCGATGGGGGCTGCTGCCATTTTTCCAGGAACTCCTTTTTGTATTCCTTGATGCGTTTAATGCGTTTGTCGTCCAGCGCACGGCCGAGCGCCGGGCCGGTGAGGCCCGCTTCCCGCAGGCCGGCCACGTCCACGTCGCGCACCGCGTCACTGAGGCCGAGCAAAAACGCCCCCTGAATGTAGGGCGTTTTGTAGTCCGCCGTGCACACCCGGGCGTCCGCCTCGCAGGCGTCGACCAGAAACTTCAGCCGCCGGGGGCGCCGTAACACGTCCAGGTTATGCAGCAACTCCCACACTTCCGGCGGGCGCAGCTTCAGCACCCGCTGCACCCGTGATTGCCAGCGCGCCATGGTCATGGCGGCGTCGGTCATTTCCTTCGGTACGCGCAGCCGCTGGGACATGGTCTTGGCCACGTGCATGCCGCGGCGTTCATGGCCACGGTGTTCCGGCCAGCCGTCCGGCGGCGTTTCCGCTTTGCCAAAATCGTGGCAGAGCAGGGCGTAGCGCGACGTCAACGGCAGTTTCAGACGCGCCGCCTGGGCCAGACAGCGCCACTGGTGGCTGAGCACATCCAGGGCCGGTTGGTGGTCCGGCGACTGCGGGATACCGTCCAGGTTGGCCACCTCGGGAAACAGTTCGGCGAGCGCCCCGCATTCGTGCAGCACCTGGAAAAAGACCTGGGGCGAGCGCTCCATCATGGCGCGGCTGGTTTCCTTCCAGACCCGCTCGGCGGCCAGATGCGTCATCTCGCCGCTCATCACGATATCGCCCATCAGTTCCAGGGTGGTGTCCGCCACCCGGAAGCCCATCCAGTGATAGCGGGCGGCGAAGCGGGCCACGCGCAGCACGCGCAGGGGGTCTTCGGCGAAGGCCGGCGACACATGGCGCAGAATACGTGCCTTCAGGTCGCGCTTGCCGTTAAAGGGGTCGACGACCTCGCCGCCCGGCGTCTTCGCCATGGCGTTGATGGTCAGGTCGCGCCGGATCAGGTCGTCTTCCAGCGTCACATCGACGTCGGTATGGAACACAAAGCCGCCGTAACCGTGGCCGCTTTTGCGTTCGGTGCGGGCGAGCGCGTACTCCTCGCGAGTGTCCGGGTGCAGAAACACGGGGAAGTCGTTACCCACCGGTTTAAAACCCTGGTCCACCAGCTGTTGTGGCGTGGCGCCGACCACTACCCAGTCTCTTTCCTTGACCGGCAGCCCGAGCAGTTGATCGCGCACGGCACCGCCTACCAGATAAATGTCCATGTTGTTGTTACCAACCCTTTAACGCAGAATGGTGGCATGTCTGTTTTTATTAGCAAACCGGGAATGGCATTTCGGCTGAATACGGCCCGCCGCCCGCATGCGTGGTGCGTGCGTGGGTCGCCGCCGTGTGCCTGACCGGTTTGTACCGACCCAGGCCGCGGCGCTGTTAAGCCCGCGGCTTTTTTGTTTCCGGAACCTTATTCCAGGTCGGTGGGCTCCTTAGTGAACGCATTTTCACTGGGGCGCCCCCGAGGTACAAGTTTTACGAACGGATAAACACCATGAATACCCTGGCCGCCTATTTGATCGTGATCGCCGTTTGGGCGACCACGCCACTGGGCATTAAGTGGAGTGGCGAGGCGCTGCCGGCGTTCGCCGCCGCCGGTTCGCGGATGGCGATCGCCGCCGCCCTGGGGTTGCTGTGGCTGGCGGCGCGGCGTCAGGGGCTGCCCCTGCACCGCCGCGCCTTGTCCAGCTACGCGGCGGCGCTGCCGGGGATTTTCGGCGCCATGGGCTGCAGCTACATGGCGGCGCGGGACTTGCCGTCCGGCCTGATCTCGGTGGTGTTCGGGCTGGCGCCGTTGATCTCCGGGTTGATGATGCAGTGGTTGCCCGGCGGCACCCGGCTGAACCGCTGGCACTGGCTGGCCTGCCTGCTGGGCCTGGCCGGCCTGGCGCTGGTGTTCGGGGACAGCTTCGCGCTGTTGTTCCAGGACGGCGCCGCGCCGGTCGGCGACGAGGCGCGGCGCGGGCGCGGGCTGCTGTGGATTCTCAGCGCGGTGACCTTGTTCGCGGCGTCCGGCATCGTGGTGCAGCGGGTCGGTGCCGGGCTGGCGCCGATGCAGCAGACCGTGGGCGGCCTGCTGTTTTCCCTGCCGCTGTACGCCCTGGCCATGTTGTTGAGTGGTCAGGGGTTCGATTACAGCGGCGACCAGCGCGGCCTGGGCGCGATCGTCTATCTGGCGGTGTTCGGTTCGCTGCTGGGCTTCTATTGCTACTTCCAGGTGCTGGCCCGGTTGCCCGCCGCCACGGTGGCGCTGGTGACCCTGATCACGCCGGTGCTGGCGTTAATGCTGGGCGCCGCGCTCAACGATGAATTGCTCGGCGGGCGGGTACTGGCCGGGGCCGCCGTGATCGTTGCGGCGCTGGGGCTGTACCTGCTCGGCGACCGGCGGGTGCGGCGCGGTGTCGTTTCCACCGCCGCAGGCGACGGATAAGATCATTGCGCCCACGGCGGCCTCTGAGTAGGGTCACTGGGTCACGACGGGAGAGTGAATCAATGAAAACACGTCTTACAGAATTGCTGGGTACCCGCTACCCGATTATCCAGGGCGGCATGCAGAATGTCGGCTACGCGGAACTGGCGGCGGCGGTATCCAACGCCGGCGCGCTGGGCATCATCACCGGGCTGACGCAGCCCACGCCGGAAGATCTCGCCAAGGAGATCGCCCGCTGCAAGGAGATGACCGACCAGCCGTTCGGCGTCAATCTGACCTTGCTGCCGACCATCAAGCCGGTGCCCTACGAAGAGTACGCCCAGGTGATCGTCGACGCCGGCGTTAAGATCGTGGAAACCGCCGGGCGCAGCCCGGAGCCCTTCATGCCCCTGTTCAACGAGCACGGCATCAAGGTGATCCACAAGTGCACCTCGGTGCGCCACTCCCTGAAAGCTCAGAGCCTGGGCTGCGCGGCGGTGTCCGTGGACGGCTTCGAGTGCGCCGGCCACCCCGGCGAGGACGACGTCACCAACCTGGTGCTGCTGCCCGCCGCCGCCCGCGTGCTGGATATCCCCATGGTCGCTTCCGGCGGCATCGGCACCGGCGCGCAGATGGCCGCCTGCCTGGCCCTGGGTGCCGACGGCATCAACATGGGCACGCGCTTCATGGCCACCAAGGAAGCGCCCATCCACGAGAACATCAAGCGCGCCATCGTTGAAGGCAGCGAGCGCGACACCGCCCTGGTCTACCGGCCGTTGCGCAACACCGCCCGGGTCTACAAGAACAAGGTCGCCGAGCGGGTCAACGAGATCGAGCGCGAGCAGGGCAAGGACATGAAGTTCGAGCTGATCAGCGACATGGTGGCCGGCGCCAAGGGCAAGGTGGCGCTCACCGAGGGCGACGTGGATTACGGCATCTGGACCAGCGGTATGGTGCAGGGGCTGATCGACGCGATTCCGTCCTGCGAGGATCTGGTGCAGGAAATCATCCGCGAGTGCGAAGGCACCATCCGCGATCGGCTGTCGGTGTTCGCCGCTTCCTGATTGTGGAGGAGAGGGCTACCGACCGACCGGGGTGAAGGTCACCAGGTGGTCCATTTCCAGCTCGATACCGATGCGCCCCCCGACCGGGTGGGCGTGGTGGCTGGGTGCCATGCACGGCACCCGCACGCCGCCGTCCAACTCCAACGTATAAAGCATGTGGGCGCCACGAAAGGCGCGGTCCACCACCCGGGCGGTGCGTGGGCTGTCGTCGTTGTGGAGGATGTCGTCCGGGCGGATCATCACGTCCACCCGATCACCGGGCCCGGCGCCGTCCGGCAGGGCGCCGGCGAAGACGCCCAGGCAGGTTTCCACCCTGGCGTCGGCGGTTACGGTGCCGGGGATAAAGCTGCTGCGGCCGATAAAGTCGGCCACGAAGCGGGTGCGCGGCCGGTGGTAGATGCGGTAGGGCGTGTCCCACTGCGCCAGCCGTCCGGCGTCCATCACACCCACCCGGTCGGCGATGGCGAACGCCTCGTTTTGATCGTGGGTGACGAACAGGGCGGTGATGCCTTCTTCCAGCAGGATGGCGCGCACATCACGGCTGATCTGTTCGCGCAGTTCCGCGTCCAGTGCCGAGAAGGGTTCGTCCAGCAGCAGCAGGCGGGGCTTCGGTGCCAGCGCCCGCGCCAGCGCCACCCGCTGTTGCTGGCCGCCGGAAAGTTGATGGGGATAACGCCCGCCCATGCCGGGCAGGCCCACCAGGGTGAGCAGGGCCTCGATTCGCGCGCGGCGCTGGTCCGCGCTCCAGCGGTCCAGGCCGAAGCCGATGTTGGCGGCCACGTCCAGGTGCGGAAACAGGGCGATGTCCTGGAACACCATGCCCACCCGGCGCTGCTCGGCGGGCACCCGCAGCCGGTCGCCGGTGACGATCTCGCCGTGCAGGGCGATCCGTCCACGGTCGGGGGCCAGGAAGCCGGCCACCAGGCGCAGCAGGGTGGTCTTGCCGCAGCCGGAGGGGCCGATCAGGCAGCCGATCAGGCCCTGGTCCAGGGCCAGGGAAACGTCTTCCAGCACCGGCTGGCCGTCGAACCGCACGTTCAGGTCGTCAATGGTCAGCATGGGGGCTCTCTCGATCGGGGCTCCGTATTGAGCGGGTCAGCAGTATCACCGGCGCCACGCCGGCGAGCAAAATGGTCAGCGCCGGCAGCGCCGCGTCCGCCAGCCGCTCGTCGGATGCCAGCTCGAAGGCGCGCACCGCCAGGGTGTTGGTGTTGAAGGGTCGCAATACCAGCGCGGCGGGCAGCTCCTTGAGGGTATCCACGAACACCAGCAGCGCGCTGGTGGCCAACGGCACCCGCAGCAAGGGCAGATGCACCCGCCGCATCATCGGCAGCGGCGCCGTGCCCAGGGAGCGCGCGGCGTTATCCAGGTTGGGCGACAGGGCCTGCAGGCCGGCGTCCAGCCCCTGGATGGGAATGGTCAGAAAGCGCACCGTGCAGGCGAACACCACCGCGAACAGGGTGCCGGAGAACAGCAGCCCCGGCTCCGGCAAGCCGACGGACGCCAGCAGATCGTTGAGGCCGCGATCCAGGCTGGCGAGCACCAGCACCACGCCCACCGCCAGCACGGTGCCCGGCACCGCGTAGCCGAAGCCGGCGAGCCCGGCGGCCAGGCGGCGCGGGCGGTCGCCGCGCAGCCGCCGCGCCCAGATCAACAGCAGGCCCAGGCCGGTGGCGGCCAGCGCGGTGCACAGGGCGATCAGCAGGCTGGTGCCGAGCAGGCCCAGGAAGCCCGGCTCCGCCAGGTCGCGCCAGCGCGGCAGGCTCCAGACCAGCAATTGCAGGGCGGGCAGGATGAACCCCAGCAGTACCGGCAGCCACAGCGTCGCCGCCAGCAGCAGGCCCGGCCCCCGGCCCAGCGGCAAGGGCACCGCCGCCCGCGCCGAGGCGACGCTGATGCGCCGTTCCTTGCGGGCGCGCCGCTCCAGGGTGAGCAGCACCACCATGGCGAGCAGCAGTACCCCGGCCAGTTGCGCCGCCGCCAGGGCGTCGCCCAGGCCAAACCAGGTGCGGTAGATGCCGGTGCTCAGGGTGGGCACGCCGAAGTAGGCCACGGTGCCGTAGTCCGCCAGGGTTTCCATCAACACCAGCGCCAGCCCGGCGATGATCGCCGGGCGTGCCAGCGGCAGGGCCACCCGGAAGAACCGCCGCCAGGGCCCGGCGCCCAGGGTGCGCGCCACTTCCAACGCCACCGCGGACTGGCTGACAAAGGCGGCGCGGGTCATCAGATACACATAGGGATAGAGCACCAGCGTCAGCATCAGGCCGGCCCCGGCCGGGCTGCGGATGTCCGGCAGGGGCAGCGGCAGCGCCTGCTGCAGGGCGCCCTCGCTGGCCAGCATGCCGGTCCAGGTGTAGGCGATCAGGTAGGCCGGGCAGGCCAGTGGCAGCAGCAGTGCCCATTCCAGCACCCGGCGCCCGGGGAACCGAAAGCGGGCCACCGCCCAGGCGGCGGACACACCGATCAGTAGCGTCCCGGTGCCGGTGAACATAGCCAGAAACAAGGAGTGGCGCAGGTATGACGGCAGCACCGTGCTGCTCAGATGGGCCCAATTGGGCGAGGCGCCGGCCAGCCAGCTGCCGGCCACCACCAATACCGGTGTGGCCAGCGCCAGGGCCAGCAGCAGAAGACACAGGGAGCGCAGGGCGGGCGACGAAAACATGGCCGGATTATACCGATCCGCCGCCGCCTTGCCCGTCTTGATCGGTTATTTCCAGCCGGCGCGATCCATCACTTTGACCGCGTCGGCGTTCAATTCACCCAGCTTGACCAGTGGCAGGCCGTCCTGCTTGAACTCGCCCCATTCTTGCAGCAGGTCGCTCACCGGCACATCGGCGCGCACCGGGTACTCGTAGTTGGTCTCGGCGTACCACTGTTGGGACTCGTCGTTGACCAGGAACTCGATCAGACGCACGGCGTTGTCCGGGTTGGGGGCGTTGGCGGCCACGCCGGCGCCGGAAATGTTGATGTGGGCGCCGCGGCCGTCCTGGTTGGGCCAGAACACCGCCACCTGGTTGGCGATCTCGCGGCTGTCGGCGTCGTCGCCGCCTTGCATCATGCCCAGGTAGTAGGTGTTGACCACCGCCAGGTCGCACTCGCCGGCGGCCAGCGCCTTGATCTGGTCGCGGTCACCGCCCACCGGATCGCGGGCCATGTTGGACACCAGGCCCTCGGCCCATTGCTCGGTGTCCGCTTCGCCGTTGTGGGCGATCAGGCTGGCGGTGAGGGACTGGTTATAGATGTTGTCCGAGGAGCGAATGCAGATGCGGTCGTCCCACTGCTGGTCGGCCAGGGCTTCGTAGGTGGAGAGCTCGGACGGATCCACCCGGTCCGGGGCGTAGACCACCACCCGGGCGCGCACGGACAGGCCGTACCAGTGGCCGGCGGGGTCACGCAATGCCGCCGGCACCTGATCGGTGAGGGTGTCGCTTTCCGTGGTGGCCAGCTGGCCTTCCTGTTGGGCGCGGTACAGACGGCCGGCGTCGGTGGTGATCAGCACATCGGCGGGGCTGTGTTCGCCTTCGGCTTTCATGCGCTCCACCAGGGCGTCGGCGCTGCCGGTGATCAGGTTGACGGTGATCCCGGTTTCCGAGGTGAAGCGGTCCAGCAAGGGCTTGATCAGTGCTTCCTTACGGGCGGAGTAGACGTTCACTTCTTCGCTTTGCGAGCTGCATCCGGTCACCACCAGGGCGGCCATTAGCGAGAAGAGGACACTGAGTCGACGCATGAAAAGGGTCTCCGGCGAATGAACGAATAGGGTTGCGCCGGATATAAACATTAATGAGAACGTTTATCAATAAAGGTTGTGTGAAGCTTGCCCGCCTCCCGGTTCAGCGTAGGGGGATCGACAGCCGCTCCACCACGCTGCCGTTGTCGACGCTCTCCAGGTGCACGTCAAAGCCCCACAAACGGTGCAGGTGGCGCAACACTTCCTGGGCGGTGTCCGCCTCCAGGGGGCGGTGGTGCTGGCGCAGGTGCTGCAGGGTCAGGGAGCGGTCGCCGCGCACGTCCGCCGAGTACACCTGGATGTTGGGTTCCTGGATGCTCAGGTTGTACTGCTCGGACAGCCGGTTACGGATTGCCTGGTAACCGGGTTCGTTATGGATGGCGTTGATTTCGATGTAGTCACGCTCGGAATCGTCCATCAGGCTGAACAGCTTGAATTCGCGGATCAGCCGTGGCGACAGAAACTGCTGGATAAAGCTTTCGTCCTTGAAGCTTTCCATGGCGAACTTGAGCGTCGCCAGCCAGTCGCTGCCGGCGATGTCCGGGAACCACTGGCGGTCCTCGTCGGTGGGCGCTTCGCAGATGCGGCGGATGTCCTGGAACATGGCGAACCCCAGAGCGTAGGGGTTGATGCCGGAATAATAGGGCGAATCGAACGGCGGCTGGTAAATCACCTGGCTGTGGTTTTGCAGGAATTCGAGCATGAAGCCGTCGTCCACACGCCCCTGGTCGTAGAGCTCATTGAGCAGCGTGTAGTGCCAGAAGGTGGCCCAACCCTCGTTCATCACCTGGGTCTGGCGTTGGGGGTAAAAGTACTGTGCCATCTTGCGCACGATGCGGATCACTTCCCGTTGCCACGGCTCCAGCAACGGGGCGTTCTTTTCCAGGAAGTAGAGCAGGTTTTCCTGGGGTTCGGAGGGGAAGCGCCGGCTGGGTTCGCGGCGCTGCACCATCGGCTGCATATCGGGAAAGGTCTTCCACAATTCCGAGACCTGCCGTTGCAGGGCCTCTTCCCGGTCGCGCTGGCGACGCTTTTCTTCGTGGGCGGAAATCGGCGTGGGCCGTTTGTAGCGGTCGACGCCGTAGTTCATCAGGGCGTGGCAGGAATCCAGGGTTTCTTCCACCGCGGTGACGCCGTGGCGTTGCTCACACTCGGCCAGGTAGTGGCGGGCGAACACCAGGTAATCGATGATCGCCGAGGCGTCGGTCCAGGTTTTGAACAGGTAGTTGCCCTTGAAGAAGGAGTTGTGGCCGTAGCCGGCGTGGGCGATCACCAGCGCCTGCATGGTGATGGTGTTCTCTTCCATCAGGTAGGCGATGCAGGGGTTGGAATTGATCACGATTTCGTAGGCGAGGCCCATCTGACCGCGTCGGTAGCGGTTTTCCACCTCCACGAACTGTTTGCCGAACGACCAGTGGTTGTAGCCCACCGGCATACCCACCGAGGAATAGGCATCCATCATTTGTTCCGAGGAAATCACTTCGATCTGGTTGGGGTAGGTGTCGAGCCCGAACTTGCCGTGGGCCAGCTCGGCGATGGCGTGGTCGTATTCGGCCAGGGTGTCGAAGTCCCAGTCGGAACCGCTGGAGATCAGTGTGCTGTCGGCCACGGTCATGCCACCTCCATACGCTTTTTGAACAGGCGCCGGAAGACCGGGTAGATGTCGCCCGGGTCGTCGATCTGAGCCATGGAAAACACATCACCATGGCGCTCCTGCACGCTCTGGTAATGTTCCCACAGCGCCTGGTGACTGCGCGGCATCACTTCCACATAGGAGAAGTGCTGCATGCGCGGCAGCAGTTCCTTTTCAAGCAGCGCGGCGCAGCCCGGCGAATCGTCGTTCCAGTTGTCGCCGTCCGAGGCCTGGGCGCCGTACAGGTTCCACTCGTCCACCGGGTAGCGTGCCTTGATGGTATCCAGGGTCAGCTTCAGCGCGCTCGACACGATGGTGCCGCCGGTTTCCCGGGAGTAGAAGAATTCTTCCTCGCTGACTTCCTTGGCGCTGGTGTGGTGGCGGATAAACACCACCTCGGTGTGTTCGTAGTTGCGCTGCAGAAACAGGTAGAGCAGCAGGAAGAAGCGCTTTGCCAGGTCCTTCATGTCCTGGTTCATGGAGCCGGACACGTCCATGATGCAGAACATCACCGCCCGGCTCACCGGCACCGGGACTTTGACGTGGTGGTTGAAGCGCAGGTCCACCTCATCGAGAAACGGAATGCGCTCGATGCGCCGGCGCACCCGGTCGATCTGATCGTCCAGTTCGTTGACGCGTTCGTTGCGCTCCGGCGACTGGTCCTGGTCCAGCAGCGCGTCACGCTCTTCCTCAAGCAGGCGCAGCCGGCGGCGGCTGGCGGCGGTGAGCGCGCGCCGGCGCATGGACGCCTGGCGCATGGAGCGCACGATATTGATCTTGGCCGGCAGGCCATGGCTGACGATGCCGCCGTGGCGGCGGTGGAAGGAGCGGCTGCCCTCAAGATGCCGCTTGATCAGGTTGGGCAGCTCCAGGTCCTCGAACAGGAAATTCAGAAACTCACGCTGGTCGATTTCGAATGCGAACTCGTCGGCGCCCTCGCCGGAATCGCTGGCGTCCCGCCCGCCGGCACCGCCCTCGCCGCCGGACGGCTTCTTGACCCGGTCGCCGGCCTGGAACTCCCGGTTGCCCGGGTGCACCACGTTACGCCGGCCACCGGAGCCATGCAGAAAACGCGGCTCGGACAAATCCTTCTCGGGGATGCTGATGCGCTCCCCTTGTTCCATATCGGTGATCGAGCGCCGCCCCACCGCCTCGTTCACCGCTTCACGAATATGCCGCCGATAACGCTCCAGAAAACGCTGCCGGTTCACCGTACTCTTGTTCTTCCCGTTGAGACGCCGGTCAATGATATAACTCATACCGCTCTCCACTACGAAAACTCACCAGGCGCGACCCCGGCACCGTACCTTCATCCGCGGGCACGGCCCCGCCGCCCAATCCGCCCCAACCCGCGCGCTATCAACTATCCACTGTCAACTATCAACTGCTTTTTCATTGCGCTTTCCGAACCCGCAAATACCACTCCGATAACAACCGCACCTGCTTCTCCGTATACCCCCGATCCATCATCCGCTTGACGAAGTTGTCGTGCTTGCGGCGGTCGTCCTCGCTACCTTTGGGGTTGAACGAGATCACCGGCAGCAGCTCTTCGGTGTTGGAGAACATCTTTTTCTCAATCACGTCGCGCAGCTTCTGGTAACTCATCCAGCTCGGGTTGCGGCCACTGTTGTTGGCGCGGGCGCGCAACACGAAGTTGACCACCTCGTTGCGGAAATCCTTGGGGTTGGAGATGCCCGCCGGCTTTTCGATTTTTTCCAGCTCCTCGTTGAGGGACTGGCGGTCAAAAATCTCGCCGGTGTCCGGGTCGCGGAACTCCTGATCCTGAATCCAGAAATCCGCGTACATCACGTAGCGGTCGAAAATGTTCTGGCCGTATTCGGAGTAGGATTCCAGATAGGCGGTCTGGATTTCCTTGCCGATAAATTCCACGTAGTGCGGTACCAGAAACTCCTTGATGAAGCGGCGGTATTGCTCTTGCCGCTCCTGGGGGAATTGTTCCTGTTCGATGCGCTGTTCGAGCACATGCATCAAATGCACCGGGTTAGCCGCCACTTCGGAGTGATCGAAATTGAACACCTTGGACAGAATCTTGAAGGCGAAACGGGTGGAAAGCCCGTCCATGCCCTCATCCACGCCGGCCATATCCCGGTATTCCTGCATCGACTTGGCGCGCGGATCCACGTCCTTGAGGTTTTCGCCGTCGTAGACCCGCATCTTGGAGTAGATGCTGGAATTCTCCGGTTCCTTGAGGCGCGTGAGCACCGAGAACTGGGCCAGCATGCGAAGGGTGTCCGGCGCGCAGTGCGCCTCGCGCAGGCTGGAGTTGCGCAGCAGCTTGTCGTAGATCTGCTGTTCCTCGGTGACTCTCAGGCAGTAGGGCACCTTGACGATGAACACGCGGTCGATAAAGGCTTCGTTGTTCTTGTTGTGGCGGAACGTCTGCCACTCCGCTTCGTTGGAGTGCGCCAGCACGATGCCGTCGAACGGAATCGCGCCCATGTGCTCGGTACCGTTGTAGTTGCCCTCCTGGGTGGCGGTGAGCAGCGGGTGCAGCACTTTGATCGGCGCTTTGAACATTTCCACGAATTCGAGCAGGCCCTGGTTGGCCCGGCACAGGCCGCCGGAAAAGCTGTAGGCGTCCGGGTCTTCCTGGGCGAATTCCTCCAGCTTGCGGATGTCCACCTTGCCCACCAGGGACGAGATGTCCTGATTGTTTTCGTCGCCGGGCTCGGTCTTGGCCACCGCCACCTGGTCGAGGATCGACGGGTAGCGCCGGACCACGCGGAACTGGCTCAGGTCGCCGCCGTAGTCTTTCAGGCGTTTCACCGCCCAGGGCGACATGATGGTGCGCACATAACGGCGCGGGATGCCGTACTCCTCTTCCAGAATCGGGCCGTCTTCTTCCGCGTCGAACAGGCACAGCGGTGACTCGTTCACCGGCGAATCCTTGATCGCGTAGAACGGCACCTTCTGCATCAGCGCTTTCAGTTTTTCCGCCAGCGACGATTTGCCGCCACCCACCGGCCCCAGCAGGTAAAGAATTTGTTTCTTCTCTTCCAGGCCCTGGGCCGCGTGGCGGAAGTAACTGACGATGTTTTCGATCACGTCTTCCAGACCGTAGAACTCGTCAAAGGCCGGGTAGCGGCGGATCATTTTGTTGGAAAAAATCCGCGACAGGCGAGGGTCCTTGGAGGTGTCCACCAGCTCCGGCTCGCCGATCGCCATCAGCATGCGCTCCGGGGCGGAGGCGTATACGCCGGGGTCGCTTTTACACAGGGCGAGGTATTCCTCCAGGGACATTTCGTCTTCCTGTCCTGCTTCGAAACGGGCCTGGTAATGACGGAGAATACTCATGCTTGACTCCCTCCTGGCGGCACGCCGCGCCTGCGGGCACCGATTGTCGGTGTGACGGGGAAAACCATGCGAGTTTCGTTCCAACCGGACTGGGAACGATGGGGAAAGGGATAAAGCGGGCCCTGGTGCCGATCAGCGGCACAAAAAAGGAGGTTAAGGGTCCACGCCTGACGCATTCGGACGCTCCTGGCCGGCGGGCTGGCGCCGGCGGCTTAAGCGGGCGGAATCGAATCACTTCGGTTTTAGCATGGCGCTAAAACGAAAGCCAAGTCAAAAACAAAAATGTTTTTTGGCGGGGTTTTTTTTATAAATAAACAGGTTCTATAAATAAACGGATTGTGGGCGCGCGTTAACAACGCGCGAAGACGGCGCCGCCGGGCGGGGTCAGTGGCAGGCGCACTGAAAGCGGCGGCCGTCTTCCAGGCGCAGGGCGGTCAGGCAGCCGCCCCAGACGCAGCCGGTGTCCAGGGCGTCCACGCCGGCGGTGCCGGCGCGGCCCTCCAGGGCGGCCCAATGGCCGAACAGCACCCGCACCCCGCGTTCACGGCGCCGCGGGTGTTCAAACCAGGGCATGAAGCCCGCCGGCGGTTGGTCCGGCTCGCCCTTGCTGCCCAGGTCCAGCTCGCCGGCGTCGTTGACGAAGCGCATGCGGGTGAAATAGTTGGTGATCACCCGCCAGCGATCGGTGCCTTGCAGGCTGTCGTGCCAGCCGGCGGGGGAATTGCCGTACATGTTGGCGAAAAACGCTTCCGCCTTGGCCGGCGAGGCCAGTACGGTTTCCACCTCCAGCGCGCGGGCGCGCGCCTCGTCCAGCCGCCACAGCGGCGGCAGTCCGGCGTGGGTCATCACCGCTTTGAACTCGGGCACATCGACCAGCAGCGGCTGGCTTTGCAGCCAGCCCAGCAGTTGGTCCCGGTCCGGGGCGTCCAGGATCGGCTGCAGGGTATCCTTGCTTTTCAGGTCCGCGTGGCCGTGCGCCACCGCCAGCAGATGCAGATCGTGGTTGCCCAGCACCACGCGGGCGTTGTCCCGCAGCTCATACACCCGGCGCAGGGCGCCCAGGGAATCCGGGCCGCGGTTGACCAGATCGCCGGCCAGCAGCAGCCGGTCGCGGTCCGCGTTAAAGCCGATGTCGTCGAGCAGGGCGTTAAAAGGCGCCAGGCAGCCCTGCAGGTCGCCGATCGCGTAGGTGCTCATGGCCGGCCCCTCAATGCAGTGCGCGCGGCACGGCGAGGGTGAAGGCGGGCACCTCCGCGTCAAAGCAGGTGCCATCTTCGGCGATCATCTGGTAACTGCCCTCCATGGTGCCTACTTCGGTCTCGAGAATGGCGCCGCTGGAGTAATGGAATTCCTCCCCCGGCGCGATGCTCGGCTGCTCGCCCACCACGCCTTCGCCGTGCACCTCGCGGGAGCGTTCCTCGCCGTCGGTGATCACCCAGTGACGGGTCAGCAGGCGCGCGGTCACCGCGCCCCGATTGATAATGCGGATATGGTAGGCGAACACCCAGCGCTGGCCGTCCTGGTCGCTCTGGTCGGGCAGATACTCGGTTTCCACGGTGACTTGCATGCGGTAGCGGTCGGTATCGATGGCGGTGTCGTCCACGGCGGTCATGGTGTCGGCTCCTTGGTTGTTCCCGGTCCCGGCGCGGTGGCATTGGCCAGGGCCACGTAGTCCGCGACCGACAGGTGATCCGGGCGCAGGCCGGGATCGATGCCGGTGGTGTCGAACACCTCCGGGGCGATCAGTGTTTTCAGGCTGTTGCGAATCGCCTTGCGGCGCTGGCTGAAGGCCTGCGCCACCAGCCGGCTCAGCCAGGCCGGATCAATCGCCGGCCACGGCGGGTGGGCGTAGGGCATCAGCCGCACCACGGCGGAATCCACCTTGGGGGGCGGTTGAAACGCGCCGGGCGGCACCGGAAACAGGTAATCCGCCTGGCAATGATACTGCACCATCACCGACAGGCGCCCGTAATCCTTGCCGCCGGGGGCGGCGGTGAGCCGCTCCACCACTTCCTTCTGCAGCATGAAGGTCATATCGGCGATGGCGCCGGTCTGTGCCAGCAGATGGAAGATCAGCGGCGTGGAGATGTTGTAGGGCAGGTTGCCCACCACCCGCAGCGGCCCCTGTTCGGCGAGCGCGGCGAAGTCGAAGCGCAGGGCGTCGCTCTGATGGATGGTGAGCCGCTCCTCGGGGACCTGGTCGCGCAGCCGGCCGATCAGGTCCCGGTCCAGTTCCACCACGGTCAGGTGCGCCACCTGTTCCAGCAGCGGGAACGTCAAGGCGCCCTGGCCGGGGCCGATCTCCACCACGGTTTCGCCGTCGCGGGGCGCTACCGAGCGCACCAGCCGGTCGATGATCTCGGCATCGTGCAGGAAGTGCTGGCCGAAACGCTTGCGGGCGCGATGTTCGCTCATGGTGTCTCCTGGCCGTCGGCCCGGGCGGCCAGGAGACACCATGAG